>Ga0073899_10001884_pt1 | contig 19104 bp, 15 predicted proteins | sample KloWWTmetaKNB5Ph_FD_88975 | JGI IMG/M metagenome (GOLD analysis project Ga0073899, IMG submission 88975) | Active sludge microbial communities from Klosterneuburg, Austria, studying microevolution and ecology of nitrifiers - Klosterneuburg... | ecosystem: Engineered > WWTP > Aerobic digester >... | reverse complement strand
CAGTGCCGGGCCGCCGACACCGAGCGCCGCCGGCGCGCCGCTGCGGCCAGCGCGCGGCTCGCGGCCGTGGCCACCGGGCTCACGCCAGCGGTCCGCGCGGCGCTCGGCGCCTGCCGCGGGGCCGGGGCGCCGCCGGGGCCGATCCGCCTCCAGCTCGCGATCGATCCGGCCGGCGCCGTGACCGGGGTAGTCGCCGACGTCGGCGGCGCGGCCCTGGTGGCCTGCGCGACGGCGGCGCTGGCGGCGGCGCGCTTCCCCCAGCACCCGGGCGGTCATCAGGTCGTCGTCGAGGTTCCGGGGGCGGCGCCGTGACGGCGCGGCCGTGGGCGCTGGTGCCGCTGGTGGTCGCGGCGTCGGCCTGCTGGATCCCCACGACGCGCACGACCCGGCACGCCTTCGTCACCAGCGTGTCGCCGCCGATCGTCGAGCGCGCCGGGCCGATCGTGCTCACCGCCGACGCCACGGACGCCGGCGTGCTGGTCACGGCGACCTGGCCGCGCCGCTGCTACCGCATGGCCACCGCCGTGATCGACGTGACCTCGGCGCGATCCGGCGAGCTGCTGGGGACCACCGACGGCGAGACCTGGGGCTGGTGGGCGCTGGGCGGCATGATCGTGCTGTGGCCGGTCGGGATCGCCGCGGGGATCGGCTCGATCATCGGCACGATCACGTCGCCGCCCACCGCGGTGGTCCACCCGACGATCGAGCTGCGCGAGCTCGCGGCCCGCGACTGTTCGGTGCCGGCCGCGCGCGTCGTGGTCTACGTGACGATGCCGTCGGGCGCGGTCACCGGCGGCGTCACGGGGCCGGACGGTACCGCGGTGTTCCTCGAGCCGGGCGGGGCCGCCGGCGGCCAGCCGGTCGTCGCCGTGGACGATGACGTGGTCGACCCGGGGGCCTTGCCGCGCTTCGCGGTACCGCCCGACGTCGATCGCCTCGCGTGTCTGGCGTGGCGCGACGCGCGGCTGGCGGCCGCCGCCGGTGGTGACGCCGCGGCGGTGCGCGATCTCCGGTCGATCGCCGCGTGCCCGGCCGCCGGCCCCAGGGAGCAGGACGTCGAGGCGGCGTGGGCGCTGATCGGGCCGGCGGCCGCCGCGGCGCTCACCGGCGACTGCCGCCCGGTGGTCGCCGTCGACCGCGAGCTGCGCGCCCACCACGGCGCGCCGTGGGCGCGCGCGTCGGCCGTGGTGCCGGCGATCGACGGTTGTGTCGCCGCCGCCGCCGCGCGTCGGGACGCCGCGACCCAGGCGTGCGTGCGGGCGCGCGATGCGGCGCGGGCCCGCGCGTATGCCACCGCCGACCCGGCGACGCGCGCGCGCCGGCTGCGCAGCCTGCCGATCTGTCCGCTGGCGCCCGCGTCGGCGTCGCGCTGAGGTCGGCTAGCCCAGCACCGGGCGGCGGCGCGCCGCGGCCAGCGCGTCGACCTCGCGCTGCACCAGCGCGGTGAGGTAGGCCAGGGCGGCGGCGACCTGGCGGGCGTCGTCGGGGTCGACCCAGCCGTGCTCCCACAGCCGCACCGGCGCCAGCACCCGCAGCGCGATCTTCGACGGCAGCGGGATCGCCGGGAACAGCGGGCCGACGGTCAGCCCGAACGGCAGGCTGAGGATGATCGGGAACACCTTCAGGCCGGTGAGCTTGTCGAGCCGCAGCGCCCGGGCGATCCGGTCGCCGCGCGACAACACGAACAGCGTCTCGTGGGTGCCGACGTGGGCGAACGGCACCAGCGGCACCCGGGCGGTCATCGCCATGCGGATGAAGCCGGCGTGGCCGTGGAAGTCGACCTTGTGGCGGTCGCGGAACGGCTTGTGCGAGTCGCGGTCGCCGCCGGGGAACACCACGAACTGACCGCCGCGGGCCAGGATGCGCAGCGCGACGTCCTTGTCGGCCAGCACCGCGCCCACCTTGGGCAGCCACGGCCCGACGCCGGGCAGCGTGTAGAACGCGCGGTGGGCCAGGAAGTACAGCGGGTGGGCCACGCCGAAGCGGCGGAAGATCGCCGTCGCCAGCATCGCGCCCTCGACGGTGTACGTGCTGCCGCAGTGGTTGCCGAAGTAGATCGCCGGGCCGGTCGGCAGGTGCTCGGCGCCGGCGAGCGCGACCCGGAAGTAGCGGTCGAAGGCGAACTCGAGCGACGGCATCAGCCGCCGGAGCGTCTCCGGATCACGGCGATCGAGGTCGGTCGGGTCGACGGTCACCACACACCCAGCGCGATGGTACGGCAGGTCGGCGCGCGTCGGCGCTGGTTCGGCGCCTGCGACCACCGGCCGCGGCGCTTGACCGTCGCGGGACCTCGTCGGCATCCTGAGGCGATGCGCAGCAGGGGGCTCCTGGCGCCGATCGCGCTGGCCGTGGCCGGCGCGTGCGCCCGCGCGCCCGCCGGCCCACCCGCCGCGGCGCCCGTCGCGCCAGCGCGGCCGCTGACCGAGGCCGCGTGCGCGGCGCTGCTGCGCGTCCGCCACGCCATCGACGTGACGCCGGAGCCGCGCATCTGCCTGCCGCTGGCCGCCGCGCTCGCGCCGCTGGGCCCGGCCAGCCTGGCCGAGGTGCACGGCCTGGTCATCGTCCGCGACGCGCGCGGCCCGTGCGGCGATCGATGCCCCGATCTGGCGAGCGCGCTCAGGAGCGACGCGGCGCTGGCGTACTACCGCACCGTCGAGCACGCCCTGCACGTCGTCGACGCCACCTTCGCCGGCCCGCGGTGGCGCGGCGGCACGCCCGACGCCGCGGCGGTGCGCGCGTACCTCGACGGGCTGGGGCTGCCCGACTGGGACGCGCTGGTCGCGCGGGTGCGCGCGCTGCCCGGCGCCGCGCTGCCGGCGGTGGTGCCGCCGGGATCGCCGGTGGTGTTCGACGCGATCGTCCGCCATGGGCCGGCGCAGCTGCTCGGCGGTGAGGTGCCGCTGGTCGATCTGCTGCGCCACGAGCTCGGCCACGCGGTCTTGCTGAGGCACCTGATCGAGAACGACGCGGCCGGCCGCTGGAGCTCGGTGACCGGCTGGGTCGAGGCCGACGGCGAGGTCGCCGACGGGTTCGTCGGCGGCGTCTACGCCAGCGAGCTGCCGATCGTGGCGTCGCGGCTGGTGCTCGGCCTGTCCCGCGGCGCGGCGGCGCGCTACCGGCCGTCGGGCCCCACCCCCACCGGCTACGGCGCGTTCGATCCGATGGAGGACCACGCCGAGGCGTTTCGCCTGGTGCACGCCGACCCCGTGGCGCTCGGGCGGCGGTCGCCGGCGCGCCTGCTGATCGCGGCCGCGGGCGAGCTCGACCTGCGCGCGCCGCGGCTGGTGGGCTTCGTGCGCGCCGGGGTGGCGGCGCTGCTCGCCGACCGCGCCGATCCGGTGCTGGCGATGGCGGTGCTGCGCGCCCACCGCGCGGCGCTGGTGCCGGCGGCCGCGGACCTGGCGGATCCGCGACCGCTGCCGATCCCGGCGTCGGTCCACCCGGACGTGCGCGCCGCCCTGGACGCGGCGGTGTTGGTGGTCGAGGTCGACGGCCTGCGCTTCCGCCCATCCGACGCCGCGATCGCGGCGTTCATCGCCGAGGCGGAGGCGTGGCGGGTCCAGCATGAGGAGCTGCAGCGCCTCCTCGACGCGCCCTGACCTCGGCGGAGCCGTGCCGCGAGGGCTGGCCGGGCGGCGCGACCTGGGCGACCATCGCCGGCGCAACCACCGGGAGAAGCCGTGACGCCACGATCGTCGAACCACCTGTGTCTTGGCCTGGCCCTGGCCGCGCTCGTCGCTGCCTGCGGGAAGGGCGGCGACAAGCCCGCGGCCGGCGGGACCGGCGCGCCGTCGGCGGCCACGCCCACGCCGACCGCGCCCGCCGCGCCGCCGCCGAGCGCGCCCGCGGCCCCACCGCCGGCAGCGGTCGACCCGTACGCGCAGGGGTTCTGCGAGTACACGATCGACGGCGGCGCGCCCAACAAGGGTGGCGGCGGCATGAACAACGTGTTGTCGCTGCACTGGTTCGCGCCCGACCAGCAGGGCCGCGGCCTGGCCAGCACGCTGTTGATCAACTGCGGCACCGGCGCGCAGGTGAACCTGATGTCGTCGAGCGACGCCACCCCCGCCGACGTGCCGATGGCGCCGAAGAAGTACCCGATCACCAAGGGCAACAAGGCCGGCGCGTTCAGCGTGATGGGGCCCGACTTCATGGGCGGCGAGGGCGAGCTCGACATCACCGCGTGGGACACGAGCCACGTCGCGGGGACCTTCGCCTTCGCCGCCGGCGGCAAGCAGTACCGCGCGCGGTTCGACATCAAGTGCCCGTTCCCGAGCAACGGCGTCTGCAAGTAGCCGCGCGACGGGAGGCGCCGCCGCGGTGATCGCCCGCGCTCAGCGCTTGTCAGGTGTCCGGACGAGCACCGATCGCCGCGCCGGGAGTTTCGCGTCTCGGGTGGGGGCCCCGCGGGGGAGGGCGTGGCGACACGCCCTCATGGGTACTCAGGGCGTCGCGCGGTACTCGGCCCAGGCCAGGCCGCGCAGCGCGCCCTCGGCGTAGCCGGTGGCCTGGTCGGCCGGGTACGCCGCGGCGATCGCGGCCTTCACGTCGGGCGCGACGTCGGCGCCGTGGCACTTGAGGCACAGCGCCTGGACCACCAGCGGCTCCGCGTAGCGGGTCTGACCGTCGGGGAGCTGGCGGAGGTAGTGGACCCCGTCGAGCTTCTTGCCGGCGGCGGCCGCCGCCTCGAACTCGGCCAGCGCCTCGGCCTGCCAGCCGGCGACCGCGTTGGCCGGGTTGCGCGGCTTGGGGGTCGCGCGACCGACCTTCATGCCGTCCGTCGCCAGCCCGTCGGCGATCGCCTTGGCCGCGGTCCCGCACACCTCGACCGCGTTCGGGGCGCCGCCCTCGAGCGCCTTGCTCAGCGCGGCCCGCAGCTGATCCTTGAGCGCGGCGATCGCGGCGTGGCCGCGGGTCGAGGCGGTGGCGGTCGCGGCGTCGCTGGCCGCCGGCGGCGGGCTGGCCTTCGGACGATCCTGCCCGCAGGCGGTGGCGACGACGACGAGGGCGAGGGCCAGCTGGGCGCGGTGCTGCACGCCGCGGTTCTACCACTCTCCGTCGCGTGCGCGGTCGATCACCGCGGCAGCGGCGTGGGGCCGAACACCTCGACGTCGACGCCGGCGCTGTAGTGCGCGAGCGGCGGGTCGCCCGGCGCCGGCAGGCCGGCGGCCTCGAGCAGCGTCGTCTCGACCGCGTGGACCGTCGCGGCCTGGGCCGGGTACGGCGGGTGATGCACCTGGCCGCGATCGATGCGGCCGCGGCGTGTCGAGAACAGCAGGTAGCGCTCGAGCAAGAAGTGCGCGCGGGTCCCCGGCGCCGACGCGCTCAGCGGCGGGCCGATCGAGGCGTCGAGGTCGAGCGTCGCCGCGCCGGTGCGGCGCGCCGACCGGTAGCGCACGCGGTCGCCGTCGCGGGTCGAGGTCATCCGGGCGTGGAAGTAGGGCAGGCCCCAGCCGGCGCGGGCGGCGCGCACCGCGAGCCACGAGCTGGCCTCGAGCGAGAAGAAGTACACCCCGGGCTCGCCGTCGACGATCACGTAGGTGCGCAGGTTGGTCTCGAGGAAGTCGAGGGCGAGCGGCCGCGGCAGCCAGCGCGGGCGGACGTCCTCCATGCGGAACGGCACGACGCCGACGTAGGCCTGGCCGTCCCAGGTGTCGAGCGTCATGCCGGGCGGCAGCCGCGCGGCGACCACCTCCGGCGCGAAGGTCCAGTGCAGGAAGAACAGCGCGCGCCAGCGCTGGTGGCCGCTGGGCGTGCCCGGCGGGCGGCGGGTCGGCGCCAGGCGATCGACGTCGCGCATGCGGCGCAGGATACCCCCGGCGCGCGGCGTAGTACGATGGCGGCGATGCGCGTCGTGACGAGCCTCGGCGTGCTGGCGAGCGTCGCTGCGGCGTGCGGCGACGACGGCGGCGGCGGTGGTCGCGTCACGGCGGTCACCGGCCCGCCGCCGCTGGTGGTGCCGGCGACGTTCGCGCCGCCGGTGCCGCGCCCCGCGGCGATCTCGTCCACGTTCGGTCCGCGCTGGAAGATCAGCGCCGGGCGGACCGACTTCCACCCCGGCGTCGACTGGTTCGACGCCGAGGGCACGCCGGTGACCGCGATCGGCGACGGCCTGGTCGAGGCGGTCTACCCCGACGGCTCGACCCAGTTCCCGCTCGGCGGCAACGTCGTCGCGATCCGCCACGCGCTGCCGACGCCGGTGCGGTTCCACGGGCGCGACGTCGATCGCCTGTTCGCCGTGTACCTACACCTGCAGACGATCGGCGTGTCGCCCGGGCAGGCGGTCACCCGCGGCCAGCCGATCGGCGCCATGGGCCAGACCGGCGACACCGACTTCGTGCACCTGCACTTCGAGATCCGGCTGCAGACGATGTGCTCGTTGCCGTACCAGCGCGAGCACCCCGACGCCGGCTGCGTCACCGGCTTCGACCCCCACGTCCACCCGCGCCTGGTCATCCCGGGGCCCGACGACGACGCGATCACGCTGGCGCCGATCGCGCCGTCGCCCGGCGACGCGTACGCGGTGCGCTACACCGCGACCCGCGGCGACCTCGATCTCGACGCCGTCGCCACCGACGCTGGGGCGCTGGGCTTCGACGAGCGCCGCGGCCTCGACGCCTCGTCGCTGGCCACGCTCGATGACTTCCGCTACCCGTGGCTCACGCTGGCGCCGCAGCCGTTCGCGTCGACCGACGAGGTGCTGGTGATGGACCTGCACTTCCCGACCCGGCCGGCCTTCGTCGAGGTCCGCGACCTCGACGGCGACGGGCTGCGGCTGACGCCGTAGCCCACGCGGCCGGCGCTACTTCGCGATCACGCCGCCCGCGATCAGCATCGCGATCGCGATGCCGGCGAGGCTCTCGCCGGCGATCAGCCCCGACGCCACCGGCACGACGTAGCGGTCCGAGGCGGCGCGCGTGTAGCGGCGCATCAGCGCGGCGATCGCGGCGCCCAGGAACATCGCGATCGCGTTCGACGCCGGGATGACCATCGCGATGCCGACGCCGGCCGGCGACGGCAGGAACGCGCGGACCTTGGCCGGCGCCAGCTTGTCGACGATCGCCATGACGATGCCGAGCGCGAGGCCCACCACCATCGCGGTCTGGGCCGCGCTCGACAGGCCGCCCAGGCCGTTGGACACGATCGCCGACACCCCCGACCACACCAGGCACGACGGCGCCGGCCAGGCGTCGCTGCCCAGCACCGACGGGTCGGGGATGATCGCGTTGAACGCCGGCACGATGATCGCCGCGCCGGCGATGACGCCCAGCAGCTGCGCGTAGACCTGGTGGCGCGGCTTGGCGCCGAGCAGCCAGCCGGTCTTGAGCGTGGTCAGCAGATCGGCGGCGTGCAGGCCGACGCCGCCGGTGACGTTGGCCGACATGATGTTGCCGGGCAGGTTGCCGGGCGCCAGCGCGCCGAACGTCATCTGGGTGACCGGCCCCAGCGCCTTGGTCGGCGTGGTGTCGGTCTCGCCCGTGACGCGGGCGGCGATGAAGCCCATCACCACCGACAGCGGCAGCGCGATGACCGCGGCCCACACCGGGATGTCGAACAGGATCGCCATCAGCGCGACGATGATCGGGCCGAGCGCGAGGTAGCCGGCCGGGAACCACCACTCGGGCGCCTCGACCGCGCCGATGCCGCTGGCGTCGGCGCCGCGGCGACCCAGCCGGGCCATGCCGGCGAACGCGCGCTTGAGGCTCTTCCAGTCGAGCAGGAACGAGGTGATGCCCGAGCCGACCAGGATGCCGGCGCCCGGCCACAGCGTCCAGTTGACGATCGCCTTGTAGCTGACGGTCGCGATCTCGTGGTGATCGAGCAGCAGCGGCGCGATGACGCCGTAGGTGACGATCGCGCCGAGCAGCATCGACCAGCCGGTGCGGAAGCTCATCAGCGCGCCGGCGCCGATCAGCAGCACCTCGGTCTTGAGCGCGATCGTCCACTTGCCGAGCTCGTAGCCGGCCAGCTTGATCGGCATCGGCAGGGTCGCGGGGATCAGCTTGAGCGCGTCGCGGGCGACCGCGACCAGCGCGCCGACGCCCGCGGCGACCGCGAGCGCCAGCGCTTTCTGGGTGCCGCCGCCGGCGGCCGCGCTGTGCAGCGAGTCGATGGTCTTGGCGGTGGCGGTGCCGGTCGGGAAAGCCAGGCCGTCCTGGTTGATCAGCTGGCGCTTGATCGGGATGGCGGCGAACACGCCGAGCGCGGCGATCGCGCCGAACCAGGCGATCAGCGCCAGCGTGCTGGGCCGCTGCATCAGCGCCGGGTTCGCCGACAGCACCATCAGGAGCGCGCCGTAGGCGGCCATGTTGCCGCCGCCGGTCATGTAGCCGGCGCCCGACGCGACGGTGGTGAGCGCGTTGTTCTCGAGCGGCCCGAACGGCTTCTTGACCAGGCCGATCGCCTTGAGGCCCTGGAACGACGCGAACGCGAGGATGCACGCGGTCAGCGTCACCCCCATGCTCCAGCCGGTCTTGAAGAACACGTACAGGTTCGACAGGCACATCACCGCGCCGATCAACATCCCGCCGATCGCGGCGCGGACGGTGAGGTTGGGCGCGTCGGGCTTGTAGGTGTCGCGCAGCCACGCCGCCTCGATGTCGGTCGCGGCGGCGGGGGGAGGAGAGGTCGAGGCGGCCATGGGACTCCAGCCGAGGTGGAGCCGCGACGATAGTGAATGCCGGTCGTGGCGTCCATGCGCCGGGTCGCCGGTCGGCGCCGACGCGCTACGATGCGCAGGTGGCCGAACCGCCGCCGTTCCCGACCAGCGTGTGCCACGGCTGCGCGCACCTGCGCCTGAACGGCAACCGCCGCGGCTCGGTGTTCCTGGCCTGCGCCGAGCCGGCCATGCCGCGCTACCTGCCGCAGCCGGTGGTGCGCTGCGGCCGGCGCACGCCGGCGGGGTAGGGCGCGTGCCGCAGCTTGCCGCCGCGGCGCGGCCGGGCCCTGGTATCGTCGCCGCGATGCGGCGCGTGTGGATGCTGGCCTGGATCGCCTTGGCCGTCGCGTGCGCGGCGCCGAGCGAGCGGCTGGCGCGGCCGCGCGTGCACCCCGAGCCGGCGATGGTCCGCGCCGCGGCGCCCCCGCCGCCGTCGCTCACGCCGTTGCCGCCCGGCCTGCGCGCGTGGCTCGACGCCCGCACCGATGACCAGCTGACGCCGGCGATGCGGCGCGTGCTGCCGCAGGCCGGCGTCGTGGTGGCGCCGGGGCGACCGCTGGCCGGCGGCGACGCGCTGGCGCTCGCCGATCGCGCGCTCCACCAGGGCGACGCCCGCGACGCCGCGGTCCAGCTCGCCGCGCTGATCGATCACCCGCGCCGCGAGGTGAGGATCTACGCGCGGTGGCGGCTGGCCCGGGCGCTGCTGCAGCTCGGCCGCGGCGACGAGGCCGAGCCGCTGTTGCGCGAGGTCGCGGCGTCGCACCGCCCGGAGGCCTGGGCCGCGCTGACGACGCTGGCCGAGCGGGTGGCCGCGCGCGACGGCGCCGACGTCGCGGCGGCGCAGCTCGCCGGGCTGGCGCTCGCCGCCGACGGCACCGCGGCGCAGCTCGAGGCGGTGGTGCTCGACGTCGGGCCGGTGGCCGGGCGGGTCGCGTTGCTGGTCGACCGCGCGCGGCGGGGCGCCGATGACGAGCCGGCCTGCGCCAGCGCGCTGGCGGCGCTGGTGCTCGACTCGCGCACCGGCGGGATCGATCGGATCGCGCGTTGTCGCGACGATCTCGAGCGGGGCGCGTCGCCGGCGCCGGTCGCCGCCGCGTTCCGGGATCGGCTGGTCGCCGACCGCCAGGCGATGCGGCTCGAGGCGGCCGCGCTCCGCTGGCGCGACCTCGACGCCCGGGCCCACGCCACGCCTGCCGATTGGATCTGGCTCGCCACGATGCTGATGGCGGGGGCGGAGGCGCGCCCGTGGGGCGACCTCGCCGGCCTGGCCAACTGGGGCGCGGTGGTCGCGCTGGGCAACGCGGCGGTGCTGGGCGCCGACGGCGCGAAGGTCACCGCCGGCGACGTCGCCCTCGGCCGCGACGTGGCCCGCCGCGCGTGGTCGGGGTACGACGCGCGGGCCGAGGCGATCGTCCGCGCCCTGAGCGCTCAGGCCGGGCGCACCGCGCGGGTCGCGAAGTAGCACGGCAAGAAGCGGTGGACCGGCTCGGTCGCGGTCGTCCACCGATCCTCGAAGAACCCGGTGATGGCCAGCCCGGCGTCCAGCTGGCCGCCGATCAGGTCCTCGAGCGTGTGGCCGAACGACACCGGATCGCCGCGCTCGTGCAGCGCTCGCACCTCGGGATCATCGAGGTGCTCGAGGTCGGAGTACGGGATCGCGTACTTCATCTGCATCACGCCGTCGCGCTCGCGCGCCAGATCGGCGGTGTAGACCACCGGGTTGGTGGCCCCGGCCAGGAGCGCGCCGCCCGGGCGCAGCACCCGCGCGCACTCGCGCCACACCGGGCGGACGTCGGGCACGAAGGCGTTGCTGCACGGGTGGAAGATCAGATCGAAGCTGGCGTCGGCGAACGCGCTCAGGTCGCGCATGTCGCCCTCGACGGTGCGCAGCGTCAGCCCGTCGCGCGCGGCCACCGCGCGATCCTGGGCCAGCTGCGCCGGCGAGTTGTCGAACACCGTGACCTCCGCGCCGGCCGCCGCGAACAGCGGGCACTGCTGGCCGCCGCCCGACGCCAGCCCCAGCACGCGCGCGCCGCGCAGCTCGCCGAACCAGGCCCGCGGCACCGGCCGGGTCGGCGTCAGCACGACCTCCCAGTCGCCGGCCCGGGCCCGCGCCACCTGGTCGCTGGTCACCGGCACCGTCCACTCGTTCTGTCGCTGCACCGCCGCGTCCCAGGCGGCGCGGTTGTAGGCGCGCACGTCGTCGATCATGGGCGCGACCTTACCGCGGCGCGCGCGGCCGCGGCGGCCGCGGCTACGGCACCAGGCCGCGGGCCCGGGCCAGCGCCTGCAGCTCGCGCTTGAGCCGCTCGTAGCGCTTGCGCAGCGCGGCGACCTGGTTGGTGGTCGGCTCGCGATCGTCGTCGGCCAGCGCCCGCGCCAGGTCGCGCCAGGGCAGGTCGGCGTCGACGCGGAGCTGCAGCAGCAGCTGATCCTCGGGGGCCAGCGTCGCGCGCAGCGCGGCGAAGCCGTCCTTGACGTCGGTGCGCAGGTGGGCGGCGGTGGTGCTGCGGACCTCGGCCACCACCCGCGACAGCGGCGCGTCCGACAGCTCGACCTGGCGGCGCTGGCGATCGCGGCGCTCGGTCCAGTGCAAGAACTCGTGGCGGGCGATCGCGTAGCACCACGCGCGGCACGCGCCGTCCCAGCGGAACTGCGGCAGGCCGCGCCAGACGCGCTCGCAGGTGCCGGCGAAGACGTCGTCGGCGCCGTCGGGGTCGCGGGTCATCGCGACGAGGAAGCGGTACAGCTCCGGGCCGTAGCCGCGGACGATCGCCGCGGCGGCGCCCGCGAGATCGCCGGCGTCGAAGCGGGCGCGCAGCTCGCCCTCGAAGGCCTCGCGCTCGATGGGCGTCATCGCGTCGCTACCGTACATCGGATACGATGCGCCGGCATGCCCGGCGATGACGACGACGCGATCGCCTCGACCGAGGCTGGCGTCGCGACCCCGCGCAGCGCCGACGCCGACGCGGCGACCGCCGGCGGCGCGGCGTCGGCGCTGACCAGCGGCGACGCGCTGGTGCGCCAGGTCATGGGCGGCGGCCCGGCCGCCGCGCCGCTGGCGCTGGCCGCCGGCGAGCTCGTCGACGACACCTACCGGGTCGTGCGGCGGCTCGGGGCCGGCGGCATGGGCGTGGTCTACCTGGCCCACGATCAGCGGCTCAAGCGCGACGTCGCGCTGAAGCTGCACACGCGCGGCGCCGCGGCCCGGCTGGCGCGCGAGGCCACGGCGATCGCGCAGCTCCACCACCCCAACGTGGTCACCGTGTACCAGATCGGCACCCACGCCGGGTTCCCCTACGTGGCGATGGAGTACGTCGACGGCGGCACCGCGCGGGCGTGGCTGGCCGAGGCGCGCCGGCCGTGGCGCGCGATCGTCGCGCTGTACGTCGCCGCGGCCCGTGGCCTGGCGGCGGCCCACGCCGCCGGCATGGTGCACCGCGACTTCAAGCCCGAGAACCTGCTGGTCGGCAAGGACGGGCGGATCCGCGTGGCCGACTTCGGGCTGGCCCGCGAGGTGGGCGAGCGCGACGCGGCGACGCCGGTCACCGACGAGCTGCTGTCGCCGCTGACCCAGACCGGCGCGATGGTCGGCACGCCGGCGTACATGGCCCCGGAGCAGCGCGCCGGCGGCGCGGTCGACGCGGCCGCCGATCAGTTCGCGCTGTGCGCGTCGCTGTGGGAGGCGCTGTACGGCGCGCGGCCGTTCGCCGGCGGCGACGCCGCGACGCTGGCCGCCGCCACGGCGCGCGGGGTGATCGCCGCGCCGGCCGACGCGCGCGGCGTGCCGCGGGCGATCCGGCGCGCCCTCGAGCGCGGCCTGGCGGCCGATCCGGCGCGGCGGTTCCCGTCGATGGAGACGCTGGCCCAGGCGCTGACGCCGCGGCGGTCGTGGGCGCGGTGGGGCGGCGCGGCGGTGGCCGTCGCGGGGCTCGCCTCGGCCGCGGCGCTGTGGCCGCGGGCCGCGCCCGATCCGTGCCGCGACGCCGGGCGGCTGGTCGACCGCGAGGTCCCGGCGGCGCTGATCGACGCGATGCGCGTCGTGGTCCTGAGCTCGCCCGCGAGCGAGGTGAAGCGCGACCGGATCGCCGCGCGGCTGGGCCGCGTGCGCCCGACGCTGCTGGCCGCGACCGAGCAGGCGTGTCGGGCGGCGCGCGTCGAGCGCACGCTGCCCGCCGGGCTCGCCGAGCGCGCCGCGGCGTGCCTGACCGAGCGGGCCCGGGTGGCGGCGATCCTCGTGGACGATCGCGCCCTGGCCGCCGCCGACCCGGTCGCGTACCTCGATCGGCTGCGCGGCATCCCGCCGCTGACGCCGTGCCTCGACGCGGTGGTGCTGGCGGCGACGCCGGCGCGCGCCGACGACGCGTCCCTCCGCGCGCGGGCGCTGTTGTGGGCGGCCAAGTCCGAGGTCGATCACGATCGCGCCGCCGCGGCCGCGGCGACCCTGGCGCAGGCCCGCGCGGTGATGCCGGCCGACGACGACGGCGCGCGGGCGCTGGCGCTGGTGGTCGAGGGGGGCATCGCCTACGACGAGCACCGCTTCGACGCCGCGGGGCAGGCGCTGGCCGACGCCTACTACGCCGGCGTGGCCAGCGACGATCCGGCGGTGTACCTGTCGGCGCTGGGCCAGCTGGTCATCCTGCACACCGGCGAGGTCCGCGACCCGGCGGCGATGCAGCAGTGGCTGCGGGTGGCCGCCGCCGCGGTGAAGCGCGACCAGGCGCGGGCGCCGGTCGAGACCGCGGGCGTGGCGTCGGCGCTGTCGGCGGCCGCGGATCGCGGCGGCAACCCGGCGGCGGCGCTGCGCTACGCCGACATCGCGACCGCGATCCACGCCGGCGTCGGCAACCGCGGCTTCATCGCCGAGGCCGCGCACGTCCGCGCCAACGCGCTGGCTGGCGGCGGGCGCCACGCCGAGGCGATCGCCGACTACCGCGCCGCGCTCGAGGTCATCGAGGCCGAGCTGGGCAGCGACGCGCCGATGACGATCGTCATCCTGGGCGAGCTCGGGCTGTCGCAGGTCGAGGCCGGCCAGCGCGAGGAGGCGCTGGCCACGGCGGGGCGGCTCGAGGCCGCGCTGGCCAGCGGCGGCCCGCGCGATCTCACCCGCGCCACCGCGCTCTTGAACCTCGGCGTCGTGCTGGCCGAGGCCGGCGCGGACGACGCGCGGGCCGAGCCAGCGTACCGCGAGGCGCGCGCGATCTACGCGGCCACCCTGGGGCCCGAGCACCCCGACGTGCTGCTGTGCGACACCAACCTGGCGCTGATCGCCAACGGGCGCGGCGCGCATGGCGAGGCGCTGGCGACGCTCGAGCGCGTCTTGACGATCCAGCGGCGCACGCCCGGCATCGAGGACATCGAGCTGGCCAGCACCCAGGTCAACCTGGCGGCGGTGGCGCTGGCGGCCGGCGACCACGCGCGGGCCGCGCCGGCGGCGGCCGCCGCCGTCGAGGCCTTCGTCGCCACCGAGCCGGGCTCGCGGCGCGAGGTCTTCGCGCGGGTGTTCCAGGTGCGCGCGCTGGTGGCGCTGGGCCGCGCCCACGAGGCCTTGCCGATCGCGCGCGCCGCCGACGTCGCGGCCCGGGCCTTGCCCGACGTCGAGGACGCCGCCCTCAACACCGCGGTCGAGATCGCGCGGGTCCAGCTCGCGCTGGGCCGCGACGTCGCGGCGGCCCGGGCGGCGCTGACCCAGGCGCGCGCCGGGTTCGTCGCGCTCGGCCCCGGCATGGCGGCGCGCGTGGCCGACATCGACGGGCTGCTGGCGCGGTAACGCGCCGCGCCCGCGGAATGTGGGGCGGCCGGGAGGATCGCCGGCGGCGGGCGCGCGAGACTAGCGGCGATGCGACGCTCGAGCCGACGCCTGCTGCTGCTGGTCGCCGCGCTGCCGGTGACGCTGGTGGTGCTGGCGCTCCTGTACATGGCCGGCATGGCGCACCTCGAGCACGACCCGCGCGGCTTCTGGCGGTCGCTCGAGTGGGCAGGCGAGACCATCACCACCACCGGCTACGGCGCCGACGCCCGGTGGGATCACCCGCTGATGGTGGCGTTCGCGATCGCGACCCAGTTCGTCGGCGTGTTCATGACGTTCCTGGTCTTCCCGGTGTTCTTGATCCCGTACTTCGAGGAGCGGTTCGAGGGGCGCCTGCCGACCCGGCTGCCGCAGCGCCCCGGCACGGTGCTGGTGTACGGGTGGGGCCCGTCGGTCGCGACCCTGGTCGACGACCTGACCCGCGACCGCGTCCCGGTGGTGATCCTCGAGCCGGATCTGGCGATCGCGCGCCGCATCCACGAGCGCGGCCGCACGGTCGTGCACGCCGACCTCGAGCTCGACGACGCGATCCTGGGCGACCTCGGCGGCGTGCGCGGCATCGTCGCCAACACCGCCGACCACCAGAACGCGGTGCTGACGCTGAGCGCCCGCCAGCGCGGCTTCACCGGCCCGATCATCGCGCTGGTCGAGACGCCGAGCCGCCGCGCGCCGATGACGCGGGCCGGCGCGACCGCGGTGTTCACGCCGCGCCACGCCCTGGCCGCGGCGCTGGCGGCCAAGGCCAGCGTGAAGATCCGGCCGCGGGTGTCGGGCGAGCTGCGGCTGGGCAACGCCCTCGAGATCGCCGAGGTGCGGGTCCACCGCGGCAGCGCGCTGGTCGGGACCACGCTGGCCGCGGCCAAGCTGCGCACCGCCACCGGCGCGACGATCGTCGGTCGCTGGAACAACGGCGCGCTCGAGGCGCCCCCGTCGCCGACCCGGGCGCTCGACGTCGGCGCGATCCTGGTCGCGGCCGGCAGCCGCGAGGCGATCGCCCGCCTGGGCGACCTCGCGACCCCGGTGGCGCGCAGCGGCCGGTTCGTGATCCTCGGCCACGGCGAGACCGGCCGCAAGGTCGCCCAGTTCCTGCGCGACGCCGAGGAGGACGTCACCGTGGTCGGCGAGCGCGCCGAGCCCGGCGTCGACGTCGTGGGCGACGTGCTCGACCCCGAGCTGCTCGCCACCGCGGGCATCGGCCAGGCCCAGGCGGTGCTGCTGGTGATGGAGCGCGACAGCGAGACCACGTTCGCCGCGGCGGTGGTGCGCGACGTCGTCGGCGACGCCGTGATCATCGCCAGCGTCGACAACCCCGATCACGTCGCTCGGGTCCACCGCGCCGGCGCCGACTTCGTGCTGTCGGTCGGGCAGGTGGCCGGCCAGCTGCTGTCGTTCCAGCTGCTCGGCGAGGAGGCGGTGTCGCTGCAGCCCGAGATCAAGCTGGTGAAGACGCTGGCGGGGGCGCTGGCCGGCCAGGCGCTCCGCGCGGCGCAGGTGCGCCAGCGGACCGGCTGCCTGGTGATCGCGGTCGAGCGCGCCGGCGCCGTGGTGGTGGAGTTTGCCGACGACTTCGTGATCGCCGCCGCCGACGTCGTCTACGTCTGCGGCACGCCGGCGACGATCGCCGCGTACTTCGCGGCGTTCCCCGGATCCCGGCCGTGACGATGGCGGGCGACGCCGCGGGGTTCGCCGCCACCGGCCTGGCGCGGGTGCCCGCCGCCTTCACCGCGCGCGACGTCGCGGCGATCCGGTCGGCGGTGTGGGCGACGTTGGCTGGCTACGGGATCCGCGCGGACGCGCCGACGACCTGGATCGCCGGCGGCGCGCTGCCGCTGATCGAGATCGCCGGCGCGCTGCGGCCCGGCGACGTCGGGCCGATGTGGGCGGTCGGCCGCGATCCGGCGTGCGCGGCGCTGCGGCCGGCGCTGGCCCGCGCGGTCGACGCGGTGTTCGGCCCGGGGGTGTGGAGCCCGGCCGACGAGCACGGCGGCCAGGCCATGCCGAACCTGCCCATCGCCGGCGCGCCGTGGGCGGTGCCGCACGCGGCCTGGCACGTCGACGAGCCGACCGTGGCCGGGCAGGGCGCCGCGTGGGGGCTGCTCGGCTTCGCGTGCCTCGACGACGTCGCGCCGGGCGGCGGCGCCACCGTCGCGGTCACCGGATCGCATCGCGCGCTGGCGCGGTTGGCCGCCGCCCGCGGTCCCAGGGCGGTGGTGACCACCGACGACGGCCTGGCCGCGCTGGCCGCCGCCGATCCGTGGTTCGCCGAGCTGCGCCTGCCGGGCGACGCCGCGGCGCGCCGGGCCCGCTACCTCGACGCCGACCACGATCACGCTGGACTCCCGCTGCGGGTCGTCGAGCTCACCGGCCGCGCGGGCGACCTGCTGCTGATGGACCCCCGGCTCCTGCACACGGTCGCGGCCAACGCCGGGGGCCGGCCGCGGCTGGTCGTGCGGCTGCTCTGCAGCCGCGCGATCGCCGGCTTCCCCCCGTGATCTCGCCCGGGTAGGCCGGGGCGCTTGGCCCTCGCGTCGGCCGGCGATTCGTGGCAGTCTGCGCGCGCAAACCCGCGACCACGCATAGACACGGCACGGCATGAACCTTCTGTCGAGCTCCGGATGAACGTCCGGAGCTGGAGTGAGGGCCCAGACCGGCGGGTCGTGCGGGGTCATCCCCGAGACACGAAAGGTCTGACGTCATGGCATTCGTTCAAGAGTCCTGCACCATCGGTGGCAAGGAGATCATCATCGAGACCGGCAAGTGGGCCAAGCAGTCGGGCGGCTCGGTGGTCGTCCGCTGCGGCGACACCTCGCTCTTGGTGACCGCGACCGGCTCGCAGCAGCCGCGCGACATCGACTTCATGCCGCTCACCTGCGAGTACCAGGAGAAGTTCTACGCCGCCGGCAAGATCCCCGGCAGCTACTTCCGCCGCGAGGGTCGCCCGACCACCGACGAGACCCTGGTCTGCCGGCTGATGGATCGCCCGTGCCGCCCGCTGTTCCCCAAGGGCTGGTTCATCGACACCCAGATCATCGCCAACGTCATCAGCTACGACAAGCAGCACCCGACCGACGTGCTGGCGATGACCGGCGCCTCGGCCGCGATCCACATCTCGGATCTGGTGTGGGACGGCCCGCTGGTCGGCATCCGCGTCGGCTACATCGACGGCAAGCTGGTCGCCAACCCGACCTTCGCCGAGCGCAAGCTCAGCACGATGGACATGATCGTCGCCTGCACCAAGGACGCGATCATGATGGTCGAGGGCGAGATGCACGAGGTCGGCGAGGCGCTGATCATCGACGGCATGCTGTTCGCGCTCGAGGCCGCCCAGCCGCTGATCAAGCTGCAGCAGAAGCTGCGCGAGGTGGCCGGCAAGCCCAAGCGCGAGTTCACCAAGCCGGTCGCCGACGAGGCGCTGTTCGCCAAGGTCAAGGATCTCGGCCTCGAGGACCTGGCCAAGGCGATGGCGACCCGCGAGAAGAAGAAGCGCGGCGCGGCGATCAGCGAGGTCCACAAGAAGGTGGCCGAGCAGCTGACCGGCGAGGGCCAGCCCTGGGCCGGCAAGCGCAAGGACGTCGACGGCGCGTGGTCGAAGCTCGTCAAGAAGCACGCCCGCAGCCAGACGCTCGCCACCAAGAAGCGCATCGACGGCCGCGACCTCGACGAGGTCCGCCCGATCTCGATCGAGGTCGGCGTGCTGCCCAAGGCCCACGGCTCGGCGCTGTTCACCCGCGGCGAGACCCAGTCGCTGGCGGTCGCCACGCTGGGCACCAAGTACGACGAGCAGAAGGTCGAGACCCTGCTGGGCGACCTGAAGAAGCAGTTCTACCTGCACTACAACTTCCCGCCGTTCTCGACCGGCGAGGTCAAGCCGATCCGCGGCCAGTCGCGGCGCGAGGTCGGCCACGGCTTCCTCGCCGAGCGCTCGGTCGCGCGCATCCTGCCGCAGTACGAGGACTTCCCCTACACGATCCGCGTCGTGTCGGAGATCCTCGAGTCCAACGGCAGCTCGTCGATGGCCTCGGTGTGCGGCGGCAGCCTGGCCCTGATGGACGCCGGCGTGCCGACCAAGGCGCCGGTGGCCGGCATCGCCATGGGCCTGATGAAGGAGGGCGCCGACTACGTCATCCTGTCCGACATCCTCGGCGACGAGGATCACCTCGGCGACATGGACTTCAAGGTGACCGGCACCCGCCGCGGCGTGTGCGCGCTGCAGATGGACATCAAGGTCGACGGCCTGACCCGGCAGATCCTCGAGGAGGCGCTCGACCAGGCCAAGCGTGGCCGCCTGCACATCCTCGAGAAGATGGACCTCGGCATCGCCGCCCCGCGCGACGAGGTGTCGCAGTACGCCCCGCGGATCGTCACCGTGCAGATCAAGCCGGACAAGGTGCGCGACATCATCGGCCCGGGCGGCAAGACCATCCGCGCCATCCAGGAGCAGACCGGCGCCCAGATCGACATCAACGACGCCGGCATCGTGTCGATCGCCTCGGCCGACAGCCGCAGCATCGAGCAGGCCCAGCAGCTCATCTCCGGCCTGACCATGGAGCCCGAGGTCGGCTGCTTCTATAACGGCATCGTCAAGAAGATCGTCGAGATCGGCGCCTTCGTCGAGATCATGCCGGGCACCGACGGT
>Ga0073899_10001883_pt1 | contig 19112 bp, 19 predicted proteins | sample KloWWTmetaKNB5Ph_FD_88975 | JGI IMG/M metagenome (GOLD analysis project Ga0073899, IMG submission 88975) | Active sludge microbial communities from Klosterneuburg, Austria, studying microevolution and ecology of nitrifiers - Klosterneuburg... | ecosystem: Engineered > WWTP > Aerobic digester >... | reverse complement strand
GGTCCGCCACCGCGGCGTCGATCGCGCGCCGACCCTGCTCGTCGCGCCGGGCCAGGTCCTGGTAGCGCTCGTCGAAGCCCATACCTGCCACGCTAGGGCGCAGCGCCGGTCCGACGAACATCGCTCAGCGCGCCGCTCGCCTTCGCCCTGGCCTTGGTCCGGTGCCCTTGTACGAGCCACTGCGCAGCCCCCTGACGAACTGCGGCTCGGGAGGCTCAGCCGTCCGCGCAGTCCGTCAGAACCTCCCGGGCGGTGACCAGACGCAGTGAGGAATCCTTGTCCACCCGCTCGAGGAGACCTGCGAACAGGCTGCGAGGCACGGCGAACCGGCCCCGGCAGCTGCGGGGGCCGGTCTGGTTGACGGTCTGTGTCAGACTTGTGTGCTCAGCGCCGCGAGGGCGTCACCCAGGCGGGGGTGGTCACGCCCGGCGAGCATGGCGGTGAACGCCGCACAGTGCACGCGGCTGAGGTACGCGACGGGGATGTCGTCATCCGGGTCGCCGGGGAACCAGGTCAGGCGCCGCAGCCCGGGTTGCCAGGTGGTGACCTGCCCTTCGCCGAAGTCGTGCATCACGCGGGTGCACACGCCGTCGTCCTCGACGATCCGCCCGCCGCAGCCGGCCAGGACGGCCAGGAGGTCGCCCGGGATGGGCGAGCGGGTCGGGGTGAGGTGGAACCCCCGGTTGGTGACGCTGACGAGGGATGGTTGCAGCACCGCCCAGCCCTCGTCGCCGATGAGGTCACGCAGGGCCCGCGGGATGTTGCCGTCTGCGGGCTGGCGCACCAAGGCGAGTCGCCCGGTGACCAGGGCAGGGCGGGCCACCAGTGGGGACGGGTGCCAGCGGCGCGCCAGCATGGTGGTCAGCGCGTCGGTGTCGCTGGTGTCGCCGGTGACGGCGCCGAGCAGGGCGCGGTACTCGCGCCGGGTCAGGCTCACCTGCACCACGTCGCCGTTGCCGGGGAACTGGTCGTCCTCGATGGTGACGCTCTCTGCCTCGACGATGCGCACGTCCCCGTTGCCGAGGTGGTAGCGGACCGTGCCGGGGCGGGTGATCACCCCGGTGGCGCCGGCGGATGCCAGCAGGGTTGCGGTGGCGGCCTTCCACACGGCGTCCGGGATGCGGCGGTGAGGTGGTCGCCGTGCAGTGTGGTGGTGATCGGGTCACCGGTGGACGTGGTGTACGCCGCGTAGTCAGCCACCGGGGCGAGCCGTTGCAGGAACTGCAGGAGCTCGTCGGCGAGGTGGTCGGCGGCCACGCCGAAGCACATGCTGCGCAAGGTGGCGTGGAAGCGGTCCGGGTCGTTGATGGTGAGGTCGAGCAGGTGCGCTCCGGTGTGTGGCATGGCGGCCTCCTTCGGGTGGTCGCGGGATGGTTTGGGTCGGCTGGGACCGTTCGGGCGCCGCCGGTGCCGGTAACTGCCGGGGGCCCCGGGCGGAGCAGAGCCGCGGTTGTGCCGCGGGACGTCCGCGTGGGCGCGCAGGTTCAGGGCGCGCGGGCTGCGCGGTTGGAGTCGGTGGCGGCCCGTCCGCCAAATCCGTGCGGGTGTGGCCACGCCGGTGACCGTGGGTGGCCATGTGGGTCACCCACGGTCACCGGCCCTGCCGCCTTGGGCCCCTCCCGCGCCCGGGTCGGCTCCGCCGCCCCGGTGTGGCATCGCACCGCCATCACCTCACCCAAGGAGTGACCCACCCGTGAACATCCCCCTCGAGCTGGGCCTGGCCGCGCTCAACTTCGCCTGCATCGTGGTCGCGCTGACCGCAGCCCGCCACGCCGCCCGCCAGGGGCGCTACCGGCTCCGGAAGGCGCTGAGCTGGCTCGCCGTGGTCCTGCTCCGCCCGCTGGGCCTGTACCTGGCGGCGTCGGCGCTGAGCCCGATGGCGGAGCTGCTCTACCCGGCCATGGTCGTGGACGTGCTGTGGCCGTTGACGTTTATGGTGATCGGTACGTGCATGATCGTGCTGACGGCGGCCGTGCTGGCCGAGCGGGCGTGGCTGCCCTCACCGACCACCTGCACCGGCGCGGCACCCCGGAACCGGCCGCGGCGGCCTCGTGACTGCCACCCCGGGGATCGACTGAGCGCAGCGGCGCCGACGTCGCCGGGTCCAGCGACCGGCTGAGGCCGCTAGGCCAGGATGTCGCCGCAGTCCAAGCACTCGAACGCGAGACCCGCCACGAGCTCGACGGTGCGCTCGTGCCAGCACGCTCCAGCCGCCACGGCGGGTGCGCTCTCGCAGCGGGTGTGCCCGCCTGCTGCGGCGGTCGGTGTCGAGGTCATGGGTGAGCACGGTGCGCGTGGCGGCCCGTCAGGGCAGTGAAGTCCCGGTCGGCTCCGTCGGCGCCCTGCGCCGCCGACCGCGCAGCCAGCCGAGGGTGAACGCCAGCAGCAGCGCCACCACCGAGGCGCCGGCGACCAGGGCCGCATCACGCACCCAGGGGGTGTTCACCTGGGTGGCCGGGATGGCCACGGTGCGCACTGCGGTGGCGGGCAGCACGTCGTAGGCGACGGTGGCCTCCCCGGTGCGCCCGAACCGGTCGGTGACCACCACCTTGGCGGTGTGCGGCCCCGCGGCCCTGGCCAGGACCATCTGGGCCGAGCCGACCCCGTCCGCGTCGGGGGTGCCGTCGGAGTCCGCGTCGAAGGTGAACGTGCCGGCCGCGGCCGAGGTCGCCCCGGCGTCCAGGACGAACGGGCGGCCCGCGACGACCACGCCCGGGCTGGCCAGCGCCGGCACCAGCGGGGTGGCCACCATGTCCATCGTGTCGACCAGGGTCTGGGACAGGTCGCCGTCCTTGGTGATGTCGGTGACGGTGCCACCGGTCGCGTCCGCCAGCGGGGTCAGCGAGTCGCTGAGCCGGTCGTCGGCGGCCAGGGCGAACACGGCCACGTCTGCCGCCACCGGTGGGTCGTCGGCGCCGGCCACTGCCGGTACGGCCATGGCGGCGGGCACCACCCGGGGGCCGTCGTCGCCCGGGTGGTCCTGCCAGGTGCTGCTGTCGACGTCTGCCTCGCCGCTCAGGGTCGGTGGCAGCTCGGGGACGCGCACCAGGTCCTTGGCGGCCTGGGTGATCGTGTCCACCGTGTACCCGGTGACCGGCTCAGGGTCCTTGGCCGGTGCGTCGCCCAGGACGATGACGGCGTGCAGCGCGGTCGGGTCCCAGTTCGCGCGCAGCGCCATCATGATGCCGCTGTACACCGACTCGGAGGTGTCCCCTCCCGCTGTCGGGTTCAGCTCGTCCAGTGCGCCCTTGAACGCGTCCAGGTCCTCGGTCAGGTCCAGCGGCAGCCGCGCCTGGAAGTCCTCCCCCTCGTCGCGGTACTCGGCCACCCCGAGTCGGACCTGCTGGGACCTGGCCAGCAGCGTCGCCGAGATGCTCGAGGCGGTGGCCCGGGCCTGGTCGATGTACGGGTCCATCGAGTTGGTGGTGTCGATGGCGAACACGACGTCGATGGCCCGACCCGACCCGGCACCGGGCACACCGGCCGGGTCGTCCTCGGATGCCGCCGGCGGTTCCTCGGTAGTGCCGGCGCCCGGCCGGGCCGCGACCGCCTTGGCTGCGTCGCGCGCCATCACCGCCATGACCGCGGCGATCGCGATCGACTCGGCCGGGTCGGCCGGGTAGGAGTGGTCGAAGGTGGCGAACAGCGGGTTGTTCGCGTCCTCCGGCCGGTCCTTCTCGTCGACGAAGTTGCAGATCCAGTCCTGCGGGTGGCACCACATCGCGTACTTCAGGCCGGCGTCGTAGAACGAGTCGCTGGCCGCCTTGCCGTCCTCGTCGCGGATCATGTACCGGTAGATGCCGTCGCCGCCCTTGCCGCCGCCGCTGATGTGGGGCATGTTGCCGCGCTGAGCCGGGTCCCCCACCCCGATGACCCCGGCGATCCGGTCCGGGCCGCGGGCCTCGGCGAGCTTGCGGGCGACGATGACACCTTGGGAGTACCCGGCCAGCAGGAACCTAGTGTCTTTGCAGTCCTCCAGGATGGAGTCGATCATCGACGCCCCGAAGATGACCCCGTAGTCGACCGAGTCGAACAGGTCCGTGTCCAGGTGGTCCTTGCCGCCGGTGTACTGCTCCATCGGCACGGCCGGGTACGGGATCGCCTTGGCCGGCACCGACACCCCGTCGAACCCGTCCTTGAGGGTGGTGCCGTGCAGCTCGTCGACGAGCTTGGTCAGGGTCGGGCCGTGCCCGTTCTCCAGGCTCTCGCCGCTGCCGCGCGCGGTCAGCAGCACCACCGGCGCGCACGTGGCCGCAGTCTCCGCCGCAGGTGCCGCGGTGGCCGCGGGCACAACGGCGGCCGGCACGAACGCCACGACCGCAACGGCCGCTGCCGCCCACCATCGACGGGCCCGGCCCGTGCCGCCCGCACTCCCCCACCGGGTCACCCTGCCGTTAGTGATGACCGGCCACTGCCCTCTGCTCACCCCTGCAGCGTAGGTGCGGGGGGTGCGCGGGCACCGGCGATCGTCGGAACTGCCCCTCAGCCGGCTCGCCGGTGGCTCAGGGTGATCTGAGGCTCAGGGCGGGCCCTGCCGGTCCCCTGCTGCTTTCATCCGAGCCGTGGCCAGCGGCTCGGTGACGATGCCCTTGTCGACGAGGTGGCCGCTGAAGTACCCCACGAAGTTGTCAGGCACCTTGCCGGTGCGGATCTTGTCCGGTTCGCGCTAGGTGGCGTCGTCGATGGTGATCATGCCTGCCCCTGAACGGGGTTCGAGGGCCGCTGCCAGCCTTCTCCGACCAGCCACGCGGCCAGCCACCACAGGTGCGCGTCGTCCGGGCGCTGGTGTGGGAAGGTCGGGTCCTCCCCCTCCGCTTGATAGCCCAGTCGGATCGAGGCCTCAGCTGCGCGGCCTGCTCCTCGAAGGCCCCGCCTGCCCGCGCCCACGATGCCCTCGGCGTGACGCCCCCGTTCACGGCGGTACTGCGACGCGGTGGGTGGGAGGCCGTGGGGTCGGCCATGCGCGGCTGGTCGCCGCCGCCGCGGGTTGGGACGCGCGCGGACGAACGGGACTGGAGGACTGGCAGCTTCAGGCCGTCACAGCCCTGGTCGGGGCGACCCGGAGGGCCATCGCCGAGGCCGGTGAGCCGGACATCAGCAGCACCGCGTACCTGGTCACCCAGCTCAGTGCCCGCCCGCCGGCCCTCAACGAGCAGGACGGCGCCGCCTGCTTCGCAGCGCAGGCCCGGCCCGGCACCGCCCCGCTGCGCTCGGCTGCCGACCGGCGGCGCCTGGTCTGGCCGCTGATCCCGCCCGCGCTGCGAACCGGCGCTGCCCCTCCGTCGCCCCAGCACCTGGCGGCGGATCCGGTTCCGGCGGACGTCGTGGCCGCGGTGCACGCCAGCCATCGGGTGATGCTCACGGTGCTTGACCAGCCTGGTGACGGCGGACCGGCTCCTCTTCCTCGAGGACAGAGTGAACCGCCCCGGGTTTGTCAGACAGTCAGTTCTGCCGGGAGCGGTTGCTCGACGGCGTTGGTGTGACGGTAGTACTCCGCCTCAATCTCTGCTGGCGTCTGGTAGCCGAGCGAGGAGTGGAGGCGGGTGTGGTTGAACCAGTCGACCCAGCCGAGGGTGGCGAGCTCGAGGTCGTCGGCGCCTCGCCAGGCCCTTCCCAGTAGACGAGTTCGGCCTTGTAGAGCCCGTTCACGCTCTCGGCGAGGGCGTTGTCGTACGAGTCGCCCACGGTGCCGATGGAGGCGTTCAGGCCGGCCTCGACGAGCCGGGTGGTGTACCGGATCGAGGTGTACTCCGCAGGTTCAAGGGGTCGTCGCAACACTGCTTGAGTTCTGCTGGGACAGTGGCGTGCTCATGGCCTCGGCGGGAGTGCGCCATCCCAGGATCTTGCGGGGGCGGTCGTTCAAGGCGGCGGCGACAGCCTCGAGGTCGTCAATGGGGTGCCGGCACAGGTCGGTGCCTTTGGGGAAGTACTGACGCAGCACCCCGTTGGTGTTCTCGTCGGTTCCGCGTTGCCACGGGGAGCGCGGGTCACAGAAGAAGACCTTCATGCCGGACTCCAGGGTGAGCTCGGCGTGCTGGGCCATCTCCGCACCCTGATCCCAGGTCAGCGTGCGCCGCAGGTGCACGGGCCAGCGCTGCATCGCGGCGGTGATGGCCTGACGGACCGCCTGGGCGCCGTGCCCGGCCACGGGAGGGCCGTTCTTGAAGCGCTGCGCGGTGGCGAACTCCTCCATCCGGGGCAGGTGCAGCAGCATTGTGTACCGGGTGGTCCGCTCCACCAGCGTCCCGATCGCCGATTTGTCCAACCCGATGATCAGATCCCCTTCCCAGTGCCCGGCCTGTTCACGGTCATCGACCTCCACGGGCCGGTTCCCGATCTTCACCTCCTCGGTGATGAAGTGCCTCCCTGCACGGCGGCGACGTGCCCGGGGCACGCGCAGTGCCCTCCCGGTTCGTAGGCACGCGGTCAGTTCCCGCGACAGGCCACCTCGGCCGTGGATGAACAGCGCCTGATAGATGGCCTCGTGGCTAATCCGCATGCTCGGGTCGTCGGGGAAGTCGATCTTGCACCGGTTCGCGATCTGCTCTGGGCTCCACGCCCTGGCCCACCGGCGATCCGCTCGACGTCCGTGGCGGCGTCCCTTCCACCGGACCGTCGGACCAGCAGCGAGGCTCCCGTCGGGGCGGGCGATGGCCCCGCTCAACCGATCCTGGACGTACTGCCGCAGCCGCTCGTTGCACGCCAGCTTGGACTCCTTGGGACGGGCCGAGGACCGTTGCGCGTACCACTGGGCGGTGGACGCCTTGTACGCCACCGTGCCCCACCGAGTCCCGGCGTTACGGCGCAGCTCACGCGAGATCGTCGACGGATCCCGACCGATCGCCCGAGCGATCGCGCGCACCCCCTCACCGGCGGCCCGTCACCGCGCACGGTGAAGCGGCTATTGGAGTCGGTGGCTACGACCGTGAGCAGGGTGTCCCGGCCCAGGCCGGGCAGGCCGTTCAGGAGGTCCTCAATGAGGACCCAGCCGGCGTGGTCGAGGGTGACCCCGGCGGATGCCGGGTCGTGGCGCAGGACGTAGGCGAGCCGGCGGGACCAGTCGGTCGCGGGTGAGGTCGTCATGGGGGTGCTCCTTCTTTGCTGGTTTGGGGACGCGGCGGGTGCCGCATGCACCCGCCACCGTGAGGGCGCCCGCCACCAGGCCCAGAGCTCTCAGCCGACAAGAACGCCACCCCTGCCTTGGGTGCAGGGGTGGCGCTGGTGGTGGTGAGTGGTGGCGTTCAGGCCGGTGGCCGGAACGCTCGCGCACTCGGGCAGCACGCTGTCCACAGCGGACCGCGGCGACTCTCCCGGCGGGAGTGCCCCGGCTGGAGCCGACGCCGGGCATCAGGTGAGGTGCCCGGGATTGGCGAAGCGTGCCCCGGCGCGGGTGCGCGCGCCCAGCCTCAGGCCATGAGGCTGATGCTGGCGGACGAGCGCCGAGCCAGGCTGGATCAGGCGATGGGGGTCTACGGGGTTTGCGGCCACATCACGCCGGCCGGGCCCTACCAGTTCCAGGTGAGCGTCGAGGGCAGCACGGTGCCGCACGTGCTGTACCTGCTGCTGTCGATCCTGACCTGCGGGCTGTGGCTGGTCGTCTGGCTGATCCACGTCTCGATGCAGAAGGCACCCTCCCTGCACGTCGTGCGGGTCGACGAGTACGGCGCCGTGTGGTTCGACGGCACGGTGTGGTGGCCGCCGCCGGCTGGGGATGGGCCGCAGCAGGTGCCGCCGGCCCACACCTGATCAGCCCGGGGCAGCCCTCTGCGAGCCCCGCCCCGGGCTCAACCCATCGAGCTTGGCGAGGCGAACAGCCGCCGGCCAGCAGTCCCGAGACGCCCCAACCCGCTACGAGCCAGTCGCGTCAGGGCACGTCATGCCCGCAGTAGGGGCACTTGTACGTGTTGCTGTCGCCACGCTTCTTGAAGGACGTGTGCCCCTTGGAACAGGTCCCCTGGACGTCGTAGTTGCCCGATGAAACCTTCTTCGCCTCGGTCTTGAACACCGAATCTCCTTTCTCGTCGCGGCGTCACGCCGCACGGACGCCGGGATGGTGGGACAGGCCCAACTAGACCACAGCCCGCCGACCGAACGCACAGTCCGCGCAGGATTCGCGGGCGTGATCCTCGCGACACCGTCGACCAGATCGCGAGAACACGACAATGCCCGCCCCGATCGTCGCTAGCCTCCGTGCGTGACCTCGTTGACCCCGGGCGCCAACGCCCCCCTGAGCGAGCAGGACGTGACGGTGACCCTGCGGCTGGGTCCGCACGCCGAACCCGCCGCCCTCCTTGCCGCAGAGGACGACACGGCGCGCACGCCCGCCGACTTCGTCCCAGCAGGCGGCGCGCACGCGCCCGCCGGGATCGCCTGGAACCCGGTGGCCGCGCAGGAGGGTACGTGGCAGCTGCGGGTGGACCTCGCCACCCTGCCGCCGGCCGTTGCGAAGGTCCGCGTCGTCGCGTCCCTGCCAGAGCACGCAGGCACCTTCGGGCAACGCCCCGCCGTCGCGGTCAGCGTCGACACCGTCTCCGGTGCACCTCAGGCGACCTTCGAGGCGGCGGATCCGGGTGGGGTGAGAAGCCTGGTCCTGATCGAGCTCTACCGTCGCCAGGACGCGTGGAAGGTCCGCGCCGTAGGGCAGGGGTACGCCCAAGGCCGCACGTCGATGCTTGCCGACCACGGTCTCGACCCCGCCGCCGTACCCGCACTCGCGATGCCAGCAGCGCTGGCACCCGCCACGCCAGCAGCGCCGGCACCCGCCAGCGCAGCACCGTGGCCGGCACCGGCGATCCGCTACGAACGACCCGACCGCTCACCCTCCCCCGCGGCACCTGCGCCGCAGGCCCCGTCTACGCCCCCGCCCCCCGCCTCCGGGACACCGATCCGCTACGAGCGCCCTGACCGCACCACCACCGCGCGGCCAGCGGCCGCCGTTGCGTCGGCCATCCAAGCGCAGCCGCAACGGCCGGCACCGACAGTGACCGGCCCGCAGCCGCTGTGGGACCTGGTCGAGAAGCCGTCAGCGGGCATGCAGCTCGCCCGCCCGGTTGCGTGGCGGGTGGACGGGGCCGAGTTCAGCTGGACCGAACGCGTGCGCGACCTGCTGCCCGACAGCGAAAGTCTCCCGCCCGGCCAAGACAGGTTCGCCCTGGCCGAGCAGTGCTCGCGCACGCTGGTGTCGACGCACGGCTCGGGCTTCGAGTACGTCTGGCGCGGCCCGACGCTGCAGCTGCTCAGCCCGCCCTGGGTAACCCTGCGGTCGGCGTTGCACGAGCCGACCAGTGGCCGAGTCGTGGCCGCGGGCCACCTCACCCACCCCGAGCTCGGGCTCTCGCACGCCTACGACCTCGGCGCCCTCAACGGCGCCAACGGCCTGTCGTGGCCGGAGCAGGGGTACACCGACGGCCTGTTCTACCCGACCGGGTGCCTGTACATCGGCAGCACTCGCACCGGCGCGCTGGCCCCGGTCGACTCCAGCACCAGCCACGGGTCGGTGGACCTGGATCCGATCACCGGCACCATCGCAGTGCTGGAACAGCTCGGTTCCACTGCCTGCATCAGCGTCTACGATGGCGCGACCGGGGCACGGAGACGCCTGGCCGTGATCGCGCAGATCTCCGGCAACGAGACGCTGCGGTTCAGCTACGACGGCAAGTGGCTGCTGCTGCCACGCTACGACGGCGCGCACCTGTGCGAGGTCGCCACCGGGCGGATCACCCGGCTGCCGCTGACGCAGTGCTGCTGGTGGCCACTGGCCGACTCGACCCTGCTCGACATCGCCGAGGTCGACGGCCAACGGGTCCCGCGCCTGTTCTCCTTGGAGACCAACACCTACATCCACGACTTCCCGGCTGTCTCCTTCGACGGCGAGGACGACCCCGGCATCGACTACCTCGTCCACCCGTCGGTCTCCCCCGACGGCACCGAGCTGCTCGTGGCAACCCCCGCCGGCGTGCCGGCCGCGCAGCGCAGCGAGCACGGGGTCGGCGGCCACCTCGGGCGGGTCTCGCTCGCTGACGGCCGAGGGCACCTGGTGGTCCGGCCCATGCTGGACACCGCGTTCCTGGCGGAGCGGGATGTCTCCGAGGCCCGCTGGTCGGGGCCCTACCCGTACCGTGAGGTGGTTCTGGCGCCGGCCTTGCAGGCCCAGCTTCAGGAGCCGCTGCGCCAGCACGAGTGCCTCGCGCCCGACCGGTACGCGCCCGAGGCTGCCGCGTTTCTGGTCGCTGCGCTGAACCGGTGCATCGCCTTGTTCAAGCAGGACAAGGACGTGTCGCACCTGATGCCCGAGGTCGTCATGTCGATGAACACCGCCCACGCGGACCCGGCCCGGTGGGCCCAGCTGGGCGAGTGGCTCGACGGTCTGGCGGGGGCCGTGGCGAACATGGTCGGTGAGGGGACCCTGTCGGGCCCGGTCGGCTCGGGGTGGTTCAGCTTCCTGCTCGCTTACAGCGACCTGAACGACCCCGAACGGGCACCGGTCAACCCCGTCGAGGTGGCCTGGGTCGCCCGGTAGTCCTGCTGGGCGGCTCGTCGCCGGGTGACCTCAGGGGTGGCACGCCACCGCATTCACGTGTGACCTCCAGCGGGAAGGGGCCTGGGCGTCCCCCGAGAGGCTGCCGGTCTCGCGGCTGGCAGCCCAGCCCCCGGCTCGGATGTCGCCGACCTGCTCGGCCAGCGCCCTGGTGCTGCCGTGGAACACGTGCCGGCGCTCGGACTGCGTGCCGCGGACATCCCACTCGTGCCAGGTCATGACGACGGTGTCACCGTCTGCGGTCAGGTCCACCTCGGAGCGGTCCGACCAGTCGGTTCTCGGCATTGCCTGCCGGTCCAGCCAGATCGAGACCGTCTCGTCCTCTGTCGTGCTTATGGTCCGCTCCGCCCTGTTGCTTTGATGTGCTCCGGTGCGGGGCGACTGGTGGCATTGGTGCCACCTGCGCCGCCAAGCGCACTGACAGTGGCTCCCAACCGGAACGGGTGTACGGAGCCCGAGCGCTTGCGGGCCACCAGCGCTGGCGAGCCGCCTGCCAGCCCCACGTTGAGTGCCAGGCGTGGGTGCCGGCGGGTGACACCCGTTCGGTGACCTCGCGAGCTGACCGTCGCGGGTGGGTGCAGCTCACATGGTGGCGTGGTTCTGCACCGCCCGTTCGAACGCGTTGTTGTCCTTGACCACCTGGGCGACGCCGGCGATGACCCGCAGGTCCTCGTACTGCCCCTCGCCGGTCAGCCCCACGTCGCCGTAGGTCGAGATGACCCAGCCGTTGCCGTACTCCAGGCGGCACGCGTAGTGCGCGGCAAGGTCCGTGTCCCCGGGCAGCTTCCGGCAGGTCATCTCGCTGCCGAACGGTGAGTCCACCTTCTCCCCCTGCTCGAGCGCCTCGGCGTAGCGTCGGGCGGAGCCGATCGCCACACCGATCTCAGCCCCGGGGATGCGCTCGTCCTCCCCGGTGACCCGCTGCATCATCGCCTCGGCCTCATCGGTGAGCTGAGCGAAGCGGTAGACGGCCACGTGGCCGGGCCCCGTGTCCGCGTCCGGGTTGGACACCTCGACCGGCTCGCCTTGCACGGTCAGGCGCGCGTTCAGTCCGTCGACGACGTCGGGGAAGGTGGTGGGGATCGGGGCCAGGCCCTGCGGTTCCGGCGGCAGCGCGAAGAACAGCTGCCACACTACTGCACCTGCCACGACCACGCCCAGCACCACAGCCACGACCATCAGCACCCTGCCCCGCGAACGCGGCGGCACGGCGTCGGCGGCGCCGTCGGCAGGCGTCGGGGTGGGGACGTCCTGGGCTGGGGAGGTGCCGCCCTTGGTCAGTTGCACGGTTGCCGGCTGCGAGGCCGGACCGGACATCGCCTGCCCGCACTGCCCGCAGAAGCGCTGAGCGGCGTTGTCCCGCTGAGCCCCACAGTTCTGGCAAGACTCCACGCTGCACACCCCGTTCGCTACCCGCGCACCCGGTGTGCGCCTTGCACCGCTGATGCTTGCGCACGGCAGGGACGCCGGTGTGCTGCTTGGGCCGGACGCGTTCGGCCGCACCGGACTTTCCACGTGTGTCGACTCCGGCGGGCTCACATGCTGGCGTGGGTCGCGACCGCCTGCTCGAACGGGTTGTTGGCCTTGACCGAGTTCGCAACCGCGGCCAGCACGTCCACGTCCTGCGCCGTCCCGTTGCCGGTCAGTCCCGCGTCAGCGCCGGTCAGGATCACCCAGCCGTTGCCGTAGTCCAGGCCGCACTCGTTGGCCTGGCCTTCGCTGGTGTACTGCCAGCACTGCATGCCGTCCGTCGGGGCGTCCAGCTGCTCCCCGGCGTCCTGGTGGATCTTCGCCCACTGGCGGGCGGAGAACACGTGCACGCTGACCACGCCGGGCGGGGTGGGCGCATCGAACGCGCCCCTGTACCGGTAGGTCGCCAGCCGGCCGGGACCGTCCTCATAGTCGGGGTTGGAGATCGGGTCATCCGCGGTGCCGGCCAGGACCAGCACCTCGGGGTTGCCGGGGTCGTTGACGTCGGCGAACGTGGTCGGGATGGGGGCCAGGCCCTGCGGGGCGTCCGGCAGGGAGCCCGCGGTGAACTTCCACACCAGCCCACCCAGGACCAGCACGGCCAGCACGCCGCCAACGACCATGAGGACCAGACGGCCCGGGCCGGACGAAGGACCGGGGCCACCGGCCGGCGCCGCAGGTGCGCCACTCCCTGCCGGGGATGAGGTCGCGGGTTTGGCCAGGTTCACGCTGCGCTCGGCGCCGGGCGTGGGTGCCGCAGGGGTTGGGGAGGCCCCGGGCAGCGGCTTGCCGCACCGGCCGCAGAACCGCTGGTGCGAGCTTTCCACCTTGGTGCCGCAGCTGTCGCAGAACTCCATGCCGAACCCCCAAGCCCTTGGCGTGCACCGGTTGTGCGCCGCTGACAAGCCGATGCTCGCCCACGCCTTTGACGCGCACCCCCCGTTTCGGCCAGATCCGGCGCGGGGCACCGGACAATCCACGTGCCGGCCAGCCGCGAAGTGCGGTCTGGGCGATCAGTCGGCGACGTCGCCGAGAGGTCGCGCCCGCAGCCCCTCGTTGAGCTGCTGCTGGTCCTCGATGTCGGCGACTGCGAACTCCCCAGCGACCGCGCGCACGCCCGCCGCCGTGACGGATGCCAGCCCCTCCAGCGCGCCACCGAGCAGCCGCGAGCGGGCACCAGCAGCAGGGCGGCCATCCCGACCGTGCCGAACCACTCGATCGAGCGCGGCAACTGGGACGAAGACGCCGAAGCCCTGTCCGCCAGCGCGGCCGGCAAGCTCGGCGAGGCCGTCAACCAAGCCAAGGCGTCCGGCTCGGCCACCGCCAGCGCCACCATGGGCAACGAGCTCGCCGAGGAGTTCGCAGCCATCCTGGAGTGCGACATCGCCGCCGAGGCCACCCTGTCCGGGGCGCTGACCGCGCTCTACGCCGCCCAGTCCGAGGCGGACGGGTTCGAATGAGCACCCGGGGCACTGACGCCACGCCACAGGTGCACGCGACCCACATCCCGGCAAGCCCCGAGCCTGGAGACCGGACCGTTGCGGTGCGCGGTCCTGCTCAAACCGCTTTACGCCTGTACCGGCGCCCCCACCGACCTCAACGCGGGGCCGTGGCTGAACCTGATGCGCGCCTCTATGTCGACCTCGGACAACGCCGCCACCACACCATCGTCCACCATGCGGGTGGCCTGCCGGCGGCCCTAGCAGAGTTGGCCGTGCGCACCCGGGTCACCTGTGAGCCGGCCGCCATCTGGGGCCAGGTGCTGGCGACCGCGAACGAGTACCAGGCACTGGGGCAGGACACCGGCCAAGAGGCCCACGCGCTGCGCGCCGCGAGGCGCCGGGTTCTGCAACACCAGCAGGTCGGTGCCTTGACACACTGGGCCAATCTGAGCGGAGTTGAGCCGGAAGGCCTTGAAGTGAAGGCTGGCTGGGACCTGTTCGAAGACGAGCCGTACGCGCGCACCCACGTCGCGGTCATGGACCGCGACGGTCACGGCGTCGTCGTCGTCCTGACTGCAGTCCCGGTCAATAAAACCACCGCCAGGCACGGCGACGGGCGCTTGCGGCCGGCGGCCCCGAGGCGGTCCTGCCGCTGCACCAGCGGTGGGCGGCACCGTCACCGCGATGCGCTCAGCAGCGCTCTGGTCGCCTCGAGGGAGACCCGCTAACACCTCCCCCGAACGACGATCGGGAGCGCGCGGGTGGGGCTAGGCTGCGCTCATCGCGCGGGTGGAGCGCGGCCCTCGCACCCAGCTCTGGAAGGCCCCCATGTCTGACGCCCCCCTGTTCGTACCCGCCTCGTTCTGGCGCCGGTTTGCCGCGCGCACCATCGACTTCTTCGTGTGCATGGCCCTGACGTTCGTGGCCGTCATCCCGCTGGTGATCCCGGCGCTGATCCTGTACCCGATCATCGGGGAGGACAAGGCCACCAGCCTGATGGCATTCCTGGCTTTCGTCATCGCCTACGTGGCCATCGAGTACTTCCTGCTGCGTCGCCGCGGCGGGCAGACCCTGGGCAAGGGCCTGCTCGGGCTGCGGGTCCTCGACGCCAACGACCCCGACGGGTCCAAGCCGATCACCAACCGGGCGGCGCTGCTGCGGATGGCCGTGTTCATCGGCCCGATGATCCTGAGCATTGCCGCCTACTACATCGCCTACGACGTGGTCAGCGGCACGTCGACCGGCGGGCTGGACGGGCCCCTGCTCAACCTGTGGATGCTGATGCTCGCAGCCAGCGCGGTCACCGCAGTCGCCGACCGCGCCAAGCGGCGCGCCCTCCACGACTTCGCCGCCGGCACTCGTGTGGTGCGCGCCCAGGCCCGCCCGGTCAACCTGAGTCAGGACATCCGCATGCTGGTGCCCGGTCGGGTGGACATGACCAAGTACCCGACCCCGGCCCCGCCGGTCACCATGACCAAGCTCCCGCCCACCCCGCAGGACTACCCGCCGCCGCCGGTCGACTTCAACAAGCGCGGTTGACCGCACCCCACCATGCTGGCACCCCCGGCGGGCCACGGCGGGCGCCCCGGGTGAGCGACCCAAAGCGTCTCCGGGCCGTGCCCGGGTGGAACCAGCTACGTCACCAGGCAGTCGCGCAGCGCGGTCGAAGGCAGTCTGCGCACCCCCTACCTGCCACTGGCCGCGGTGCGGCTACCAGCACCCCTGCCCGGCAGCCACATTCGAGGAGGTGCTGGTGCGAGTGGGCTAACCCACCTGCATCGGCAACAACGCCCTGAACGTCCCGGCGAACATCCCGGCCGCCGATGCCCTGACCGCCGCCACGCCGGAGACGACCGTGGCCGACATCGTCACCAACCCCGCCCGTTCCTGGCCTACGGCACTCGCCGGCTCGGCAACGCGGTCCCCTTCGCCGCCGCTCAGGCGCGCAACCACCTGCTCGCCACCGCCCCGCTGGTCGTGAGCATCCGCACCCTGCGGCTGGCGGCCCAGCCACCGACCGCGGGTGCAGATCCCTGCCAGGGGCGCTGGCAAGCGGGAGTCCCCGCCCGGTCGGCTGTCTCGTGCCATACCCCCAATGGTGCGTGGGCAGCCAGACCGGCAGCGGACCTGGTCACGGGCGGTGCTGCACGCTCGGTCTCGGTGGCGCAGGACGCACCCAGCGCGGGAGTGCCTGATGTCCGTGTCCATGGCAGCGGGGACCTTTGTCGCCCCACCCAGGGATGTCACCGTGGAAACCATCGGTCGCGATGCGCGACTACTGGCGCGGGCTGCAGGTGACCTTCCGACCTCGTCCCCGTGCTGAAGGCGGGGGCGACGCAGGAAGGCTTCACCCCAGCGACCTGCTCACTGTCGTCACCGGCAAGACCACCGTGGTTCCGGGCTGCTGCGCGCTCGGGCCAACTGGTATCTGCTCGACTCTGGCCTCCACGGTCGCGAACGACGCCCTGACCGACGCCGACGCCGACGAGCCCAACCAAAGGCGCTCGCGACCGCCCTGGTCCCCGGTTACGGGAATGCTGTCAGCACGAGCGTCGTCGCATCGCTCGGTTGTGTGCTGGTGGTCCTGCGCACCGATATGGCTCCGGACTCCGAGGGGGTCTCCGGCTCCAAGGTGACGCTACCGCTGTACTCGTTGCGAGCCCGACACCGTCCCGATGACAAGCTGGCCGGGCCCCTTGAATCGGCCGACACGGTCGTCATGCCCGCAACCGCGCTGACGCCACCTACTCGTGGGCCCCCGCCGCGCTGGAGATGTTGATCTTCTGCACTAGCGGCTGACACCGGCTCGTGTGGTGCACAACCAGGGCTGATCACGACGCCCCCGCCCATCCGAAAGATGAGCGGCTGGGGGTCTCGCTGCGTTCCCGGGGCGGCTACTTGCAGGCGATTCCATCACCGTCGCGGTCGAACTTGTTCTGCCAGCCCGGCTCACCGCGCCGGATCGGGTCGGCGCCCGCGGCCCGGACCTCGGTGCAGTTCGCGTAGAACACGTCACCACCAGCCGGGGTGGTCGCCTTGGTCGTGGGGGCCGGGGCGCTCTGCGTCGCGGACGGGGCGGAAGTGTCGCGCTTCGGGGTGGCGACCTGGGCGGGGGTGGGCAGCTCCTGGTCTGGGCAAGACTTGAGCACCCGCGCGATGGCGTCGTGCTCGGGCCGGGTGACCCACAGGCCGTACGCCTTCTTGATCGCGACCTGCCGTGCCACGTACTCGCAGCGGAACGCCTTGTTCGGCGGCAGCCAGGATGCGGCATTGGAGGCGCCCTTCTGCGCGTTGAGCGGGCCATCTGCGGCCATCAGGACCAGCGGGTCGTTCGCGTACGTGGTGCGCTGGTCCAGGGTCCACTGCTGAGCGCCGGACTGCCACGCGTCCATCAGGGCGACCACGTGGTCGATCTGCACGTCGGCGGAGTCCGAGCCGCGCTCGAAGGCGATGTCCCTGCCGCTGTACGGGTCGGCGAGCATGCCGGTCAGGACCACGCAGCCGCCGGTATCGGACTTGAGCACCTTGTCGGTCAGGTCGCGGCGCAGGACGTCGTTGCGCTGGTCGCACCCGTTGCGGTCGGTGTCGGCCCACGCCTGCCCGAACTGGTCGCGGGAGTAGCCGCCCTTGGAGGCGCGACCCTTCACCGGCAGCTCGGCCAGCGCGGTCACCGCCTGACCGGTATCGACAGTCTCGGCCGCGGCGGCAGGGGTCGGACTGCTCGCGCTCGACGTGGGCGTCGGGGTCACCCACTGGCTCTGCGTCGTGTTCGACGACACCACCGGGCTGGGGTCGCCGGCCAGGGCGGCCGGGTCGGCCGTTACGAGCCCGCACCCGGCCAGGGCGGCGGTCAGAAGCAGCGGGGCCAGGACGCGCACGGCGCGTGAGGTTCTCGTCATGGTCGGCACCGGTGCCGGCCCCCTTCTATTGAGCACTCGTTCGGCGGAGCGTCCCGCCAAGTGCCGAGGTGGCCCGTTCATCATATGAGGGCGATCTGATGGCTGGAGGTGTTCTGCCACGATGCCGATGGTTCACCCACACACCTTGCCTATGAAGCTGGAGCAGGGGGACCGCTCACTGCGGTCACCGACCCGACCAAACGGCGCCCTGCACGACTCCGCCACCGGCATCCGCGTGATGCGCGCACTGGCCCGGCCGGTCAGCGGGCGTGGCGACTTCCGGGTCTTCGTTCCCGGCCGGGTCGACATGACCAAGTTCCCGCCGACGCCACCTCCGCCGGACGACGTCAGCAAGCGCTACTGACCCACACCACGCCACTGGCGTGGGAGTCCACATTCCTGATAGGTCGCCGGTTCGTCTTCAGTTCTCGTGCGTTCTGACCGGGTCCGCCGCGTGTTCAGTCCTTTGAACACGACCGAAAACTGAACAGGGTCGCTCTCACCGGCGCGCCGCGGCGATGGGCGCAGAGACCGATCACCAGCCACGTCCGGCACCTCTGGCTAGGCTGGGCAGCACTGGCACCGCCGGCGACACACTGCTCACTGCTTGGCACTCACTGGCGGCGACGAGGGGGTGCGCAGCGGGCTCCGCCCAACACCAGACGAAAGAGGTTGCACGCGAATGGGATTCTTTGACCAGCTCAAGCAGAAGACGCAGGAGATGAGCTCCCAGCTCCAGCACGAGGCGGCCAAGTTCAAGTCCAAGGAGTTCGCGAAGGCCTCCATGGCCATCTGCGCCATGATCTCAGCCGCGGACGGCAGCATCGACGCCTCCGAACGGCAGAAGACGGCCGCCCTGATCATGGCCAACCCGACCCTGCAGATGTTCGACGCCACCGCACTGCGCGCCGACTTCGACCACTACTGCAACGCGCTGACCGCCGACTTCGACTTCGGCAAGATCGAGGCCGTGCAGGCCCTGAGCAAGCTGAAGTCCAAGCCCGACCAGGCCCGCGCCGTCATCCAGATCGGCATCATCATCGGGGGCGCCGACGGCAACTTCGACAGCGACGAGAAGCAGGTCGTGCGCGAGGCGTGCTTCGCCGTCGGGATCAACCCGGCCGAGTTCGACTTGGGCTGACCCCGACGCTGCGAACGCCCCCGCCCGGACCGGTGCCGCGGGGGCGTTCGCGCGCCGGCGCACTGCCTGCGACGCAGGCCCCGGCACGGTGGCCGGCATGCCCGTCACCGCCGCACAACTGCGCCACATCCTGCTGTCCGGCCTCCCCACGTCAGCGGTCTCGGCATCACGCCGGCGACGACGGCGATGATCGCCACGACGAGGACGACGGTGGCGATGACGATCTTGTTGGCGCTGCCGCCCCGGGTCTTGAATGTGGCGGCGATCTTGGCGGCGCGCTCGGTGGCGTGGATGGTGGGCTTCTTGGCCATGGTGGCGGGGTCTCCTTGTGCGGCGGCATCGGTGGCTGTGGTGCTGGCGACTTCTCGCGGGTGGGCCGCAGGTGTCGCCCGGGCTACCGTCCGGGGAAGTGGTCCCGCAAGCACTGACGCATGCCACTGCCCGGCTCGCGGGGCGCGCGCCGGGCAGTGAAGGGGGACTTGGTGGGGTGCTACAGCCGGGGTAGGACCTGGGACCCGATCGTGAGCATGTCGCGCACGGTGCGGCCCTTGGCGAAGCGGCCGATCGCGGTCATCACCCAGGAGCCGGCCCGGTCGCGGGAGATGGTGGCCATGACAACCCCG
>Ga0073899_10001882_pt1 | contig 19112 bp, 10 predicted proteins | sample KloWWTmetaKNB5Ph_FD_88975 | JGI IMG/M metagenome (GOLD analysis project Ga0073899, IMG submission 88975) | Active sludge microbial communities from Klosterneuburg, Austria, studying microevolution and ecology of nitrifiers - Klosterneuburg... | ecosystem: Engineered > WWTP > Aerobic digester >... | reverse complement strand
GTTGTCATTACTAATTGCATCAATCACAAGGGGCGTATCCTGATCGGTGGTTCGGGCATCATCGATCGCATCAGGACCATCATTAACGCCGTTAATGGTGACCGTGACATTTTCAGTGGCGCCGGTGTCGGTCGTGTAGGTGAAAGTCACTGTGGCTGTTTCGCCAGCAGCCAGATTCTGGAAGTCCCCGCCGGGGTTGAACGTAACGTTGGATCCATTGTTAACGACCGTGCCCAGAGCCGGTTGCGTCACCGAGGTGATCGTCAGCGGGATATCGCTCGTATCGGGATCTGTATCATTGGCGAGTACGTCAATCGTGACCGGCGTATCTTCGTTGGTGACGGCTGCATCAGGCGCGGTAACCGTGGCGTCTTCCACGCCGTTGACGGTCACGGTCGCTGTTGCCGTCGCCGTTCCACCGTTGCCATCTGAAATCGTATAGGAAAAGGTGTCGATTGCACTCTCACCGGAATCCAGGGAATCAAACGCCCCGTTCGGGTTGTAGTCGACGGTTCCATTGGCATTAACGGTGACCAGAGCCCCGCTGGGCAAAGTGATAGTACCACCAGCGATCACGCCATTGATCTGTGAAATGACCAGGGCATCTCCGTCCGGATCCCAATCGGGAGAGATCGAACCATCCCCACCGATCAGGTCAATGTTCACAGTGCTGTCCTGGTCTGTCGTCTCGGCGTCGTCGAAGGCAACCGGGGCATCGTTCACTCCGTTGATCGTGACGGTGACGGTTTCGGTGATGCCCGTGTTAGTAGTATAAGTGAAGGTTACGGTGGCCGTTTCTCCAACGGCGAGATAGTCGAAGTCCGAGCCCGGATCAAAGGTCAGATCAGTCCCATTGTTGATAACGGAACCGAAACCAGGCGCCGGTTGGGTGACAGAGTCTATCGTCAGTACGTCATTCGCGTCGGAATCACTGTCATTGGCGAGCACGTTAATGGTAATTGGCGTGTTTTCATCAGTGACGGCTGTATCGGGGGTAGTGTCAGTGACATCATCGACTCCATTGACCGTGAGCGTGACAGTTGCGGTATCCGTACCGCCATTACCATCGAATATGGAGTAATTAAAAGTAACAATAGCGGACTCGCCTGCGCCGAGATAATCAAAATCATCACCGGGGTCGAAAACAATCTGACTACTCGAATTAACGGTAACGCTTCCCTTATCCGGTTGATCGACGCCTGAGATGATAAGCGCATCGTTCGGGTTCGGATCGCTGTCATTACCCAGGACGTTGATGACGAGCGTCGTATTCTGATCGGTCACGCTGGTATCGTCAACGGCATCCGGAGCCATGTTTTCATTTCCTCCCGAGCCACCGCCACCGCCCATAGAGCTAGGGGCACCTAATCCGCCCGAGCGCCCGATGCTCAGCTCGTCAATCTGTTCGACAAAATTAACGTATTCCGTATTGGAGAAACGCATTAGGGTGAAGGACTTCGCGTTGGGCAGATTTCCAGTCTGGCTGTTGAACTCGTATCCCGCATCGACCGGTTCTTTCGGGTTTAAACTGATCGTGATAGGCTCAGCACCCTCTTCAATATTGTAAAAGTCATCGAGGATCACACTTTCCCCGTTCTTAAAATCAATAACCAGGTTTTTCCCGTCCGGACGCAGGCTGACGTCAACCGGATTTCCCTGTTCATCCATGACGATGATATTGTCACCAGCGATGACCGGAATGTTTTTGATGTCAGCAATCGGCACGAGACGGATCTTGCCTGCGGCGTCTTCAATCTGTAGAAAATAGTTCATGATCAGTTTCGGAGTGATTTGGAAGGTGAGAGAACGGAAAAGGACAGCACCGGAATGGCTAAATTATTGTAAATATAATAATTATGTTAATTATATCAAGTGGATTCTAACCTCACTTAAAGATCGGCACTTCTCTGTTTTCAGATGATGCCTCACGGCGGAAGAGTCTGAAGACTCCCCCCTTTGGTTTACAGTCGGCGCTGGGCTCCAGGGGGAACTGTGATTTCTCGACGTAATAGGTCTGATGAGGCGAGTCGTATTTTGCTTCCGGCCCCACAGAGTCGAATTTCCCCTTCATCAGGTCTGCCTGGGTCAGAGGGACCCGACAATCGGGGTCAGCAGCGTCGAAGGGAACCGTTGTTACCTTTCCGGGGACAGTCGATTTATCGGCACCAAAACACTCTTTACAACCATCCGGACCGAGAATCCTCTCGGTGGCTAGACCTTCCACTACAAAAAAACTATAGACGGCGGTGTCGGAGTCAAATTTTGCATCAAGAAGTCGCGACTTCGCCGTGTAATACTCGGACTGCACGTCAAGAATGTTAAGCAGCTCCTGACGTCCTACCTGAAATTGTTCCTGATAGTCCGAGACGACTCCCTCCAGTTCATCCGCGTATTCAGAAAGCGCCAGGATAGAGGCCTTGGACCCTTCTCTCTCCTGCCACAGAACACTCAGGTTGTATTGGCGCTCCAAATCAGCCGTTTTCTTCAGCTCCTCATATTTTCCCACCTGGAAATGTTCGCGTTTCTCCATCCCGGTGTTGTAGCCTCCTGCGAAAAGGTCCCAACTCGCCACGACGAGAGCGCTGACTTCGTTGTCTCCCCCCGGAACTCCGTTTACGTCCCTTCCGGCATTCGCACCTGCATCAAAGTAGACTTTAGGATGGGCGTAGCCCTTTGCCGCGCGAGCCTTATGCTCTGCCGCTTCCAGCGCTTCACAGGCGGCCAGATAGTCGTGATTGTTGCTCAAGTCGATGGCATCAACCGAGGCAGGGATGCTTAGGATCTCAGGGTAGTTCAGTGATACCGGCAGTCTACCCGTAAGGCGTTCGAATCTGCCTTCGGCAAGCCGGGCGGCCAGCCTTGCGGTCGCGAGGGTATTAGTGGCCAGGCCAAGGCGCCCCTGAATGAGAGCCAGATCAGCCCTGCTTCCTCCAGCACTTACCCTCTCCTGCAGCATGTTGCGCATGCGCTCATGATTCCCGACATTCTGCTCCGCGAGAACGATCTGTCTCTTCGTGCGGATCACCTCGAGATAGACTTCGCTAAGATCGACGACACGCGTCTCAATCATGCTTTTCTCAAGATATTGCTGGGCAAGAAACGTGTTTCGCGACGAACGGGCCTCGTTGGCAGCGGTTCCACCGTCATAGAGGAGTTGTCTGACCGAGGCCCCGGCGCGTCTTTGGAGAAGGGAGTCGCCCGTCTCGAGAAGCCCGTCGGTAGAGCGATCCCTCTGAGAATAACCGCCGGAGGCATTCAGGGACAGATGCGGATACAGCTTTGAGCGGACAATCTTCTGGTCCTCACGATTGCTGAGCGTGTCGTATTCAGCCGCATTCAGCTCAGGCTCAAATTCCAACATCAGACAAACCGACTCTTTCAGCGTCTGCGCCTGCAAGGAAATAGCTCCCAACAGCAAGGCGAGAATGAGAACAAAATTTAGCAGACTGGATTTGGTCTTCATATTAATTTTCAAGATAATCATAATTTTAATACAAAATAATCAGGATATTTTAAATTTCAACCGATTTTATTGAAATTATCAAAATTATTTAAATTTTAACATTCCGGTGTGCGGCCCCTTACCGATGGCCCCCTTTTTTGAGAACGCTGCGGCTTGCCTTTGCTTCTCCTCGATGCGAGACCTTAGAAATGCGGAAAGCCCTATTCGTTCTCGTTCTCGGATTCGTTTTCCCAACTGGGACAAGCGCGGGCGGGCCTCCCAATATTCTCTGGATTTCCGCCGAGGATATTTCTCCTCATTTCGGGAGCTACCGCGATCCCTATGCGATTACTCCGAATCTCGATGCGCTCGCACAGCAAGGTGTTCGCTATTCGAACGTCTATACCACCGCCGGAGTCTGCGCGCCCTGCCGTTCGGGGATCATTACGGGCATGTATCAGAATTCGATCGGGACTCACCACATGCGCTGTGACGCGACCCTGCCCGGGTGGTTGAAGCCTTTTCCGATGTATTTCCGCGAAGCGGGCTACTACTGCACGAACAACACGAAGACGGATTACCAGTTCGATAAACCTTCGCCCCGGGAGATCTGGGACGACACATCGGCAACAGCGCACTGGAAAAACCGGAAGCAGGGGCAGCCCTTTTTTGCGATCTTCAACTTCACTGGCTGCCACGAGAGCGGGATCGAGAGCAAGGAGAAGTACGATGAGGTGACCAAAGATCTCACCGCCGGTCAGCGTCAGGACCCGACCGCATTTAAGAATCTCCCGCCCTACTACCCCGATACCCCCGTAGTGCGTGAGGACTGGAAACGCAATTATGAGCTCATCACAGCCATGGATACATGGGCGGGAAATCTCATCGCGGAGCTGAAGGAGTCGGGCGAGTGGGAAAACACCCTGGTCATGTTCTGGTCCGATCACGGGGTCGGGCTGCCGAGGGCGAAGCGCTGGCTCTATGATTCGGGGACACATATCCCGCTGATCATCCGTTTCCCGGAATCGCTACGATCCTTTTCGTCACACGGACCGGGACAGGTCAACGACCGCCTCGTCAATTCGGTCGATTTCGCCCCAACCATGCTGCAGTTGAGCGGCCTGTCCGTTCCCGACTACATGCAGGGGGAGTCTTTCGTGCGCGGCGATAGAGAGCGGGCTTTTGTTTATGGTGCGCGTGACCGCATGGATGAGCGATACGACATCATTCGTGCGGTGAGGAATCGACGTTTCCGTTACATTCGCAACTTCGAGCCGCTCAAGCCCTACTACCAGTATATGAATACCCCTGAGAAGGGTGCCACGATGCAGGAAATCCGGAAGGCGGAAAAGGCCGGGAACTTAAACGAGGCGATGTCTCTTTTTTCAGCGAGGCGGAAGCCGGTCGAGGAGCTTTATGATCTCAAGAACGATCCTCATGAAATTAACAATCTCGCCGGCGATCCCGCGCAGGAGGAAGTGCTTGCAGAACTGCGAGCCGCCCTCACCGAATGGCAGATGAAAGTCGGCGATCTCGGCCTGATGCCCGAATCGGAGATCCTGCGACGGGAGAAAGCGGCCGGTTCCGCCTTTGGTATTCTCCATGGAGATAGGGACCAAGGCGCTCTCATCGCGAATCTCACGACGACTGCGACAAAGGCATCCGGCGGAGCGGGATTTGTTTCAGATCTGCTCGAGGGTCTCGGGCATGCCGATGCCACAGTCCGTTACTGGAGTGCCACCGGGCTGGGAAACCTTGCCGATGAGGTAAAGGAAGCTGTCGGAGTTCACGCCGCGCTGAGTCATGCCCTGAAAGATGAATCCCCGGCCGTCGTAATCGCTTCGGCGCGAGCGCTTTGCCGCATGGACCGGACGGCAGAGGGATTGCCCGCGCTGGAGAAACACCTTACCGGAGACAATAAATGGGCGCGCCTCGAAGCAATCGTCGTTCTCGACGAACTTGACGAGGTAGCCCGCCCTTCCCTCGCCGCGATGCAGAGCGCTCTCATCGATCCGTCGAACAAGTACGTTGTGCGGGCGGCAAACAAGGCAGTCAACGATCTCCTCGGGACAGACAATCAGGTTCCTTAATGCGCTATGTCATCTCCTTTCCATTTTGATGCAGCTCTCATAGCCGGAGGACGCTCGACCCGCTTTGCCTCGGACAAAGCATTCCTCGCCTGGCGGGGACAGCCCCTCTATGTGGTGCAGTTGCGAAAACTCGCGTCCTTGCGTCCGGATCGACTCTGGCTTTCCACCAACGCTGATCAACCCTTTCCCGAAGTCCTCGAGGGGGTCGAGCGCCTTATTGATGACGAGCCGGATTTCGGTCCCATCGGTGGATTAAAAGCGATCCTGCATGAAAGCGAAGCTCCGTTTGTTCTCGTTCTCGCCGTCGATCTGCCTCTCATGGAAACGGCTTTTCTCGAATCTCTTCTAGCCGCGCAGCGGGGTATCGTGGCGAGGTCGGACCGCTTCTGGGAACCGCTCGCGGCGGTTTACCCTCGCGAAGCTATGCTCGCGTTGATCAAAAGCGCACTTGCCTCCGGCCAGCGAAAGCTTCAGGTCATCCTCGACGAAGCACAGGCGCAGGGACTGATAGCCCCACTGTCCCTCACAGATCTGACTGCCCGCAATTTTGCCAACCTCAACACTCCCGAAGACCTCGTCGGGCTGGAGCAGGGGCCATGCGACGAAGCGATTCAACTGCGCCGCTTTCGCTCGGGGCAGGGCTTTACAGTGAACACCGATCGTGTCGCTTCGGAAGAGCCTCTCGAGATTCGGGTAAACGGCACCAGCGTCGCAGTGACGATGCGGACACCGGGACATGACGACGAGCTCGCGACCGGATTCCTCTTCACCGAGAGTCTCATCGGTCGAGCAGACGAAATTGCCGAAATCGCTCACTGCCCCGATGTTGATCCCGAAGGGGTCGGCAATACCCTCGACGTGCGGCTCCTCGCCGATCCGGACCTGAGCAGCCTGACCCGCCATGTCTTCACCTCGAGCAGTTGCGGGGTCTGCGGGAAAGCGACGATCACATCCGTCTTTCAACACTTCCCCCCGGTAGCATCAACCTTTGTGCCCTCGCCCGACCTGCTTCTAAGCCTTCCAATGAAACTCCGCGAGGCTCAGGAGACTTTTGACCGCACCGGAGGCCTCCATGCCTCGGCCCTTTTTAGCGCCACGGGTGAACTGCTGCTTTTGCGTGAAGATGTCGGACGTCACAATGCCCTCGACAAAGTGATCGGCCATGCGCTGCGGCACGATATCTCCCTGAGCGGAGTAATTTTGCTAGTCAGTGGCCGTGTCTCCTTCGAGCTCATGCAGAAATCTCTTGCCGCGCGCATCCCGGTCGTGGCGGGAATCTCCGCCCCGAGCAGTCTTGCCGTAAAGCTAGCCCGGGAGAGCGGCCAGACGCTCGTCGGATTCCTCCGGGAGAAAGGATTCAACGTGTATGCGGGAGAGGTTTCAGGGTAGCGCTTTTCGGATGATCGGGCGACGCTCCGTGTGTAGAATCCAATGAAACTTTTCACAATGACGCTCGATCTCAAAACCAACGCCATTGATCGCCTGCGACTTGCCTCGATCCTCGACGGCATCTCCTATCTCATTCTCCTCGGGATCGCAATGCCTCTGAAATACCTCGCTGGCGAACCGCTCGCAGTGAGGATCGTCGGCATGGCTCACGGAGTTCTTTTTCTCGCCCTCTGCCTGTGCCTGCTGGAAGTGTTGTTTCGGAAGAAACTACCTTTCAAGTGGTGCGTGATCGTTTTTCTCTGCGCACTGTTTCCCTTTGCGCCGTTCGTTCTGGAAAGTAAGCTGAGAGTCATTTCCGCCCCCCGGACTTAGGGGAAGGGTTACCAGAACAGGAATCGCGATTTAGCGGCAGAAGTCTCCTGATAGACCGCACGGATAAGCGGTTTACGCGGCAGCGATTCAAGGACCATCAAGTCAACCTCACTGTCCTTCTTTATACCATAAGTGGAGGGTGAATGCGGAAGCTTGAAGCGGCGCTTGTAATCGTCTCCGTGCAGGTCGTAGCGGATGGTCACATAGTGGACGTAGGTGGGGGTGGTATTCATCCTGCTCGTATTGCTGTGCATGTTCGTGTCATGACGGCTAACCTCCTCCACGGTGCCTTTGATACTTTCGCCGTTGGTAAAGGTCTTCCTCACCAGCAGGTAACGCCCCGTCATGACTATCCCGGCGAGAGCAGCCAGGACGATTCCCCCCGCTGAGATCCAGGGCGCATAGAGGGCCTCCATTGAGGGACTGACGGGCGGTACCGCATTTGGGAAGGGCTTTATCACCCACCAGATACCGACAGCCAGCATCAGCCCCATTATCATCACGGTGAATGACTTTCGGATCGCAGGTTCCACCCAGTAAAGAGTTTTAAGGCTGGGAACGTATTTAAGAGTGGAGTTCATCAGTGATTTGAAAGGTTTTGATGGGGTATAAAGAGAACGGGTAGTGTGCCTGCACGGTAGACCCGGTTGACGCTCAAATGGTGCTTACAGCAGGTGGCAAACGCAAGCGCTGAATGACTGGAGAACAAGCCCACCTGAGATTCTCGCGAACCTCATAACTCCTTCTTCCGGATCGAACATCAAAGGCTTGGCTCCGCGTGCCGGGGGCGATCCTTCGACTGCGCGCCCGCACAAGACGTAAAACAGGAGCGGGGCAAATAAAAGGCGCGGACTGGCAAGATCTGCATGGACCGAGCGATTTAAGGATTGACCGGACAGGTTGAAGGGAGGGGCCTTCCCGAGTCATGAGTTGTTTCTGACCTCGGACACGTATAGACCTCACTCGTCCTTCGTCGGGGCCGGGGGCGACCCCGCTCCTTGAAACGAGACTTGGCTCCGCTCACCAATCAACCGCTGACGATCGACTTGTCTCAAGGCAAATGCGTCACGCCCATGAGGAAGCGGTCACATTCGCGAGCAGCCCCGCGGCCTTCGTTGATGGCCCAGACGACGAGGGACTGACCACGGCGCATGTCACCGGCGGCAAAAATGCCATCGATGCTGGTGGTGAATTTCCCGTGTTCGGCTTTGACGTTGGAACGGGGATCGGTCTCGAGGGCGAACTGCTCAACGATGGTCTGTTCGGGTCCCATGAAGCCCATCGCGAGGAGGGCAAGCTGGGCCGGGATGATGCGGGCGGTGCCTTCAACTTCCTTCGGAGAGAAACGGCCGCCGTCATTGACCCACTCGATGTTGCAGATCTCAAGACCGGAGAGGTTTCCGGCGTCATCTTTAATGAAACGTTTTGTCGATACGAGGTATTGACGGGGATCCTGCCCCTGCAGGGCGGCTGCTTCCTCCTGACCGTAGTCCATCTTGTAAACCTTTGGCCATTCGGGCCAGGGATTGTTCGCGGCGCGCTCCATCGGCGGCTGCGGCATGATTTCGAGCTGGATGACGCTCTTGCAACCGTGGCGCAGGCTGGTGCCGACACAGTCGGTGCCGGTGTCGCCACCGCCGATGACAACGACGTCTTTGCCGGTGGCGTTGAGGGCGGGATTAGTGCCGTCAAAGTGATGATCGAGCTGGTAGCTGGTGTTCGCGGTGAGGAACTCCATCGCGAGGTGGACACCCGTGGCGTCGCGATTCTCGACGGGGAGGTCGCGACCGAGCGTCGCCCCGCAGCAGAGGACGATGGCGTCAAAATCTTTGCGGAGTTTTTCGGCGGTCCAGGTCGTGTCAGTTCCAATGGAAACGCCGGTCTTGAAGACGATGCCCTCCGCCGCCATGAGGTCGACACGGCGCTGCACGACTTCCTCTTTATCGAGCTTCATGTTGGGGATGCCGTACATTAGCAGTCCGCCGATGCGGTCGGCCCGTTCAAACACGGTGACGCTGTGACCGGCCTGATTGAGCTGATCGGCACAGGCGAGACCGGCGGGACCGGATCCGACCACGGCGACTTTCTTCCCGGTGCGAATCGCGGGGATGCGGGGCACGACCCAGCCTTCCTCCCAGCCTTTGTCGATGATGGCGCACTCGTTGTTTTTGATCGTCACGGGCGGCTCGATGACCCCGAGGACGCAGGAGCCCTCGCAGGGAGCCGGGCAGACACGGCCGGTGAATTCGGGAAAGTTGTTTGTTTTGTGGAGACGTTCGAGGGCTTCCTTCCAGCGACCGCGAAAGACGAGATCGTTCCATTCGGGGATGAGGTTGTTGACAGGACAACCGCTCGCCATGCCGGAAACAATATGGCCGGTGTGACAGAAGGGAGTGCCGCAGTCCATGCAGCGCGCGCCCTGGGCGCGACGCTCTTTATCATCGCCATGGATTTTGAATTCTTTCCAGGTTTTGAGACGTTCGATCGGGTCGATTTCGGAATCGGTCTTGCGATCGATTTCCATGAATCCGGTAGGTTTGCCCATGAGACTAGAGATTTGAAAGTTGAGATCTGAAATTTGAGATGTTACGCGGCCTTCGATCAGTTGCCACCGATGCGGGAGAGGTCCTTCATGTTTTCCTCGAAGGCGGCCATGGCCGCTTCGTCGCCGGAGAGGCCCTGTTCTTCGACCTTGCGGAAACATTCGAGCATGCGCTCGTAGTCACGCGGGAAGACTTTGAAGAACTTCGGCAGTTCGGCGTCCCAGTTTGCGAGGATGTCTTTGCCGCGGGCGGATCCGGTCAGCGCGATGTGCTTCTCGATTTCTCCCTTCACCGTGGAGATGTCGGCGTCGGTGCATTCGATGAGGCGATAAAGGTTCACCATCTCGCGGTTGAGGCGCTTTTCGAACTGGCCGTCGATATCGTAGACATAGGCCACCCCTCCGGACATGCCTGCGGCAAAGTTGCGCCCGGTTTCACCGAGGACGATGACTTGGCCGCCCGTCATGTACTCGCAGCCATGGTCACCCACCCCTTCGACGACGGTCTTCACGCCGGAGTTGCGAACGCAGAAACGTTCGCCGGCGATGCCGTTGATGTAGGCTTCGCCCAAGGTCGCGCCATAGAAGGCGACGTTGCCAATGAGGATGTTCTCCTCGGCCTTGAACTTCGATCCGGCGGGAGGGTAGATGATGATCTTGCCGCCGGAGAGACCTTTGCCGACGTAGTCGTTGGCGTCCCCTTCGAGTTCGAAGGTCATGCCCGGAGGTGTGAACGCGGCAAGGGATTGCCCGGCGCTGCCTTTGAATTTGAGATAGATGGTGTCTTCGGGAAGCCCGCCACCGCCGTGATGACGGGTCACTTCGCTACCGGTGATGGTACCGACGACGCGGTTGATGTTAATGATAGGCAGCTCGATGCGCACTTTCTCTCCGCGCTTGATGGCGGGCTCGCACAGCTTGAGAAGGTGGGTGTTGTCGAGTGCGGCGGCGAGGCCGTGGTCCTGCTCTTTCTGGCAATAGGCACCCACATCATCTCCCACATCAGGCTTGTGGAATATGGTCGTGAGATCGACCCCTTTCGCCTTCCAGTGACTTGTCGCCTCGTTGGTGTCGAGGCACTCGACGTGGCCGACCATTTCATTGATCGTCCGGAATCCGCACTCAGCCATGATCTCGCGCATCTCCATGGCGATAAAGGTCATGAAGTTGACGACGTGTTCGGGTTTGCCGGTGAAGTTCTTCCGAAGAGTGGGATCCTGTGTGGCGACACCGACCGGGCAGGTGTTTTTCTGACAGACGCGCATCATGAGACAGCCCACGGAAATGAGCGGTGCGGTCGCAAAACCGTATTCCTCGGCACCAAGGAGGGCGGCAATGGCCACGTCGCGTCCTGTTTTGAGCTGGCCGTCGGTTTCGAGGACGACGCGGCTGCGCAGATCGTTGAGAAGGAGGATCTGGTTGGTTTCGGCAAGGCCAAGTTCCCACGGAGCCCCGGCGTTGAAAATCGAAGAGGTCGGGGATGCGCCGGTGCCGCCGTCATGCCCGGCTATGAGGATCACATCCGCATGGGCCTTCGCGACTCCGGCGGCGATGGTGCCGACGCCGACTTCCGCGACAAGCTTCACGTTGATGCGGGCACGGGGGTTGGCATTCTTCAGATCGTGAATGAGCTCGGCGAGATCCTCAATCGAATAAATATCGTGGTGCGGCGGAGGGGAGACGAGTCCGACTCCGGGAGTGGAATGACGCACCTTGGCGATCCAGGGGTAGACCTTGGAGCCGGGGAGTTCCCCTCCTTCACCGGGCTTGGCACCCTGCGAAATCTTGATCTGGATTTCGTCCGCATTGACAAGGTATTCGCTTGTGACACCGAAGCGCCCCGAAGCGACCTGCTTGATCGCGGAGCGTTTGCTGTCGCCATTGGCCATGACCTTAAAGCGTTCGGGGTCCTCGCCGCCCTCGCCGGTGTTCGACTTGCCGCCTAGACGGTTCATCGCGATGGCGAGGGTTTCGTGGGCTTCTTGTGAAATTGAGCCGTAGGACATCGCCCCGGTTTTGAAGCGTTTTGTGATCGCCTCGACAGACTCGACCTCCTCGATCGGCACGGCGGGACGGTTGCTGCGGAATTTCATCAAGCCACGCAGGGTCGAGAGATTCTCGCTCTGGTTATTGATCTTTTTCGCATACTGCTTATAGACCTCGTAACTCCCGGTGCGGACCGCTTTCTGGAGCAGGTGGATCGTTTCCGGATTGAAAAGATGGAATTCGCCGTCGCTGCGCCATTGATAGACCCCACCTGAATCGAGGGCGCGATCCTCGGCATCGATGTGACGGTCGGGGAACGCGGCTCGATGGCGGATGAGCGCTTCTTCAGCCACCTGATCGAGGTCGGACCCTTCACAACGGCTCGAAGTGCCGCAGAAGAATTTATTCACGAGATCCGTGCTGAGACCGATCGTCTCAAAAATCTGCGCCCCGCGGTAGGAGGCGACGGTCGAAATCCCCATTTTTGCCATGGTCTTCACGACGCCCTTAATGGAACCCTTCAGGAAATTGTAGACCGCTTTGTCGAATCCGATGTCGATCATTTCGTCGGTGATCATCTGCGCGATGGAATCGAAGGCCATGTAGGGATTAATGGCGTCCGCTCCATAGCCAATGAGCGTCGAGAAGTGGTGGACCTCACGGGCCTCCCCGGTTTCGAGAATGATGGAAACAAGGGTGCGGGTTCCCGACCGCACGAGGTGGTGATGTAATCCGCCCATGACAAGCAGGGTCGGCATGGCCGCGTTTTTCGCATCAATGTTGCGATCTGACAAAATGAGAAGGTTGTAGCCGTCCTTAATCGCCTGATCGGCGGAGGTGCAGAGCCGGTCAAAGGCCTCTTCGAGCCCTTCACCACCCTGATCCGCAGGGAAAAGCGCGTCAAGGGTAGTGGCCCTGAAGCCGTCAAGGTTCACTTCGCGGAGTTTTGCGAGCTGTTTGTTGTCGAGCAGCGGGTGATCGAGCCGGATCATGCGGCAGCTCTTCGGCCCGGGCTCGAGGAGATTGCCTTCGGAGCCCAGGAATGTCTCCGTTGCGGTGACCAACTCCTCACGGATACAGTCAAGCGCCGGGTTGGTGACCTGCGCGAAAATCTGTTTAAAATATTGATAGAGGTGCTTCGGCTTTTCCGAGAGTACCGCGAGCGGGGTATCATTACCCATCGAGGCTATCGGCTGCACGCCAGTGGTGGCGGTTGGCCCGAGAAGCATGCGGATGTCCTCGTAGGTGTAGCCGAAAGCCAGCTGGCGCTCCAGAACACGATCGACTTCGACAGCTTTCGGCGCCTTCGCTTCGGGAAGATCTTTGAGGAAAACGCGGTTCTCTTCGAGCCACTGGCGGTAGGGCTTCGCGGAATAGACACGTTTTTTGACCTCTTCGTCAGGCACGATGCGGCCCTCCTTCATGTCCACGAGGAACATGCGCCCCGGACGCAGGCGGCCTTTTTCGACGACGGTAAGGGGATCGAGATCGGGAATCACGCCCACTTCGGATGCCATGATGACAAGGTCGTCCTCGGTGACATAATAACGGCTCGGGCGGAGACCATTGCGGTCGAGAACGGCACCGATCTGCTGGCCGTCTGAGAAAGTAATCGAAGCGGGGCCGTCCCAGGGCTCCATCATGCAAGCATGGAACTCGTAAAAAGCGGTCTTGTCCGCTTCCATCATGGTGTGGCGCTCCCAGGGCTCGGGAATCATCATCATCATCGCATGGACGAGGTCGTAACCACCGAAGTGCATGAACTCGAGGGCATTATCAAAGCGGGCGGAGTCCGATCCATCCTCATTGATGACGGGGAAAACGCGCGCGATCTCGTCGCCGTATTTGTCGCTCTGACAGAGCGCCTGACGGGCTTTCATGAAATTGGCATTCCCCATGACCGTATTGATCTCGCCGTTGTGGGCGATAAAACGATTGGGATGGGCGCGCGACCAGCTCGGAAAGGTATTCGTCGAAAACCGGGTATGCATTAAGGCAAGTGCCGATTCGAAATCGGGGTCGTGAAAGTCCGGGAAATACTCCGAGAGCTGGCAGGGCGTTAACATGCCTTTGTAAACCATCGTCCGGGCCGAGAGATTGGTGATGTATACGTAGGACCCCCCCGGGAAGGAGTTGGAGTTGTTTCCGTGAACATCCTTAAAATTGTTCGGCATCTCATTGTTGCGGATCCAGTAGGCGACACGACGGCGGATAATATAGAGCTTGCGCTCAAAGTCCATGGGGTCCGTGATATCCGCACTTTTCTCGATGAAAATCTGCTTGATGCAGGGCTCGTAGCGTCCCGAGGTTTTACCGAGGATCTCGCTCTTGACTGGCACAGTGCGCCAGCCAATGAATTTCTGCCCTTCGTCGCGGATGACGTGCTCAAACACCTGCATCGCCGCTTCGCGCTCGCTGGTGTCGGGGGAGAGAAAAACAAGGCCGGCACCGTAGTCGCCCTCGGGCGGCAGGTTGACACCCTTCTTCGCCATTTCCTTGCGAAGGAATTTGTCGGGCATCTGCACAAAGATCCCGGCCCCGTCACCAGTCGCAGGGTCCGAACCGCTTGCGCCGCGGTGATCCATCTGCGCATTCATCGTCAGCGTCTTCTGGATAATGTCATGCGAGCGCTTCCCTTTGAGATGGGCAATGAAACCCACGCCGCAAGCGTCTTTTTCATGGGAAGGATGCCAAAGACCTTGGGGTTCTGGCCAGCCAAGAGGTGATGTCTGCGAAACGGACATGGATTTCGTAATTCTAAGGTATGGGATGTTGGAAATCAGCGGGCCAGGGATTGGCTCGGGGGAGAACATTGTCGAAAGTTTAAAAAAATCCAGCATCCAATATGCCAGAGAGCTTCTGAAATTGTTAAAAAGTGCAAAGGAGTGGCCGGATTGTTCACCAATTGGGGGCTATGACCTCCCTGCTTTACGAACTTTTTGAGAGGAAGTAGTCCGATAAAGGTGCCCTTATCAGCATTTTTCACGAAAGACAAGGGAATCGATTGTTCTTCGGGCAGGGAGCGGATGACCTCCACCCGGCACCGACATCGTAATCTTCTCTCAGTTGGCGGCCGCCTCGTTCGTGCGTTTGATAAGCTGCAGGATGACCGCGGCGGGAATCGCTTCGTGCAGCACGATCGTCGTTCCGGGCGCTTTCGCTCCGGTTTGCTGGTCCGTCATACTGTTGAAAGTCTGAATGCGGGCGACGTGACCGACAGCATTGCCGGACTCGTCAAGGATGGCCGCTCCGCTGCTCCCCTGTGCCCAGTCGGTGCTGACGTTGATTCGCTGCAGCGCGGGGGCTTTCGAGTCATTGATTCCATAAAAGCGGTTCACGATGCCGGCGCTGAAGTAGCCACGGTGTTTTAAGGGGTCGCTGAAGCAATAGACCGCTTCCCCCAGTTCGACCTCGGCGCGGAGCGGAAGCGGGGTGAGTCCACCGCCCGCGATCCGCAGCAGCGCGGCATCGGCTGGCGCGTCGGTGCCGAGGATGGAAGTGGTCTTGTAGATGTTGTTCTGCTCATCTGCGATGATCAACCAGCCTTCTTTGAGCGTCGTCGGGGGCTCCAGGACATGATTGGCTGTAGCGACAACGTCTGTTGCGATAGCGTAGGCACCTGCCAGATTGAGATGCCAGTGGTCACATTTGGTACATCGGTAAAACCAGCCTGCCCGGAGATGAGTGTTGCGCGCGAGCCGGGCGATGTCGCGGCTGGATTTTGCTCCGGTGGAAGCCGGAGGCAGGACGATGGCTCCGGGCCTCGGCTCTTTCATCTGCGCTTTGGCGTTTTCGTGATCGAGAAAAGTGCCCGACTTGACTGCCTTCTCGGCGATATCGAGCAGCGGATCATGCGGCGATGGGGGGGCGGCGGGTGCCGCCACTTTGGCCGATACCGGCGGAATGCCGCTGAGTGGCAGGCCGAGCGCCTTTTCCACAGTGGGGCGCAGCGTGGCTCCACGCAGTTCGCTGCTCGTGGCCAGCAGTTTGCCCGTTGTGCCATCAACGAGGAAGCAGGCAGGAATGGAGCGCACGCCATACAATTTGGCGAGTTCCGCTTCCCAGCCTTTGCCGTCGCAGATCTGGGGCCAGTTCATGCCCTCTTCTTTCGTGAACGGTGCCAATTTGCTTTGGGTGCTCTCGTTGTCGAGGCTGATACCGAGCACTTCAAAGCCTTTGGGCTGCAAATCGGCGTGAACTTTTGTCAGGTTCGGCAGTTCGCCGACGCACGGACCGCACCAGGTCGCCCAGAAGTCGAGCATGACGATTTTGCCCTTGTAGTCGCCCGGAAAATGTATCTTGGCACCATCGGTGCTCGTTGCTTCGAAACTCCGGGCTATCTCAGCGGTCGGTTTGGTCTCATCGGCTAAACCGATGGTATTCAAAAGGGTTAGGAGGAGAAGCGCTCGTTTCATGGGCTGACAATGATTGATTTTCCGCCTTCCAGTCAAGCTTGTTGATTTTATCGGGAATTCCGCCGCTGACGGAAGGATAATCAAGGCATCGGGAGAGAACAAAAGCTATGAAACGGGCGGATGGCGTGTTGTGGCGAAATCGTGCCGAATCAGACGTAGAACACCAGCGGTCAAACCTGCCTCTTTGTGCCGCGCTCCGCCTTTAACATGCCGCATCCCGCCGCGACATCGATGCCTCTTCTCTGCCGAAAGGTGCAGGGGAAACCGGAGGCCTGAAGGATATGTTGAAACTGACGTCCGGTTCCTGCATCGCTCTCCTCCCCGGTATACCCTCCAGTCGGATTGAGCGGGATCAAATTGATATGGGCATTGATATTCGTCAGTAATTTTGCAAGGCGGGCGGCGGTTTCGGGCGAATCGTTTTTCCCGTCAATGAGGGTCCACTCGAAGAAGATCCGCTTTTCCGTAATCTTTCCGTATTGTCGACAGGCCTCAATGAGATCCGGCAGAGGCCAGCGCTCACCGACGGGGACAAGGGCGGAGCGCTCTTCGTCGGTCGATCCGTGTAGGCTGACCGCAAGCTTATAGGGCTGCCTTTCCTCCGCGAGCCGCAGGATTCCGGGTATCACGCCGACCGTGCTGATCGCGATCCGGGCGGGACCGATGCTGATGCCGCCCGGGTTTGAAATCGAGGAGAGTGCCTGCATCACGGACTCGTAGTTATGGAGTGGTTCGCCCATGCCCATGAGGACGAGGTTCCGGAGACGCCGTCCCGGAGCGACGGTCTGCAGGACGCGCCTCGCGTGAAGAACCTGCGCGACAATCTCACCGGGTCTGAGATGGCGGACAAATCCCATCTGCCCCGTCGCACAGAAGACACATCCCATTGCGCAGCCCGCCTGAGTGCTCACACAGACGGTGTGCCGCCCTGCGTATCCCATCAAGACAGTTTCGATGGTCTGACCGTCACGAAGACGCAGAAGAAATTTACGGGTGAGCTCGTCGTCACTCCGGATTTCCTCGATCACCTCAGGTGCGTCGAGAAAAAAGGCCTTTCCCTCTCCGACTGAGCGCTCAACCCAGCGCTGTAGCGGCGGAAGGAAGCTTCTCGAAGCCAGATCAAGAGCACCCTCACGGTGCAGAGCCCCCCAGAGGGCGCGGGCGTGACTAGGATTTACTCCTTCAGCCTCGAGAATTCTCTGAAGGCCGGCAAAGTCGGGATCATGCAGGGATCGCTGAATCGGATGGCTCACATGGCAATGCAACGCCGCATCGCCCGGCATACAAGTTCGATTTTCATATTTCATTTCGCCGCGAAAACGGGATCGAAAGAAGCTCGCTACCTGCCCCACTGCCCTCTACAATGCCCGCCATGAACTCTGAAACACTCGATACTCCCGTTTCCCCCAGTCGCCGCCAATTCCTTCGTTCCACGGCGGCCCTTGGCGCTGCCGCTCTAGCCTCCAATGCTGCTGTCGTCCGAGCCGCGACTAATAAGAACAGCAAACTTCGTATCTTCCAAATTGGAGTGAACGGTATCGGAAACATGCAGCGTAAAGGGCTCGAGGGTCATCCCATGGTCGAGTTCGCCGGATTCTGCGATGTCGATAAAACCGCTTTCGCGAAAGTCGAGTCAGACGCCTATCGCAGCGCCTGGCGTATTTCCGACTACCGCGAGGCTTTTGCAAACCGTCTTGATCAGTTTGATGCCGTCATCGTCGACACCCCCGATTTTAATCATTGTCCGATGATGGTCACAGCCCTGAAGAACGGCAAACATGTCTACGGTCAGAAGCCGCTCGTGCATCAACTCGACGAGTTGCGCATCATCCGGGAGGCACTCAAGGCCAGCCCCGGTCTCTATACCCAGATGGGAAATCAGCGGGCTTGCACGACCGGGCGGATGCAGGCGGTCGAACTGCTGAAATCCAATCGACTCGGGCGTCCCGTCGAGGCGCACATCTGGACCGGCGGCATGAGCCGTGGCATGTATTTTGTGGATCCGTGGAGCCCCGTCACTGCCGCCCAGCCCGTTCCCGGGACAATGAACTGGGATCTCTGGAACGGCCCGCTGACGACGGCGCTTCCTTATAGTGAAGACCTCCATCCCCGCCGCTGGCGCTCCTACTGGGAGACCGGAGGCGGCATGCTCGCTGACTGGGGCTGCCATCTCATCGACGTCCTCTATTTTGCCTACGATCTTGCCGCGCCCGAGACCGTGCAGACCAATACGATGAAGCCGTCCGACGCTTGTCACTCCGGGTTTAATGAGGCGGTGGTGACTTATCCTGGAGGAGATCGTTTTGCCCGGGAGAAATTTGTCCTTCACTACCGCGACAGTAATGTCCGCCCGTCCTTCGCGGCGCTCGGGTTGCCAGTATCGAAGATCACCGGGAGTTGTACTCTCGTGCTTTGCGAGGAAGGCGCTCTCCTGCTCGAGCCGGAAGGCAAAATGGAAATCTATCGTAAGGGTAAACTCGTTGAGAACGAGCCCCTCCCCGAAGTCGCCCCGCGTCAGCATTGGAAGGACTGGGCTGATTGCTGTCTCGGAACCGAGAAGCCGCTCTGGACGCAGTTCGATATCGGTTCCCGCATCACCGAGCCGGCGCTTCTCGCGACAAAAGCAACCCGTTACCCGGGGCAGGAATTGCACTGGGACGGGGCCAATTATCGCTTCACGAATCACGAGGAGGCGAATAAGACTGTCCTTTCCAGAACCTATCGTGAGGGTTTTGCGCCGCCGAAAGTGGGGTGACAAGCGATGCTTGTCTTTTGAATGCGGTAAAGTGATTCGGGATCAAACTCGAATGTCGGGGTGGTCGCGTTTTGCTTCGGCTCTATCCTTTTTCTTGCACTCCACGAAGAAAGCCGTCACT
>Ga0073899_10001881_pt1 | contig 19119 bp, 17 predicted proteins | sample KloWWTmetaKNB5Ph_FD_88975 | JGI IMG/M metagenome (GOLD analysis project Ga0073899, IMG submission 88975) | Active sludge microbial communities from Klosterneuburg, Austria, studying microevolution and ecology of nitrifiers - Klosterneuburg... | ecosystem: Engineered > WWTP > Aerobic digester >... | reverse complement strand
CATCACCTGGGTGACGATGCCGGCAGGATTGGTGAAGTTGATCACCCAGGCCCGCGGAGCCACCTCCTGGATCACCCGGGCGATCCGGCACATCACCGGGATGGTCCGCAGCGCATAGGCGAGGCCGCCGGGTCCGATCGTCTCCTGCCCGAGCAGGCCGAGCCGCAGCGCGACCTGCTCGTCCTTGATCCGTCCCTCGGTGCCCCCGACCCGGATCGCGCAGAACACGAAGTCGGCGCCGACGAGGGCGTCGCGCAGGTCGGTGGTGCACCGCACCGACGGCGGGGAGGTGTGGGCCCTGGCCCGCTCCTCGATGATGCGGGCGATCGTGGCGAGCCGCTCGGGGGAGGAGTCCTGCAGGACGACCTCGTCGAGCCTCACGCTGGGCCGTCCGGGAACCGCCAGCGCCTCGGAGGCGACCGCCTCGTACACGAGCGGGACCCGGAAACCGCCGCCGCCGAGGATCACGAGTTTCATGGGGTGAGAACCTCCAGGGTCGAATCGGGCGGCAGGACGAGTTGGTCGCGGCCGGGCTGCTTGTCGGTGATGAGCCCGGTGAACGCCGAGATCGGGGAGATCTCCAGGAAGCCCGACCCCGGGAACTTGGTGTGGTCGGCGAGCAGCCAGCAGCGCGTTGCGATGTCGAGGGTGGCGCGCTTGACCGGCACCTCGCTCGGCGTGGAGTCGAGGACGGCGCCGTCGGGACGGATGCCGGCAGCGCCGAGGAAGGCGATGTCGACGCGCAGTTGCCGCAGGCACGACTCGGTCAGCACCCCGACCATCGACTGGTAGTTGGGGCGCAGCAACCCGCCCACCACCACGAGGTCGACGTTGCGGGCGTCGGCGAGCTGCCGCACCACTGCCAGCGAGGACGTCACCACCGTGATGTCGCGGTCGCGGAGGTAGGGGCACATCGCCACGGCCGTGGTGCCGACGTCGACCGCGATCACGTCCCGGTTCCGCACCAGGCCGGCCGCCACCCGGGCGATGGCACGCTTCTCGGCCGGCTCCTGGCCCGCGACGACCTCGAAGGGCGCCGAATCCGCTTCGGGACGGACGCCGCGGGGACGGCAGGCGCCGCCCCGGATCCGCTCCACGATCCCCCCCTCGGCGAGGAAGAGGAGGTCGCGACGCACGGTCGCCTCGGAGACCAGGAGGGATTTCGCCAACTCCGGCACCGACGCCGAACCCTGTTGCAGCACCAATTCGGCGATCCTGCGTTGGCGTACGTCCGTCAGCATGGGTGAAACCCTAGCGTCCTTCGTGCAGATCTCGTAACGTTAGAGCAATTCCGAGCAAGCCATGGCAGGATAAGTCACACGCAGCAGTCAAGGAGGACCCATGTCGCTTCGTCCGCTCCATCGCCGCACCCTGATCGCCGCCGGTCTCGCCGGCCTGGCCAGCGCCACCGTCCTGTCGGGGTGCGCCCCCGGGGAGGCCGTCCCCACCGCCACTACCCCGACCGCAGGCGCGACCACGGCCACCAGTGCCGGCCCGAAGGAACCGGCCTCGCTGGGCGAGGTGAAGCTGGTGGTGTGGGACCAGGAGGTCCGGGGCAGCCAGAATGACGCCCTCGTGGCGCTCAACACCTCGTTCCACGCGAAGTACCCCAACATCACCATCGAGCGCAAGAGCCAGTCGTTCGACGACCTCAAGGCCCAGGTGGCGCTCGCGCTCAGCGGCAACGACGTGCCGGATGTGGTGCAGGTGAACAACGCGCGCGGGGACATGGGGCAGTTCGTGAAGGCGGGCCAGCTCGTCGACCTCACCCCGTTCGCCCAGGCCTACGGCTGGGAGGACCGCTTCCCCGCCTCGGTGCTCTCGAAGGTGCGGTACAGCACCGACGGCACGACCTTCGGCGAGGGCAACCTCTACGGCCTGCCGCAGACCGGCGAGATCGTCGGCATCTTCTACTCGCAGAAGAAGCTGGACGCCCTCGGCGGCGCCGTGCCGACGACGTGGGAGGAGTACTTCTCGCTGCTGGACAAGGCGCTCGCCGCCGGCGAGGTCCCCATGGTGCTGGGCAACATCGACAAGTGGCCCGCGCTGCACGTGTTCGGGCCGCTGCAGGCGCACACCGTGGCACCGTCCGAGATCGTGGCCCTGGGCATGGGCAACGCCGGGGCGTCGTGGCTGAGCGAGGGCAACGTGGCCGCCATGGAGCGGTTCGCCGAGTGGGGGGCGAAGAAGTACTTCGGCAAGTCGCCCAACGGGACTGACTACGACGCCGCCTGGACCGACTTCACCAAGGGCACCGGCGCCTTCCTGCCCGGCGGGTCCTGGCTCGGCACCGACATGGAGAAGACCATGGGCGCCGATCTGCACTTCATGGCACCCCCGCCGGCAGTGGACGGGAGCCTGGCGACCACCGGTGGTACCGGTATCCCGTTCTCGATCCCGGCCAAGGCCAAGAACGCCGACGCTGCGGCCGCCTACATCGACTTCATCACCAGTGAGGACGCGATGTCGCTGATCGCCAGGAACGGCGGCTTCCCCGTCCTCAACACCGCCAGCTACGCGCCGGACTCCGGTGTCCAGAAGGAGATCTTCGAGGCCTTCGACACGGTGTCCAGGAGCGGCACGCTGCTCCCGTACCTCGACTACGCCACTCCCACCTTCTCCGACACGGCAGGGCAGGGGCTGCAGGAGGTGCTCGGTGGGCAGCGGACCGCGGCCGAGGTGCTGGCCGACTTCGAGGCGGACTACACGGGGTTCACCAAGAAGTGACGGTGACCACCGGCCGGAAGCAGGCGAGGCCGTCGGCCGTGATCCGCAGCCGGATCGCGCCGTACCTCTACCTGCTTCCGGCCTTCGCCGTCTACGCCGGCTTCCTGCTGTACCCCCTGCTCCGGGCGGGCCAGTTCTCGCTCTACGACTGGCCCGGCTTCGGTCCCTCGACCTTCGTCGGGCTGGGCAACTACGTCGACCTGCTGGGCGACCGCCGGTTCCACGCTGCGATCCTGCACGCGCTGATCCTGATCGTCTTCTACTCGCTGCTGCCGCTCGTGGTCGGCCTGGTGCTGGCCGCGATCCTGCGGCGCGGCCAGGTCAGGGGGCTCGGGTTGTTCCGGGTGCTGATCTTCCTGCCGCAGGTCATCGCGCTCGTGGTGGTGGCGGTCGCGTGGCACCAGATCTACGCACCCAACGGGCTGCTCAACGACGTGCTCACGGCCGTCGGGCTGGACGATGCCACCCGCGGCTGGCTGGGCGACCCGACCTTCGCGCTGCCAGCGGTGGGGATGATCGGGTTCTGGCTGCAGACCGGGCTCGTGATGCTGCTGCTCCTGGCGGGGATGGGACGGATCCCGAACGACCTCTTCGAAGCGGCGCGGCTCGACGGCGCCGGGCCGGTGGGGGAGTTCTTCGCGATCACCCTGCCGAGTGTCAGGGCCGAGATCGCCACCGCGCTGGTACTGACCATCATCGCCGCGCTGAAGACGTTCGACCTCGTCTACGTCACCACCTCCGGAGGTCCGGGGACCGCGACGACCGTCCCGAGCTACGAGGTGTACAACCGGGCCTTCAACCTCAAGGAGGTGGGATCGGCCTCCGCCGTGGCGGTCGTCCTCACCATCCTGGTCTTCGCCATCAACACGGTGGTCTCCCGGATCGGGGAGCGGGGGCAGCGATGAGGATCTCCCCGTTCGAGAAGATCGCCAACTACGTCATCCTCATCCTCTTCGCCGGCTATGCACTGCTGCCCGTCGTCACCATTTTCCTGACCGCGCTGCGCCCCCAGACCGGAGTGCAGGGGCAGGGACTCCACCTGGAGAACTTCCTCGACGCCTGGACCATCGGCGACTTCGGCTCGGCGTTGACCAGTTCGCTGCTGGTCGCGGTGCTCGTGGTGAGCGCGGCGACCGTCCTCTCGATCCTCGCCGGCTACGCGTTCGGCACCATGCGGTTCGCGGGCTCGACCGTGCTGTACTACGGCTTCCTGCTCGGCCTGATGGTGCCGGCCGAGGCGATCGTCATCCCGCTGTTCTTCGACCTTCGCACGATCGGGCTCACCGACACCATCTGGGCGCTGGCCCTGCCGCAGATCGCGCAGTCGGTCGCCTTCGGCACGTTCTGGATGCGCAGCCAGTTCCGGGCGATGCCGGCGAACCTGATCGAGGCGGCCGCGCTGGACGGGGCCGGCGGGATGCGCACGCTGTGGCGGGTGCTGGTGCCGCCGTCCCTGCCCTCGATCGCGACCGTGATGGTGCTGATGTTCATGTGGACGTGGAACGAGTTCCTGATCCCGCTGGTGATGAGTCCCGGAGGCCGGTGGCGCACCGCCCCGCTGGGCCTCGCGATCTTCAAGGGCCAGTACACGGCGGACCATGCGCTGCTGGCCGCTGCCGGGGTGATCATCGCCGCGCCGATCATCGTCGTGTTCCTCGCCCTCCAGCGGTACTTCATCAACGGAATGCTGGAAGGGGCGGCGAAGGAATGACCGAACACGACCACGAACCCGGGGCCTCGGCGCCCGGTTCGACCTGGGACCCGTTGGCCGCGTCCCGTCGTGACACCGATCCGCCCCTGGACGTGATCACCACTGGCCCGCTCTTCTTCGACCTGATCTTCACCGGGCTGCCCCGGCTGCCCGAGCCGGGCGAGGAGTTGTACAGCAGCGGGATGGGCTCCTGCCCCGGCGGGATCGCCAACCTCGCCACCGCCACCGCTCGCCTCGGCCTGCGCACCGGACTGGTCGCCGGATTCGGGGACGACGCCTACGGCGACTGGATGTGGGACGTGCTCGCCGAGGACGAGCACATCGACCTCAGTGCCTCCCGACGCTTCCCCCGGATGCACTCCGCGATCACCGTCTCGATGGCGACGGCGGGCGACCGGGCGATGGTCACCCACGCCCACGCGCTGCCCGAGCCGATGAACCAGGCCCTGCTCACCGCACCCGCCGCGCGAGCTGTGGCGATCGACCTGCACGATGTCAGCGCGCCCTGGCAGGAACTGCACGACCGGGGCGCGCTCCTGTTCGCCGACGTCGGCTTCGACGAGTCCGGTCGTTGGGACCGGTCCGACCTGGCGCCGCTGCGCCACTGCCACGCGTTCTCGCCCAACGCGGTGGAGGCGATGGGGTACACCCGCACCAGCCGTCCCAGCGAGGCGGTGCGCAAGCTGGCCGACCTCGTGCCGCTCGCGGTGGTGACCGACGGTGTCAACGGCTCGTTCGCCATCGACGCCACCACCAACGAGGAGGCCTACTGTCCTGCCGTGCCCGTGACGGCCATCGACCCCACCGGCGCCGGGGACGTGTTCGCCGCCTCCATCCTGCTGGGCACGCTGGCCGGCTGGCCACTGGAGGTGCGGCTCCGGTTCGCCTCGCTCAGCGCCTCCCTTGCGGTGCGGCACTTCGGCGGCTCGCTCGCTGCCCCGGGCTGGGGCGACATCGCCGACTGGTGGCGTTCCGTCTCGGGTCGTGCCGCGGAAGGGGACCTGCGCGCCGCCTACGTGATGCGCGACTACGGTTTCCTCGCCGGACTGGTGCCCACGCACAGCCTGCACGCCGTGCGGCGCGCGGAAGGCACGTTCGCACTCGCCTCGCACCTGTAGCGGACCACCGCGTCGCGGGCTACTGCGCAAAACTCGTCAGATTCGATCGATCCATTGCATCTCCAAGCGCAGGCTGTCAGTGTGAACGAGTCCACCCAGGACACCTGGAACCCACTGTCGGAACGGACGATGTCGTCCGAGTTCGGAGGTTTTCTCAGATGAGGCGCTTCACTCGAATTGCCCTCGGCCTGGCCTGCGTGATCGCGCTCGGCCTCACCACGTCCACGCCTGCGCTGGCAGGCGGGTCGCTCAGCGTCGGCAAGTCCGTCCAGACCATCCGGGTCTCCCCCACGAAGGTCGATGTGATGGGCCTGTGGGCCCACCCGGACGACGACGCCAGCTTCATCACGCCGTGTGGGGTGTGGCACGACCGCTACGGCGTCCGCTGCGGCATCGTCATGCTCACCCGCGGCGAGGGTGGCAGCAACTCGGTCGGCAGCGAGGCCGGACCCGACCTCGGCTTGCGTCGCGAGAACGAGGACCGCGCGTCCCACTACCGCTCCGGCACGGTCGACATCTACAACATCGACGCCGTCGACTTCTTCTACAACACCAGCGCCGCCCTCACCGAGGAACTCTGGGGTTCGGAGCGCATCCAGCGCCAGGTCGTCCATGTGATCCGCCAGACCCAGCCCGAGATCCTGGTCGGCTTCTCGCCCTCGCTGGCCGTCGGCCACGGCAACCACCAGTACGCCGGCCGCGTGATCTGGGAGGCTGCCGCGATGGCGGCCGACCCCACCGAGTTCCCCGAGCAACTCCGCGGGCCGGACGCCGTCCGCCCCTGGCAGGTGAAGATGATCACCTCGGGAGGCATCACCACCGGCACCGGCGGCACCACGACTGCCGCGAACTGCAATGCGGGCTTCGTGCCCGCCGCGACCAACCCGTTCACCGTGGTCGGCACCTGGACGGGCTACGACTCGCCCTACACCTGGCTCGAGGGCAACGTCCAGGGCCAGCCGGCGGGTACGCCGATGACCTGGGCGCAGGTCGGACGCGAGGGCTTCATGGCCCACGCGACCCAGGCTCGCCCCAAGTTCATCACCCTGCAGGCGCCCGCCTGCCAGCGCTACGGCATTGCGCAGTCGCTCGTGCCGTTCCAGCCCAGTGGCAGCGCTGAGAACGCCAGGGACGACGCGATCCTGTTCGGCTCGGTGATCGCCGATCCCGGCGGCATGCCGCTCGGATCCCGGTACACGATCAGCGCCAACAGCTACCTGCAGGCGCCGGGCGTCCCCTTCACGGTGACCGTCACCGCGCGTTCGGGCAGGGGCACCCTCGCCGCGGGCACCGTCGCGCTCGCCGTCCCGAGCGGGTGGCAGGTGTCGGGCAACAACCAGCTGGGTCCGATCAAGTCCTCGAAGACCGCCAAGGTGGTGCTGACGGTGACCCCGCCGGCCAACGCCGCCCTCGATCGCTACCAGCTGGCGGCCACGTTCAGCAACGGGACGATCACCGCCTACAACAACGCCCGGGTCCAGCTGGTCGCGGGGGTCGAGGGCCGGTTCCAGCGCTGGGGCAACTACGCCGAGTACGAGGAGTGGGCAGGGGAGTTCACCTGGGTCGGTGGCCGTTCGGCCGCCGAACGGCAGATCGGAGCCGGTGAGTCGATCACCGTCCCGGTCGTGGTGAGCAACCGGACGACCGTCGCCCAGTCCGGCCAGGTGTCGCTGACCCTGCCGGCCGGTCTGACGGCGGACAGCACCTCGAAGCCGTACGACAGCCTGGCTGCGGGAGCGGAGACCACGGTTCCCTTCGTCCTCACCCACACCGATCCGGCCGCCCCCGGCGGGCAGCAGGTGAGCGTGGGCATCACCACGACCGCGGCCGACTCGACCAGTACCGAGAACCTGACGCTGTACGTGGTGCCGACCACCGTCATCCCCGAAGCCGCGACGGCTCCGGCGGTGGACGGCGTCGCCGACGACGGCTACGGGCCGGCTCTCGACATCGGCCGCAAGTGGGAGGGCAGCGACTGCGCTCCCAACGGCGTCGACTGTGGTGCCGGGAGCACGGTGCGACTCGCCTGGAACGGCGACGACCTGTACGCCATCGCCCAGGTGGTGGACGACCTGGCCGGTTCGGCTGCTCCGCCGGAGCGGTGCTTCGGGCACTGGCTGGTCGACTCCGTCGAGGTCCTGCTCGATCCGATGAGCGGTTCCCGCGACACCTCGACCACGTTCAAGTCCGGCATCATGCCGTTCACCGATGACTCCTCCGGCAGCGCCGGGAACGGTGTCGACGGTCCCTGCTGGAGCCGTGACGCGGACAACCACCAGGGGTTCTCCTCCGGCCCGCTGGCCGACACGGTGACCGACGCCCCCAACTCGCCGGGGCAGGAGGTGGCGGTCACGCTGACCCGCAACGCCGACGGGACCTACCAGGGTGGCAGCTACGCGATCGAGACGAAGATCCCGCTCGCGAACCTGCCCGCCGCGGTGGTGACCGGCCAGGCCCCGACCGGTTCGGCGGAGAGCAATGAGGTCGACGCCCACTACCTGGGCCTCAACGTCACTCCGTACGACTCCGACACCCAGGACTTCATCGGTCAGACCCGGACCGCCTGGTCGCCGTTCGGCAGCCAGCAGTCCGAGCCCTACCGGTGGGGCCACGCCTACCTGGACGGCTACGCCGCACCGTCGGGGCGTCCGACCCAGGCCAGCGATCCGATCATCCCCGCCAGCGCGCTGGAAGGTGTGGAGTCGCCCCAGACGATCTACCAGTCCGCCACCCGCGGGGTGACGATCTCCGGTCTGGACGCGACCCGGGCGATGAAGGTGACCGGCGTCACCTTCCGCGGCTCGACGGCGACCATCCGGGTACAGACCTCCAAGGCCGGCACAGTCCGCGCCTACGCGTGGCACGGGAACCCGGCGATGGTTCCGGTGTGGACCACCAGTTGCGCCGGTGACCCACTCGGCTTCTCGACCTGCGCCAGCACCGACGTGACCGCCGCCCCGTGGGGCGACGACATGGGCGGACAGCTGCTGGCCAGTACCGAGAAGAAGGTCGGACGCGGCCACGGGATGGTCACCCTGACCCTCGATCGGGCCGATCGGCAGGCGATCGCCAGCAACGGGGCCATCCTGATGTCGTTCCAGACGACCTCGGGAGCCGTCAACGCCTGGTATTTCCCGGTGAAGTGAGGCTGACGGTCTGATCCACGCCCGCACTCCCCGGGTGGTCCGCCAGCGGCGGGGCACCCGGGGAGTGCGTGTGCGTGCAGGGTGGCGTGTGCAGGGTGGCGTGTGCAGGGTGGCGCCGGCGGGTGCGCCCCTTCAGCGGAGTGCTACTGCAGCAGCCCGTGCGCCTTCGCGATCCCCACGGCCACGAGGCGGTCGTGCACGCCGAGCTTGCGGTAGATGTTGCCGAGGTGCTTGTGCACCGTCCGGGGCGAGAGGTTGAGCCGGGAGGCGATCGAGGTGGCCAGCATGCCCCGCGCCAGCAGTTCGAGCACCTGCAGTTCCCGTCCGGTGATGTTGAAGTCGACCGTGTTGGCCCGTTGCAGGGCGAGCGCCTGGGCCGTCCGCGGCCACAGCACGGTGAGTGGGCGGCAGGCCCGCTCCAGGATCGCCCGGCTCCCGACGTCGAACGGTTCGGAGCGCGCGAACGCGATCACCCGACCGAAGCCTTCCGGCGGTGCGGCGGGATCCTGGGGACGGATCAGCACGATCACGACGTGACCCAGTCCGGGTACGGCGTGGAGCGACACGTGGCGGTCGAGCGCGGCGGTGCCCAGCGCGGTGACGTGCGCCAGCAGGGGGGCGGCGGCGACCGGATCGGGAGCCAGCGCGACCGGCTCGAAGCTGTCGTCGAGGTCGACGTAGATGCTCACCGCCGACTCGGCGTCGAGCGCCTGCAGCAGGTGGGTGATGACGATGGCATCGGCGGAGCGGCCGTGGTTGAGGGCATCAATGGTGTCCGCGAGCATGTCGAGCACCATTGCCGCCGGGTCGCCTGCCACGGGGCACCCCTCCTTCCGTCTCGGCGCACTGCCTATCATGGCGCCTCCCGCGAGGATCCGACAGGGTGACCATGCCGGAGAGTCGCGCCGAATCCGTCGTCCACCGGATTCGAGTCGGGGTGCACGAGCCCCACCGGGACCGGGTAGGTTGACCGTTACCCGTGGACACACGGGCCGTTTCTCGTAGTTCACCTCCGAAGGAGCACGTCATGCCCAGTCGCACCGTCGCGATCGCCTCGTCCGTCGGCCTCCACGCCCGCCCGGCCTCGTTGTTCGTCCAGGCAGCCACGGCGACCGGCCTGCCCGTCACCATCGCGAAGGAGGGCGGCAACCCGGTCGACGCCCGCAGCATCCTGATGGTCATGGCGCTGGGCGCCAAGAACGGCGAGGTCGTCACCCTCTCGGCCGACGGCGACGGCGCCGACGCCGCGCTCGACTCGCTCGTCGCGCTGCTCTCGCGCGACCTGGACGCGGAGTAAGCGCCGTGTCCGGCATCGAAAACCGGACGTTCCATGGCATCGGGGTCAGCGCGGGGACGGCCGTCGGCCCCCTGGTGATCGTCACCCCGGCACCGACAGCCCCGGCGGACGAGGCCGCGACGACCGACGCCGCGGCAGCCTCGGCGCAGGTGCGGGACGTCCTGGAGCAGGTCGCGTCAGGACTGGAGGCCCGCGCGGCCACCGCAGCCGACCACGCCCGTCCGATCCTGGAAGCCGGCGCCATGATGGCCCGTGATCCCGGCCTCGCGATGGGCATCGACACCCAGCTGCAGTCCGGCAAGGGCCCCGCCACGGCGGTCACCGCCGCGGTGGAGGAGTACTGCGCCATGTTCCTCTCACTCGGCGGCTACATGGCCGAGCGGGTGACCGACCTGCGCGACGTCCGGGACCGGGCCGTCGCCCGGCTGCTGGGCCAGGCCGAGCCGGGCGTGCCGCAACTCGCGGTGCCGAGCATCCTGGCCGCCCACGACCTGGCCCCCGCCGAGACCGCGACGCTGACCTCCGACACCTGCCTCGGCATCGTCACCGCCGCCGGAGGCCCGACCAGCCACACCGCGATCCTCGCGGCCCAGCTGGGCATCCCGGCCGTCGTCCAGGCGGTCGGCATCCTCGACGTCCCCGCGGGCACGGTGGTGGCCATCGACGGCGGCGTCGGCGAGATCACGGTCGACCCCTCGCAGGAGGAGCAGCGGCTGCTGGAGGAGCGCAAGCGCCGCCGCGCGGCCGCGCTGGCCGGCGGCACCGGCAACGGGGCGACCAAGGACGGCTACCCGGTCGCCCTGCTGGCCAACATCGGCACCGCCGACGACGCCCGCAAGGCCGCCAAGCAGGCCGTCGAGGGAGTCGGGCTGTTCCGCACCGAGTTCCTGTTCCTCGACCGCGAGACCATGCCGACCGTGGAGGAGCAGACGAAGACCTACACCGAGGTGTTCGAAGCGTTCGGCACCCGGCGGGTCGTCGTCCGCACCCTGGACGCAGGCGCCGACAAGCCGCTGAAGTTCGCCGACCTGGGCCCGGAGGAGAACCCGGCGCTGGGACGGCGGGGGATCCGGCTCGGCATGATCCGCACCGACGTCCTCGACACCCAGCTGGAGGCACTCGCGGCCGCCTACCAGGCGACCGGCGCGGACGTGCGGGTGATGGCGCCGATGATCGCCACCCAGGCGGAGGCGACCTGGTTCGCGGAGCGGGTGCGGGCCCTCGGGCTGCCCAAGGTGGGCGTGATGATCGAGGTACCGGCGGCGGCGATCCGTTCCCGCGGCATCCTCTACCACGTCGACTTCGCCTCGCTCGGCACCAACGACCTGCAGCAGTACACGATGGCGGCCGACCGGATGCAGGGCGAACTCGCCGACCTGCTCAACCCGTGGGAGCCGGCGCTGCTGGACGTCGTCGCCCTGGCCTGTGAGGGCGGGGCCGCGATGGGCAAGCCGATCGGGGTGTGCGGAGAGGCCGGCGGTGACCCCGTCCTGGCGCTCGTGCTCGCCGGGCTCGGCGTCAGCAGCCTCTCGATGGCGCCCGGCAAGGTGCCGGCCGTCCGCACCGCGTTGTCGCTGCACACCCGGGAGCAGTGCCAGCAGATGGCGGCCGCCGCCCGCGCGTCCGCCAGCGGTCCGGAAGCCAGGGCTGCCGTGCTGGCCATGGCCGACCCGGTGCTGACCGACCTGCTCTGACGGCCCGGTCGAAGCCACACGCCAGCGCCCGCCGGATCAACCCGGCGGGCGCTGGCGTTGCTACTTCTTGCTGTCCTTGAGGGTGCCCTTCAGGCCGCCGACGTCGAGGCCGGCCAGGCAGATGACCTCGCGGTCGCCTTCTGCCCAGCTGTCCTTGGTCGGGCCGAGGTAGTTCACGTCCAGCGTCGACTCGGAATGGGCGATGCCGACGAACGGCTTGAACGCGTCGACGCAGAACTCCTCGGCGGCCGAGCTGACGTCGCTGTCGCCGGGGTAGTCGCCCTCGGGCAGGGTCTTGCTGGCGAAGGCCTCCCACGCGTGCTCCTGGTCGCACGGGACGAGCTGCAGCTCCGTCACGTTGCCGGTGGTGAGCGAGGGGGTGCAGTCACCCACCCGCAGCGAGAAGGCGTCCGCGGTCGCCGAGGCCGTGACCTGACCGGCCTGGTCGCGGGGGGCATCGGTGCTGCACCCCGCCAGCGCCAGACCGCCGGCCAGGACGAGGGCGAGCAGGGGACGCGCGTTCATCAGGCTCCTTCGGTGACGAGTTCGACCTCGACCAGTATCGGTCCTTCGGCGACCACCCGCACGAGGTCGCCGGTGATCCGGCCCACCGCCCGCAGGTCGGGCTCGGCCAGTGCCAGCAGCGCCAGCGCCTCCTCCGGGCCGCGGACGGTCGCGCGGGACACCTCGGTCTTCATGGACGCCTTCGCCTGCGACTTGGCGCCGCGGATGCCCATCAGCGCGGCCGCGACGGCGTCCAGCAGCGCCTCGTCGCCCGAATCGGGCAGTTCCTGCGGCGCCGGCCAGGTGGCGTGGTGCACCGACCCGTCCTGCCACCACGACCAGACCTCCTCGGTCACGAACGGCAGGAAGGGCGCGAACAGCCGCAGCAGCACGCCCAGCGCGAGCCGCAGCGCCGCCTGCGCCGAGCCGGCTGCCGCCTCGCCCTGCGCCCCGTAGGCGCGCTCCTTGACGAGCTCGAGGTAGTCGTCGCAGAACTGCCAGAAGAACTTCTCCGCCGCCTCCAGCGCGGTGGTGTAGTCGGACTCCTCGAACGCCTGGGTGGCCAGGCCGACCACGCCGCGCAGGGCCGAGAGCATCGCGAGGTCGGCCGGCTCGGTGATCGGCGTGGCGGGCTGCGGCGCCCCGATGCCACCAAGGATGAACCGGCTCGCGTTGAGCACCTTCATCGCGAGGCGGCGTCCGACCTTCATCTGGGTCTCGTCGAAGGGGGAGTCCATGCCGGGCCGGGCCATCGCGGCACGCCAGCGGACGGCGTCCGCCCCGAACTTCTCCAGGATCTCGGTCGGCACCACCACATTGCCCTTGGACTTGCTCATCTTCTTGCGGTCGGGGTCGACCACGAAGCCTGAAATGGTGGCCCGGTGCCATGGCAGCTCGCCGTGCTCCAGGTGCGAGCGCACCACCCGGGAGAACAGCCAGGTGCGGATGATGTCGTGAGCCTGCGGGGCGATGTCCATCGGGAACGTCAGCGCGAACAGCTCGGGGTCGGCCTCCCAGCCGCAGGCGATCTGCGGCGTCAGCGACGAGGTGGCCCAGGTGTCCATGATGTCGGGATCGCCCACGAACCCGCCCGGCACTGCGCGCTGCGCCTCGGTGTAGCCGACGGGGACGTCGTTGGCCGGGTCGACCGGCAGCTCCGCCTCGGTGGGCAGCAGGGGGTGCGCATGGACGGGCTCGCCATCGGCGTCGAGGGGGTACCACACCGGGAACGGGACCCCGAAGAACCGCTGCCGCGAGATCAGCCAGTCGCCGTTGAGGCCGTTCACCCAGTTGGCGTAGCGGTGCCGCATGTGGTCGGGCACCCAGGCCAGCTCGTCGCCTCGGGCCAGCAGCGCCTGCTTGAGCTCGTCGTCGCGGCCGCCGTTGCGGATGTACCACTGCCGCGTCGACACGATCTCGAGCGGCTTGTCGCCCTTCTCGTAGAAGTTCGCCATCCGCATCGTCGGACGGGGTTCGCCCTCCAGCGCGCCCGCCTCCCGGAGCAGGGCGACCATCGCCTCCCGCGCCCCGAACGCGGTCTTCCCCGCCAGGTCGGCGTACGGCGCCGCGTTGGCGAGCCACTCGGGGGTGTCGGCCTGCAGCCGTCCGTCCCGGGTCAGCACGGTGCGGGTGGGCAGCTGCAGCTCGCGCCACCACTGCACGTCGGTGAGGTCGCCGAACGTGCAGCACATCGCGATGCCGGCACCCTTGTCGGGCTCGGCGGCGCGGTGGGCGAGTACCGGGATCTCCACCCCGAACACCGGCGAGGTCACCGTCGTGCCGAAGAGGTGCGCGTAACGCGCGTCGTCGGGGTGCGCGATCAGGGCACAGACGGACGGGATCAGCTCGGGCCGGGTCGTCTCGATGGACACCGACTCGCCGGTGGGGGAATCGGGCCCCGGGCCGAACGCGACCCGGTAGTAGTGGCCCGGGTACTCCCGGGCCTGCAGCTCGGCCTGCGCCACGGCGGTGGCGAACGTCACGTCCCACAGCGTCGGGGCCTCCGAGAGGTACGCCTCGCCGCGGGCCAGGTTGCGCAGGAAGGCGAGCTGGGCGATCCGCTGCGACTCGGCCGAGATGGTCGCGTACAGCAGGCTCCAGTCCACCGACAGCCCCAGCGTGCGCCACAGGGCCTCGAACACCTGCTCGTCCACGGCCGTCAGCTCGTGGCAGAGCTCGACGAAGTTCTTGCGGCTGATCGGCACCTGCCGCTTGGGGTCGGGGGTCGCGGGCGGGGCGAACCCCGGGTCATAGGGGATCGAGGGGTCGCAGCGGACGCCGTAGAAGTTCTGCACCCGCCGCTCGGTGGGCAGGCCGTTGTCGTCCCAGCCCATCGGGTAGAAGACGTGCTTGCCGCGCATCCGCTGGTACCGCGCCACCAGGTCGGTGTGGGTGTAGCTGAACACGTGGCCGACGTGCAGCGAGCCCGACACCGTCGGCGGCGGGGTGTCGATGCTGAACACCTGGTCGCGGGAGTCCGGACGGACGAAGCTGAAGGTGCCCTGGTCCTTCCACCGCTGCGACCACGTCGCCTCCAGGCCCTCCAGCACCGGGCGCTCGGGTACGCCAGCGCCGGCGGTGGTCGCGGCGAACTGGGTCTGGAGCGTCGGTGCGGTCATGGTGGGAATCGTAGTGATCGCCCTGTGAGGCCGTCACATCGTCCGCCCCACCGCGCACGTCGCCTCCCCGGCGGTGGGGCCCACCCGGCCGCGGCGGCGTCGGGACGGGACAATCGCGCCGCTCGATGCCGGATCGCACCTCCGGGCGGGCGCCCGGCGCCGCGGGCGGCGGTTTTGTCCCACCGGGTTCGGCTCCCGGCTCCGGGGCTGGCGACCGGGCCTCGCTAGGCTGGCGGGACCATGAGTAACCACGCCGACATCGTCGCCGCCCTGCAGGCTCGCTGGCCCGAGCACCGCATCGCCCGCAGCCTGAGCCGGATCGAGGCCCTCTGCGACCTGCTGGGCGAGCCGCAGCGCAGTTGCCCGGTGATCCAGGTCGCCGGCACCAATGGCAAGGGCTCGACCGCGATCATGATCGACTCCCTGCTGCGGAGCCTGGGGTTGCGGGTGGGCCGCTACACCAGCCCGCACCTGCAGGACCTCACCGAGCGAATCGTGATCGACGGCGAGCCGATCCCGGCCGACCGTTTCGACGAGCTCGTCGCCGAGGTGATGCCGTTCGTCGAGATCGTCGACGACCGGGCGATCGACGGCGTGTCGATGACCTTCTACGAGGTGATGACGGCGCTCGCGTGGGTCGCGTTCTCGCAGGCGCCGGTGGACGTGGCCGTGGTCGAGGTGGGCATGGGCGGCGGGTGGGACGCCACCAGCGTCGCCGACGCCGAGGTCGCCGTGGTGTGCCCGATCGACTACGACCACACCGCCGTCCTGGGGAACACCCTGACCGAGATTGCCGGCGAGAAGGCCGGCATCATCAAGCCCGGGGCGACCGCGGTGCTGGCCGGCCAGGACCCCGAAGCGGCCGCGGTGCTGCTGGCCCGGTGCGCCGAGGTCGGTGCGAAGGCGCTGCGGGAGGGCATCGAGTTCGGCCTGATCGAACGGACGGTCGCCGTCGGCGGCCAGGTGCTGCGGATCGAGACCGCCGACGGGCCACTCGGCGACCTCGTCCTGCCCCTGTTCGGTGCCCACATGGCCCGCAACGCCGCCCTGGCCGTGGCGGCGTGCGAGGCGTTCCTCGGCGGCCGCGCGTTGCCGGCCGACGTGGTCGCCGAGGGCCTGGACACGGTGCGCGCCCCCGCCCGGCTGGAGGTGGTGCGGCGGTCCCCGACCGTGCTGCTCGACACCTGCCACAACCCCCACGGCACCCGGGCGACCATCGAGGCGCTCCGGGAGTCGTTCGGGTTCACCACGCTGGTCGGCGTGCTGGCGATGATGGCCGACAAGGACGTCACCGGCGTGCTGGAGGCCCTCGCCGACGACGTCGGGCAACTGGTCGTGACCGGCATCGCGGGCACCTCCCGGGCCCTCACCGCCGAGGCGCTCGGCGATCGCGCCGCCGAGGTGTTCGGTACGGGACGGGTGAGCGTGGCGCCGGGCATGGCGGCCGCCATCGAGACGGCGGTCGCGCTCGCCGACGAGGCCGGGCCGGGGTCCGGCATCCTGGTCTGCGGGTCGGTGTACGCCGCCGGCGAGGCCCGCGGCCTGCTCGTCCGCCCCGGGGACGACCGTGCCCCTGACGACCGTCCCGGAGACTACGGGGAGGTGGAGTGATGCTGCCGCAGCAGAACCCGATGGTGAAGGTGCTGCTCTCGGTACTCGCCTTCGAGGCGATCGTGTTCGGGCTCGCGATCCCCGGGATGATCCAGGTCTCCGACGTGCCGGTGACCACGGCCTTCGTCGCCGGGCTGACCGCGATGGCGCTCGCACTGGCGGCCGCGGCGCTGCTGCGGCACCCGGTTGGCTGGGCGCTCGGCTGGGCGACCCAGGTGGTCGCGATCGGCTTCGGCTTCCTCACCGGGACGATGTTCTGGCTGGGCGCGGTGTTCGCGACCCTGTGGGTGACGACGATCGTGCTCGGCCGGCGGCTCGCCGCCCGTCCGTCGCCGGCGGGGACGCCGCCGGCCGGGCCGGGCGGCCAACCGGGGTAGGCGCGTGCCTGGCGGTAGTCTCGCTCGCATGAGCGACACCCAACGCACGCTGGTCCTGCTGAAGCCGGACGCGGTCCGCCGGGGCCTGGTCGGGACGATCCTGGCCCGCTACGAGGCCAAGGGCCTCTCCGTCGAGGCGATGGAACTGCGGCACATCGACGCCGCCTGGGCTGATGAGCACTACGCCGACCACGTCGAGCAGCCGTGGTACCCGCCGCTGCGGGCCTACATCACCTCCGGCCCGCTCGTGGCGGTGGCGCTCTCGGGGCCGTCGGTGATCGAGGTCGTCCGGCTGCTCAACGGCGCCACCAACGCGGTGGTCGCGGCCCCGGGCACGATTCGCGGCGACCTGTCGCTCTCGAACCGGGAGAACCTGGTGCACGCCTCCGACTCGGAGGCCTCGGCCGCCCAGGAACTCGCGCTCTGGTTCCCCGACCTCGGCTGAGAATGGCCACGCCGCAGATCACCTGGTACCCGCCGCACGTCGTACCGTCGGCGCTGCCGGTGGTGCCGCGCTCGTACCACGAGTTCTACCGGGCGCCCCGGCTGCGCTGGTGGAAGCCGCTGGCAGCTCTCGGGTTGTTCGCCGTCGCCGTGGTGGCCGTGATCCTGCTCGTCACGCTGGCCGCCTACTCGGCGGAGGTGACCGCCGGCCGGATCACCCCGGCCGAGGCGATGGCGGGCCGGATCACCCCGGTGCTGTTCCTGGCGAACAACGTCGGTCTGGCCGCCGCCATCCCGCTGGCGATCGGCGCCCACGCGCTGGTGTACCGGCAGCGGCCCGGGTGGCTCGCCTCGATCCAGGGACGGTTCCGCTGGCGCGTGCTCGCCCGGTTCGTCGCGGTCATCCGCCGATCTTCCTCGCCTGGTTGGCCGTGGAGCTGTTCGTCTTCGGCGGGATTGCTGAATTGCACCCCCGGCCGGAGACCTGGTTCATGATCGGCGTGATCCTGCTCACCACCCCGCTGCAGTCGGCGGGGGAGGAGTACGCCTTCCGCGGGCTGATCTCGCGCAGCATCGGTTCCTGCTTCGGCGCCCGGCGGGTGGGGCTGGCGGTCTCGGTGGGGGTTTCCGCCGGGCTGTTCGCGCTCGCCCACGGCGCCGGCGACCCGTGGCTGAACCTCTTCTACGTCAGCTTCGGCGCGCTCAGCTCCTACCTGACGCTGCGTACCGGGGGGCTGGAGGCCGCGGTCGCGCTGCATGCAGTGAACAACCTCGTCGCCCTCTCGTCCCTGCCCTTCACCGGCCTGGAGGGGCTGTTCGACCGCGAGGCCGGCACCGGCAGCCCGCTCGTACTGGTGATGCTGGCCGTACTCGTGGGTGCTGCCGCGGCCATTCTGTGGCAGGCTAGACATCTGGCGCTGCCGCAGGCGGCGGCACCGGGTGCCCGTTGGGACGGCGGCCTGACAGCAAACGTCTGACCATCGGAGGCCCGGTGGCAGAAGAGGGTGTGATGAGATGACCAGCGAAGTCGCCCAGCGGCTCGATGCCGCGGCCGCGCTGAAGGCCCTGCGGGCGAAGATCCGTCCACGCAGTGGCAGGACGCTCGTCGGGATCGACGGCGTGGACGGTGCCGGCAAGACCACCTTCGCCGACGAACTCGCCGAGCTGTTGCGGGAGTGCGGTCTCGACGTCATCCGGATTTCGATGGACGACTACCTGAACCCGCAGTCGCGTCGCTACGCGCAGGGTCGCAGTTCCGCGAAGGGCTATTTCGAGGACAGCTACGACTACGGGCGGTTCACCGACGAGGTGCTCGAGCCGCTCGGACGCGAAGGGTCGGGCCGCTACCGCACGGCCGCCTACGACCTCGGCTCGGAATCTCCGGTGACCTCGCCCTGGCGGGTGGCGCCCGACCACTGCGTGGTGGTGATCGACGGCATGTTCATCCACCGCGACGAACTCTGCACCAGCCGCAGCCGCAAGGTGTGGGACCTGTCGGTCTGGCTCGACGTGCCGTTTGCCGAGTCGTACAAGCGGCTCGCCGAGAGGGTGGGCCTCAGCCCGGACCCGGAGGACCCGCGCAACGCCCGCTACTACCAGGGCCAGCTGCTGTACCTCGGCCAGTGCGACCCGGCGACCCGGGCCGACCTCGTCGTCGACAACAGCGTGCCGCACAGCGCCGTCGACTGAGTTCCCGATGGGTGGGGCTGCGGAACTCGCCGCCGACCTGGGCCGGTGAGCAACCCGAGTTCGTCAAGCGGGCCGGCTTCGTCCTGGTCTGCACCCTCGCCGTCCACGACAAGGCCGCCCCGGACGAGCGGCTGGTCGCTCTGCTGCCGCTGGCCGAGCGGGAGGCGGGCGACGAGCGTCCCT
>Ga0073899_10001878_pt1 | contig 19121 bp, 17 predicted proteins | sample KloWWTmetaKNB5Ph_FD_88975 | JGI IMG/M metagenome (GOLD analysis project Ga0073899, IMG submission 88975) | Active sludge microbial communities from Klosterneuburg, Austria, studying microevolution and ecology of nitrifiers - Klosterneuburg... | ecosystem: Engineered > WWTP > Aerobic digester >... | reverse complement strand
CTGCCGCGCCGCCTGGCCTTCGAGGAGGCCCGCACCCTCGAGTCGATGATGCACGAGATCTGCTTCGCGGACCCGGCCACGCAGGCGAGCATCCGCGAAAACTATCACACGACAGCACCCGCCCCCGGACCCGACAAGCGCGCGCAGGACACCTGAGATGACCTCGATCTTCCACGACTTCACCGGCAAGGCGGTGCTCATCACCGGCGGCACCCGCGGCATCGGCCTCGCCTGCGGCCTCGCCTTCGCCCGCCAGGGGGCCAGGGCGATCCTCACCCATCGCTGGGGCAGCGCCGACGAGGACGAGCTGCGGGCGCTGTTCCGGGCGACCGGCGGCCCCGCGCCGATGATCGTCGAGGCCGACGTCTCGCGCGACGAGGACACCCGAGCGCTGCTCCAGCGCATCAAGGCCGAGCACGACGCCATCGACGTGTTCATCTCGAACGTCTGCGTGGTCGTGCGCGGCGAGGGCCCGCTGCAGCACAGCCGCCGCGCGCTCTACAAGAGCCTCGAGTACAGCAGCTGGCCCTTCGTCTCGTACCTGCACGCGATCCACGGCGCCTTCGGCCGCTACCCGCGCCACGCGGTGGCGATGTCCTCCGACGGCCCCGACACCCACTACCCGGCCTACGACTACGTGGCCGTGGCCAAGGCGGTGCTCGAGACCTTCGTGCGCTACATGAACACGCACCTGTACGCGGACGGCTGTCGGGTCAACGCCCTGCGCACTCGTCAGGTGATGACCGAGAGCTACAAGCAGATCTTCGGCGAGAAGCAGGTCGCGCTGGCCCAGCGCTTCGCGGACTTCGCCTGCACCCTCGAGGAGGTCGCCGACACCACGCTGGCGCTGTGCAGCGGCATGTTCGACGCGATGGGCGGTCAGGTGCTGACCGTCGACCGCGGCGCCGCCTTCGTCGACAACATAGCGACCCTGGGCCCGCGGCTGTTGACCGACGCCGCGAGCGAGGCAGTCGCCGCGGGGGAGGAGTGAACTCCATGCTGAAGAACAAGCTCGACGGCAAGGCCGTGATCATCACCGGCGGCACCGACGGCATCGGCCGCGCCTGCGGCCTGCTGTTCGCCCGCCACGGCGCGCACGTGTACCTGACCCACCGCTGGGGCTCGGCCGACGAGGACGAGCTGCGCGCCGAGTTTCGCGCGGCCGGAGCCCGCGAGCCGGCGATCCTCGAGGCCGACGCCTCGCTCGACGAGGACACCGACGCCCTGATGGCGCAGGTGAAGCGCGAGCACGACGGCGTGGAGGCGATCCTCAGCAACGTGTCCTTCGCCCACGTCAGCAAGTCGCACGAGGACCTCGACAAGAAGAGCTTCCTGCGCAGCCTCGGCTACAGCGCCTGGCCCTTCATCTCGTACCTGCAGGCGGCCCACCGCGCCTTCGGTCGCTACCCGCGCTACTCGGTCGGCATGTCCTCGCGCGGCCCCGAGTACTTCCTGCCCGGCTACGACTTCGTCGCCGCGAGCAAGACCGTCATGGAGAGCTTTTGCCGCTACCTCACTGCCGATCTGCTCAGTGAGGATATTCGCATCAACGTGCTGCGCGCCAACCCGGTCGAGACGCGCTCGCTGGAGGCCACCTTCGGCCCGGAATTCGCGCCCTTCTGCAAGAAGTACTACGGTGACGGCTTCTTCGTGACCTCGGAAGAGGTCGCGGCCGCCGCACTCGGCCTGTGCAGCGGGCTCATGGATGGCGTCAAGGGCCAGGTCCTTCTACTGGACAGGGGCTTCGGTTTCGCGGACAACGTCGTCCGCTTGTTCTCGCAGCGAGAGCAGCTCGGCCTCGCGGTCCTGCCCAAGACCGCAGCGATTAAGGAGAACACATGAACAGTACACGCGAAGAAGTCCTCGCCGTCGTCCGACGCCACCTCGCCGACACCGTCGAGGGCATCGAGGGCAAGGAGATCGACCCGTCGAAGTCGATGAAGGAGCTCGGGGCCAACAGCCTCGACATCGTCGAGGTCGTGTCCTGCAGCATGCGCGAGCTCAAGGTCAAGGTCCCGCGGGCGGAGCTCAACAAGCTGACCAACATCGACGAGCTCGTCGATCTCCTCCACCGCAGCGTGCAAGAGAAAGCGGCCGCCGCGAGCTAGAGCGAGGGTGGCGGGCGATTCCAGCGCGGAGTCTGCCACCCGCGCAAGCCAGTGCGCAGCGAGGCGGCGAAGTTCAGCCGTGCATGCAGGCGTGACCACGCGAAGCATCATGCACACCGTGGACGCACGGCGCGAATCGTGACCTCCTCGATGCCCGTGCGTGGCCGAGATTTGACAAGCGAAGCGGATTCCGCGTATTCAGGGGCGCCTTGGCACCTGCGTCGAAAAGCACCTTTGCGGTCCTTTTGGCGGCCGGGGAGGGCACCCGCCTGCACCCGTACACGCTCGACCGACCCAAGTGTTTGGTCGAGGTCGCGGGCCGCCCCTTGCTGGACCGCACCCTCTCTGCGCTCGAGGCCGTGGGCGTCGAGGAGCTGGTGCTCGTCACCGGCTATCGTGAGGACGTCCTGCGCGCGTTCCTCGAGCGTCGCGGGAGCCGCGTGCGCGTGCGCTGCATCCGCAACGAGGTCTACGCGAGCACCAACAACGCCTTCTCGCTGTGGACGGCGCGTGACGCGGTCGCGGGTGGCTTTGTCCTGCTGGACGGTGACCTGCTGTTCGAGCCGCGGGTGCTGACGACGGTGCTGGAGACGGCGGGCGACGCGGTCCTCGCGGTCGAGCGCCGCGCCGATCTCGGTGAAGAGGAGATGAAGGTCCTGCCCGGGCCCGCCGTCACGGTCGCCGCCGTGAACAAGACCATGGACCCACGCGCCGCGATCGGCGAGTCGATCGGCATCGCCCGCTTCTCCGCGGGCGCGGCGAGTGCGTTGTGGGACCGCCTCGATCAGCAGGTCGTGGCGGGCCAGCGCAATGTCTACTATGAGCTCGCCTTCGAGGCGTTGATCTCCGCCGGCATGCCGTTTCACATCGGCGACGTCACCGGCCTCATGTGCATGGAGATCGACACGCCCGACGACCTCGCAGCCGCGCAGCAGCTTGCGCGCCGCATCGACGACCGCGCCCTGAGCGGCGCGCTCTGACTATCGCTCCCCCAACCCGCCCTCGACAACTCGCCTCGCTCCTCAGGCCCCCATGAAAGACAGCGCCAAGCTCAAGCTCGTCTCGTCCACCTCCACGCCCGTGCTGAAGCCGACGTCGCCGCGGCGTCCACGGAGCGCGGTGGACCAGCCGCTCGCCATCGAGGGCGGGCCGCCGGTGCGCAAGACGCAGCTCCCGGGGCCCTATCCCGGCGCGCTGCTGATCGGCCGTGAGGAGGAGCGCGCGGTGCTCGAGGTGCTGCGCTCGAAGAGTCTGTTTCGCTACTACGGGCCGGACGTGCTCGGCAAGGCGGCGGAGTTCGAGCGCCGCTTCGCGGCCCGCATCGGCTTGCGTCACGCCCTCGCGGTCAACTCCGGGACCTCGGCGCTCAAGTGCGCCCTGTTCGCGGCGGGGGTCGGCCCGGGCGACGACGTCCTGGTGCCGTCGTTCAGCTACGTGGCCACCGCCGACGTCGTGCTCGCGCTCGGGGCCCGTCCGGTGTTCGTCGAGATCGATGACAGCATGACTCTCGACCCGATCGACCTGCGCCGCCAGTTGAGCCTGCACGTGGGCCCCCGGCCGAAGGCGATCTGCGTGGTGCACCTCTTCGGCGTCGCCGCCGACATGGACCCGATCCTGGCGATCGGCGCCGAGTACGGCATCCCGGTGATCGAGGACTGCGCCCAGTCCTGCGGCGCGATGTACCGCGGCAAGACCGTCGGCCAGCTCGGCGCCGCCGGCATCTTCAGCTTCCAGCTCAACAAGGTGATCACGGCGGGCGAGGGTGGCGCGATCGTCACCGACGATCCGGTCCTGTTCGACCGCGCCGTCCGGCTCCACGACCACGGCAACCACCGCGGCAACGAGGGCGCCGGCACGCCCTTCATCGGCGAGGGCCTGCGGGTCGGCGAGCTGACCGCGGCGATCTTGCTGGCGCAGCTGGGCCGCCTCGACGACATCCTCTCGCGACTGCGCATCGCCAAGCGCTGGCTGGTCGAGCGCCTCGGCGACGTGCCGGGCTTGGAGCTGACCCGCATCCCCGACCCCGAGGGTGACGCGGGCGTGTCTCTGACCTTCTTGACGGAGTCCGCCGAGAAGACCGGCCGCGTGGTCGAGGCGCTGAACGCCGAGGGTATCCGGGTGCTGCGCCAGTACAGCGGCAAGCTGCTTTACATGCAGCCGGCGGTGCGCAGCGCGAACATCCAGCCCGAGCCGCTGTGCCCGCGCTCCGCCGACCTCGTCGCCCGCTGCGTGTTCCTCGGATTGACGACAACCTTCACGAAGCGCGACCTGCAAGACGTCGTCACGGCGATCCGTAAGGTCATGCGCAAGATCTGAGCGGAGCGTTGGCGGTCGGTATCGTCTCGGCGCAGCGTCGCCCGCTTGCCTCGAGCACGGCTCTGTACCGCAGCGCCGTGCTCGCCTGGCTGGTCATGGCGCTGGCGGAGGTGCTGCTGTACTTCCGGCCGACCCCGTCGGGGACTGCCTACGTCCTGCACTGGGAGCGCTACTTCTTCTTCGCGCTGCTCTACAACGCCTTCGCTATCGGGGTCGTGACCCTGGTCGGGCGGCTGTGCCTGCTGCACCGACCGTCGCCGGCGCGCGAGCGCGTCGTCCGGTTCGTACACTTCGCGCTGCTGCTCGCCGTCGTCGGGCTCGATCATGCCGATCACGAGGTCCAGCGCTTCGTGGGGACCCACCTCACGATGGTCCTCGCCATGACCTACGCGAAGCCCGGCGCCTGGGGGGCGGGCGCGTGGGAGGCCCTCTTCCGCGACCGCGGCGGTCCGCTGCTCGGGGTGCTGTCGCTGCCGCTGCTGCTGCTGCTGCTCGTGTGGCTCGACCGCTCCCGTCACTTGCGCACCGGCGTCCTCGCGTTCCGCGGCCGCAGCTCCGCGTTGTTGGCCCTGCTGCCGGTTGTCAGCGTCGTCGCCTACTTCACGCCCGGCGGTTGGTTTCGCAAGTACCGGGTCCAGCCCGAGGTCTTCACGCTGGCGCAGGAGTTCATCGCCGACGCCCTCGTCACCAGAGACGCCGCCGAGGTGGGCAAGCTCGCCCGCGAGTGGTCCACCCGCTGGCTGAGCGACGCCCGCGACCGCGGCTGGGACTTCCCGGACCCGGAGCACCCCTTCTACCGCGTGCCGAAGGCCACGTCGGGCTCACCGGTGCCGCAGGCCCGGTGGAACGTCGTCTACGTCCAGCTGGAGACATTTCGCGGCTGGAACGTCGGCGTGATGCGGCCCGACATGCAGCCGTCGCCGACGCCCTATCTGGATTCGCTGGCTCGCTCGCCGGGTGGCGCGTACTGGACCCGTCACTCGAGCTTCGGCCCGCCGACCGTCAGCGGATTCGTGGCCGGCCATTGCTCGATCCAGCCGCACTCCCGGCTCAACATCACCACCAACCTCACCGGGGTCGAGCTCGACTGCCTGCCCGCGCTGCTGCGCCGGCACGGCTATCGGACCGAGTGCTTCAGCATGTCCGACCCGGACTGGGACAACGAGACCTTCTGGCTGCAGCGCTGGTACGACGCCATTCACTTCTTCCGCGAGGTCGACGGCATCGACCGCCTCGGCTTTCGCCTCGCCGCGGCGCGCATCCGCGAGCTCGGCCGCGCGGGGACCCCGTTCATGGCGACGCTGATCTCGATCAGCAACCACTACCCCTTCGTCAGCCCCGAGCCCGAGCTCGACCTGAACGCCGGCGGATCCCCGGACCGGGCGATCGAGAACACCATGCGCTACACGGACGACGCGCTGCGCGAGTTCATCGAGTCGCTGCGGGATGAGCCGTGGTTCGATCACACGGTGTTCGTGATCGTCGGCGATCACGGCTACAACCTCGCGGAGCACAGCAGCCTGGTCGGCGAGCGCAACGGCCACCGGGAGGCGGTGTGGGTGCCGCTGGTGGTCTACGGCGGGCACCCGCAGCTGAGCCACGGGGCGCACACGGACACGAGCGCGTTGATCGATGTCGCCCCGACGATCGCCGACCTGCTCGGCATCCGCGAGGCGAACTCGTGGATGGGCCACAGCCTGCTGCGCGGCGTCGAGTCGACCCGCATCGTGGCGATGGAGCGCTCGGACGCCGCGTTCGCGGAGGACGGCGTGCGCCGCTACGTGCGCGCCGAGCACACCGGCGATCTGCTGCTCTTCGACGCGATCTTGGACCCGCTCGAGCTGCACAACCTCGCCGGCGCGGAGCCGGCGCAGGCCGCCCGCCTCGCGGCTCAGGCCCGCGACACCCAGGTCCTGGTCGACGGCCTCCTCGAGACCGACCGGATCGTCCCGCCGTCGGCCCGGGTCGTGGGCGAGTAGCGAGGAGCGGACTGAGCGTGACGGTGCAAGACAGTCGCCCGGAGGGGGCCAGCGTCGCCTACCGCCCCGACATCGATGGGCTCCGCGCCGTCGCGGTGCTCGCGGTCGTCCTCTATCACGCCGGCCTGCGCGAATTCTCCGGCGGCTTCGTCGGCGTCGACGTCTTCTTCGTGATCTCCGGCTTCCTGATCACCTCGATCATCTCGGGTCAGCTGGGGCGGGGCACCTTCAGCGTCAGCGGCTTCTACGAGCGCCGGATCCGTCGCATCTTCCCGGCCCTGTTCACCGTGGTCGCCGTGACCATCGCCGCGGCGTGGCACTGGATGATGCCCTACGACCTGCAGGCCTTCGGGGTGAGCCTCGCGGCGATGGCCGGGTTCGCCTCGAACTTCTACTTCTGCAAGACCGGGTACTTCGACGGCGGCGCGCACATCGAGCCGCTGCTGCACACCTGGTCGCTGTCGGTGGAGGAGCAGTTCTACATCGTGTTCCCGATCGTGCTCGCCCTGCTCGCGCGGCGCGGCGCGGCGACGACGCGGCGAGTGGTCGTGCTGCTCGCAGTCGCCTCGCTCGTCGTCAACCTGTTCGGGGTCCGAAGCAGCGCGGCGTTGGCGTTCTACATGCCATGGCAGCGCGCCTGGGAGCTGCTGGCCGGGTCGATCCTGGCGCTCGGCTGCGTGCCGAAGATCGCCGATCGGCGCGTGTGCGAGGCCCTCGCGTTCGCCGGCGCGGCGGCGATCCTGGTCGCCGTGTTCGGCTTCGACGAGCACACGCGCTTCCCCGGCGAGGCCGCGCTGCTCCCGGTCCTCGGCGCGGTGCTCCTCATCCACACCGGGGGCGGGCGGCCCACGCTGGTCGCGCGGCTGCTCGGCATGCGGGCGCCGGTGTTCATCGGCCTCGTCTCCTACTCGCTCTACCTCTGGCATTGGCCGATCTTCACGTTCGCCCGCTACCGTCTGATGCGCGACCTGAGCCCCGGCGAGGGGCTTGCGCTGAGCGCCGTCGCGTTGGTCGCCGCGGTCGCGTCGTGGCGCCTCGTCGAGCGCCCGTTCCGCCACACACCGGACGCGGGTCGCGGGCGCGTTCGCCTGTTCGTCGATGCGCTCCTGTGTATCGCCGTCGCGGTGACCCTGGGGGCCTACCTCAACATCAGCCGCGGGCTGCCCGAGCGGCTGTCCGAGCCGGTGCGCGCGGCGGCCACGGCGGCCTTCGACGTGAACCCCGACAGCGACGCGTGCCACAACCGGAGCCCGGACCGGGTGGCCCGGGATGAGGTGTGTGTGCTCGGCGGCGGGTCAGCGCCCTCGTTCGTGCTGCTCGGTGACAGCTTCGCCGACGCGCTGGTGCCGGGCATCGACGCCGCGGCCCGCGACGCCGGGCGCACGGGCTTCGTGATCACCAAGGGCGGCTGCGCGCCGCTGCTCGAGATCGGCAAGCCCGACTGTCAGGCCTTCAACGCGGCGGCGCTGGCCTTCCTGGGGCGCCACCCGGGCATCGACACGGTCGTGATGATGGCGCGCTGGAGCGGCTTCGCGGAGGGCTCGCGCTTCGGCGAGAACCGCCCGAAGCTGCCGCTGACCGACGCGCTGTCGGTGACGTCGGGCCCCGAGGAGAACCGCAGGGTGCTCGCCCGCGGCTTTGAGCGCAGCCTGAAGGCCCTCGCGCCGCGGCGGATCGTCGTCGTCGCCTTCATGCCGGAGCAGCCCCTCAGCCCGCCGCGCGCGGTCGCAATGGCCCGGCAGCTCGGCGCTGACGAGGGGGCTGTCGGGGTCGACCGCGCCACCTACGAGCAGCGGCAGGGCCACGCGCACGCGCTGATCGACCCGCTCGCCCGCCACGCCAACGTCGCGGTGATCGATCTCGGCGCCGCGCTGTGCGACGCGGAGCGGTGCCCCGGCGAACGCGACGGCGTCGTGCTCTACAGCGACGACAATCACATCAGCCGCTCGGGCGCCGTGGCGATCAAGGCCACGCTGGCCCGCGTCTTCGCGCCGTGAGCCGCCGGGCGGGGCGGCGACGTCGCCGTCGGTGCGGTGATATCGGTCACGGTCGGGCCGCGCGGCGGTGATGGGCCCTCCGGCGCGGCGGGCGGTATACGTCGCAGCACCTTGCTCGAGCCGCGGCTCACGGTCGTCATTCGCTCATACAACCGGATCCCGGCGCTCTGCGAGCTGCTGCGGTCGGTGCTGGGGCAGCGCTGCGATCGGCCCTTCGAGGTCGTCGTCGTCGAGCAGAGCGGCGAGGTCGGCGAGGCCGATCGGGCGCAGCTGGCCGCGCTGGCGGGCGATCCGCGGGTCCGGGTGCTGCGCTATCCGCCGCTCGGCGGGCCGCGAGCGCGAAACGCCGGCTGTCGCGCGGCCCGCGGCGAGATCTTGCTGTTCATGGACGACGATGACCTGCCGCTCGGCGACGGCTGGATCGCCGCGCACCTGCGGCACTTCGACGACCCGCGCTGCCTCGGCGTGACCGGCCGATATGTCACCCCGGAGGGCGGGCCGGCGCCGCGCTGGTCGGCCCGTCGCGCGCAGCGGCTGGTGCTCAGCTACGTGCCGGTGTTGATGTATCAGCAGTGTTACACATACGTCGAGGTCGACCGGCCGGTGCGGGTCGCCACGGTGCACGGCGGCAACGTCAGCCTGCGTCGCTCGGCGCTCGAGCGCTTCGGCCTGTGGGACGAGTCCACGCGCATCGAGGACGAGCTCTCATTCAACTATCGCCTGCGCGCGCGCAAGCGCCCTGATGAGTATCTGCTGTACGACCCGGATGCCTTGATCCTGCGCCGCTTCGACGTGCCGGGCGGGATGAACAAGCGCTATATGCCGGTCACCGCGCTCGGCGAGCGCCTCTTCGAGTTCCTGCACAATATCATCGGCCACTACTTCACGGCCCGCTTCGTGCTGCTGTACCCGGCCTACGTGGTGCTGCTCTACGGGGTGTGCTGCGGCTGGATCTGGGGCGAGATCCACGGCGGCGGCGGGCCGCTGCGGCGCGTGGCGAATATGCTCGGCCTGCTGCTGATCTTGCCGCTGTTGTGGGTGGTATGGGCGATCCGCCTGCTGCGCGCGCGGGCCCGCCACCAGGGGCGCCGGCACGAGCCGCGGCTGGGGGACCCGCAGCCGGCGCCGGCCGCGGCCTGAATGCTTCGATCGTCGGCTCGATATCCTCAGCTCACGCGCTCGAGGGAGAATGCGACGTCGTTCTCCGGGGGCACCAGCAGCGCCAGCAGCTGCTCGCGATCTGTGGTTCGTCGGCGGACCTGGTCCTCGGCGCGGTAGCGGGCCCAGTAGCGCCGGCGCGCCTCGGAGCGCATGCCAGTGGCCTGCGAGCGGGACAGCGAGCCCCGGGTCTGGCGCAGGTCGTAGAGCGTGCAGGCGAGGTTGCGCAGCTTGTACAGATAAGCCGCGCGGAGGATGAACTCCTGGTCGGCGCCGAATTTGGTGCTGCCGTCGAAGCCGCGCAGCACCTCGAACATGGAGCGGCGCATGATGGCGGTCGCGTGGCGGATCGTCGTCGACAGCCCGAGGCGCGTCCAGAAGTTGATGTCGGGCAGCACCGGGCCGATCGCGAATGCGCGACCGGCGGGGGTGATATAGCGGGCCCAGCAGCCGACGAGGTCGGCGCCCGTGCGCTCCATGTGCGCGAGCTGCCGGGACAGCCGCTGCGGGTGACTGCGGTCGTCGGCGTCTTGCAGCGCGATCACGGGGGCGTCGACCCGCGAGAGCAGCACGTTCTTGAGCCGGTAGGGTCCGACGTTGGCGCTCGAGCGCCAGAGGATCAGCCTAGGGTCGTGGCGCAGCGGGGCGAGGACCTCGAGCCAGCGCTCGTTCGGCGACGCGTCGTCGGCGACGTGGACCTCGATATCTCGATGATCCTGACGCAGCAGCGACGTGACCGCCTCGGCGAGGTACTCCTCCGCGCCATAATGAGGGACAAGGACGCCAATGCGCGGCATGCGGGGCAAGATAGCGAAGGAGATAGCGAAGGAGTTGGCGAAGCCTCGTCGCATACGAGTCCGTGTGAGCGTGAGATAGATTACGATCGATCGCGGCGTCGGATGAGCGCTGGACTCGAGGCTTCGCCTGTGCGACAGCCTTGGCGAGGATGCAGAGCGATCCTGACTGTCCTGTCTGCGGCGGACATGCGTGGACGGTGGTCGAGCGGCGGACCTTTCGCGCCGCTGACGGCCCGAGGCGCGGCCCCTACGTGGCCCTGCGCTACCGCGTGCTGTTCGAGCTGTGGTGGCCGCAAGCGGCGGAGGTCGTGCTCACGTTGCAGTACTGCGGCGGCTGCGGGCTGCTGCTGTACGCGCCGCGACCGACGAAGGCCGAGCTCGACGCGAAGTACCGCTTCCTCGAGCAGAGCCGACCGACGCCCGTGCGCCCCAACCCGGAACGCGCGCGGCACCTGTTCCGAAGGATCGCGCCGCATCTGCCGATGCGGCCGATATCGGTGCTCGACCTCGGCGGCGGCACCGGCAGCCTGCTGACCGGCTTCGTCGAGCGCGGCGACCGCTGTTACACGGTCGACTACGTCGCGCAGACCATCCCGGGCGTGGAGCGGCTCGCCAGCGTGCTCGAGGAGCTGCCCGCCGACCGGCGCTTCGACCTCGTCATCTGCAGCCACGTGCTCGAGCACGTCGTGGAGCCGCTCGAGCTGTTGACTCGCCTCGTCGAGCGTCTCGAGCCGGACGGGCTCGCCTACGTCGAGGTGCCGATGGAGCTGCTCGGCGGGGCGCCGCGCCTGCGCGAGCCGGTGACGCACATCAACTTCTTCACGCCGGGCGCGACCGAGCTGATGTGCGCGCGCGCCGGACTCGAGCGGCTCAGCGGCGAGGTGACGCCGCTGCTCGAGGTCATGCGCAGCTACGACACCTCGTTCCACGCGCTCGGGCGCCGGAGCAGCGTGGCTCAGGCGAGTGCGCCGGCGGAGGGGCTCGCGCGGCAGACGGAGCGGGCGCTGCGACCGAGCGTCGCCGCCGGGGTGCGGCGGCTGGCGAATGTCGGCGGGGAGGCGCTGCGACGGCTCAAGGGCGCGCTGGTTCGCGCCTCGCCGACGAGTTGAGGGGGTGCACGAGGGCTTCGAGGCCGTCCTCGAGGGAGATCCTGGGGTGCCAGCCGAGTCGCTGGGCGGCGCGGTCGATGTCGACGACGTAGCGCTGCGCTTCACCGGGGCGGGTCGGCAGGGCCCCGAGCTGCAGGAGCGCGGCGGCGTCGGGGCCGAGCGCGGCGGCCAGCAGCGTCAGGGCCTCGCGCACGCGGACCTCGCGGCCGCTGCCGGCGTTGTAGGTGCCCGCGGGCGCGTCGTCGGCGAGGCAGCGGAGGATCAACGCGACGAGGTCGGCGACGTGCAGGAAGTCGCGGGTCTGCTCGCCCGCGGTGCAGGGGAACGGCTGACCGGCGCGCAGGGCCGCGAGCGCGGCGGGGAGCAGCATCGTCGGGGCCTGATCGGGCCCGTAGATCACGGCCGGGCGCAGCACGATCAGCGCGGTCGACGAGGCGGCGCAGGCATGCATCAACGCGAGCTCGCCCGCGCGCTTGGCCTGGCCGTACGCGGTCTCCGGGGCGACGGGTCCGTCCTCGTGGAACGGCACAGGGGCGCGGCCGTAGACCTCGGCCGAGCTCAGGTACACGAGGCGACGCGGACCGAGGCGCTGCAGGGCGCGCAGGGGGGCTGCGACCTGCTGTTCGTGGAGCAGGGCCATGTCGCTGCCCCGGCGACCGCCGGCCCACACGAGGGCGTCGAGGGCGGCCTCCGGGTGGGCCTCGGGCGGGCCCTCGGAGCCGAAGGGGAGCGCGAGCGCGCCGCTGGCCGCGAGCGCGGCGCAGAGGTGGCGACCGATGAAGCCGGCGCCGCCGGCGACGGCGATCCGGGTCGGGGCTGACATGGCCTTCAGGCCAGCAGGTCGCGATACCAGGCGACGGTGCGGGCGAGGCCCTCCTCGAGGCCGAAGCGGGGGCGCCAGCCGAGGCGCTCGCGGGCCTTCTGGGAGGCCAGGAACTGGGCGCGGATCTCGTGGTTGGCCTCGCCGAGGATCACGGGCTCGAGCTCGGGGCAGCCGACGGCAGCGAGGATATGGGCGACGATGTCGAGGACGCTCTGCGGGCGCTCGTCGGAGAAGTTGAAGGCCTCGCCGATGATATCGGGGCGGTCCATCTGCTCGGCGAGGTCGAGGTAGGCGGCCACAGCGTCGCCGACGTAGACGTAGTCGCGGATGTAGTTGCCGTCGGAGCGCACGATCGGCCGGTCGCCGCGCAGCGCCGAGCGGATCGTGCCGGGGACGATGCGGTTCCAGTTGAGGTCGCCGGGGCCGAACAGGTTGCCGCAGCGGGTGACGCAGACGCCGAGCCGGTAGGTCTCGAAGTACGAGCGGGCGATCAGGTCGGTGCAGCTCTTGGAGCAGTCGTAGGGGAAGCGGCCCTCGAGCGGGGAGGCCTCGGTGTAGGGGAGGACCGGCTGGTCGCCGTAGGCCTTGTCGCTCGAGGCGACGAGGACCCGCTGGACCTTCTTGTTGTTGCGCCGGCAGGCCTCGAGCAGCAGGTAGCTGCCGCGGACGTTGGCCTCCCAGGTCGAGAGCGGGTTGCGGCTGGCGGTGCCGACGATCGTCTGCGCGCCGAGGTGCATCACGGTGTCGATCTCGTGCTCGTTGAGCGCGCGCTCGAGCAGGGCGTAGTCCTCGAGGCAGCCGCGGACGATCACCGCGCGGCGGTCGAGGCCCAGGCGCTGGAAGTGGCTCTGCGCGACCTGGTCGCGGACCAGGCACACCGCGTTGGCGCCGCGGTCCAGCAGCTCGGCCGTCATGTGGCTACCCAGGAGGCCGGTCGCCCCCGTCACGAACACCGGTCGGTCGGTCCAAAATCCCACGGCTACCAGGTCCTCCACGGCGCGCGGCCGCCGTTCCACGCCTCTTCGAGCTTGAGCAGGTCGCGGTAGGTGTCCATGCACTGCCAATAGCCGGCGTGCTCGAACATCATCAGCTCGCCGGTCGCGGCGGCCTGCTCGAGCGGGCTGCGCTCGAGGATGCAGGCGTCGTCGTCGGTGAGGAGGTCGAGGAAGCGGCGCTTGAACGCGAAGAAGCCGCCGTTGATGTGGCCGGTCTCGACCGGCTTCTCGCTGAAGCGGCGGACGGCGGGGCCCTCGACCACGAGCTCGCCGAAGCGGCTCGGCGGGCGCACGCCGGTGACGGTGGCGGCGCGGCCGTGGCTGCGGTGAAAGTCGAGGAGGCGGGGGATGTCGACGTCGGAGAGGCCGTCGCCGTAGGTGAGCATGAAGTCGTCGCAGTCGAGGTAACGGGCGACGCGCTTGAGGCGCGCGCCGGTCATGGCGTCGGCGCCGGTGTCGACGCAGGTGACGCGCCAGTCGGGGCGGGCGGCGTGGTGGTAGGTGATGTCGCCGGGGGAGGAGAGGTTGACGGTGAAGTCGCTCTGGAGCGCGGCGAAGTCGAGGAAGTAGCGCTTGATGACATCGCCCATGTAGCCGAGGCAGAGCACGAAGTCGGTGAAGCCGTGCCCGGCGTAGAAGCTCATGATGTGCCACAAGATCGGCCGGCCCATGACCTCGATCATCGGCTTGGGGCGGCGCTCGGTCTGCTCGCGGAAGCGCGTGCCTTGACCGCCGCACAGGATCACCACGGGGATGGGGATGGTAGCTCTGGACATGGCTTTTGGGTCAGCTCGGGAATTGGTGATCAGGCGCGCGCGCCGAGCAGCTCGGAGTAGGTAGCGAGCAGGGCGTCGCGGTGGGCGGAGAGGCTGTACTCGGCGGACATCTTGGCGCGACCGGCCGCGCCGAGGGTGGCCCGCAGCTCCGGGTCGCGCAGCTCGATCAGGGCGGCGGCCATGCCGTCGACGTCGCGCTCGGGCACGAGCAGGCCGGTGCGTCCGTGGGCGACCTGCTCGGGGATCCCCGAGTGCAGGGTCGAGAGCACCGGCAGGCCGGCGGCGGAGCCCTCGCAGATCACCGTCGGCGTGCCCTCCTGGTCGCCGTTCGCCGCGGTGCGGCTCGGCACGAGCATGACGTCGGCGGCGGCCATCGCCCGGGCCACGTCGCTGCTCGGCGCGAGCCAGGTGACCGGCAGCTGCAGCGCGTCGGCGAGGCGACGCAGCGATGGTTGCAGGACGTCGCCGGTGCCCAGCACGCGCAGCTCGAGGTCGATGCCGGCGTCACGCGCGAGCGCACAGGCGCGCAGGCCGTCGTCGAAGCCCTTCTTCTCGATCTCACGCCCGACCATCAGGACCACCAGCGGGGCGTCGGCGGGGCGCGGGGCGCGAGGGCCCGCGAAGCGCTCGAGCGGGATGCCGAGCGGGACCACGCGGATCTTCGCGGGCGAGCAGCCCTGGGCGATCAGGTCCTCGGCCATGGCCCGGGACAGCACGAGGAAGCGGTCGCCGCGGCGAAACAGGCGCCGCTGGTACAGGGCATAGCGCCAGTAGGCGGGGCTCAGGCGGTCGCGCGAGCGGCCGATCACGACGTCGCGGCCGTAGAAGCTGGTGACCAGCGGCAGGCGATGGCGCGCGCAGGCGCCGAGCGCATACACGCCGGTGAAGCCCATGTGGGCGTGGATCAGGCGCACGCTGCGGGCCCAGCGATCTTGCTTCGGGGAGTAGCCGGTCGTCCAATAGAGCGAGCGCTCGAGCCGGCCGAGGGGGCCCTCGGCGAGCGCGGTGACATCGGCGTAGGGGAACTTGTCGGCGCTCGTGCGCTTGACCGCCAGCACCCGGACCGGCGTTCCGGCGGCGACCACGGCCCGCAGCGCGGTGTAGATGAACGTCTCGCTCGACGGCAAGAAGTTGTGTCGCAACCAGCCGATGGGTGAGGCGGGGAGCATGTGCGCGGCGAATCATGGCACGTGCCGCGTGGCCAGGGCAACCGGGGCTCGTCGCAGGCGCAGCGCGCCCGGGATGAACACCGCGAGGAAGCCGATGAAGCCGGCGATGCGGGCTCGATCGCCGAGCTGTGGTTGGAGGCCGATCCACAGGCCGGCCATGGCGAGCGCAGCGAGGCCGCACAGGGCGAGCAGCAGCGCGGCGCGGCGGTCGTAGGGCCACACGCCGACGACGCGGCGGGCCTGGACGATGAAGAGCAGCGACAGTGTCAGATAGGTGACGCCGTTGGCGATCGCGGCGCCGGCGAGGCCGAAGCGCGGCACGAGCAGCAGGAAGGCGAGGCCGCCGAGCAGCAGCGAGAGGACGGCGTCGATCGGGACCCATGCGCCGCGGCCGCTGCCGACGAGGATCTGCTGGTTCATGCCGAGCGTGCCATGAATCACGAAGAAGCCCGACAAGATCCACACCGCGGACAGCCCCTGGGCGAAGTCCGGCCCCAACAACGGCAAGATCCAGGCGGCGAAGGCGACGATGAAGGCGGTCACCGGCGCGACGATCAGCGTGACCAGACCGAGCGCGTGCGAGAAGCCGTGCACCATCCGCTCGATCTCTCCGCGCGGCTGGCTCTCCGCGACCAGCACGGTGACCAGGCTGGTGAAGGATGTGCGCACGGCGAGGATGTTCTGGGCGATCTGCAGCGCGCCCTGGTAGAGCCCCGCGGTGACGGGGTCGCTGAGCGCGGCGAGCATGTACATGTCGAAGCGCAGGTGAACGGTCGCCAGCAGCTCGGCGAGCCACAGCGGCCGGGCGGCGCGCAGCAGCGGGCGCGGCGGGAGCAGGCGCGGGCGGCTCCAGGTCGTGTCCGCATAGGTGCGCGTGAACAGCCCGGCGGTGGCGGCCAGGCCGACGGTGACGGAGATCATGTGCGCGAGGGCGAGGCCGGGGTCGCCGATGCCGGTGAAGTAGAAGCCGAGGGCGAGCGCGGCGCTCAGCACCGGCAAGAGGCCGTCCTTGATCACGATCTGCGCCTCGGGCCGACGGCGGGCGGCGCAGGCGTGGATGAAGACCTCCGACAGGGTCATCGGGATCAGGCTGGCGGCCATCCACCGCATCGTCATCGCCGCGTCGGCCTTGCCGGACCAGGTCGCGAGCCACGGGGTGAAGGCGGTGCCGAGCGCCGCGATCGTGCTGAGCAGGCCGGTCAGCAGCAGCACGGCGCCGATGCCCTCGCGCGCGTGCCCGGGCGTCTGCTGCGGGAGCCACCACAACAGGCCCTTGTCGAGGCCGAGCAGGCCGACGCGCATGATGAAGGTCAGCAGCGCCAGGACCACCGCGAACACGCCGTAGGCCCCGGCGCCGTAGAGGCGAATGACGAGGATGGTCAGCAGCGGGGCGCCGAAGCGCAGGCCATAGCTGTACAGCGTGAGCCGCATGCCTCGCCGCAGGTCCGCGGCGTCGCGCTGCGTCTCGTCGCCGCTGGTCCCCGGTTGCACCGGCCGGTTCTAGCAAATCTGTGGGTCGGCTGGCCGGGGCCGGTCAGCCCGGGGGGAGGGCCGGCGTGGCCTGGCATCGCGTCGCGGGTCCGGGTACGCTCCCGGGCTCATGTCCGCGGCCGGGCCCCTCAGAGTTGTGGTCATCATGGCCGGCGGCGGCGGGACCCGGCTGTGGCCGGCGTCGACGGCCGCGCGGCCCAAGCAGCTGATGCATCTCAGCTCGCGACCGCCGCACACGCTGCTGGCGGCGGCGGTCGAGCGCGCGCGGCGACTGGCCCCGCTCCAGCGGATCTACGTGGTGACGAGCATGGCCCTGGCGCCCGCGGTGCAGGCCGCGGTGCCCGAGCTGCTGAGCGTCAACGTGATCCCGGAGCCGCGGCCGCGCAGCACGGCGCCCTGCGTCGCGCTCGCGCTGCTGCACGTGCGCGAGGATCTGCGGCGCCAGGGCTGGAGCGAGGAGCAGGTGAAGAAGGCGACCGTGATCGTGCTGCCCGCCGACCACCACATCGGCGACATCGACACCTTCACCGACCTGCTCGCGGTGGCCTGCGAGCATGCGGAGGAGCACGGGGGGATCGTCACGCTCGGCGTCCAGCCGCGGCGGCCGAGCACGGGCTTCGGCTACATCGAGCGCGGGCCGGAGCCGCTGGCGCGGCGGGGCGCTGCCTTCGTGTATCCGGCGCTGCGCTTCATCGAGAAGCCGGACGCGGCGCGGGCGCAGATCTTCGTCGAGGCCGGCTGCTACCTGTGGAACGCGGGGATCTTCGTGATGCCGCTGGCTCGCATCATCGGCGAGCTCGAGCGCCACGCGACCGCGTTGTGGGCGGGTCTGGCGCCCGTGGCCCGGGCGCTGGCCCGGGCCGAGGACGCCTGGTCGGCGACGGTCACGGCCTATGACCAGATCACGCCCGAGGCGATCGACGTCGCCGTGATGGAGAAGCAACGCGACCTGTGCGTCGTGCCGATGTGCGTCCCGTGGACCGACCTGGGCTCGTGGGACGCGCTCCACGAGGCCCTGCCGCGCGATGAGCACGACAACGTGATCGTCGCCCCCAGGACCGCGCGCACCGAGCTGGTCGACACCAGGGATTCCCTGGTGTGGAGCGAGGGGCTCGACGTGACGGTGCTCGGGATGAGCGGGGTGGCGGTGGTGGTCAGCGGCGGGCGCGTGCTGGTGTGTCCGCTGGACCGGGCCGAGGAGGTCCGTCGACTGGCCCGCCGCTCTTGACAGTCTGGCCGGGTTCTTGCGACACCAATCGCCCCGATGACCACGCCCGACGCCCCGCCCCAGGGAACGCGACCCCAGGAGCCCGCCACCGCGTGGAGCTACGCCCGCACGCTGAAGGACCCGTCGACGGAGGAGACGATCGACCTCGTGTTCCACCGGCCGATCGCCTATGCGGTGCTGAGCCCGTGGGAGCACGCGTCGTGGCGTCCGACGCCCAATCACTTCACGCTGGTCGGCGGGGCGATCGGCCTGCTGGCGGCCGCGGTCGCCTTCATCGCGCCGGACGGGTCCCTGCTGTGGCCGCTGTCCGCGTTCCTGATGTTCTCCTCGAACATCCTCGACTGCTGCGACGGCATGCTGGCGCGCCTGACCCGGCAGGCGAGCAGCCGCGGGATGCTGCTCGACGGCATGATCGACTTCATCGTCGGGGTCAGCTTTTGGCTGGTGATGTCGATCCGCACGGCGCCCGACTGGGGCCTGTGGACGGTGCCCGCGGCGCTGAGCATCATCCTCAGCATCCTGATCCACACCGGCCTCTATGACCACATGCGGCTGCGCTTCAACGTGCTGGTCAGTCCGCCGGAGCCGCCGCAGGCCGTGGCCTCGCCGCCGCAGCCGGCCTCGCCGGCGCGGCGCGGCCTGACGACCCGCCTCGTCGACGGCTTCTTCGCGTTCGCGCAGGCCTTCTACGAGGTCACCTACACCAACATCTCGCGGATCTGCCTCGGCGTCGAGCCGAGCTCGCCGCGCCCCGACGTGCACCCGGACTTCGCGCGCCAGCTGTTCACGGGGCCGATGCACATGGCCAGCTACCTCGGCCTCGGCACCCAGCTGTTCCTGATGTACACCGGGACCGCGCTCGCGGTGCTCGAGATCCACCTGCCGTTTTACATCGCGCTGGGCGCGGTGGTCGGCGTGCTCAATCTCTGGACCGTGATGACGGTGCTCGCGTGGCGGCGGGCCGAGGCCCTGATCGCCCACCTCGCGCCGCGCTGAGCGGCCCGCCGTCAGCCCGCGCTGATCACCAGCACGAACATCTGGGCGGTCACGCCGCCCTGGCCGTCGGCGACCTCGAGCGTGATCTCGTGCTCGCCGATGTCCTCGCTGGTCACGAACCAGCTCAGGATCTGGGTGTTGGGGTCCAGCGTCATGTCGGGCGGGCCCTTCACGAGGCT
>Ga0073899_10001877_pt1 | contig 19127 bp, 23 predicted proteins | sample KloWWTmetaKNB5Ph_FD_88975 | JGI IMG/M metagenome (GOLD analysis project Ga0073899, IMG submission 88975) | Active sludge microbial communities from Klosterneuburg, Austria, studying microevolution and ecology of nitrifiers - Klosterneuburg... | ecosystem: Engineered > WWTP > Aerobic digester >... | reverse complement strand
CCGCGTGATCTTCAAGCCTGAGTCGATCCTGCCCGACGTGGACACGAGGACATCATGAACAAGATCGGCCGCAACCAAGTAGCCGTAGTACTCGCCGTACTTGCCGCGTTCGTGCTCGTCGCCAGCCCGGTCATGGCGCTGTTCGCGGTGTGGACCGGCGACCTGCGTTGGCTCTACACCTCCGGCATCGTGCTCGTACTCGCCGCTGCGCTGTACTACATCGGTACGGTGATGTTCGACGACGGGCGGCCCGGGGGATGACGGCGACTGACTGGCGCGAGGTGCCCGGGTGGGAAGGGCTTTACGCCGCGTCCCGCGACGGCCGCGTGCTCAAGAAGTGCGCCCGAGCGAGGGCAGCTCGGGGTTATGAAAGGAGACGCATGCGCAACAACCCGGGGGCCGCCGCGGCGGCGAAGTCCGAGGGGGTGATGCAATGAGCGTGGCATCAGCAGTCTTGGAGCACGCGGCGTTTAGCCGCGAACCCATCCAGATCGACATAGTCGAGACCGGATGGGGTCCGTGGCACTCGGTGTTCCACGTTCACTTATCCACCACTACCTCAAGGACGCTAAGCAGATGCCGTTCAGTACGGCGTACACTGCGTTCGACGCCGACAGCGGGGACCCGGTTGCCTTCATGGGTATGAGCGGCATGGTCGTCGGCGGTCGCCGCGTTGGGCGCGCCTGCCGGTTGGTGATCCACCCTGAGTGGCAGGGCGCGGGCATCGGGCTGCGGTTCCTCAACACGCTGTGCCAGCGTGAGTGGGAAGGCGTCGGGTTCATCGGTAAGCCAGTGCCAACCTACATGCACACGGCCCACCCTGCGCTGTGCGCAGCGCTCCGGCGCAACCCCTCGTGGACTCAAGTCAGTCAGAAGCTGGTCGGTGACGAAATCGGCGGCCCGAAATACGCCCAGAAGCTGGGGCTGCGGTTCGGAGGGCACTGGCGCAGCGTTGCCGGGTACAGGTTCGAGGGGGAGGGAGAGTCGCGGTGAAGCTAATCGCTATCGTGGCCGGTGCCGCGGCGACCGTCGTGTTCGTCCTCGTGCTGGCGCTGACGGTGTTGTACGCCGCTGTCAGGTGGAGGGATCGATGACGCGCGTTCTACTGGCCGGGACCCGGTCGTTCGGCATCGCGTGCGCCCAGCGTCTCCTCGAGGATCGCGGGGTGACCCTCGTTGGGGTCGTCGCGCCCCACGGTGACTCTCTCGCGGCGTGGGCGGCCCACAAGGGCCTGCACTTCGGCGAGGCCGTCCGTGAGGCTCTCGTGGTCGAAGCGGACGTAGACTTGATCGTCGGCGCCCACTGCCACGACTACATCTCGGCCAAGTCTCGAGCCGCCGCCCGGTGGGGCGCACTGATCGGGCACCCGAGCCTACTGCCGCGGCACCGCGGGAGAGACGCCGTCGAGTGGTCCATCAGGATGCGCGACGCCACGACGGGGTTCAGTTGGTTTATGGCCGACAGTGGTATCGACACCGGGCCGGTAGTCGCTTCCGAATGGTGCCATATCGTGCCAGGCTGGGACGCTTCGGACTTGTGGCGCGAGCGGCTATTCCCGATGGGCGTCGAACTACTGCCGGGTGCGATCCGGGCCGCGGGTCTCGGGCAGTGGTGGCCGCAGGACCCGCGAGTCGCGACTTGGGAGCCGTCACTGGACTCGGCCCCGCTGTTCCGCCCGGAGTTGCCCGCGTTGCCTTCCCGGCCGCACCGCTCGCTCGACCCGGCGTCAGTGGGGTAGACTAGTAGGCATGGGCAAGCCAGCGCCGACCGAGGAGAAGAAGCCACCGATCCCGAACCGGATCGGTGACTGGCTCACGGCCCAGTCCAACAACCTCGACCCCGATCGACGCTCCGCTTCGACTCATATCATGAGCAGGTGGGACGTCTCGCACCCGTGGTTCTCGTTCGCCCGGACGCTGCGCACCCTCGAGCGCGAGGATAGTCCGTTCCTGATCGGCGCTCGCGGGCTGGCTTCCGACTACATCGAGCAGTTCGGACAGGCGGTAGTCCCGGAGGTCGGCTCGGCCGGTCCGTTCACTCCGTACGAAGTGGTGATCTGCCGCGAGTGCAAGCGGCAGGCGGTCCCGGGTGCCGACCGGTGCGGGTACCACGGCGGCCAGTACCTCTCGGCCGAGGATGCTAAGAACATCAGCCGCCATATCGCGGCGCGAATCATGGAGGGCACTTCCAAAGCGGTCCGAGTACTCGAGGAGCTGATGGACGAAGGGCGCTCCGAGATGGTGCGCCTGCAAGCCGCGACCGCCATCCTCGACCGGGCGGGCGTCGGTCCGCAGTCCAAGCTCGAGATCAGCGTTACCTCCGCGGGTGACGAAGCTGCCGAGGTACTGCGCGCTCGGATCGAGCAGGCGCGAGCCTCGATCGCGAAGGCGGGGGAGATCGAAGCGGCGAACATCGTTGACGCGGAAGTCATCGAGGATGGATCCGAATAGCCTCAGTCTCGAGGCCCAACTGGCGCTACTGCCACCGGAGGCCCTCGAGGAGGCGCTCGCCGGACTCGACCTCGAGGCGCTACGTTACAGCTGGGAGTTTCAGGGCCGCCCGAGCCAACTCGAAGCCACGAACAGTGACTCCCGAATAACTATGGCGCTCGCCGGGCGAGGCTGGGGCAAGACCCGCGTAGGTTCGGAGTGGGTGCGCAGGAAAGTGTCCGGGGACCGTCCGACCCGCGGGTTCTTGGCAGCCCGCACGGCTGCCGACGTCCGTGACACGCTGATCAACGGCGAGAGTGGCATCCTCAACATATTCCCGCCATCCGAACGTCCGGAGTGGATCGCTTCGCAGCGGACGGTGCGGTTCGCGAACGGGTCGACCGCGCTGTGCCTCTCGGCCAAGGAGCCGGACCAAGCTCGAGGCCCACAGGCCGAGTGGTCGCTGTGCGACGAGTGGGCGACTTGGGAATTCTCGACCAAGGAGGGCGAGCTCGACCTGTGGGACAACATCCAGATCGCGACTCGCCTCGGACTGCACCCGCAAATCATGATCATGACCACGCCGAAGCGGATCTCGCAAGTGCGCGAGTTGGCGGCGAAGGCCGCGGCAGGTACGCACGGCGTGCGGCTGATATCGGGCAGTACGTTCGAGAACGTAGCGCTCAGTCCGGAATACATGGATGTAATGGTTGGGCTGTACGGCGGGACGCGCCTCGGGGCGCAGGAGTTGCACGCCGAGATCCTCGACGACGTCACCGGCGCGCTGTGGACGGAGGCGCTACTCAACGCGGTGCGCACCCACGAAGACCCGGGCACCTTGCCGCTGCGGGTGGTCGGGGTGGACCCGTCGACAGCCGACGAGCCGCGCGACGAGTGCGGCATCGTCGCGGTTGGCGCGACTAACGAGCCAAAACCGACGGACCGGCGCGGTTGGGTCCTCGAGGACGCCTCCGGGCTGATGGCCCCGGCCATATGGGCGGTCCGCGTGGTCGAGGTCGCGCGCAAGTGGGACGCGGTTGTCGTGGCCGAGGCGAACCAAGGCGGAGCCATGGTTCGCGAGATGATTCACAACGTCGACCCGAGGGTCCGGGTCAAGCTGGTCCACGCCAAGCAGAGCAAGAAGTTACGGGCGGAGCCGGTATCCTCTGTGTACGAGCAGCGTCGGATCCGCCACTTGGGCCGGTTCCCGGAGCTGGACGACCAGATGACCACGTGGGTCCCGTCCGAGACGAAGGAATCCCCGGACCGGGTCGACGCGTTAGTGCACGCCTTCACCCACGTGATGCTGCCTTCGTCCAAAGCGGCCGGTGCCGCTCGAGTGTCCAGCCCCGGCCGGGGCGTGCTGCTGAGCACCGGAGCGGCATCGGTCGTCAGGCGCCGCGGGCTTGCCTAAAAGGCACGGCGTGTGGTTAAATGGGCGTCGGAGGTGACGGAACCGCCGCACCTACCGACAGGAAGGAACCACCAATGAAGCTCCGCGCATACAACCTCGTTCCCGGCGCAGCGATCGCGTTCGAGGGCGACGCAGCCGTTGTGACCCACGTCACCCGCGACCTCGGGTGCGAGCGCATCCACGTCATCCTGCGCCTGCGCTACATCGCCGAGCAGGCGCGCGCCACGATCTCGGCGACGTTCGGGTTCAACGCGCCTGTCGAGCTCCTCGGGATCGCGGTCAACCCGCGCGACGAGGACGACTACGACATCGGGATCTGACCGGAAGTCGGGCCGGGCGCCGTCAACGCGCCCGGCTTGACTCCAAGGCATGCCGTATGTTTTAATTGTATTAGCGGCTCCGCAGCAGGTGGAGCCTGGAGCGTCAGGAGGACGCGGCAATGGAGACCTATATGGGTATCGAGTACGCCCTCATCAACGGCCAGCGGTACACCCGCGGCGGCCGGACCATCGCGTGGCGGGCCGAGTTCCGCAACCCCGAGTGGGAGGCGACGGTCGGCGGCATCGGCTACACCAAAGCGCAGGCCCGCCGGGCCATGCGCACCCTCATCCGCGAGTTCGCGGTGGGGCCGAAGTGAAGCCCGAGGACGTCCGCGTCGGGACGCGGATCGTGTACTGTGGGCGCAAGCTCCGCGTGACTTCGGTCCGGGTCGTCCCGCGGTACATCAAGGGCAAGCCCACCGACGAGACCGTAGTTGTCGTACGAGCGGGCGGCGACAACATTCAACTGATGCGCGAGGTCGAGACATGGTGACGTGGCGGCACGACGACGGCGGCCGAGCGGTCGCCGGATACCGCGGGGAGGCGGGCGACTGCGTAGCCCGGGCGATCGCGATCGCGACGGACACGCCGTACCGGGAGGCGTACGCGCTGGTCGCGGACGCCGTGCATGCGGCTACCGGCAAGCGCTCGGCAAGGAACGGAGTGCCGACCAAAGTCATACGCGCCTTGCTCGCGGACCTCGGATTCAAGTGGACGCCGACTATGGAGGTCGGGTCCGGGACGCGGGTCCACCTCCGGGCTGACGAGCTTCCGGCCGGGACACTGATCGTCCGGCTGAGCGGACACGTGACGGTCGTCTCCGACGGCACCGTCCTAGACACGCACGACCCATCGCGCGGGGGGACTCGCGCCGTGTACGGATACTGGAGGCAATGATGGACAAGGCAACAGTGGCGGTCCTGCCCAAGTGCGACTTCTGCGCACAGACGGCGGCGTACGACGGCAAGACTCGGATGGGTCCGTGGGCGTACATGTGCGAGGCGCATTACGTCCAGCACGGCGTCGGGCTCGGCACTGGTCGCGGCCAGCGGCTGGAGGTGGCATCGTGATCGCGGGTAGGCGCGGCGCCTCGCTGCTGGTGCGCACCAGCCGCGGCGACTACCGGGTCGACCCACAGCTCGGCGGCGATGGCCGAGCCGTCCCGTTCGAACTGCGCGGGGAGTTCCCGAGCCTCGAGGCGGCTATGCGGGCCGCCGACGCGTGGGACTTCACAGTCGGGTACGCTCGGCAGTGGTTGAGCGCCGTGCCGGGCGACGAGTGGGCGGGCGACGTTGCGGCACGCGACGACGCGTACCGGCTGGCCCTCTCGAAGGCGGGCGTACTCACGCTGCACAGGGACGTGCTTGACTTGGAGGCAAGCGCTATGGTAAAATCGAACTACGAGGCCGCAGAGGGCGGCCGGGTGTCAGGAGGACGCAGTGATTGACGACGGACGGCCCACCCTGCGGGAGCTGCTCACCGACACGCTTCGCGAGCAGCTGCGCGAGATCGGCGTGGACAAGAAGATCGACCCAGTCGATGTCTGGGACCTCGAGTACATCGAGGAGGAGTTCGACCGCTACCGGTTCGCGCACCACCACCCGGTCGACTACTACGAGGACGTGCTCGCCTCCGCCCGCAAGCACAAGGTCTGGGACGAGTGGCTCGCGGATGCCCTCGACGCTCCGCAGTTGATCTGCACTGAGTGCATCAACCACGCGTACGGCATGTGCGCCCCGCACGCCGTCGAGGCCCGCGCCTACGGGAGCGACGAATGACCGCCCGGGCACGCGCCGAGTTCGAAGACGCCCGCTGCCACCTGCAGGCGGGCAGGCTCCGGGCCGCGCTCGAGGCACTCGAGGCAGCCGACATGTACAACATGGTGGAGGCCCTCGATGCTCGGTAACCAGCCCTGCGGGTTCTGCCGTACCGACACTCACGAGCTGTGCCCTGGCGCGATCGAGGCCGGGTCCAAGGGCGAGCTGTGGGTGTGCCCGTGCGGATGCGTCGAGGCCCGATGCACCCGGTGCCGCTCCCGCGAGCAGATCGACGCGGAGGCGTGGCGCTGCGTCGACCCGGCCGAGTGCGCCGAGGCAGCCGCCCGCCGGTCCGCCTCCGACCCGAACATGAAAGTCATTCGCGAGATCATGGCGCGCTCGGCCGAACGCAGGCCGGAGCCGCGACCAGCGGCGCCCGGGGCGTTCCGCCCAGGCGGCGGCAAGTGCGAGTGCGGGTGTGGCGCGCCCACTGGCAAGCGGTTCGCAATGGGCCATGACGCCCGACTGCGCTCAGTGCTGGCGCGCGAATTCGCCGCGGGCGACGCCGACGCCGGGACGGAGCTCGCGGCTCGTGGCGGCGTGTGGGCGGAGCGGGCGCCCGGGGTGACGCTCCCGGCTGACCCGGACGCGTTCGTCGCGACCCGCGTGGCCGCGAGATTGCGGTGATGGACTGATGAGCAGTCGCCATGGTACGATCGGGTCATGGCGACCGCTCTCATCCAGCTTGACCACTTTCCGGCGATCGCCGCGACGCCCACCGGCGGGCGGTACGAACCGGCTCGAGTGGTCATGCACGACGGGCTGGTGCGCGTATGGCACGCGTCCGGAACAACCGGCCCCCACGTCGTGTACGAGGCGCAGGCTCTCTCCCTCGAGGGTAACCGCCTTGCCGGTTTCGTCATCCAGACTCCAGATGGGCCGGTACGCGCCAACACCGCGCCCGGGTGCGGTTGCGGCAACGCACTCAAGTCGTTCGACCCGTACAACGGGGCCACTCGCCGTGTCGACCGAAGCTGAAGTCGACGAACCGGTTGAGTCCGAAACCGACACCGCCCTCGCAGCCGTAGCCCTCGTAGTAGCCGGACTGCTCTCCGACCGCGGGGGCGAGTCTGAAGATGACTGGTACCCGCTGCTGCTGCCGACGGTAGGTCCCGTCCTCACCCACTTCTTGATCTCGACCTTGCGGCCGATGGGTCGCCGGTTGGGCCGGACGGAGGCCGAGATGTGGCCCGTAGTCCGACGTCAGGCCGACGTCGCGCTGCGCCGGGCCGCGGAACACCTCCCGGGGGCCGACGTGGGGCCAACATCGGCCTACGAGACCGACGGCGGGCGTTTGGCCCGGGCGGTCGTCGTCGGGGCGCGGGAGGCCGCTCGTTATGACTTGGCAACCAAGCCGGAGTCGGGCGTCGTATACAAGGTGTGGCGCACCCGCCGCGACGACCGGGTCAGGCCGACCCACGGCGGGCTGGAAGGCAACCAAGTGCCCCTGTCCAGCGACTTCGTCACGCACAATCTCAACCACCTGCGTTACCCGGGCGACCCGCTCGCTCCGATCTCGGAGACGGCCGGTTGCCGCTGTAGGGTGGCCTACAAGATCGGAGTCGCGTCATGAGTGCGATACGGGCGGCGGTGATTGTGGCTGCAGCGTGGCGCCTCACTCGGTTGGTGGTTGACGACGAGATCACTCGGGAGCTGCGCGAAGCCGTCTCGAACCGCTGGCCCGGGTCCAAGGCCGAGTACTTGGTCAATTGCCCGTACTGCGTGTCAGTGTGGGCCGGAGCCGTTGCGGTCGCCGCCCCTCCGGCCGTTGCTGGCGCTCTGGCCGCGTCCGCTGGTACGCTCGGGGTCAAGTGGGCCGCCGAGGTAGTGGAAGCGTGGGTGAGCAAGTGACGGCTTTCAAGCGGGCGACCCCGGCCGCGTTCGGGACGCGCAGGGCCATCACGGCATCCGCGCAGCGGATGAGCATCACGAACCGGACCGACGCCGAGATAGCCCGGCGCCGCTCGAGCGCCAACGCCGCGTGGCAGGAGGAGGCGTGGACGTACTACGACGCGATCGGTGAGATCAAGTTCGCGTACAACCTGCTCGCCTCCGTCACTTCCCGCGTTCGGCTCTATGTCGGTGTGGTGGTCGACCAGAATGCCGCGCCGGTGCCAGTCTCCGAGGCCTTCCCCGCCGAGGACGCCGAGGACGCGGGCGGCGCGAGCAGCGCCGACGACGCTGACGAGGCGCGCGATACGATCAAAGTCGACGCGGAGTTGGCCCGGCGCGCCGAGGGTGAGTTCACTCGGTCGCTATCCCGGTCCTCCGTCCCGTCGATCCTGCGCAGCTTGACTCTCAACGTGTCCGTTCCGGGCGAATGCTACCTCGTGCTCGAAGGTGGGAAATGGACCGCTCGTTCGACCTCTGAAGTCAAGATCGCGCCCGGCGCCGACAAGTACCAAGTCCAGAGGTCGGCTTTCGACTCGAGCGGGGTGCGCTACTTGCGCGACGGCTCAACCGTCGGGCGGATCTGGCGCGAGCACCCGCGGTACTCGATGGACCCTGACTCTGCGATGCTCGGGATGCGCGCCGACTGCGAGGAGCTGCTGTTGCTCTCGCGGGTGATCCGGTCCACAGCCCGCGCCCGGCTCAACGCAGGCATCCTCTATATCCCGGACGACATCAGTGTCGTGGCCCGCACCAACCCCGACGACGGGTCGGCTGAGTCCGAACTCGAGGGCGACCCGATCGAGATCGAACTCGTGCACAGCATGGTCGAGCCGGTCAATAGCGAGAACAGCGCCGCCTCGGTCGTCCCGATGTTGCTGCGCGGCCCGGGCGAGATGGCCGACAAGATCAAGTACATCACAGTCGACCGCAAGTCCGACGAGTATCTGGTGGCGCGCGCCGACCGCGTCCTCGAGCGGATCCTGCAAGGCCTCGACGTACCCAAGGACATCGTCACGGGCTTGGCCAATGTCAAATACTGCGCCACCCCGGACCACGAGGCGCTGACGCGTGGCCGTGGGTGGGTCGGACCGGACGAGCTGCGCCCCGGGGACGTCGTGATGACTCTGAATCACGACACCGGCCGCAGCGAGTGGCAGCCGGTGTCGGCGGTCAACGTGTTTGACGCAGTCGACGAGCCGATGCTATCACTAGAATCCGCCACGCACAGCAGCCTGACCACAGCCGCTCATAGCTGGCCCGTGTTCAAGTCCGGCAAGCGAGTGGCGGGAAGCCGCCGCCGGTGGACAACCTCTGAGAGCGGATTTTCGGCTACCGACCGCATCCAGATCGCGGCGGACCACGCCGGTTTCGGGTCTGAGCCCAAGTACTCCGACGACTTCGTGCGACTGGTGGCGTTGTACACTTCTGACGGCTGGCACGAGCAGCCGTCCCGGGGCCGTCCTCGGGCTAACGTCAGTAAGTTTGCCCCAGATTTGGTCGAGCGCGTACGCCCGCTGCTGGCTGGATCCGCCGAATACTCGCTGCAGAACGGCGGAGTCCGGTTCAGGCTCGGTCCGGACGAGTCGGCCGCCCTATTCGCGGCAGCCCCGGGCAAGGAAAAGCGGGTCACCCGCGACTTCGTCCTGTCGCTCACCGAGTCGCAGCTCGAAGTGTTCCTGCGGGCCTTTGTCGACATCGGCGACGGTGGGGAGGTCGGGTCGGCTGGCACGATGCGGTTCTGGCAGTCCGACCCGGGAAGGCTGGAGGCCATCGAGCTGGCAGCCATCCTGTCGGGCAGGACCGTGCGGTGGGTCCGCCCGACCGCGGCCAAAAAGAACGCCTGGGGCGGGCGGTCCGGCCCGTGCCACGGCCTCACCGTATCGGCCGTCCGCCGGTGGGTGCAGCCGCACAAGGCGACGCGAGAGTGGATCCGGTACACGGGGCGGGTATGGTGCCCGACCACGCCCAACGGTACATGGCTCGCCCGGCGCGACGGGCGGGTGTTCTTCACTGGCAACTCCAACGCCATTCAGATCGACGAGTCGTTGTACAAGGCGCACGTCGAACCGCTGGCCCTGATGCTATGCGACGCGTTCACCGACATCGTTCTGCACCCGACCCTCCGGGCGTGGCTCGCCGCCAACAACCAAGACGCGAACCAAGACCTATCGAGTATCGTAGTGTGGTACGATCCGTCCGAAGTGGTCACTCGTCCGAACCGGTCCGAAGACGCGAACGCCGGGTACGACAAATACCTCCTGTCGGGCTCGTCATGGCGTGACGCCCACGGGTTCTCCGACACGGACGCGCCCGACCAGCACGAGCTGGCTTTCCGGATGGCCGTCGAGAAGGCCCAAGTCCCAGCGGAGATGGCCGCCGTCCTGCTCAACAAGCTGCTGCCGGACTTGACGACGGACGCCCGAGGTGCGGCTACGCAAGGGGACGACGCCCTCCCGGCCGAACTCGAAGCGCTACTCAACGACGAAATGCCTGAACTGCCCGAAGTCACGGAGACTTCAGTCCCTGAGGAGATCAAATGAGCACCGTCCCGATCGTGGCATCCGCGCGCGACGTCCCTGACGCGATTCGCCGGGCGGAGCGAAACCCCAACGCGCGGTCGTATGTTGCTCGTCGGGCTGCCGCCCTCGGGCACCGCGACCTCATCCCGCGGTCATGGGGGTTGACTGCCGCTGTCTGGGATGGCTCGCTGCACCCGCGCGGTCGGGACGGCAAGTTCATCACCAAGTTCGCCATTCTCAACATCTTCGACGGAGTCGGCTTTGACAAGCCGAGTTGGCGCGGTAAGGCAGTTGGCTCGGGCCGCCGCCCGAACGGCAAGGAGTTTGTCACGGTCCGCGTGACCAACTCGGGCAACACACGCCACGCAGTCGGCACTGACATCGATGTCGATGTCGACCGGATCGAGACCGCCCCGATCTCCAAGACCCGGTTCATCCCGGGCGACACCGTGCGGGCCAAGTCCGACAGGACCGAGCACAGGGTGGCCGAGATCCGTGACGACGGCACAGTCGTCTCGACGGACGGGACCGAACTGGCACCCGGCGAGTTCGAGATGTCGCGCCGGATCGCCCGCGACGAGGAAGTGACCGACGACCTCGAGTTCGCCCCCAGCACCGAGCCGTCCGCGGCCGACAAGTACGCCGCCGGGGACGTAATCCAAGCCAAGCCCGAACGCGAGGCATTCCTGCCGGGCAGCCGCGCCAAGACGCTCACGGTGGCGGAATACAACCCGGAGACCAACCGGGTCATCGCCACCGATGCCGACGGCAACGAGGTGGAGGTCAACCCCGACGACTACAACATGGCGCGGCGAGCGCACCGCGAGGGCGACAAGATCGAGCCTTCGAGGATGCCGACTGGTGACATGACGATCACCGGCCCGAAGACCAACCAGCCCGGCCCGAACCAAGCCAAGCTCGACGCCGCGTCCGCGGAAGTCCTCGACCGCGAGCTGCGCGACAGCCTCAAGTCGCTCGGCATCGACCCGGATGCGCCGGACGACGACATCGACCCCGAGTACGCCCAGTTGTCCGACGCCGTGTATGCCGAGCTGAGCAACCGCGGCGTGCCGTGGGAAACGGTGGATGACGGCACCGAGGAGTTCATTCAGAACGAGTGGGACGCGGGCAACCGCGACCCGGTGTCGATCGCCGACCGGGCGCAGGACCTCATCGCGTACGGGTACGAGCCCGAGGGCGGCTGGCCGGATTCGATTGCCGAAGACATCGACGCCCTCAACGAGGCCGGAATCGACGATGACGAGGAGGACGGCGCGCCCGTTGATGTGGGCGTCGATGCTTTCTTCGCCACCGACCGCGTCAACTGGCTGGACGAGGACGTCTACCCCCTCGAGGAGTTGGTCGAGGAGTTGGACGCGGCCGGGTACGGAGACGCGCACGACCGCCTCGACGCCGCTCACGGTGAGTTGAGCACGGCCGTCGTCGGGGGTCGCAAGGTCGAAATTGTCGACGCCTACGAAAACGCGGAGTCGGTCCTCAAGGAGGTCTCCAACGATCTCCCGGGCGACGACCCGTTCGGGGACCGCATTGCCGAGATGGGCGAGCGGATCGGGAACCGGGCCGAGGCGCTACGCAGGGAGACGGCCGGAATGTCCGCTGACGGGCCGTCGACCGCCCACATCCACGACATAATCGACGCGTTCGAGTCCGGGGAGGACAACCCGGCCGACTACGCCGACCAGCTCGACAAGTGGGAGAAGTTCGCGACCGACTCCGGCGACGGCAATCTCCGCAATCGGATTCAGGGCGTGCGCGGGCACCTCGCGAATGACACGCCCGCCGACGCGGGCAAGCCCAAGGTGAAGCCCGCGTGGTCCGGCGTCCCGGTCGAGGAGCGGCCAGGGTGGATCCGGGACGACGGCCAGGATAACCCGGCGTTCACTCATCCCGACTCCGACCGGCACATCATCGAGACTGATGATGGCAAGGGCTGGGTTACCACGGACGAGGACGGGACTTTTGGCGACACCGTGTACCCTTCCGCCGAAGCCGCGGCGGACGCGATCGAGGTTGAGGTCGGCGACGGCGACCCCGCGGACGTCCCCGACCAGATCATCCCGGGAAACCCGGGTGAGAACAACCCCGGCATCATCCGCAACGGCACGTACTACGAGCGGGACGACGCTGGCGCGTGGTGGTCCGACCCGGGCACTTCATCCGCCAAGCGCGCCGACGATGAGACCGACGCCTCTCTCGACGCTGCGTGGGACGCGTACGACCCTGATGGGACCGTCCAGAAGATGCGGATGGATGGCGCGCGCGTTGCCCTCGAGCAGGACATCGCGAACCTCGGCGCGCCCCGGACGGAGGCCGACGCGGATCAAATGGCGGACCGGATCGCGCAGGATTCGATTCTGGACGAGACGCGCGCGGTCGAACTGCGGGACTTGGCCCGAGCGGCGGTCGTGCCGGAGGGCCCGACCCTGTTCGACGACGCTCCCGCGCCCGCTCCGAAGGCGGTCGACTCGAGCCACGCCGCAGCGGTCCGCCTCAGCCTCAAGAACTCGGCCGCCAACAAGGGTCTCGATGTCGATGTCGACGGTCGCCTTGATGCCGCGCTCGCCAACGAGGATCGGGACGCCGCGTACAAGGACGTCGCCAAGCTGATGACCGAACTCAAGCTTGGTGGCAAGCAGCGCACTCGCCTCCGGGGGCTGCTCGACTCGCACTTCGGTGACGACGGCAACGACTCGGCTGCGGTCATGGCCAAGGAGACGGCCGCCAACCTCGCGCCGGATAACCCGCTCAAGCCCGCCCTCGAGGCCAAGGCCGACGCCAAACTGGCAACGCCCGACTACGGTTACGACAAGATGTCGGATCGCGACTTGGTCGCGCAGTGGCAGATCGATTACGGCGACGCCTTCGGGCCGACCGACGGCAAGGGCAACCCCGCGCTCACCGCCCTCGAAGAGGAACTCGAGTTCCGCGGCATCGACACTTTCGTTCAGGACCTCGACCCGAACTCGTTCAGCGCTGACCCGCCCGGGGTGGCCCCGGCAGTCGACTCCGGCGTCCCGGACGCCGCTGGTCTGCCCGCCGTTTGGACTGCCGCTGACCGGAAGGCCGCGCTGGACGCCGGAACCACGTCCCGGAACACCGGCGACAACCCATTCGCCGCCCACTCATCCTCGGTGCTGGAATCCTTTGCCCGCGGGGACCACGGCCCCGGTCCGTGGACCACGGGGCCGGGCAACACAGGCGAAGTGTGGGGTACGTTGGCCCACGCGCAGGAGGAAGTGCAGTGGCGTAAGGACAAGGCCGCCCACCGGCGCCGGGAAGCCGCTGCCGCCAAGAAGGCGGCAGCCGCGCAGGAGGCCACACCCGACCCCTTCGTCACTGCGCCGATCAACAAGCTCGACGCCGCGTCCCGACTCGCCTCCAAGCCGGACGGGTTCGGCGACTACGCCGGGTCCTCCGACCGCGATCTGGTCGAGGCGTGGATTCAGAGCCGTATCGACGGCGACACGCCCGCGGGTCTGTCCGACGAGCTCGACGCCCGCGGCATCGATGTCAACGTCCCGAACCTCGACCCGAACTCGTTCGACGACGGGACCGGCCCGAAGCTCGACCCGGAGCTGGACGATTGGCTCAACTCCGGCCCGGACCTGACCGAACTGTCCGATGCCGACTTGGCCGCCCGGCGTGCCCAGCTCGAGACCTACAGCAAGGAGTATAAGGCCGCCCACGGGGTCGCCCCGGGGTCGGACCACGCCCTGGGCCTGATCAAGGCCGAGGCCGTGCACCGCGGGTCGGCGAACAGCGCCCCGGCCGGGTACGACTTCGAGTCCCGCGGGCTCGACTCGGTCGGCGGTTACTACAACGCCCGGCGCAGTGGCGACCCGGCGAAGATCAAGGCCGCCGACGAGGCGCTCCGGCGCCGCGCGGCCGAGATTGGGATGACCGACGACCAGTTCCACGAGTGGCTCGACTCGAGGGAGGGCCGGTGGTACGGGGACGCGGTCGTCAGCGGCAACAAGAACCCGTACGACGAGGCCGTTGCCAAGCTCCGCCCGCACGTTGCGATGCCCGGGGACCTCGAATCCTGGGCCGACAACCACGGGCCTCTGGACGAGCTTTCCGATGCCGATCTGGCGGACCGCCGGGCCCAACTCGAGGTTTACAGCAAGGAGCACAAGGACCGGTACGCCACCGCGCCCGGTACGGACTCCCTTCTCGGCCTCGTGCGCTCCGAGCAGGTTCGTCGCGGCATGGCCAAGAACGGGGCGGAAGCGGCCGGTCCCGGCCTCCCGGGCGTGGACGGCTTCGCCGGTCCAGCCCCGGAGCCGGGTGCCAAGGTCTACGCCCACCCGATGGGTGCGCGGATCTACGTCAACCCTGACGGGTCGATGGAGGCGTACGGCAAGGACGGCAAGAAGAAGAAGACGTCTGCAACTCCGGAGAAGCTTGCCGCCGGTCACGGCGCGTGGCAGCCGATGGACGCAGTCGGCGCGGAGCCGGGACCGAAGACTGGGTACGAGAGCCTCACCAACGAGGAGCTCAAGGCCGCCTACACTCCGGGCATCTTCATCCCGTCCGGGCCAGCAGGTAAGGCCGCGCACGACTCCAACAAGCAGATCGAGGCCGAGCTAGCCAAGCGTGGCATCACCAAGGAGCCGCCCGCCGCCGCCGCGGCGCGTGCGCCCATCGACCTCGACGAGTTGTCATGGTCAGACCCGACCGATGTCGAGCTGGCCGGACGCACCGTACCCGAGCTGGAGGCCGTACTTGAGCGCATCCGCGCGAACTTGGACAAGATGTCCAAGGCCGCTGGTCCGCTCGGCCCGGGTGCGCAGATCAGCCACGACCGTCAACTCAAGTTGCGGGCCAAGGTCGAATCCCTGCGCGCCAAGGCCGTCGCCGCGGCGCCGCCCAGCGCCAACAGTGTGTACAACTCGCTGCGCGACGACGGCATGACCGCTGACCCCGGTGTCGCCGGTGACGCCTTCCGCAAGCTCTACACCCAAGACTCGAACGCTCCGCAGTTCACGGCCAAGATCAACGGCATGGAGTACACTTTGTCGCGTGACGAGGTCCGGGCGCTGATTGGAGCTCCGCCGGAGGGAAAAGCCTAAACCCGGGCGTTCCTTCCGGACCCGGGCCGGACACGGGTAGTGCGGGGGACCCGCCCGGCATGCTACGCCCCAAGGTCGGGGGCGGTGTCAGCGCCAACTCGTTTGACGGCAGGCCGTCGATCGTGTCCCATTCCATCAGCTTCGACAACCGGGCGGACGCGGAGGCATTCGCGGCTAAGTTCCCGAAGTCGCTGCACCTGCGGGTTACGCCTATTCTAGGTAGTCGCAAGGAAAGCTACCGCGACGCGGGCGAGGGGCCGATGCCCGATGCCACTGCAGTGCAGTTCCACGCCGCACTGCTCTCGACTAAGGGCAACGAGCGCAATGAGACCGGGATCGCTCGGTACCACAAGTACATGGAGGTGCTTGAGAACGAGGGCGTCAACCTGCCGTGGAAGTCGTCGACTGCGTACCCGACCCGGGCCGACTTCGAGACCGCTATCGGGCCGGAACTCGCGCCGACCAAGGCGGTCGAGGTCGAGATGCCGTCCAAGCCAGTCGCGCCCGCGCTGCACCGGGTGCCGATGGAGTTCCGCGAGGCCGCCATGGCGGACGTGCCCAAGTATATCGAGGATGACAAGTACTACTTCCAGCAGAAGGTGGACGGCATCCGCGGCCAGTTGGTGCTCGACCCCGGTAAGGCGCCATGGTTCCGGTCCAAGTCCGGGGACCAGCTCGTCAACTCCACGGCCGCCAAGGTGTCGACCCCGCTACTCAAGAAGCTTGGCGCCGGGTTGCCCGAGGACTCGCCTGCAGTCACGATCGACGGCGAGATGCTCGACGGCAAGTGGTACGTATTCGACATGACCGTCGCCGGTTCCGAAGGCCTCCCGTGGGAGACTCGGATGGAGATGGCCGAGTCGTGGGTCAAGTCCATGAACGACGCCGGGATCGACCAGATCGTAGCGCTACCGACCGCGCGTACGCCCGCCGAGAAGAAGGCGCTGTTTGACGCGATCAAGGCCTCCGGTGGCGAGGGCGTCATGATGAAGCGTCGGGACGCCGCGTACAAGTTCGGACAGCGCACCGACCAGATCTTGAAGGCCAAGATCACCTCGACTGCTGACGTAGTCGTGATGGAGCGCAACGTCGACGGCAAGGAGAACGCAGTAGTCGGCGTGTACCGTAACGGCAAGCTCGAGCGGGTCGCTAACGTGCCGACCCAAGGCAAGGGCAACCCGCAAGTCGGCGACGTCCTCGAGGTCGAGTACCTGTGGGCGCACCCGGGTACTAAGCTGCTTACGCAGGCCCGGATCAAGAAGGCTCGTCCGGACAAGGACCCGCTCACCGCTACCGATACCCAGTTCCGGTACGTCAACAAGGACGTGCTCGACCTTCCCGACGCGACGCCCGCCGCGCCGGGTGCCGCGCCTGCGTGGGAGTCGCCGGAAGCTGTCGCCGAACTCAACGAGATTCGCGCCGGTATGGCGCAAATGGCCGCCGCATGGCGTCGATACGACGACTTCTCCACGGGCAAGGGCGCAGCCCGTAACTACAGCAAGTGGGTACACCAATCGCACGCGTCCGCGGCCTATAAGGAATACGAGGCGCTGCGCGCCGAGTGGGAACCGCGCAACGCCGCGTGGACCGAGAAGTACCAATTCGACGGGTGGCCCGCCGACGAGGTCACGCCGGACGCGTACTGGGACAGCCGACCTGCGGTCAGTGTCGCGCGCGTAGGCGCTCTGGACGCTAAGACGTGGAACTCCATCCGCGACTCCTACGTAGTCAAGGATGACCAGACGACGGGGCACAACGCGTCACTGAGATCGGATGCGCCCAGCTCCGCCGCGAAGACGTGGCGCGCCAAGGTATCCCGGATGGTGCGCGACTCGCGCACCACCTCCGATGCGGTCGTGTACCGCACGGCAGCGTTCACGCCCGACTTCATCTCCCAGCTGGTCCCGGGCGCCGTCCTGACTGACCCGGGCTTTATGTCGACCGGGTCCAGCGAAGCCGCCTCGTTCATGTACGCCACCACCCGCGTACAGCAGACTGCAGGCAGTCGGGCCATCTACTTCCACATCCGGGTCCCGGCGGGCACGCCCGCTGCCGATGTGATGTACGGCGAAGTCGTGCTCGACTACGGTAACTCGATGAAGATCCTAGAGGCCGGGATGGTGGGCGACAGACCTACCGTTGTGGTACAGTTGATGCCTAAGGAGGCGTTATGAGCGAGGAGCAGGTCGAGCGGACCACGTGGGTAGACGGTGACGTGCGGATCGACCCGCCGCCCGTAGCACGTGCGCTTGAGGCCCTGGGGGTAATCGCCAGCGGCGCCGTCATGGCCCGGGAAGGGGCCACGAACCCCCTCCAGCGCCCTGACCGGGCCGCCGCCCGCATGTTGGGCGACGACGGCCTCGGAAGGGCTTTCGACGCCCTCGTCGCGTCCGGCGCGCTGGAGCAGGCCGACCTGCTGGCGACGGCCGTCGAACGCTCCCACGAGTACTACGGTGTACCCGCGGTGCTGGCCTCCGGCGAAGCACGTCGCTGGGCCGGGATGGTGCCCGACGAAGCGGCCGCTGACATGCTGTACGACGAGGCGCCCGCCGCCTTCGCCCAATGGCAGTCGGACCAGTCGGTGCGCCGAGCCGAGCTGCGGAGTCGGGCCAAGCCGTGACGATCCAGCTCGACGACTACACTGAGGACTGGCCCAAGGCTACGTTCGACTTCCCGCGGATTGATGGCTCGACGACCGACACCCTCGAAGAGCTGTCGGACCTGCTGGCGTGGGACAGGCTATCGGTGGCCCGGTGGGTTATCACGTACCCGTACCCGGCCGCCGTCCCGGTCGTCCTCATGAAGGAGGCTTACGATGAGCTTGGGCGGTGACTGGGTCCACGCCATCAAGAAGGCGGTGCTTTCTTGGGACCCGTCCAAGCACCCTCGAGGTAGGGACGGCCGGTTCATCGAAGTCGGGGACATGGTTGCCGTGTTCCAAGGTCCGGGTGGGCCGCAGATCGGGACTGGGCGCGTAGTTGGCGGGCATTTGGCGGACGACGGTCGATTCTTCATCGCCGTCGAATCGGCCGTTGACGACAAGACGGAGTGGTACCGCCCCAAGCAGATCGAGCAGATCAAGCCTAAGGCGGTGCTGCGGCCGGTCGTGCCGATCGCGGACATCGGGAACGTGGGGACGCAAGCACCCTGGGGCGCCGACGAGGTAGCCGAGATCCAGCAGAAGACTGCCGACGCGATGCACACGCTCGAGAGCACTGGGATGGCCGACGAGCAGTGGACTATCGGGCACATGGGCAAGTACGGCGACATGCCCGCCGAGGCTGCCGCTGAGATCGTCAAGTCACAGAAGGGCTACACCTTCTTGGATTACTCGGACTCGCCCTTGCACTGGCAGCCGCAGTTCGAAAAGTACAAGGTGCACAACCCCGGCCCCGCGGGCGCCATACCGCTCAAGACGCCAGTCGAGCTCAATGGTGAGGAGTGGCTGCATGCCGTCAACATCTTGGACTACGTCGACGGTGGAGCCGACAAGGCGGGATTCGGGTTCACGTCTGACGGCTTGAGCCTGGTCATCTCCGACTATGTCAAGTTCCAAGCCGATTACGCCGGGTGGCCCAACTCCTTGACCGAGAAGGTGTCGGCGCAATACAAGGTCGACTACGGCATCACCACCGTGTCGGT
>Ga0073899_10001876_pt1 | contig 19130 bp, 18 predicted proteins | sample KloWWTmetaKNB5Ph_FD_88975 | JGI IMG/M metagenome (GOLD analysis project Ga0073899, IMG submission 88975) | Active sludge microbial communities from Klosterneuburg, Austria, studying microevolution and ecology of nitrifiers - Klosterneuburg... | ecosystem: Engineered > WWTP > Aerobic digester >... | reverse complement strand
GCCAGCACCAGATGACCGCCGCGCCCCTTCTGCCCGCGCGCCGCGGTCATCAACAGGCGAATTCCGATCGAGGCGAGGAAACTTACCCCCGTCAGATCGACCACGATATTCGCCTTGCGGCCGGTGGTCAGAAAGGAAAAACGGGCATCGATGGCCTGGCTGCCATCGATATCCAGGCGCCCCTCCAGGGCGATGCGCTGGACATCGCCCTCGAGCGCGTCTGTTTCGAATTTCATGTCTTGTCCTTTGCTGGAGGAGGATACGGTGCTGTCGCGGCGTGACCGCCGCGGCTGGAGGGTTGGAGCAGGCCTGCGGCAAGGAACTCAGCCGAAACGGCCGGTGATGTAGTCCTCGGTGGCCTTCTTCTGCGGCTTGATGAAAATCTGGTCGGTGACGCCGAACTCGACCATTTCGCCCAGGTACATGTAGGCGGTGTAGTCCGAAATGCGCGCCGCCTGCTGCATGTTGTGGGTGACGATCAGGATGGTCACTTTTTCCTTGAGTTCCGTCACCAGTTCCTCGATGCTGGCCGTGGCGATCGGGTCGAGCGCCGAGGTCGGCTCGTCGAAGAGGATGATCTCGGGATCGGATGCCAGGGCGCGGGCGATGCACAGGCGCTGCTGCTGGCCGCCGGAAAGGTTGGCGCCGAGTTCCTGGAGCCGGTTGCTGACCTCGTTCCACAACGCGGCGCCCTTGAGCGCGGACTCGACGCGGTCGTCGAGTTCGTTCTTGTTGTTCATGCCGCGCACGCGCAGGCTGTAGGCGACGTTCTCGTAGATCGTCTTGGGGAAGGGATTGGGCTTCTGGAACACCATGCTGATGCGCATGCGCACTTCGATCGGATCGACGTCGGGCGAGAGCAGATTGGTGTTGTCAGGGTGAAATACGATGCCGCCGCCGTCGTACCGGTTGCCGGGATACAGGTCGTGCATGCGATTGAAGCAGCGCAGCAGCGTCGACTTGCCGCAACCCGAGGGCCCGATCAGCGCCGTCACATGGCGGTCGTAGATCGGCATCGACACGCGCTTCAGGGCGTGGAATGCGCCGTAGTAAAAATCGAGGTCGCGCACCTCGGCCTTGAGCACGGTGCCTTCGACACCTGCCTCCATGACGCTGGGAACTTGCATATCGGTCACCACTTGATGTTTTTACGCAGTTGAAAACGCAGGTAGATGGCCAGGCCGTTCATGGCCAGGGTCATGAACACCAGGACGAAGCCGGCTGCGGCGGCATTGACCTGGAACTCCGCCTCGGGACGCGACGTCCAGTTGAACATCTGGATCGGCATCACCGTGAAGGGGGCGAAGATCCAGTCGAACAACCCCGCCGGCGGGTCGCCGGCGAACGGTGCGGTGGGCAGGAATGCGATGAAGGTCAGCGCGCCGATGGTGATGATCGGCGCCGTTTCGCCGATGGCGCGCGCCATGCCGATGATCACGCCGGTGAGGATGCCGGCCGACGAATACGGCAGGATGTGGTCGCTCACCGTCTGCCATGTGGTTGCGCCGCAGGCATAGGAAGCTTCGTGGATGGCCTGCGGGATGGCGCGGATGGATTCGCGCGTGGCGACGATGATCACCGGCAGGATCAGCAGCGCCAGCGTCAGCCCGGCCGAGAGGATGCTCTGGCCGAAACCGAAGTAATAGACGAAGAGGCCGAGTGCCAGCAGGCCATAGACGATGGACGGGATGCCGGCCAGATTGCTGATGTTGATCTCTATGATGTCGGTCACCCAGTTCTTCGGCGCGTACTCCTCCAGGTAGACGCCTGCGGCAACGCCAAGGGGCACGGCCGAGAGCGCGGTTACCAGCATCACGAGGACGGTACCGACCCAGGCCGAGAGGATGCCGGCATTCTCCGGGCGGCGCGACGGAAACGAGGTGAAGAACTCGCTGGTGAGGCGCGGTACGCCCTGGATCGCCATATCGACGAACAGTACCGTGAAGGTCAGCACACCCACCATCAGCGACAGGATGCCGATAATGGAGAAGAACAGGTCCCAGCGCTTGGCGCGCGTGATGATGGCGCGAATGGCGGCAAGGTCGGTGGCTTGCAGCATCTCAGTACACCTCGCGGTAACGTTTGCGCAGCCAGTAGCCGAGCAGGTTGAAAGCCAGGGTCATCAGCAGCAGGGTAAGACCGGCGGCAAAGATGGTCTGGTAGCCGATCGAGCCATGCGGCAGGTCGCCCAGCGCGACCTGCACGATGTAGGACGTGATGGTTGCGCCCGGCTCTGCAGGATTGAAGGTCAGGTTGGGCTGCATGCCGGCGGCCACGGCGAGAATCATGGTTTCGCCGACCGCGCGCGAGATGCCGAGGATGTAGGCCGAGGCGATGCCCGAGGTCGCCGCCGGGGTCACCACCCACAGCGCCGTCTGCAGCCGCGTCGCACCCATGGCATAGGAGCCCTCGCGCAGCGACATCGGCACCGCGCGCATCGCGTCTTCCGAGAGCGAAGCGACGTAGGGAATGATCATCACGCCCATCACCAGGCCGGCCGAAAGCAAGTTGAAGCCCGGCAGGTCGGGATAGATCTTCTGCAGGATCGGCGTCAGGAAGGTCAGGGCGAAGTAGCCATAGACGATGGTCGGCACGCCGCCCAGCAACTCGAGGAAGGGCTTGGCGATTTCCCGGACCTTGAAGCCGGCGAACTCCGAAAGGTACAGCGCGATGATGGTGCCCAGCGGAATCGCCACCACCAGGGCCACGGCGGAACTGGTCAGGGTGCCCGAGAGCAGCACCATGATGCCGTAATGGGCATCATCGAACAGCGGCGTCCATTGCGTATCGAACAGGAAATCCGTCAGGGGCACATGCTCGAAGAAGCTCCAGGACTCCTTGACCAGCACATAGACGATGGCAAGCGTGACGAAGACGGAAAAGGCCGCCGCGGCGAACAGCGCGGCCTCGATGACGCGCTCCTTGACGTGGCGCGAGGCCTTCTTGCTCAGGCGATCGCTGATGCCCTGGCCGATGGACGCGGGGAGTGTTGGCGCCGATGCGCTTGCGCTCATGGCTGGGATCCGGAGATGTTGAACATGGGATTTTGAATCATTTGCGGGCAATCTGCACCGGAAGGCAATCCTGGACCGGATTGCCTTCCGGCGACGCGGATTACTCCTTCGGATTGCGCTTCAGCAGGTCGGACACCTTGACGCCCACCTCGGCCTCGCCGCCGAACGCCGTGCCGGTCTTCTTCTTCTGGAAGTTTTCAAGTGCATGCTTGTAGTCGGCATCGCCCAGCGGCACGTACTTGACTTCCTTGGCCAGCTTGCCGCCTTCCTTGAGATAGAACTCGACGAATTCCTTGACCTCGGGCTTGTCCATCGACTTGGCGCTGACGTAGATGAAGATCGGACGCGCCAGCGGCTCATATTCGCCGGCCATCACGGCGTCGATCGACGGTGTCACCGGCTTGCCCTTGGGATTGACGATCTGCACGGCCTTCAGCTTGCCCTTGTTCTCGTCGTAATAGGCGAAACCGAAGAAGCCCAGCGCATTGTTGTCGCGCGAGACGCCCTGCACCAGCACGTTGTCGTCTTCCGAGGCGGTGAAATCGCCGCGGCTGGACTTGGATTTGCCGTTGACGGCTTCGGTGAAGTAGTCGAAGGTGCCGGAATCGGCGCCGGGGCCGAAGAGCTTGAGCGGCGCATCGGGCCAGGCCGGATTGACGTCCTTCCACTTCATGACCTTGCCCTGGGCGGCCGGCTCCCACATCTTCTTGAGTTCGGCCACGGTCAGCTGATTGATGAACGTGTTCTTCGGGTTCACCACCACGGTCAGGGCGTCGAAAGCCACCGGCAGCTCGACATACTTGATGCCGGCCTTGGCGCAGTCTTCCATTTCCTTCTTCAGGATGGGGCGCGACGCGTCGGAAATGTCGGTCTCACCGCGGCAGAACTTCTTGAAGCCGCCGCCGGTACCGGAAATCCCCACGGTAACTCGGACGCTACCCTTCTTGGCTTTCTGGAAGTCCTCGGCAACCGCCTCGGTGACGGGAAACACGGTCGAGGAGCCGTCGATCTTGACCAGCGCCTGGGCATGAACAGCGGTGGCGGCAAACACACCGGCGACGACGGCGGCAATTTTCAGGGACTTCATGGACAGACTCCTTTGTGCGTTGCGGTAGGGGATTCAGCAGTCTAGGCAGCGAATGTTACAAAGCCGTTAAATTCCGGCCAACCGTGAAAATTCTCACTGACTCGTTCATGCCGATGTAACAGCCCTCCCCTAAGCTTGCCGCCATGCCGCCGATTACCCCGCGTGTCGCTCTGCGCCTGTTGCTGGTGGGCCTGCACCTGCTCCATGGCGCCGGGCAGGTTGGACTGCTGTTCCCCCTGCTTGGCGAGCCATGGCGCCAGCGCCTGAAGCGCGCCTGGTCGCGGCAACTCCTGGAAATTCTCAGAATCCGCATTGAAACAGTTGGTTACCTGACTGACATCGATCGCGGTTTGCTGGTAGGCAACCATATTTCCTTCCTCGATATCTTCCTCATCAACGCCGTGCTGCCATCGGCCTTTGTCGCCAAGAGCGACGTCGCGCGGTGGCCGCTGATCGGCTGGCTTGCCCGCCGCACCGGCACCGTGTTCATCCAGCGCGGCAGCCGCAAGGCGGCCCATGCAACGCAGCAGCAGATGCTGGCGACGCTCGGGAACGGGCAAAGGCTGGCAATATTTCCCGAGGGCACGACCACTGCCGGCGACCGCTTGCTGCCCTTCCATGCGGCTTTGTTCCAGGGCGCCATCGACGCCGCGGCGCCGGTGCACGCCCTTGCCGTGAGCTACCGTGACCGCTTTGGCGCTCCTTCCGCCGCGCCGGCCTACATCGACGAAATCAGCCTGATCGGCTGCCTGATCAGCGTGCTTGGTGCCGGCGGCCTGGTCGCGCGAATCGAATTGGCGGCAAGCTACGCCCCGCCCCTGGCTGATCGTCGCCACCTCGCACACCAGGCCCGCCAGGCCATCGCCGTGAAACTGTCCCACGCGCCCGATGCCGCCCCGGCAGCACACCCCGATCCGCGGAACAGAGGGGGAAATCCGTTTCCGAGGCTCCCGCAACCTCGCCGTAACGAAGCGGCAATCAGGCAGTAACACCGGCTACCGAGAATGCTGGCGAACCCCGGCAGCAGACAAGGAGAACGCCATGCAAAAACAACTGATCGAAACCGCCAACACCGCCAGCCAGCACACCGGCTACACGGTCGCCCTGGCGCGCAGCGAAGAGGAAGTTCGCGAAGCGCAGCGGCTGCGCTACAAGGTGTTCGTCGAGGAACTCGGCGCCCGCATCCCCGCCACCGTGCCGAACCACGACATCGACCGCTTCGACGCCCATTGCGAACACCTGGTGGTGCGCGAAAACCATGCCGACCGCATCGTCGGCACCTACCGGATCCTTACACCGGATGTGGCCCGGAACATCGGCGGCTACTACTCGGAAGGCGAGTTTCGCATCAACCGCCTGCATAACCTGCGCGGCCGCATGGTGGAAGTGGGCCGTTCCTGCATCCACCCGGACTATCGCAGCGGCGGCGTGATCACCCTGCTCTGGGCCGGCCTGGCCGATTACATGGTGCGCAACAATTACGACTACCTGATGGGCTGCGCCTCAATCGGCATGGCCGATGGCGGACACAATGCCGCCAACCTGTTCACCCAGCTGAATGCGGCCCAGCTTGCCCCGGCGGAATACCGAACCTTTCCCCGCCACGGGCTACCTTTCGAACGGCTCATGAATGGCCAGCCGGCGCTGATACCGCCCCTGATCAAGGGCTACCTGCGGGTCGGCGCCTGGGTCTGCGGCCAGCCGGCGTGGGACCCCGACTTCAACACCGCCGACCTCCTGCTGCTGCTGCCCATGTCGCGCATGAACTCGCGTTACATGCGGCACTTCGTCAAACCGGCGGCTACGGTCGCGGCATGAGCGTCGCAGGGGCGGCGCAGGGCCCGCCTTTCATCCCGGAATCCCGGGCAGCAAGCCCGCTGCACGTGCTGATGCTGAGCGATGTCTACTTTCCGCGCGTCAATGGCGTATCGACGTCGATCCAGACCTTTCGCAACACCCTCGCCGGACTGGGCGTCCGGGTCACGGTGGTAGCACCCGACTATCCGGGAACCGACAGCGGGGCCGATGCCGAAGCGGACATCCGGCGACTGCCGTCGCGCCCGGTGCCGCTCGATCCGGAAGACCGCCTGATGCGCTGGAGTTCCCTCGCCGACCTGGATCGCCGTCTTGCCGACGCCGACTTCGATCTGGTACACGTCCAGACCCCCTTTGCAGCCCACTACGCGGGGTTGCGCCTGGCAAAGGCGCGCGGCATTCCCTGCATCGCGACCTACCACACGCATTTCGAGGAATACCTGTTCCATTATGTCCGCTTCCTGCCGAGGAGTGCCTTGCGCCTTGCCGCCCGGGCCCTGGCGCGCCGGCAGTGCAACGCGCTCGATGCCGTGGTCGTGCCTTCGCAACCGATGGCCGCCACCCTGCGCGACTATGGCGTCGACAAACCGCTGCACGTGATTCCCACCGGATTGCCGGAGTCCCAGTTCCTGCGCGGCGACGGCCGGCGCTTCCGCGAAACCTGGAACATCGCGCCGGAGAGCAAGGTGGCGCTGTTCGTCGGCCGCGCCGCGTTTGAAAAGAACATCGGCTTCCTGCTCGACATGGCCGCGCTGGCGCGTCGCCAGCGGCCGAACCTGATGCTGGTGATCGCCGGCGAAGGCCCGGCACTGCCGGCACTGCGCCGCCAGGCCGCGGCCCTCGGCATCGAGGACCACGTGCGCTTTGTCGGCTACCTGCCGCGCGACGGCGCCTTGCGCGACTGCTATGCGGCCGCCGACGTATTCACCTTTGCCTCGCACACCGAAACCCAGGGCCTGGTCCTGCTCGAAGCCATGGCCATCGGCCTGCCGGTGCTGGCCATTCCGGCACTGGGTGCGGCCGAGATCATCAAGCCGGAGCGCGGCGCGGTTGCCGCGGCAGAGACGCTGGAGGGCTTCGCCGAGCAGCTGGTCGGGCTGCTGAACCGTCCGACCAGGTTGCTGATCATGGCCGACGAAGCCATCGCCTTCGCCCGCGAGTGGAATGCGGCCAGCCAGGGCGCCCGGCTGGCCGCGCTGTATAGCCAATTGCCGCACAGGCCGCGTGCAATCGACTGCTCGCAACCCCTGGCTGCCAGCCAATGAATACGGAAAACCTGGCCCGGGAAAGTCCCTTCAAGGGACAAACGGGCCTGCGCCGCATCTGGAACGCTTTCGGCTATTCCCTTTCGGGGCTGCACGCGGCCTATCGCAACGAAGACGCCTTCCGCCAGGAAAGCCTGCTGGCGGCGGTAATGATTCCCGTCGCCCTGTCGCTGCCGGTGCCCGGCATCGACAAGGCGCTGATGATCGCCAGCGTCCTCTTCGTGCTCGTGGTCGAACTGCTCAACTCGGCGGTCGAAGCGGCCATCGACCGCATTTCGCTGGACGACCATCGGCTCTCCAAGCGCGCCAAGGACATCGGCAGCGCCGCGGTGTTGATCGCCCTGATCAACGTTCCGGCCGTCTGGGCTCTGGTGCTGCTGCCGTGAGCGTGCCGCACGGCCGTCCGAAGGAGCGCCAGTCATCAAACGGAGCCGCACAGCGGCGAACCATGGTCACCCCCTCGCTTGGCGAGGGGGCTGGGGGGAGGGTAGTCCAGTGATGACGCCACTGCATGTCGCGGTCGTCACGGAAACTTTTCCGCCCGAGGTGAATGGCGTCGCCATGACGCTGGGCCGCATGGTGCAGGGCCTGCTCGCGCGCGGCCATCGCGTCAGCCTGGTTCGCCCGCGCCAGCATGCCGCCGATGTCGATGGCTTTTCGGATGCCACGCCCCGGCTGACGACGACGCGGGTACGCGGCCTGCAGATTCCCGGCTACGCCGGCCTCAAGTTCGGCCTGCCGGCGCCGCGCCTGCTGCGCCGCATGTGGCGCAAGGACCCGCCCGACGTGGTGCAGGTCGCGACCGAAGGGCCGCTCGGCGCCTCGGCCATCGCGGCGGCGCGCGATCTCGACATCCCCGTGGTGTCGGAATTCCACACCAACTTCCACGCCTACAGCCGGCACTACGGCTTTGCCTGGCTGGAAGGCATCGTCGCCGCGCACTTGCGGCGACTGCACAACCGCAGCCGGATGACCCTGGTGCCATCGCGCCAGCTCGGCGTCGAACTGCAGCGCACGGGCTACCGCAACATCCGCGTGGTGGCCCGCGGCGTCGATACCGCACTGTTCAACCCGGCACGCCGCAGCGCGGCCCTGCGCGCCGCCTGGAAGCTTGGGCAACAGGACCTGGTGGTGGCGCATGTCGGCCGCCTGGCGCCGGAAAAAAACCTGCCGCTGGTTCTGGCCACCTTCGACGCCATCCGGCGTCATGTGCCAGGCACCCGACTGTTGCTGGTCGGCGACGGTCCGGCGCGGACACGGCTGATGCAGGAGCATCCCGAGCACATCTATGCCGGCATGCGTCATGGCGAGGACCTCGCCGCCCACTACGCTTCGGCCGACCTGTTCCTGTTTCCCAGCCTGACCGACACCTGGGGCAACGTCACCCTCGAGGCGCTGGCCAGCGGCCTGCCGGTGGTGGCCTACCGCCTGGCGGCGGCCGCCGAATTCATTCGCCACGGTGAAAACGGCATGCTGGCCGACCCGGGCGTCAGCGACCAGTTCGTGCGCGGCGCCCTCGACCTCGTGACCCGTCCCCGGGCTCGCCGCCGGGCCGCCATGGCCGCGCCACACAGCGTCGCCGCGCTCGACTGGGAACACATCCACGACCAGCTGGTGGCCGCCCTGCGCGACGCCATCGCCCGGCCGGCGCTGCCGCCCACGGATGAAGCGGTTTATGGCTTCCTCGCCGACCCATGAAAGTCCGCTCGATCTTCATATCGGACGTCCATCTCGGCACCCGCGGCTGCCAAGCCGATCGCCTGGTCGATTTCCTGCGCGACTACGAAAGCGAAAACCTGTTCCTGATCGGCGACATCATCGATTTCTGGGCCATGAACCGCGGCATCCACTGGACTCCGGCGCAGAACACCATCGTGCAGAAAATCCTGCGCCGCGCCCGCCACGGCCAGCGCGTGATGTTCATTCCCGGCAACCACGACGAAGCGATGCGCGAATATGACGGCGTGTCCTTCGGCGACATCCTGGTCAGGCGCGAGCACGTCCACCTCGCCGCCGACGGCAAGCGCTACCTGCTGCTGCATGGCGACGAGTTCGACCAGGTGACGCGCTACCACCGCTGGCTGGCAGTACTCGGCGATGTCGGCTACAACCTGCTGGTGCGCGTCAACGCCGTGCTGTCACGCCTGCGCCGGCTATTGCGCCGACCCGGCTACTGGTCGCTGGCGGGTTTCGCCAAGAATCGCGTCAAGCGTGCCGTCTCCTTCATCTTCGACTTCGAGGATGCCCTGATCCGTGCCGTCCGGGAACGCGGACTGGACGGCGTGATCTGCGGCCACATCCACAGCGCGGCGCTGCGCCGGGTCGACGCCGTGACCTATGTCAATTGCGGCGACTGGGTGGATAGCTGCACCGCCATCGTCGAACACCACGACGGCAGCCTGGAACTGATCCACGCGTGGCAACCCGTGGCCGTTCCGCAGCCGGCCGATGCCGCACAGATCGCCGTCCCGCCAGCGCCGACTTCTGAGGGAGAACTGGTCTTTGGCCGCAGTACAAATGGGCTGTAATAATTATTCGGGGGTCCACCGGCTAGACTCCCGGGCTTCATCCCTGCCGGTATCGCGCCCATGGTCCAGCAAGTCACCCTGAAACTGGAAGTCGCCGAAGACCGCCATAGCGCCCTGAAACGCTACCCGGTCCTGGCCGGGGCAACCGTCCGCGAACAGCACCAGATGGTCAGCATCTACTACGACACCGGACGCATGGCCCTGCGCCGCGCCGGCATCCTGCTACGCCTGCGCAAGCAAGGCGCCTCGTGGCAACAGACCATCAAGCGCCAGGATGACTCCGACGGCGGCCTGACCCGACGGCCGGAATGGCAGGCGCCCTATCTCAACCACTTCGACTTTTCCCATGTCGATGACGCCGAACTGCGCGAATGGCTGCAGCGCGACAAGATCGCCGGCCGCATCACGGCGATATTCGAGACCAACGTGCGGCGCACCGTCTGGCAAATCGATCGCGGCCCGGGCAGCCGCATCCTGGCCAAGCTCGACCGCGGCTGGATTGCCTCCAACGGCCGCCGCGAGACGATTTCCGAACTCGAATTGCAACTGCTTTCCGGCAGCATCGGCAGCCTTTACGCCCTCGCCCTCGAACTGGCCCAGCGCCAGCCGCTGCCGCCGCTGCTGCTGTCGAAGGCGGAACGTGGTTACCGCCTGTTCCACGACACGCCGCGGCAACCGGTGAAGGCCGGCAGGGTGCCGATCGATGCGCAGGATTCGCCGCTGGCGGCGTTCCGCCTGATCGCCCTGGACTGCCTGTCGCATCTCCAGCTCAACCACGCCGGCGCGGCGAGCAGCGACGATGCAGAATACGTGCATCAAATGCGCGTCGCCACGCGCCGCCTGCGCGCCGCCATGCGCATGTTCGGCCCGGTGCTGCCTGACGGCTTTGCCGGGCAGCTGGTGCCGCCGATGCGTGAGCTGATGCGCGCCCTGGGCCAGGCCCGCGACCTCGATGTGCTGATGGCCGAGATCGTGGCCCCGGTCGCCGGCGCCCTGCCGGACGAGCCACGCCTGACCGACCTGGCCGGTGCCATCACCAATCGCCTGTACGACGCCCGCAGCGCCATCCGCGACACCCTGCGCCAGCCCGCCTATGGCCAGTTGCTGCTGACCGCCGCCAGCCTGTTGCAGAGCGCGCCCTTCATCGAGGCGCCCGGGACCGGGGACGAAACGCCCTCCCTGCTGCAGTTCGCCGACCGGCGGCTGCGCCGCCTGCTGAGGAACGTCCTCGAGCTGGCCGCCGTCGCCCGCGCGGAAAGCCCGCCCTCACTGCATGAGCTGCGCATCGGCATCAAGCGGCTGCGCTATGCCATCGAATTCTTCGACCCGATGATTCCCGGCAAGTCCGGCGCCAATGTCATCAGGCGCCTCGCCGGCTTGCAGGAGGAACTGGGCCAGCTCAACGACCTGGCCAGCGCCGGCACCCTGCTGATGGTCTGCGCCGGCCGCGAGCCGCACCTGCGCGAAGCCGTGACCCTGATCGGCGGCTGGCACGGACCGCGGCACGCCGCCCTGCTCGGCGACATTCCCGATAAGCTGAAGCGGGTCCGCGACATCGATCTGCCGCGGCTGAACTCACCTCAGGACTAACCAAAACCGACGCATGGTTTGCCGGACCCCGCAACCGGGTCCCTTGGCTCGGATAATCGTAATCCCTCCGAGACCTGCATGTAACCAGCCTGTAACAAGGAACGGGTTAAATGAAGGGCCAGCAATCCGGCTTTCCCTTGCCACCATGATGTTCCCGTTGCACCCCACGATCCGCCGGATCGTCCACATCTGGTTACGGTTACCGGACAAGTCGGGCACTTCAGGTACGCTGTTCGTCCTGCCGGAGACAATTGCTGGCTGTATGGACCTGCCGAACGCCTGCGCAATATCGCATTGCGCCTGAGTCAATGGAACTCGAAGCAATGGCTAATGAACCAGCCACGCCATGCCGCAAATCCTGCGACGATGCTGACTTCGAAGTAGCGGGGCCGACGGCAATCAGCGTGCTGAACGAATGCCCGGCCGTTGAAGCACTATCCCTGACGCGGACAGTTCTTGAAACCTTTCTGGCGCATCCGGACCTGATCAGCCTGCCCGTCGTCGATAGACGGACCATGAAGCCCATCGGTCTCATTAATCACGCGCTTTTCATGAGCGATCTGGCAAAGCCCTATTACAAAGAGGTCTTTCTCAACCGAAGCTGCAGCACCTTCATGGATACCCATCCGTTGGTAGTCGACGAGGAAATGCCGCTGCAGGAGGTTTCCATCGTCATCGCCGAAGCCGGGAAGAGGGTGGTTACCAATGGCTTTCTGATCGTCGCTGACGGCCGCTACCGCGGCATCGGATATACGCAGGATGTGCTGCGCATCATGGCAGACATCCACCGCCAGCACTCTGACCGGCTTGCGGCGAGCGGAGAAAGGCTCGAGAACCTGGTTCTCGAGCGCACCCAGGCGCTGATCGAGGCGCGCGACGCAGCCCAGGCTGCCAACGTGGCCAAGAGTGCCTTCCTTGCCAATATGAGCCACGAGATACGGACCCCGATGAACGGGATCCTCGGCATGGTTCACCTAATGCGACGCGGTGACGTGACGTCCAAACAGGCGGAACGCCTCGATATTATCGACACCTCCGCCCAGCACCTGCTGGCGGTGATCAACGACATTCTCGACATCTCGAAAGTCGAGGCCGGCAAGCTCGTGCTGGAGGAGGCGCCGGTTTCGGTAGACAGCCTGATGGCCAATGTCAAGGCGATCTTGGGTGAGCGCGCCAGAGTCAAGAATATCCGCCTGCTGGTCGAAGTCGAGCCGCTGTCACCCAACCTGGCGGGCGATCCCACGCGCTTGCAGCAAGCCTTGCTCAACTACGCGACCAACGCCATCAAATTCACGGAAAACGGCACGGTCACCATGCGTGCAGCCAAAGTGCATGAAACCAGCGAATCGGTATTGCTGCGCTTCGAGGTCGAGGATACCGGGATCGGCATTGCGGCCGAGGCGTTGCCCCGGCTCTTCAGCGCTTTTGAGCAGGCCGACAATTCAACCACTCGAACATTTGGCGGTACCGGGCTCGGACTGGTGATTACCAAGCGGCTTGCCGAACTGATGGGTGGCGAAGCGGGCGTGGTGAGCACTCGGGGCGTTGGCAGCACCTTCTGGTTCAGTGCCAGGCTGCCAAAGAGGGAGCGACGCAAGGCTGAACGTACGCCGCATTCAATTGGCGTGGATTCCGAGAGGGAACTCCGGCAGGGCTACCGCGGCAACCAGATCATGGTCGTCGATGACGAGCCGATCAATCGCGAAGTGGCAACGATTCAGCTCGAGGACACTGGTTTGGTGGTTGATACGGCGAACGATGGCGCGCAGGCAATCGCCAAGGCACGGCTGAAGGCCTACACCGCCATCCTCATGGACATGCAGATGCCGAACGTGGACGGCCTGGAGGCTACACGACAGATCCGCCAGATTCCGGGCTACCGGAACACGCCCATCATCGCCATGACCGCGAACGCATTTGCCGAGGATAGGGCACGCTGCCTGGAAGCCGGAATGAATGACTTCCTCATCAAGCCATTCCTACCAGAGACGCTGTTTGCGACGCTGCTAAGGAACCTGAATACGCTTGACGATTAGCGGGGGGCCTGCGGCAAACGGCGAAACCGCAGGCCCGGCCAAGCAGTCTTCCACCCCGACATCCGGCCGGATTATCGCCGCGCGACCGTTGCGCACCACCGCTATGACTTAAGCATCTGCCCGGCTTTGCAAGCCGGAGGGCAGGTACCAGTTCTTATTCTGCAGGTACTGGACACGCCCCCATGCCGGCGATCCTGTCGGCAAGGGACGCTACCCGCCAGCGGACGCATGCCCAGACTCCTGTCATTGGGGCGTCGCTCAGTGCTTGCCGCCCATCCACTGACCGGCCCTGCCGTCCGCTGTCGCCTTGCAGGTCACGGCAACCCCGGCAATTGTCGTCTTCTCCTCGACGTTGAAGAAGCGGCCGTGGTCGCCGGAGTAGCATTGCGGACCGGACTTGGCGGTCGGTGCCGCGGCAGCCTTATCGGGTGCGGTATTCTGGCTGGCGCAGGCGACAAGAAGCAGAACGGAAGCGAGGACGGGAACGATACGCATGGCGAACTCCGGTGTGGGTAATCTGGACACGCCTGATTATCTGCACCTCATGTTACGTTTTCGTTGCATGTGCGTTAAACGAGCTCGCGCCATGATCCGGCTCTGCCGAACCGATCCAGAGCCGGATACGCTGCGCCACCCAGGCCGCGTCGTCGAGGGGCAGGTCATGCCCGCCCTCGGGATGCACACACAGCGGCACCTTCCAGGCTCGCGCGACGTCGGCCGAGCAGCGCGGATCCACCAGCCGGTCCGCGCCCCCGGCCAGCAGCAGGATGCGGTCGAGCGGCCGCCGCATCGGCGCCCGGTAGCGCATCGCCGCCAGCAACTGGCGCAATGCGTTGCGCCGCGATACCGGATTGTCGGCCCGCCATTGCAGCCATTGCGAAAGCACCGCGCCGGGGTCCGCCACGCGGCGCGTGGTCAATCGCAGGATCTCCATCTCCGTCCTTTCGGCATCGGCCGGGCAGCTCAGCAAACGCAGCAGGCGCGCGTAATTTGCCGGACGCAGGCGCCGGTAAAACGGACTGAACGGGCGCAGGCTGGTATTGATCAGCACCGCTGCCGCAAGATCGCCCGGATGGCGTTGCGCCCAGGCGACGGCGACCATGGCGCCAAGGGACATCGCCACCACGCCGCAGGGACGTGCCGTGCCACGCTGCGCGAGTTCGGCGTGACACCAGTCCGCCATCGCCTCGACGCTTGCAGGACTGGCCATGCCGTTCAGCCGACCGTTGCCCGGAAGGTCGAGGCACCCAACCCGCACCGCTCCCGGCAGCGTGCCCAGGTGCGACGGAAAGCTGCCCCAATGGCGGGATTCCCGGGTCAACCCGCGCAGCAGCACCCATTCGCGCGGCCCGGAGTTCATCGCGCAGCCGCGCCGTACCAGCGCCCCATGGCCTGCAACCGGTGCTGTTCGCGGGCCCCGCCGGCGGGAAGCCAAAGCGCATACCCGCTCGCGGCGCGCGTCATGAAATCGAGCCAGGCCAGATGGCGGCGCAACACCCGCTGCCGGCGGTGTTCGATCAGGGGATTGAAAATCCCGTGCCGCGAGAACAACTGCCGCGGGTTCTTCTTGACCCATAGCCAGGACCCCATCTCCAGCGTCAGCGGCAGGAACATGCGATCTCCGTGCCCCAGCGAGTGCAAATACAGGTGGTCCCAAAGGTCGCCATGCGCCAGATACTGCCGGCTCTGCGGTTCGAACACATAGCGATAGTGGCTGTGGGTCTGGTCGAGGATTTCCAGAAGCGCATGCATTTCCGCCAGGTGGGGGATCGGCTGCACGGTATGCGCATAGGGAAACCAGATCCGGTCGCTGACGCCGAAGCCCGAATGGCAATCGACCGCGATGCTGAAGCGGTGGCTGAGCAACTCCTCCTCGACCAGCCGGCACACGGCCGCACTCTCGACCTCCGGCGCGGCCGCAGCGGACCCGCGATACCAGGGCAGGTGCGGCCCGAGGCGATGGCCGCCGATCAGGAATGGCGGCTTTCCCACCGCATCCAGCGGCGCATTGCGCATCAGGTCGACGCCGTTCGGATTGGCGCGCGTGCGGCGCCACATTCCGCCGGGATTGACCACCGGAACGAAAACCAGGCGCAGTCGTTCCAGCTGGCTTTGCAGCGTGGTATCCCAGCGCAACCGGCTGAGGATGCTTTGCAGAAAGGTGATGGCCACCTGGGCCCCGATTCGTTCCAGTCCGTGCACACCGCCGAAAATGCCGATCGCCGGCGCACAGGGGTCGCGGTTGCCAAGACAGAAGGCATGGACCGGCAACTGTCGCGTACCGCACTCGACGCGGCACAGGATCCGCGCTTCGAGGCCGCTGCCGCCGGCTGCGGCTATCTGCTCCAGTTCGTCGAGTTCGTCGATACCCGTGTGTTCCATTGCGATGATCCTGACGCACACCGACTGCGTGCCGATCCAAGGATAGCGCATGCGATGCCGGAAATTTCCCCGCCCCGCCCGCATCGGGCCGGATGCCGCGAATTTGTCATCAAGCTGACAAAAGCCTGCAACATCGGCCGTCTATCTTTTGTGTTCAGCCATCCCTACCGGAAGGGAATCCATCTTGAAATTTCTGATCGACCGTCTATTCAGCGACATCGACCGCCTGTTCGATGAGGAATGGCTGGCAATCTGGCTGCTGGACGATTTCTGAGCGCCAAACCCGTGCTCCCACTGCCCGAACACAGGGATTTATCCGCAACATGATGTCGCATCACCTCCACACTCCTTCCTTCCCGGTGCTGTTCAGCACCCTGATCTGGGGCGTCATTGAAGTGCTCGCACTGTTTCGGTCACGGTCAAGCCAGCCCCGCAATGCCCGATTGGACTGAACGCGAGGCAGACCTCCGTCGCCACGATCTGCCCTGCCCATGGACCGGATCACGCATTGCTTCACCCGCCGCCGCAAGCACCCTACCGAGCAGTCTTTGCGCCAGAACCGCAGCCGGCGCGGTTTTGACGATGAACTTGCAAGCAAGCCGCGGACGGCACCCGGCTTCGGCGAGATCGTCGACCATCGACGGCGTTCGCTGCTCGCCGGCGCCATGGCCGGCCTCGTCAGCGGCGGAATGAACGGCGAGGCCGGCTGAAACATGGACGCCCCGTCCAGCTTCGCGGCGGCCGCATCCGCCGTTCCGCAATCAACCGGCCTGCAGCGCCTGATGGAAAGGCGCGCCCTGCATCCGGTATTCCAGCCCATCTTCGACCTCGCCCAGGGCCGCCACTTCGCCTGCGAGGCATTGATCCGGGGCCCCGAACACGACAGCCTGCACCTGCCGGATGCCCTCTTCGCCGCCGCCTTTGCCGAAGGCAGGACCTACGAACTGGAATGGATGGCGGTGGAGGCAGCGATCGCCCAGTTTGCGGTACAGCGATCGGCGCTGCGGCTGTTCATCAACATGAGCATCGGCTGCCTGCATTCCAGCCGGGGACGCCTGCCCGACATCCGGCGCGATCTCATGCGACTCGGGATCTCGCCCTCGCGCATCGTCGTCGAGATCACCGAGAACGAATCCGTCACGGAGTATTCCGACCTGCAGGACCTGTTGCGCGACGTCCGCCGCCTCGGAATCCAGATCGCCATGGATGACATGGGCGAAGGGTTCTCCAACCTGCGCATGTGGTCGGATGTCCGTCCGGAGTTCGTCAAGATTGACCGCCACTTCGTGTCGGAGATCGATAGCGACCCGCTCAAGCTGCACTTCGTGCAAGCCATGCACGAGATCGCCGAGGTCTGCGGCAGCGCGCTGATCGCCGAGGGGGTGGAAACCCGGCAGCAGCTGTCCGTGTTGCGGCGCCTGGGAATCAATTTCATCCAGGGCTTCGGCATCGCCCCGCCGCACCGGGAGATCGCGGCGGCGACCGCGACCGTGCCAACCGTTACGACCGGGAATTCGATCCGCATCCTGTCGCCGCCGCAGCGGAAGGACCGCTCGCCGCGCATCGGACAACTCGCGCATGAACTGCAAGCCATCGGCCCGGATTGCGACAATGACTCGGTATATCGCTGTTTCGAAGCCGATCCACTGTTGACCGTGGCGCCAGTGGTGGCCGACGGACTGCCGCTCGGCATCATCACCCGCAATGCGCTGATCGACCGCTTTGCACGACCGTATCGACGCGAGATCTACGGACGCCGCTCCTGCACGACGGTCATGGATCCGCCGCAATTGTTCGAAGAGGACCTGGGGGTCCAGGGAGTAGCGCGCACGATCGGCGCCCTGCGTGCCAACCAGATCGGCGAATGCTTCATCGTCACGCGCAATGGCCTCTACCGCGGGGTCGGCTACCTGCGCGAACTCATGGGCGTGATCACCAACCTGCAGATCCAGGCCGCGCGCTACGCCAATCCCCTGACACAACTGCCGGGAAACGTGCCGATCAACGAACACCTCGAGGAACTGCTCGCTGCCGGCGGAGAGTTTGTCGCCGCCTATTGCGATATCGATCATTTCAAGCCGTTCAACGATGCGTTTGGCTACCTGCGCGGCGACCAGTTGATCCAGTCGCTCGGTCGCATGCTGGTCGATGCCGCCGCCGACCATGACGACTTTGTCGGCCATATCGGTGGCGACGACTTCGTCGTACTGATGCAAAGCGCGGACTGGGAGTCGCGCCTGAGGCGGGTGATGGGTGGGTTCGACAACAACCTCGGCCAGCATCTCGGCCGGGAATACCTCAGCGCCGGAGGCTATCGCGGCGAAGACCGGCGCGGCAACGTGATCTTTCATCCGCTGCCCGCGCTGTCAATCGGCTGCATGGTCGTCAAGCCGGACACGACGATAAGCCATCACGATGTATCTGCGGCGCTCGGCGAAGCGAAGAAGGAAGCCAAGCGGATCCCGGGGAGCGCATTGTTCGTCGAGCGACGCCAGTTACAAGTTCGTGGCGCATGGCCATCCAGTACTGCGGGTACCGTGTAGCCGGTGCCGACTATTTCCGGCTCTCATCCCTGTTTCGATGTGTAGCGGACATCCTGGCTGTAATGCCATTGTCACGGAAACATACTATGGTGTCGGCCTTACTCAAGCGGACAATACTGTGGATTTGATACTGTGGCGCCATGCCGACGCAAAGGATGCGGCAGGTACGACCGCCGATGCCGACCGGGAACTTACCACCCAGGGCCTGCGCCAGGCCGAGCAGGTCGCCGAATGGCTGCGCAGCCAGCCATTGAGAAAAGTCGTGGTGCTCTCCAGTCCGGCCAGGCGGGCCGTGCAAACCGCGAAAGCCCTCCGCCTGCCGGTAGAGGTCAAGAGCAAGCTCGGTATCGGCGCCGGTACCGCCGACTTGCTGAGCGCCGCCGGCTGGCCCGACCGCCCCGGCGCGGTGATCCTGGTCAGCCACCAGCCGGCGCTCGGCCGCCTTGCCTCGCTTCTGCTGGCCGGCACCGAGGCGGACTGGACGATCAAGAAAGGCGCTGTCTGGTGGTTCACCAACCGCGTACGCCGCGATGAAACCCAGACCGTGCTGCGCGCAGTGCAGTGTCCCTGATTTCCGTCGGCACGCCACTGCTTGCTCCTCCCGGTGAGGAATGCGGCATCGGTTGCCGCCCATGCCCCCGGATAGCGGGACACACCACGCCGCCGCTCACCCCCAACGGATGACGACCGCTCCCAGCGCCACCAGCATGGCGCCGCAGATACGCCAGGGACCCATGCGCTCCTTGAGCAGCCAGGCGCCGAGCAGGGCGGCAAAGATCACCGAGGATTCGCGCAGGGCGGCAACGGCGGGGATTGGCGCGACGGTCATGGCCAAGAGGACGATGCCATAGGACCCGACGGTGAGCACCG
>Ga0073899_10001875_pt1 | contig 19130 bp, 18 predicted proteins | sample KloWWTmetaKNB5Ph_FD_88975 | JGI IMG/M metagenome (GOLD analysis project Ga0073899, IMG submission 88975) | Active sludge microbial communities from Klosterneuburg, Austria, studying microevolution and ecology of nitrifiers - Klosterneuburg... | ecosystem: Engineered > WWTP > Aerobic digester >... | reverse complement strand
TGGCACCGGAAAAGCTCATCGTCACGGTGGACGAACACGGCAATACCTCGGCCGCTTCGGTGCCGCTGGCGCTGGACGTGGCGGTGAGGAGCGGTCGCGTCCAGCGCGGCGACACGGTGATGCTCGAAGGCGTGGGCGGCGGCTTCACCTGGGGTGCCGTGCTGCTCGACTTTTGACCGGGCGCGCTGCCCCGCGGTGCCTTCCTGAACCCGTACCTGCTTCATCCCATGTCCGCATTTGCATTCGTCTTCCCCGGCCAGGGTTCGCAGTCCGTGGGAATGCTCGACGCCTGGGGCGATCACCCGGCCGTCCGCCAGACGCTGGCCGAGGCCTCGGCAGTGCTGGGCGAGGACATCGGCGCGCTCATCCACGGCGGGCCGAAGGAACTGCTCGAACTCACCACCAACACGCAGCCGGTGATGCTGACCGCGGCCATCGCCTGCTACAACGCCTGGCGCGCCGAAGGCGGCGCCGAGCCGGCGGCGGTGGCGGGGCACTCGCTGGGCGAATACAGCGCGCTGGTGGCCGCCGGCGCTCTGACGCTGGCCGATGCGCTGCCGCTGGTTCGCTTCCGCGCCCAGGCCATGCAGCAGGCGGTGCCGGTGGGCGCCGGGGCGATGGCGGCGATCCTGGGGCTGGATGCGGCGGCCATTGGCGACGCGTGCGCGAAGATCGCGGCCGAGACCGGCGAAGTGGTGGCACCGGCCAATTTCAACGACCCGAAACAGACGGTCATTGCCGGCAGCAAGGCCGGCGTCGACCGCGCCTGCGAACAGCTCAAGGCCGCCGGCGCCAAGCGAGCGCTGCTGCTGGCGGTGTCGGCGCCGTTCCATTCCACACTCATGCAGCCGGCCGCCGAGGCCTTGCGCGAGCGGCTGAAGAACGTGCCGATCCGCCCCCCGCGTTTTCCGGTTCTCAACAACATCGACGTCGCCGCGCCCGCCGACCCCGATGCCATCCGAGACGCGCTGTACCGGCAGGCCAGCGGCCCGGTGCGCTGGGTCGAGGTGGTGCAGGCGTTGCGTGCGCGCGGCCTCATGCACGTGCTGGAATGCGGGCCGGGCAAGGTGCTGGCGAGTCTGGTCAGGCGCATCGACAGCGAGATGCATGGCATGGCCGTGCACGACCCGGCCGGCCTGGCCGCAGCGAAGGAGATGCTGGCATGAACGAGGTCCAGGGCGCACCCCAGGTGGCGCTGGTCACGGGCGCCACGCGCGGCATCGGCCGCGCCATTGCGCTGGCGCTGGCCAAGTCCGGCCTGCAGGTGGTGGGCACGGCCACCAGCGAGGCCGGTGCGGCGAAGATCGGCGAAGCGCTGGCGGCACACGCCGGCTGCAAGGGCATCGTGCTCGACGTCACCGACGGCGTCGCACTCGACGCGGCCATCGCCGCCATCGTGCAGCAGCACGGCGGCCTGCATGTGCTGGTGAACAATGCCGGCATCACGCGCGACACGCTGGCCATGCGCATGAAGGACGAGGACTGGGACGCCGTGCTCGACACCAACCTCAAGGCCGTCTTCCGCGCCAGCCGCGCCGCCATCAAGCCGATGATGAAGCAGCGCTATGGCCGCATCGTCAACATCACCTCGGTGGTGGGTGCGGCCGGCAACCCGGGCCAGGTGAACTACGCCGCGGCCAAGGCGGGCGTGGCCGGCATGTCGCGGGCCCTGGCGCGCGAACTGGGCAGCCGCAACATCACCGTCAACTGCGTGGCGCCGGGTTTCATCGACACCGACATGACCCAAGGCCTGCCCGAAGCCGCCAAGGCCGCGCTGCTGGCCGACATTCCGCTGGGCCGGCTGGGCAGCGCCGAGGAAGTGGCGCACGCGGTGGCCTTCCTGGTCTCGCCCGGCGCCGGTTACATCACCGGCACCGAGCTGCACGTCAATGGCGGCATGGTCATGAACTGAGGGCCTCGTCGCAGGCCACAATGCCGGTCCGAGCCCCGCCGGTAGAATCGCGGGCTGTTTTCCGTACCCACTCCTGGAGGAGTCATGAGCGATATTGAAGCGCGAGTCAAGAAGATCATTGCCGAGCAACTCGGCGTGCCCGAGGCCGATGTCACCAACGAAAAGGCTTTCGTGGCCGACCTCGGCGCCGACTCGCTCGACACCGTGGAGCTGGTGATGGCCCTCGAGGACGAGTTCGGCATCGAGATCCCCGACGAAGAGGCCGAGAAGATCACCACCGTGCAGCTGGCCATCGACTACGCCGTCGCGAACCAGAAGGCCTGAACGCACGATGACCCGCCGCCGCGTCGTCGTCACCGGCCTCGGGCTGGTCAGCCCCGTCGGCAATACGGTGGCCGAGGGCTGGGCCCGCATCGTGGCCGGCGCGAGCGGCATCGGCCTCATCACCAGGTTCGACGCTTCCGCCTTTGCCTGCCGTATCGCGGGTGAGGTGAAGGGTTTCCAGGTCGAGGAATACATCCCGGCCAAGGAAGCCCGCCACATGGACAGCTTCATCCACTACGGCATGGCCGCGGCGGTGCAGGCGGTGCAGGACGCGGGGCTGCCGCATGGCGAGGCGCTGGGAGAGGACGGTGCCGAGCGCGTGGGCGTGATGGTGGGTTCGGGCATCGGCGGCCTGCCTCTGATCGAGCAGACACAAAGCGAGTACCTGGCGCGCGGCCCGCGGCGCATCTCGCCGTTTTTCGTGCCGGCGTCGATCATCAACATGGTCTCGGGCCATGTCTCCATCCGCTATGGCTACACGGGGCCCAACCTGGCCATCGTCACGGCCTGCACGACCGGGCTGCACTGCATCGGCGAAGCGGGGCGGATGATCGAATACGGCGACGCCGACGTCATGGTGGCCGGCGGTGCCGAGAGCACCGTGTCGCCGCTGGGCGTGGGCGGGTTTGCATCGGCGCGCGCGCTGTCCACGCGCAACGACGACCCGCACACCGCTTCCCGCCCCTGGGACCGCGACCGCGACGGCTTCGTGCTCGGCGAAGGCGCCGGCGTGCTGGTGCTCGAAGAGTACGAACATGCCCGGCAACGCGGCGCGAAGATCTACGCCGAACTGGCCGGCTTCGGCATGGGCGCCGACGCCTTCCACATGACCGCGCCCAATGTCGACGGCCCCAAGCGGGCCATGAAGGCGGCGCTGCGCAACGCCGGCGTCAATGCCGACGAGGTGCAGTACCTCAACGCCCACGGCACCAGCACGCCGCTGGGTGACCTGAACGAGACCAACGCCATCAAGCTGGCCTTCGGCGAGCACGCGAAGAAGATGGTCGTCAACTCCACCAAGTCGATGACCGGCCACCTGCTCGGCGGCGCCGGCGGTATCGAGTCGGTATTCACCGTGCTGGCCCTGCACCACCAGGTGTCGCCGCCCACCATCAACCTCTTCAACCCCGACCCCGAGTGCGACCTGGACTACTGCGCCAACGAGGCGCGGTCGATGAAGATCGACGTGGCGGTGAAGAACAATTTCGGCTTCGGCGGCACCAACGGCACGCTGGTCTTCCGGCGCCTCTAGGGCCGTGCGCACCGCGCCGCCCGTCAGCGTGCGCTGCAGCGGCGGCGCGGCCTGGCACGCCTTGAGAGCCGGCCTGCCGGCACTGGGCGCCGGGGCCTTGGCGGCCTGGGCGCTCGGGCATGCCGGCTGGCCGGCTTCCCCGGCCCTGGCGGTGGTGCTGCTCGCCGCCGCGGTGGCCTGGCGGCCGGCGCAGCCGTCGCCCGTCTCGCTGGCCTGGGACGGCCAGCGCTGGCAGACCGACGGCACGCCCGGTGCCCTGAGCGTGATGATCGACGCCGGCGCCTTTCTTCTGCTGCGCCTGCGGCCTGAGGGGCAACGCGAGGGCTCGCGCTGGATCGCCGTCACCGCGCGCGAGGCCGGACCGGCGATGCATGCGCTGCGCGCGGCAGCCTATGCCCGCGTGGCGGGTGTCGATTCCGCCGCCGGCGTCGGCCTCGACGGCCTGCGACTGCCCCGCTGAATGGCCACCACCGACTCCGACGCCGATGCCCTGCTCGTCGAGCGTGTCAAGCGCGGCGACGTCAAGGCCTTCGAGATGCTGGTCGTCAAATACCAGCGCCGCATCGAGCGGCTGATCGGCCGCATGGTGCGCGACGCCGACCTGGTGCAGGACATCGCGCAGGAGACCTTCATCCGCGCCTACCGCGCGCTGCCGCAGTTCCGGGGCGACAGCGCCTTCTACACCTGGCTGTACCGGATCGCCGTGAATTCGGCCAAGAAGGCGCTGGCCGACTTCAAGCGCGACCCGCTGGTGACGGAGTCGGCGCTGCACACCGGCGAGGAGGGCGAGGAAACTTCCCGCGCCGAGAATGAACTAAGTGACGGCGAAACCCCCGAAGCCTTGCTGGCCAGCAAGGAAATCGCCGGTGTGGTCAACGCCGCGATCGAAGCCCTTTCCGAAGATCTGCGGCAGGCCATCACGCTGCGCGAGATCGAAGGCCTGAGCTAAGAAGAGATTGCCGAAGTCATGAACTGCCCGATCGGTACCGTCCGCTCCCGCATCTTCCGCGCCCGCGAGGCCATTGCCGCGCGGCTGCGTCCGTTGCTGGATACGCGTGACGGCACCCGCTGGTGAGGCTGCTGCCGCACAGCAGCCACTTTGATCGCTCCAAGTCCGAGTCGTTCCCATGCATCCACCACCCGCCCATTCCGCCACCCCGTCCGACGGCCTTGCCGCTGATTTCGCCGCCAACGACCCGCGCGGCTGGCTCTCGGCCCTGGCCGACGGTCAAGCCGACGCCACCGAGCCCGCCTGCGGACTGTGGCGCGACGATGCGGCGGCGCGCCAGACCTGGCATGCCTACCACCTGATCGGCGACGTGCTGCGATCGGAGGAGCTGGCGCGCGAGCCGGGTCGCGATGCCGCTTTCCTGGCCGCCTTGCACGAGAAGCTGGCCGCCGAGCCCGTGGTGCTGGCGCCCATGACCTCGGTCCCGCGCGAACGCGCACGCCAGCCCTGGCTGCTTCCCGCCGCCGCAGCGGCCGGCTTCGTGGCCGTGGCGGGCGTGCTGGTGGTGCTGCGGCTGGGCACGCCAGGCGCGCCGGTGCCGGCGGCCGTGATGGCCGGCGCACCAGGGCCGGGTTTCACGGCCGTGAGCAACGCCGCGGCGCCGGCGGCACCTGCTGCGCTCTTGCCGGCCGACAGCGCCGGCTTCATCCGCGATCCCCGGCTCAATGAATACCTGCGTGCCCACCAGGCGGCGGGCGGCGGCGTGGCTGCGGCCGCGCCGGGCGGCACGCTGCGGCAGGTGGACGTGGTGGTGCCCGGCGCGGGTGGGCCGAGGTGACGCACGCGGCATGGAGGCGCTGGCTGCCGCTGGCCACACTGTTGTCGTGCCTGTTGCCGGCCGGCACGGGGGCACAGGGCACGAACGCCAAGGCGCTGGCCGATGCGCGGGCCTGGCTGTCGCGCATCCACGCCGCGGCCAGCAGCGGCAACTACCACGGCACCATGGTTTTCAGTGCCGGAGGCGCCTTGTCGAGTTCGCGTGTCTGGCATTACTGCGTCGGCGACCAGACCTACGAGAAGCTGGAAACGCTGGACGGCCGCCAGCAGCGCATCGTGCGTCACAACGATGCCGTGCACACGCTGTGGCCGCAGTCGCGCCTGGCGGTGGTGGAAAGGCGCGAGGCCCTGGCGGCCTGGTCCACCACGCCGCAGCGGGTGGACCCGAAGGCGCTGGATCAGTACGAGTTGCGCCCCAACGGCGCGGCCCGCGTGGCCGGCCGCGAAGCCACGGTCTTCGTGCTCGAGCCGCGCGATGCGCTGCGTTATGCACAGCGCCTGTGGGCCGACCAGGCCACCGGACTGATGCTGCGCGCCGACGTCATCGGCCCCGGCACCGGGCAGCCGGTGCTGGAATCGACCGCGTTCTCCGAGATCGAGGTCGACGTCGAGCCGCAGCCCCAGGCCGTGCTGCAGACGCTGCGCAAGCTCGACGACTACCGCGTCGTGCGCCCGCAGCAGAAACGCACCACGCTGGAGGCCGAAGGCTGGGTGCTGGCCAAGCCGGTTTCGGGTTTCCATCTGGCCGGCTGTCTGAACCGCGGCATGGAGACGACAGGCGAGACCGACCCCGTGCTGCAGGCCGTGTTCTCCGACGGTCTGACGCATGTCTCGGTCTTTCTCGAACCCTATCGGCCGCAGCACCACCGCCGCGAGGTGCAGGCCCGCCAGGGCGCCACCGCCACCGTGACGCGGCGCCATGGCGAACACTGGGTCACCGCCGTGGGCGACGTGCCGCCGGCCACGCTGCAACTTTTTGCCGACGCCATCGAGCGGCGCCGCTAGCGCCATAGGGACTTGTCGCGGCGCGGCTGCGCCCCACCTTCGTATTCACTACCGTCCGGTTCTGTCCTCGACCCCTTTGCCCGGTTCCTCCCGGTTCGATCACATGACGCACACCAAGAAAATGATTCCCGTTCCCGAATGGGCCCGCCGGCTCTCGCTGACGCTGGGCGGCCTCGTGCTGGCCGCAGCCGCGCTGTGGCCGCAGGCCGGCAGCGCACAGACGGCGGCCGCCACGCCCACCGTGCAGTTGCCCGACTTCACCGAACTCGCCGCACGCGTCTCGCCCGCGGTGGTGAATATCCGCACCACCGAGCGGCGCGGCAGCAGCGCCTCGCCGCACGAAATGGATCCCAACATGGAGGAGTTCCTCCGCCGATTCGGCATTCCCATGCCGAATCGGCCCGATCCGCGTCGCGGTCCACGCGGCGACGACGACGAACCGCGCCAGCGCGGCGTGGGCTCGGGCTTCATCGTCAGCGCCGACGGCTTCATCATGACCAATGCGCACGTGGTCGATGACGCCGACGAGGTGATCGTCACACTTACCGACCGGCGTGAACTCAAGGCCCGCATCATCGGCGCCGACCGCCGCACCGACGTGGCGGTGGTCAAGGTCGACGCCACCGGCCTGCCCTTCGTGAAGATCGGCGACGTGAATCAGCTCAAGGTGGGCGAGTGGGTGATGGCCATCGGCTCGCCCTTCGGACTGGACAACACCGTGACCGCCGGCATCGTGAGCGCCAAGCAGCGCGACACCGGCGACTACCTGCCGTTCATCCAGACCGACGTGGCCATCAATCCCGGCAATTCGGGCGGCCCGCTGCTCAACCTGCGCGGCGAAGTGGTGGGCATCAATTCCCAGATCTTCAGCCGCTCGGGCGGCTTCATGGGCATCAGCTTCGCCATTCCCATCGACGAGGCGCAGCGCGTGGCCGAGCAGTTGCGCACCAGCGGGCGCGTCATCCGCGGCCGCATCGGGGTCACGATTGCGCCGGTGAACAAGGAAGTGGCCGAGGCCATCGGCCTGGGCGCGCCGCGCGGTGCGCTGGTGCAGAACGTCGAGGCCGACGGCCCGGCCGACAAGGCCGGTGTCCAGGCCGGCGACATCATCCTCAAGGTCGACGGCAAGGCGGTCGAGAAGTCGGGCGACCTGCCGCGCATCGTGGGCGGCACCAAGCCCGGGTCGAAGTCTTCGCTGCAGGTCTTCCGCCGCGGCAAGCTGCAGGAAGTTGCCGTCACCGTGGGCGAGTTCGAGCCCGAGGCACGGCCGCAGCGCGCGGGCACCCAGCCCAGCCCCGCGCCGGCGCCCGCCAAGAGCGTGCTCGGCATCACCGCCACCGACCTGACCGACGCGCAGAAGCGCGCCCTGAAGCTCGATGGCGGCGTGCGCGTCGAGGCCGCGGAAGGCGCGGCGGCACGTGCCGGTTTGCGCGAGGGCGACGTGATCCTGGCGCTGGGCAACACCGACATCACCGACCTGAAGCAATTCGCCAGCGTGGCCGCCAACCTGGAGAAGGCCGGCAAGAACATCAGCGCGCTGGTGCGCCGCGGCGACGGTGTGACCTGGGTCGTGATCCGGCTCGCGCGCTAGACCAAAGGTCGCTGCTGGCGGTGGCCCAGACCCGGCGGACAAGTCGACCTTGCCGCCGGGTCTTTTCGCATCATGGGAATCGATGACCAGTCGGGTTTGACCGGCCCACGATTGCCGTTTCGTCTGTAAGTCAGTGTGCGCACACGTCGTTTTGCCACCACCGTCGATTACCGGTCATCCCGTCTAGAATTGCGCCAACGGCGGCTGGATTTACCTGCCCCAGGACTGCGAAGTGCTTGTCCCAAGGCATCGGATGCGACTCGATCCAACCTGTTGAAAATCTGTGGACAAGTTTTCCGTGTTGGACCCCTGCAACGGCTGGAAATCAAGCAACGACGCGGCTTCCGGCTCGGTTCATTTGGCTACAATGGTGGCCCAACAAGCAGTTGCCAAACGTTCTGTTGGAAGGCGCGTCACCCTCTTTGACGCGCCTTTTTTTTGGTTCCGGCACGGCCCTTCCGGGCCTTCACATCGCTGCGCGATGTGAGCCTGCACCGCAGCCACTTCGTGGCTGTAGCCGCGACTGCGGCGACAGGCTTCACTAGACCATGAATCACATCCGAAACTTTTCCATCATCGCCCACATCGACCACGGCAAGAGCACGCTGGCCGACCGCATCATCCAGCGGTGCGGTGGCCTGTCCGATCGCGAGATGGAGGCGCAGGTGCTCGACTCGATGGACATCGAGCGCGAGCGCGGCATCACGATCAAGGCCCAGACAGCGGCCCTGAGCTACACCGCGCGCAACGGCCAGACCTACCAGCTCAACCTCATCGACACACCGGGCCACGTCGACTTCTCGTACGAGGTCAGCCGTTCGCTGTCGGCCTGCGAAGGCGCACTGCTGGTGGTCGACGCTTCGCAGGGCGTGGAGGCGCAGACGGTGGCCAACTGCTACACGGCGCTCGACCTCGGCGTGGAAGTGGTGCCGGTGCTGAACAAGATGGACCTGCCGCAGGCCGACCCCGAGCGCGCCAAGCAGGAGATCGAAGACGTGATCGGCATCGACGCCGACGACGCCATTCCCTGCAGCGCCAAGACCGGCATGGGCCTGGACGACATCATCGAGGCGGTGATCCACCGCATGCCGGCGCCGCGCGGCAACCCGGCAGGCCCGCCTCGGGCCATGATCGTCGACAGCTGGTTCGACACCTACGTCGGCGTGGTGATGCTGGTGCGCGTGGTCGACGGCTCGTTCGGCAAGGGCGAGCGCATCCGCATGATGGCCACCAACACCGTCTACGGCATCGAATCGATGGGCGTGTTCACGCCCAAGAGTCTGCCGCGCGACGTGCTGAAGGCCGGCGAGGTGGGCTTCGTCATCTGCGGCATCAAGGAACTGCACGCGGCCAAGGTCGGCGACACGCTGACGCTGGAAAAGAAGCTGCCCAACAATGCCGGTCCGGCGAGCGAGCCGCTGCCGGGCTTCAAGGAGATCCAGCCGCAGGTCTTCGCAGGGCTGTATCCCACCGAGGCCAGCGAATACGACCAGCTGCGCGATGCGCTGGAAAAGCTCAAGCTCAACGACAGCAGCCTGCGTTTCGAGCCCGAGGTCAGTCAGGCGCTGGGTTTCGGCTTCCGCTGCGGCTTTCTCGGCCTGCTGCACATGGAGATCGTGCAGGAGCGCCTGGAACGCGAGTTCGACCAGGACCTCATCACCACCGCGCCCAGCGTCGTCTACCAGGTGGAGCTCAGCGACGGCACCGTGCTCGAGGTCGAGAACCCGAGCAAGATGCCCGACCCGGGGCGCATCAAGGAGATCCGCGAACCCATCGTCACCGTGCACTTGTACATGCCGCAGGAATACGTGGGCCCGGTGATGACGCTGGCCAACAGCAAGCGCGGCGTGCAGCTCAACATGGCCTACCACGGCCGCCAGGTGATGCTGAGCTACGAGATCCCGCTGGCCGAGATCGTGCTCGACTTCTTCGACAAGCTCAAGAGCGTGTCGCGCGGCTATGCGTCCATGGACTACGAGTTCAAGGAGTACCGCGCCGCCGACGTGGTGAAGGTCGACATGCTGCTCAACGGCGACCGCATCGATGCCCTCTCGGTCATCGTGCACCGCAGCCAGAGCCAGTACCGCGGGCGCCAGGTGGCGGCCAAGATGCGCGAGATCATCCCGCGCCAGATGTACGACGTGGCGATCCAGGCGGCGATCGGCGCCAACATCATCTCGCGCGAGAACATCAAGGCGCTGCGCAAGAACGTGCTGGCAAAATGCTACGGCGGCGACATCACGCGCAAGAAGAAGCTGCTCGAGAAGCAGAAGGCCGGCAAGAAGCGCATGAAGCAGATCGGCTCCGTCGAGGTGCCGCAAGAGGCCTTCCTGGCCATCCTCCAGGTCGACGACTAGAAGACAAGAACTCCATGAGTGCATTGACCGGCGCCCTGTACGGCGCCCTGATCGTCTACCTGGGTGGCTGGTTCCTGGGCCACTGGACGGGCAATTTCTCGCTGCTGCTGTTCATGCTGACGGTGGTGACGCTGGCCTACTGGCTGGCCGAGCGCTTCCACTTCGCGCCGGCGCGCGCGGCCGCGGCGGCGGCGCTGGAGCAGCAGGACGCGGCGCGGCGCGCACAACTGGCGTCGCAGGGCATCACGCGCGTCGACGGCGACCTGGCGCAGGCGCGGCAGAAGCTGCTCATGCAGCCCTGGTGGCTGGACTGGACCGCCGGTCTGTTTCCGGTGATCCTGGTCGTCTTCCTGCTGCGCAGCTTCCTGTTCGAGCCGTTCAAGATTCCTTCGGGGTCGATGGTGCCGACGCTGATGGTCGGTGATCTGATCCTGGTGAGCAAGTTCCACTACGGCGTGCGGCTGCCGGTGATCAACAAGAAGATCATCGACAACAACCCGGTGCAGCGCGGCGACGTGATGGTCTTCCGCTATCCGGTGGACCCGCGGCTGGACTACATCAAGCGCGTGGTGGGGCTGCCCGGCGACGAGATCGCCTACCTGAATCAGAAGCTCACCATCAACGGCCAGCCGGTGCCCACGGTGGCCCAGGGCGAGCATTACGACGACGACAGCCTGAGCTACGCGCCGCTGTTCAGCGAGAAGCTCGGCGCGGTGGAGCACCAGATCCGGGTCGAGCCGCGCCGCAGCGCGTACTACGGGCCCGACCCCAAGCGCTTCCCGATGGCCGAGAATTGCCAATATTCACCCGAGGGTGTCACCTGCAAGGTGCCGCCCGGGCACTATTTTCTAATGGGTGACAACCGCGACAATTCGCAGGATTCACGTTTCTGGGGATTTGTGCCGGACGAGAATATCGTCGGCAAGGCATTCTTCGTGTGGATGAACTTCGGCAACCTGGGGCGTATCGGTTCGTTCCATTGACGCGCCGGGCCCCGGCAGCAGACTGCAGGCCATGACAGCACTGAATCACTCGTTTTCCAAAGTTCGCGGCCGCAGCCCGTTGCCGCGCGGCCGGCAGCGCGGGCTCACGCTGTTCAGCCTGCTGTTCTGGGGCATCCTGGTCGGCTTCGTCGGCTACCTGCTGGTGCGTGCGCTGCCCACGCTGAACGAATATTTCACCATCCAGCGCACGGTGGACAAGATCGCCAAGGAGCAGCCTGCCACCGTGGCCGTGGCGCGGCAGGCTTTCGACAAGCAGAAGGACCTGGAATATTCGATCTCGTCCATCTCCGGCCGCGACCTGTCCATCACCAAGGAAAACGACCAGGTGGTGATCGGCTTTGCCTACGACAAGGAGATTCCGGTCATGGGTCCGGTCTACATCCTGATCAAGTACGAGGGGCGCTCCAAGTGAGGGTGGCCCGGCAGCCGGGATGACGGAAAGCGCGGCACTGCAGGCCCTGCAAAGGCGGCTGGGCCACCACTTCGCCCGGCCAACGCTGCTGGTGCAGGCGCTCACGCATCGCAGCTTCGGCGCCGAACACAACGAGCGGCTCGAATTCCTGGGTGACGCAGTGCTCAGCCTGGGGGTTTCGGCGTTGCTGTACGAGCGCTTCTCGGGCAGCGACGAGGGTGACCTCACGCGCGTGCGCGCCCACCTGGTGCGCGAAGACAGCCTGCACCGCGCGGCGTTGGCGCTCGGCCTGCCCGAGGTGCTGCGCCTGTCCGAGGGCGAAGGGCGTGGCGGCGGCGCGCAGCGGCCGTCGATCCTGGCCGACGCGGTGGAGGCGCTCATCGGCGCCGTCTTCCTGGACGGTGGCTACGCGCCGGCCCAGACCGTGGTGCAGCGTCTGTTCGGCGAGGTCATCCAGTCCACCGAAGCCGACAGCTGGGCCAAGGACGCCAAGACCGAACTGCAGAAATGGCTGCAGGCGCGGCGCATCTCCGTGCCGGCCTACCGCATCACCGCCACGCGGGGCCAGGCGCATGCGCAGACCTTCGAGGTCGAATGCGCGGTGCCCTCGCTCGGCCTGGCCGAACGCGGCGAAGGCCGCTCGCGCCGCATCGCCGAACAGGAGGCGGCGCGCCGCCTGCTCGAGTTGCTGAAGGCCAGCGACCGCCCTGGCGGCCCGCTCCGTTCATGACCCAGCGCTGCGGCCTCGTCGCCATCGTCGGCCGCCCCAACGTGGGCAAGAGCACGCTGCTCAATGCGCTGGTGGGACAGAAGATCAGCATCACCTCGAAGAAGGCGCAGACCACGCGCCACCGCATCACTGGCGTGCGCACGCGGGGTACCACGCAATTCGTCTTCGTCGACACGCCGGGCTTTCAGACGACGCAGACCAAGGCGCTGAACCGCACGCTCAACCGCACCGTCACTTCGGCACTGGGCGACGTGGACGTGGTGCTCTTCGTGGTGGAAGCGGGCCGCTTCGGGCTGCCCGACGCCAAGGTGCTGGCGCTGCTGCCGCCGGACAAGCCGGCGCTGCTGATCGCCAACAAGCTGGACGCCATGCCGCGCCGCACCGACGTGCTGCCCTGGCTGCGCGGCATGCAGGAACGCCACCCCTTCGCCGAATTCGTGCCCATGTCGGCGGAGCGCACGGCCGACGTGGAACGCCTGTTCGGCATCATCGAGCCCTACCTGCCCGAGCAGTCCTGGTTCTACGAGGAAGACGCGCTCACCGACCGCAGCGACCGCTTCCTGGCCAGCGAGATCGTGCGCGAGAAACTGTTCCGCCTGACCGGTGACGAGCTGCCCTACAGCTGCACGGTGGTGGTCGAGAAGTTCGAGGAAGAAGGGAGCCTGCGCCGCATCGCCGCCAGCATCGTGGTCGAGCGCGATGCGCACAAGGGCATGGTCATCGGCGAAGGCGGCGAGAGGCTCAAGCGTATCGGCAGCGAAGCGCGGCAGGAGCTGGAACGCCTGCTCGACGCCAGAGTCTTCCTGGAGCTGTGGGTCAAGGTGCGCTCGGGCTGGGCCGACGACGAAAGCCACCTGCGCAGCTACGGCTACGAATGACCACGCCGCCGCGGCGCCCCGCGGGCGAACCCCCGGGCGCGGCCCGCACCGCCGGCGCACGTGCCGGCAGCAGCCTGCTGGCCTATGTGCTGCACCACCACGACTGGAGCGAGACGAGCCTGATCGTCGAGCTCCTCACGCGCGAGCAGGGCCGCGTGGTGGTGGCGGCCAAGGGCGCCAAGCGGCCGACCTCGCAGCTGCGGTCGGTGCTGCTGCCCTTCCAGCCCGTGCTGGCACACCTGGGCAAGGTGCCTACCGACGAACAGGCCGAGGTGCGCACGCTGCGCACGGCCGAATGGGTGGGCGGCGCGCCGCTGCTGGCGGCTTCGGCGATGTTCCCGGGCTACTACCTGAACGAACTGCTGCTCAAGCTCCTGGCGCGGCAGGATCCGCACCCGACGCTGTTCGACGCCTATGCCGACACCCTGGGTGCGCTGGCCACGCAGGCCGGAACCGGCGACGAGGCGGCGGCGCTGCGCGCCTTCGAATTGCTGCTGCTGCGTGAGACCGGCGTGCTGCCCGACCTGGCCCAGGTCACGCTCACCGCCGAGCCGCTGCAGCCGGCCGCGCGCTACAGCCTGCAGGCGGAAGCCGGCGTGGCGCCCGAAGCCCAAGGGGCGCCGGGTGCGGCCTGGGTGGCGTGGGAAGCCGCGCTGGCGCACGGCAGCACGGCGGCATTGCGCCAGGCGGTGGCGCCGCACGCCGCGGCGCTGCGTGCGCCTTTGCGGGCCCTGCTTCACTATCATCTGGGGACGACCCCTTTGCGCACACGTCAGGTCTGGCAGGGCGTGCAGCGCCTGGCCGAGAATGCACCCCGATGAATCCCCTCGTCAGCACGGACACCCGGCACGGCGGCACCCGGCTGTCGGTCAATGTCAACAAGGTGGCGCTGTTGCGCAATACACGCCATCTCGGCATTCCGAGCGTGGCGCGCGCGGCCACGCTGTGCCTGCAAGCCGGCGCCGACGGCATCACCGTGCACCCGCGACCCGACGAGCGCCACATCCGTCCCCACGACGTGCACGATATCGCCGCGCTGCTGAAGGACTGGCCGCAGGCCGAATACAACATCGAGGGCAACCCGTTCCACAACCTGATGGACTTCGTGCGCGAGCTCGCGGACAAGGGCATGCCGCCGCAGCAGGCCACCTTCGTGCCCGACAGCGAGGGCCAGTTCACCTCGGACCACGGCTGGGACCTGGCGCTGGACGGTGAGCGCCTGCGGCCGCTGATCGCCGAGTGCAGCGCTCTGGGCGTGCGCGTGAGCCTGTTCATGGACCCGCTGCCCGAGGCCATGGCGCTGGCGCGTGCGGTGGGGGCGCAGCGGGTCGAGCTCTACACCGAGCCTTATGCGGCGGCGCATGCCGCTGCGCGGCCTGCTGATGCGGCGGCGCATGGTCAAGCGGGCCAGGCCGAGCAGCTGGCCCGATTTGCGGCAGCGGCTGCCGCGGCGCAGGCGCAAGGCCTGGGCGTCAACGCCGGCCACGACCTCAACCGTGACAACCTGGCCGATTTCCTGCGCGCGGTGCCCGGCGTGCTGGAGGTTTCGATCGGCCACGCGCTCGTCGCCGATGCCTTGGAACTCGGCCTGCCCGAAACGGTTCGTGCCTACCAGCGATGCATCCGCGCCGCCGAATCGGGCGCCGCGCGGCCATGATCTACGGCATCGGCACCGACCTCTGCGACATCCGCCGCATGGCCGCAACCTACGCCCGCCGCGGCGAACGCTTTCCCGAGCGCGTGCTGGGCCCGGCCGAACTGACGGTCTTCCGTGCCCGCCAGGCGCGCGCGCCGGCACGCGGGCTGCGTTTCCTGGCCACGCGCTTCTCGGCCAAGGAGGCCTTTTCCAAGGCCATCGGGCTGGGCATCCGCAGCCCCATGACCTGGCGTGCCTGCGAGGTGCTCAACGAGGCCAGCGGCAAGCCCTTCGTGCGCCTGTCTGGCGTGCTGGCCGAGTGGTTCGAAGCCCGCGGCCTGGTGGCCCACGTCACCGTCACCGACGAGACCGATTTCGCGGCCTCCTTCGTCGTCGTCGAAACCCGCCCCACGCCTGAGAAAGCCCCTTCATGACCGCCCATGCCCCCGTGGTGCTCGACATTGCCGGCACCCGCCTCACCGCGGCCGACCGCCGGCGCCTGAAGCACCCGCTCACCGGCGGGCTGATCCTGTTCGCGCGCAACTGGGCCGACCGGCGCCAGCTCACCGAACTCACCGCCGCCGTCAAGGACGTGCGGCCCGACCTGCTGATCTGCGTCGACAACGAAGGCGGTCGCGTGCAGCGCTTCCGCACCGGCGGCTTCACTGCGCTGCCGGCGATGCGCGTGCTGGGCGAGATGTGGATGCACGACCCGCTCGGCGCCACCGACGCCGCCACCGCGCTCGGTCACGTGCTGGCCAGCGAACTGCGGGCCTGCGGCGTGGACCTGAGCTTCACGCCCGTGCTCGACCTCGACCATGGCGGCAGCAGCGTCATCGGCGACCGCGCCTTCCACCGCGACGCGCGTGTCGTCACGCTGCTGGCCAAGAGCGTGATGCACGGCCTGCTGCGCGCCGGCATGGCCCACTGCGGCAAACATTACCCGGGCCACGGCTTCGTCAAGGCCGACAGCCACGTCGCCGTGCCGGTGGACAAGCGCTCGCTCAAGGCCATCCTGACGGAGGACGCCAGGCCCTACGAATGGCTCAGCGCCAGCCTGAGCGGCGTGATGCCGGCGCACGTGGTCTACCCCAGGGTCGACCACCGCCCGGCGGGCTTTTCCGAACGATGGCTGAAGGACATCCTGCGCGGCCAGTTCGGCTTCACCGGCGCCATCTTCACCGACGACCTCAGCATGGAAGGCGCACGCCACCTCGACGGCGCCACGCTCAGCTACACCGAGGCCGCGGCGCTGGCGCTGGACGCCGGCTGCGACCTGGTGCTGCTGTGCAACCAGTCGGTGGACGGCGGTACGGCCGTGGACGAACTGCTGGCGGGCCTGGGCCGCGCCGCCGACGAAGGCCACTGGCACCCCGACCCCGACAGCGAGCAGCGTCGCCTGGCCATGCTGCCGCAGACGCCGCCGCTGACCTGGGACGAGCTGATGCACGACCCGGTGTACCAGCGCGCGCTGGAACGGCTGCCGTGACCGTGGCGCGCTGAATTCCGCCCCCTATCCCGCCTGGGCGGGAGAGGGGGCAAGGCCAGCGAACCCGCTTCAGCCCGCGCTGGCCTCGAACGGCAGCTTCAGCTGCGACAAGTCCTTCTTCGTCTCCACCAGCACCAGCGGGCCTTCGTCGACCAGCACCTGGCGGCGCGGCTCGCGCGGCACGCGCACCGGTGGCGGCTCGGCGGCCATGGCTTGCTGCACGGCGCGGATCCTTTCGGCATCGGAAAGCACCCACTCCAGGCCGGCCGAACCGGCCAGCTGGCGCAATTCGTCGGTCGGCAACTGGTAGGGCTCGATGCGGATCGGCTCGGCTGCGTGCGGCGGGGTCACGGACTCCGTTGCGGCTGAAACGGCCACGCGCTCGACTGCCTGCGCCCGTGCCACGGGCTCGGTCGCCTCCGTGGCCGCTTCGACGGTCGGCGCTTCCTGCCAGGCCGAGACAGTCGCCACCGGCTCGGCCGGTGCGACGGCCGCTGCCGCGACGGGTGCCCAGGTGTCGCCCGAGTCGGCCTCGGCCGTCACGACCTCGACAGCGGCAGCGCCTTCGCCTGTCTCACGGGACCGGTCCCGATCCCGGCCGCGGCCACCGCGACGACGGCCGCGTGGCTCGCGTTCCCCGGTCTCGGCCACGGCTTCGGGCGCTGACTCGAAGGGCGCACCGTCTGCGTTGCCGGAGTCGGTCGGAGCGGCTGCTTCCTGCGGCAGCGCGGTCCCTTCGGCGCCCACCGGTCCCTCTTCGCCCCGGCCTTCGTTGCGGTCGCGGCCGCCACGACGGCGGCGTCGGCCCTTGCCTTCGCGGTCGGCATCGTCGGCGGCGGCTTCGGCACCAGAAGCGGCTTCGGCCAGACCCTGCGGGGTGACCGTCGCGTCCTCGGCGCGGGGTGCGCGCTCCGGGCGCGGGCCGCGGCGACTCTCGCCCCGACCCTCGCCCCGCGGCTCCCCGCGGCCTTCGCCGCGCGACTCGTTCCGACCTTCGGCGCGGGGTGCGCGCTCTTCGCGCTCGGCGGGCGCGGCGTCGGTGGCAGTCTCGGCGCGCGGGCCCCGGCCATTTCGGCTTTCGCGGCTTTCTCGTCCCTCGCGACCTTCCCGACCTTCGCCGCGACCACCGCGTGGCCCGCGCTCGCCGCGTTCGCCACCACGCCCGCCGCGTTCACCGCGCCGGCCATCCCGCTTCTCGGCGGTGGCCGCAGCCGCGGCCACCGGCACGGCCGGCGCCAAGGCCGCGGCCGGTGGCGCGGCTGCGGTGGCCGGTGCCGGCGCGGGCGATCCCCCCAGCAATCTCTTAACCCAGCCGAAGAACCCGCTGCCTGCCGGAGCCGGCGCCGGCGCCGGCGCGGGGGTTGCCGGTGCGGCAGCCATCGGGGCGGCCACGCGCACGGGCGGCGGTGGCGGCGGTGCCGGCGGCGCCGGCTGATCGGGCAGTACGCCCTTGATGACGGGTTCCTGCTTGGCGCGGCCCTTCTCGGAGGCGTCGCGGCGGCGCGTGATGCCGACCTCGTCGTCCGGCTCCTCGATCATGGTGTAGCTCGCCTGCAGGCCTTCCAGCCGCGGGTCGTCGTGACGCAGCCGCTCGAGCTTGTAGTTCGGCGTCTCGAGGTGCTTGTTGGGCACCAGCAGCACCGTCACGCGCTGCTTGAGCTCGATCTTGGTGATCTCGGTGCGCTTTTCGTTGAGCAGGAAGCTCGTCACCTCCACCGGCACCTGCACGTGCACGGCAGCGGTGTTCTCCTTCATCGACTCCTCCTGCACCATGCGCAGGATCTGAAGCGCGCTGCTTTCGGTGTCGCGGATGTGGCCGGTGCCGTTGCAGCGCGGGCAGGTGATGTGGTTGCCTTCGCTCAGCGCCGGGCGCAGGCGCTGGCGGCTCAGCTCCAGCAGGCCGAACTTGCTGATGCTGCTGAACTGCACGCGTGCGCGATCGGTGCGCAGCGCGTCGCGCAGGCGCTGTTCCACCTCGCGGCGGTTCTTGCTCTCTTCCATGTCGATGAAGTCGACGACGATGAGCCCGCCCAGGTCGCGCAAACGCATCTGGCGCGCGATCTCGTCGGCCGCTTCCAGGTTGGTGCGGGTGGCGGTTTCCTCGATGTCGCTGCCGCGCGTGCTGCGCGCCGAGTTCACGTCCACCGAGACCAGGGCTTCGGTGTGGTCGATGACGATGGCGCCGCCGCTGGGCAGGTTCACCGTGCGTGTGAACGCGGTCTCGATCTGGTGCTCGATCTGGAAGCGCGAAAACAGCGGCGCGTCGTCGCGGTAGCGCTTCACCCGCGATGCCGTCTCGGGCATCACGTGGTTCATGAACTGCTGTGCCTGTTCGAAGATGTCGTCGGTATCGATCAGGATCTCGCCGATATCGGCGGTGAAGTAGTCGCGGATGGCGCGAATGACGAGCGAACTTTCCTGGTAGATCAGGAACGCGCCCTTGCCCGCCTTGGAAGCGCCGTCGATGGCGTCCCACAGCTTGAGCATGTAGTTCAGGTCCCACTGCAGTTCCGCCGCGCTGCGGCCGATGCCGGCGGTGCGCGCGATCAGGCTCATGCCCTTGGGATATTCGAGCTGGTCGAGGTTTTCCTTCAACTCTTCCCGGTCCTCGCCCTCGATGCGGCGGCTGACGCCCCCGCCACGCGGGTTGTTCGGCATCAGCACCAGATAGCGACCGGCCAGGCTGACGAAGGTGGTGAGCGCCGCGCCCTTGTTGCCGCGCTCTTCCTTTTCCACCTGCACGAGCAGGCTGTC
>Ga0073899_10001874_pt1 | contig 19131 bp, 8 predicted proteins | sample KloWWTmetaKNB5Ph_FD_88975 | JGI IMG/M metagenome (GOLD analysis project Ga0073899, IMG submission 88975) | Active sludge microbial communities from Klosterneuburg, Austria, studying microevolution and ecology of nitrifiers - Klosterneuburg... | ecosystem: Engineered > WWTP > Aerobic digester >... | reverse complement strand
GAGGACCTGGCGATCCAGATGCCGCGGTTCGCGCCGCTGGTCGAGGCGCTCGGCTGGCCGGTGCTGGCCATCCCCGGCGTCGAGGCCGACGACGTGGTCGCGACGCTGGCCTCGGCGGCGGCGGCCCGCGGCTGGGAGTGCACGATCTACTCGGCCGACAAGGACCTGATGCAGCTGGTGGGCGAGCACACCGCGGTGATCGACGCGATGCGCGCGCAGACCTACACCCGGGCCGCGGTGATCGAGAAGTTCGGCGTGCCGCCCGAGCGCATCGCCGACTTCCTGGCGCTGCGCGGCGACACCAGCGACAACATCCCCGGCGTGGCCGGCGTCGGCGACAAGACCGCGGCCGAGCTGGTCAACACCTTCCCCGACCTCGAGGCGCTGATCGCGGCCAACCCGAAGGTGCGCGGCAAGCACCCGCTGGGCGATCCGGCGCAGGTCGAGCGGCTGCGCATCTCGCGCCGGCTGGTCGAGCTGGATCGCCAGGTGGCGCTGCCGACCGCGGTCGAGGACCTGCGGGCGCGATCGTGGGATCGGCCGGCGCTGACCGCGATCTTCCAGGAGCTGGAGTTCGCCAACCTGGTCGAGAAGGTCGAGCGCACGGTCGCCGCGCGCGCCGACGCGGTGCCGCCGCCGGTCGCGACGATCGAGGCGCCGGCGGCGCTGGGCCCGGCGCCGGCGGTGGCCGACACCGCGGCGGCGATCGCCGACGTGTGCGCCGCCGCGCGGGCGGCCGGCCGGGTGGCGCTGGCGGTCGAGACCACCGGCCGCTTCGATCGCGCGACGGTGATCGGCGTGGCGCTGGCGGTGGCCGGCCACGCGCCGGCCTACGTCCCGCTGGCCCACCGCTCGCTGGCGGCCGGGCCGCCGCCGAGCGACGCGGCGCTGGCGCCGCTGGCCGCGCTGCTCGCCGACGCGACCGTCGGCAAGGTGATCCACGACTCCAAGCACGCCGAGCGCTGCCTGGGCCACCGCGGCTGGCCGGTGGTCGGCATCGTCGACGATCCGATGCTCGCGCAGTTCCTGATCGACGCCAGCGCCGAGCCGAGCGTGGCGACCTTGGCCGCCGGCGTCGGCGCGACCTTGCCCGAGCACGCGGCGGCGGTGGGCAAGGCCGGCTCGTTCGAGGCGGCGGCCCCGGCCGAGGCGGCGGCGTGGCTGGGGGTGGCGGCGGCCGCGACCGGGGCGGCGGCGCCGCGGCTGCGGGCCCAGCTCGAGGGGCGCAAGGTGATCGCGCTCTACGACGACCTCGAGCTGCCGATCGCGCGGATCCTGTGCGAGCTCGAGCGCACCGGCATCTGCATCGACCGCGCGCACTTCGAGCAGCTGTCGGCCGAGGTCGCGGCGCAGATCGCCGGGCTCGAGGCGCGGATCGCCGAGCTGGGCGGCGGCGACGTCAACGTCGGCTCACCCAAGCAGCTGGCGGCGCTGCTGTTCGAGCGGCTCGGGCTCGAGAGCGACCGCATGAAGAAGACCAAGACCGGGTACTCGGTCGATCACGAGGTGCTCGAGAGCCTGATCGACGCCCACCCGATCGTGCGGCCGATCCTCGATCACCGCGAGCTGACCAAGCTGCGCGGCACCTACCTCGACGCGCTGCCGCCGCTGGTCCACCCGAAGACCGGGCGGCTGCACACGCTGTTCAACCAGGTGGTGGCGGCGACCGGCCGGATCTCGTCGCAGGACCCCAACCTGCAGAACATCCCGATCCGCACCGAGGTCGGCCGCGCGATCCGCAAGGGCTTCGTCGCGGCGCCCGGCAAGGTGCTCCTGGCCGCCGACTACTCGCAGATCGAGCTGCGGATCATGGCCCACCTGTCGGGCGATCCGGTGCTGTGCAAGGCGTTCCGCGAGGGCATCGACGTCCACGCCCAGACCGCGTCCGAGGTGCTCGAGCTGCCGCTGACGGCGATCACCGCCAAGGAGCGCCGCATCGCCAAGGCGGTCAACTACGGGCTGATCTACGGCCAGTCGGATTTCGGCCTGGCCCGCGCGCTCGACATCAGCAAGAAGGACGCCCGCGAGTACATCGATCGCTACTTCGCGCGGCTGCCGACGGTGCGGCGGTTCATGGATCAGCTGGTGGCCGACGCCAAGGCCGCGGGCGGCGCGCGCACGGTGCTGGGCCGCTGGCGCCCGATCCCCGAGCTGGCCTCGAAGAGCCCGGTGGCGCGGCGGGCCGCCGAGCGGGTCGCGCAGAACACGCCGCTGCAAGGCTCGGGCGCCGACATCCTCAAGCGCGCGATGGTGGCGTGCCACGCGCGGATCGCGCGCGAGCGGCTGCCGGCGACGATGCTCTTGACGGTGCACGACGAGCTGGTGTTCGAGATCGATCCCGAGCGCGCCGACGCGATTGGCGCGGCGATCAAGCAGGAGATGGAGCAGGCGTTCGCGCTCGACGTGCCGCTCGAGGTCGACCTCGGCGTGGCCCGGTCGTGGGCCGACGCCTGAGCCCGCGCTGACCGACCGAAACGAGCGCGCGCGCCGCGGGTTGGGTACACTGCCGGCGTGCGCACGGCGCCTTGGCTCCTGGGCCTCCTGACGATCGCCGCGTGCGGCGACGCGCGCCGGGCCCCGCCGCCGGCGCCGCCGCCCGATCCGCCCGCGGCGGCGGCGAGCGCGATCCCGCCGGCCCGGGCCGACGCGGCGCCGACCCCGGCGCGCGATCCGCTGCTCGGCACCTGCGCGGTGGCGGCGGGCGCGGCCACGATGACCGCCGACGCGCTGGTCGGGGCGCTGCTCGACGAGGCCGGCCAGCGGCTCGACGCCGGGGCCTACGCCGACGCGTTCACCTGCGCCGACATGGCGGCCGATCGCGCGCCGCGCTCGATCGAGGCCCACCACCTGCGCGGCGCGGCGCTGGCCGGGGCCGGGCACGACGACGAGGCCCGGGTCGCCTACGACCTGGCGCTGGCGCTCGATCCCGAGGACCCCGAGACGCTGCGGGCGGTGGCCGACTTCTACGTCAACGTGATCGCCGGCAAGACCCGCGACACCACCGCGCTCGGCCTCGAGCTCGCGCGGCGGGGCAGCGCCCGCGCCACCGCGCGCCGCCGCGGCCAGGCCGACCTGCGCGCCGAGCTGGCGCTGATCGAGGCGCAGGGCTGGAACGATCTCGGCCGCGCCGATCTGGCGCTGGAGCGCGCGGCGGCGGCGGTCGCGCTCGACGGCACGCTGACCGACGCGCTGCACGAGCACGGCGTCGCGCTGTTCAACCTGGGCCGGTTCCGGGAGGCGGCGGCTCGCCTCGAGCAGGTGCTGGCGGCGCGGCCCGATGAGCCCTACGCCCACCACATGCTGGGGCTGGCGCTCGAGCAGCTCGACCGCACCGGCGAGGCCGCCACCCACCTCGCCCGGGCCCGGGCGCTGGCGCCCGACGAGTTCCCGCCGCCGGTCGAGATCACGATGGCCGAGATGGAGGCCGAGATCGGGCGCGCGGTGGCGGCGCTGCCGCCCGAGTCCCAGGCCAAGGCCGCGCTGGTGCCGATCACCGTGGCCGACGTCCCCGATCCCACCGACCTGGCCGCCAGCGATCCGCCGTTCCCGCCGACGATCCTCGGGCTGTTCCGCGGGCTGCCGCTGGGCGCCAGCCCCGAGCCCGGCGAGCACCCGCCGGCGCGGGCGATCGTGCTGTACCGGATGAACCTGGCCCGGGCGGTGCGGTCGCGCGCCGAGCTGACCGAGCAGATCGAACGCACGATCCGCCACGAGCTGGGCCACCTCGACGGCCTCGACGAGGACGATCTGCGCCGCCGCGATCTGGAGTGACGCGCGGCGCCGGCGGCGCGCGGCGGCGCGCGCGTCTCGTGAGGGGGCCCCCGTGGGGGCCCGCTGGGGAGAGGCTGGCGACAGGCTCTCCCAGGAACTCGTGTACCATCCCGGGGTCATGTCCGATCGCGTGGCCCCGGCGCCGTCGTCGCCGGCCGACGAGCGCGCCGCGCTGCCCGAACAGCTCGATCGGGCGGCGCTGGCGGCCGCGCTGCACCGCGAGCGGCAGAAGCTCGAGCTCGTGACCGAGGTCGGGGCGGCGCTGTCGGCGACGCCAGATCTCGACTCGCTGTTGCGGCTGCTGATCGACAAGGTCACCGAGCTGATGGACGCCGATCGCTCGACCTTGTACCTGCTGTCCGAGGACGGCACCGAGCTGTGGTCGAAGGTGGTGCAGGGCAAGGACACGCTGGCGATCCGCCTCCAGGTCGGCGAGGGCATCGCCGGCTGGGTCGCGCAGTCGGGGCAGGTGGTGAACATCGCCGACGCCTACCGCGACACCCGGTTCCAGCCGGCGGTCGACCTGCGCTCGGGCTACCGCACGCGCTCGATCCTGTGCGTGCCGATGCGCAACCGCGCCGGCGCCGTGGTCGGCGTGGTGCAGGTGCTCAACAAGCGCGCGCCGGCGCTGGCCGAGACCCGCACCGACGAGAACATCAGCGCGACCTTGAGCCTGTTCTCGCCGTTCGCCGCCGAGGACGAGGAGCTCTTGCTGGCGCTGGCCAGCCAGGCCGCGGTGGTGATCGACAACTCCAAGCTGTACCTGTCGGTGCTGGCCAAGAACGCCGAGCTGGCGCGCACGACCGCCTTGCTCGAGGCGCGCTCGCACGAGCTCAACGTGCTGTACGAGGTCGAGAAGGAGCTGTCGGCGGCGACCGACCTCGACGGCTCGCTGGTCCGCATCCTGGGCCGCGCGGTCGATCTGCTGGGCGCCGAGGCCGGCTCGATCGCGCTCCTGACCGCGGCCGGCGACGCGCTCGAGCTGCGCACGGTGCAGGGGCCGGCGGCGGCGCAGCTGCGCGACGCGCGGATCGCGCTGGGCCAGGGCCTGCTGGGCTGGGCGGTGGCGCGGCGCGAGCCGGTGATCGCCAACCAGGCCGACGGCGATCCGCGCTACGCCCGCGACTTCGCGCGCGAGCACGGGGTCAGCGCGCGCTCGCTGATGGCGGCGCCGGTGCTCGACGGCGAGCGCGTCGTCGGCGGCATCGAGATCCTCGACAAGCGCGCCGGCGACTTCGACGACGCCGACCTGCGGCTCTTGGTGCTGGTGGCCGGCCAGGTCGGGCAGGCGATCAGCCTGGCCCGCAGCCGCGACGAGACCCGCGATCAGGATCGGCTGGCGTCGATCGGCCGGCTGATGGCCGGCGTGCTGCACGACCTCAAGACCCCGATGACGGTGATCTCGGGCTACGCGCAGCTGATGGCCGGCTGCGACGAGGCCGCGCAGCGCGAGAAGTACGTCGAGCACATCCTGCGGCAGTTCGACGTGATGAGCGGCATGACCCGCGAGGTGCTGGCGTTCGCCCGCGGCGACCGCGACCTGATGGTGCGCCGGGTCTACATGCACAAGTTCATCGACGAGGCGGTCGCGCAGCTGCGCCAGGCCTTCGCCGGGCGGCCGATCGCGATCGAGGTCGACCTGGGCTACGACGGCGTGACCCACTTCGACGAGACCAAGATGCTGCGGGTGCTGCACAACCTGGCCCGCAACAGCGCCGACGCGATGGAGGACGGCGGCCACGTCTGGGTGCGGACCCGGCTCGAGGGCGATCGCCTGGTGATCGAGACCGCCGACGACGGCCCCGGCATCCCGCCGGCGCTGCGGGGCCGGCTGTTCGAGCTGTTCGCGTCCGGCAAGAAGGGCGGCACCGGCCTGGGTCTGGCGATCGTCAAGAAGATCGTCGACGACCACGGCGGCACGATCACCTGCGACACCGGGCCCCGCGGCACGACGTTCACGATCCGCCTGCCGCACCGCGGCTCGCGCACCGGCGACTTCCCGCCGATCCGGTGAGCATGGCCGGCGCGATCGTGACGGTGGCCGGCGTGACGCGGCGGTACGGCGCGCGGACGGCGCTGGCCGACGTCGGCTTCACCGTCGGCGCCGGCGAGCTGTGCGGGCTGGTCGGCGGCAACGGCGCCGGCAAGACCACGCTGCTCCGGGTGATGGCCGGCTACCTCGACGCCGACGCCGGGCGGGTCGAGCTCGACGGCGTCGACGTGGCGGCCGCGCCGCGGCGGGCCGCGGCCCGGCGCGGCTACCTGGTCGAGGGTGCGCCGCTGCCGCCCGAGCTCGGCGTCGGCGCGTACCTGCGGCTGCGGGCGCGGCTGCGCGGCGTCGCGGTCGACGTGCCGGCGGCGCTGGCCGAGGTCGGGCTCGCCGGCCGCGCGGCCGAGCCGCTGGGCGCGCTGTCCAAGGGCCAGCGCCAGCGCGTGGCCTGGGTCGAGGCCAACCTCGGCGCGCCGCCGGTGCTGCTGCTCGACGAGCCCGCCGCCGGCCTCGACGAGGAGGAGCGGGCCGCGGTGCGCGATCGGCTGGCCGCGGGGCGGGGCGCGCGCACCGTGGTGTGGGCCAGCCACGAGCTGGCCGACGTCGAGGCGGTGGCCGATCGGATCGTCGTCCTGGTCGGCGGCCGGGTGGCCGCGACCGGCGCGCTGGGCGAGCTGCGCGCCGCGGCGGGCGTCGACGCCAGCGCCGGGCTGCGCGCGGTGGTGGCGGCGCTGGGGGCGCGGGCGTGACGACGGCGCGCGTGACGACCGCGCGGCAGGTGCTGACGATCGCGCGGATGCAGCTGGCGGCGGCGCTGCGCTCGCCGGTGGCGTGGATGCTGGCCGCCGGCTTCCTGGTGCTCGAGGGCGTGTCGTTCGCGTCGCTGGTGGCGGTGCTCGCCGACCCGGCGCGGCCGGCGCCGATCGGCGCGGTGCTCGAGGGCCATTTCGGCGGGACGCTGCTGGCCTGGGCGATCCAGCTGACGGTGCTGGCGGCGATCGCGGCGCGCGCGGCCGACGATCGCCGCACCGGGCAGTGGGAGGTGCTGGTGGCGGCGCCGGTCAGCGAGGGCGCCGCGATGGTCGGCACCTGGCTGGGCGCGGTCGCGCTGTACGCGGTCCTGTGGCTGCCGACGGTGGCCTACGTGGCGATCGTGATCGTCGCGTCGCCCGGCGACGCCCACGTCGATCCCGGCCCGGTGCTGGCCGGGTACGCCGGCCAGCTGCTGATCGGCGCGGCGGCGCTGGCGCTGGCGCTGGCGGCGGGCGCGGTGGCGCGGCAGCCGATGGTGGCGACGGTGGCCGGCTTCGCCGCGCTGCTGTCGTGGCTGGTGATCGGCGAGCTGCCGGCGCTGGTGCCGTCGCTGGTGCGCGATCACGCCGACCTCAGCCGCGCGCTGGCGCGGTTCGCGCCGCGGCCGATCGCGATCGGCTTCGCGCGCGGGGCGATCGATCCCGCGGTGCTGGCGTGGCTGGGCGGCGCGACCGCCGGCGGTCTGGCGCTGGCCACGGCGCTGGTCGGCCTGGGCCGGCGGCGCACCGGGCCGCTGGTGCTGGCGGTCTACCGCGGCGCGCTGGCGGTGGTGGCCGCCGGGCTGCTCGCGACCTTGATCGCGCGCCACGCCGACGTGTGGGACGTGAGCGCGCGCGGCCGGAACCACCTGGCCGCGCCGACGGTGCGGGTGCTGGCCGCGCTGCCGGCGCCGGTGACCGCGACGGTGGTGCGGCCGGGCATCGCCACGCTCGACCCGCTCTACGACGAGGTCGATCGGGTGCTGGCGATGATGGCGGCCAAGCAGCCGCGGCTGCGGGTCACGCGCTGGGACCCGGCGCGCGATCCCACCGCGGCCCCGGCGGCGGCCGCGGCGGCGGCGCTCGACGAGCGCGAGCTGGTGCGCGGCGGCGCGGTGATCCTGGCCCGCGGCACGCGGCAGCGCGCGGTGGCGCTGCTCGATCTGGTGGCGGTCGGGCGCGACGCGATCGCCGCGCCGACGTTCACGACGGTGGCGATCGAGCAGGCGCTGGCGCGGGCGCTGGCCGAGCTGGCCGACGACACGCCGCGGACGGTGTGCACCACCCGCGGCCACGGCGAGGTCGGCGCCGCCGCCTGGCAGGCGGTGTTCGCGCGGCTGGCCGACGACGCGATCGCGGTCGAGCCGATCGACGGCACCGCGGAGGTGCCGGCGCGGTGCGCGGTGGTGGCGGTGCTGGCGGCGCAGACGCCGCTGGCCGCCGACGATCAGCGCGGGCTGGCGGCGTACCTCGATCGCGGCGGGCGCCTGCTGGTCGCGGTGAGCGGCGACGGCGCGCCCGGCGCCGGCGCCGACGTGGTGCTGGCCGGCTGGGGGGTCGCGATCGGCGCCGGCTGGGTCGACGATCCCGACGGCGCGATCGATCTGCCGCGCGGCGTGCGGGTGATCGAGGGCTACGCCGACCACCCGATCGCGCGCGGCTTCCAGGGCCGCCGCCCGACGGTGTGGCAGGCGGCGCGGCCGCTGACCGTGGCCGCGCCGGCGGTGGCGGTGGTGACGACCTCGGCGCGCGGTCGCGCGGTCGACGGCGATCGGCTGCTGGCTGGCCCGGCGCCGCAGGTGCTGCTGGCGGCGTCGGCTCGTGGCGATGCGCGGGTCGTGGTGGTGAGCGGCGCCGAGGGCGTCGCGATCGATCCGACGGTGCGCGGCCACGGCACCGATCTGCTGGCGGCCCGGGCGCTGGCGTGGCTGGCCGGCCGCACGCCGGAGGTCGCGGTGCCGGAGAAGCCCGGCGATCAGGTGCGGCTGGTGCTGACCGCCGGCGAGCGCCGCGCGGTCGCCGGCGTGGTCGTGGTCGGGTTGCCGCTGCTCGTCGTGGCGATGCTCGCGCTGTGGGCGCGGCGGCGGCGCGCGTGAGCCGGTCGGCGTGGTCGACGCTGGTGGCCACCGCCGCGGTCGCGGTGCTGGCCGCGCTGGTGGTGCTGACCGGGACCGGGCCGCCGCCGGTGACGCGCGGCGAGCTGGTGCCCGGGCTGGCGGTCGGGGCGGTCACCCGCCTCGAGCTGCGCCGCGGCGATCGCGCGGTCGTCGTCGACGTGGCGCGCGGCGTGGTCACCGCGCCGACCGCCGGGCAGGCCGATCCCACGGCGGTGGCCGACCTGCTGTCGTCGCTGGCGTCGGCCCGCGTCGATCGCCGCGGCGGGGCGCCCATCGCCGCGCCCCGGGCGACGATCGCGCTCGACGTCGGGCGCGCGCTGACGGTGACGCTGGGCGACGAGGTCGCGGCCACCGGGCAGGCGTGGGTGGCGGTCGACGGCCAGGTCGCGCTGGTGCCGGGCTGGGTCGGCCGCGCGCTCGATCGCGATCCCGATCAGCTGCGGCAGCGCCGGCTGGTGGCGCCCGGCGCCGAGCCGATCGCCCTCGACGTGCACGTCGGCCGCGAGCTGGATCTGGTGCTGGCCGGCCCGGCGCTGGTGCGGCGCGACGGCGACGGCCGGTCGACGCGGCTGGCGCTGGAGGTGCGCCGCGCGCTGTGGACGGCGGTGGCCGCGCTGCGGCTCGAGCAGTTCGGTCCGCCCGCGGATCCGGCGGCGCCGCCGGCCGGCACCGTCGACGTCCGGGTCGGGACCCGGCCGATCGAGCTGCGCTGGTTCGGGCCGTGCGCCGCGCCGGGGCTGGTGCAGGTGGCCACCACGATCGGCGACGGCTGCGTCGCGCAGGCGGCGATCGACGCGGTGATCGCGGCCGCGCGGGTGGCCGCCACCGACGCCGGCATCGCCGCGACGCCGCTGGTCACCGCGGCGCCGGTGGTCGCGCTCGAGCTGCCCGGCGGCGTGCGGGTGCGGCAGGACGGCGGCGGCTGGCTGATCGAGGCGGCGGCGGGGCGCTGGGACGCCGACGCCGATCGGGTGCGCGACCTGCTGACGCTGCTGGCGGCGCCGGCGCAGCGCCGCGCGCGGACGGCGGACGATCAGGGCGGCGCGGCGTGGGCCGTGATCGACGCCAGCGGCGAGCGCCAGGCGTGGCGGGTGCGCGTCGCCGGCGCCGCGGCCACGATCGTGCGCGGCGACGAGGCGGTGGCGCTCGAGCTGGCGCCCGCAGCGGCGGCGGCGGTCGCGGCCGGCGCGCTGGGGTTGCGCGATCGCCAGCCGCTGCGGCTCGATCCGACGCAGGTGGCGCGGGTGCGCGCGACCGGCCTGGCGCCCGCGACGATCGTCCGCGGCGCGGTGCTCGGCGAGTGGCAGGTCGACGCCCCGGCGGGCGCCGCCGCGACCGCCGCCGCCGCCGCGCTGCCCGCCGCGCTGGCCGGCCTGCAGGTCGATCGCTGGGCCGCGCCCGCCGCGCTCGGGCGGGTGCGCCGCACGCTCACCGTCGCGCGCGACGCCGAGGGCCCGCTGTCGGTCGCGATCGGCGCGGCCGACGCCGCCGGCTGCTGGATCGCGGTCGACGCCGCCGCGGCCGGCCACGCGTCGGCCGCCGCGTGCGCCGCGCTGCTGGCGCCGCTGGCCGCGCGCTGATCGCGCGGGCCGGCGCGGCGTCAATACCGGAGCGCGACCGAGAAGTGGAAGCGGCCGCGCGGGTCGTCGCCGAGCTGCGGCGCGATCGGCACCGCGTACTCGCCGCTGAACGCGCCGATCGGCAACAGCACGCGCAACGCCATGCCCGCGGCCGGCCGCACGTCGCCGACCTGCACCGAGCCCAGGCTGTTGGTCACCAGGCCGGCGTCGGCGAACAGCGCCGAGGCCACCGGGAACCCGGCCAGCTTCCACAGCGTCACCTGCAGGTCGACCGTCGACAGCGCCCGGATGTTGCCGCCCGCGGGCAGCACCCGCACCTGCGTGGTCTGGCCCAGCGGCGGCACCGGCTCGGTGATGATCTCGGTGGCCAGGCGATCCTCGTCGAAGCCGCGCACCGTGACGTCGCCGCCGGCGAAGAACCGCTCGACCTCGGGCAGGAGCACCGCGCCGCCCAGCGGCACGCCGTGGTCGTAGCGCCCGTCGAGGCGCAGCTGCACGCGGCCGCGGGTGAAGAACACCTGGCCCAACCCCGACAGCTTGAGGAACGTGTCCTGGCCGAGCAGCCACGGGCTGGCGTACGACACCCCGGCCTCGGCGCGGAAGCCGTGGTCGGGCGCCAGCGGGTTGAGGTTGCCCTGGGCGTCGCGCCGCTGGTCCCAGGTCAGCCGGACCCCCAGGGTGCCGGTGCGGGTGCGGATCGGGTTGGTGGTCAGGTCGCCGGCGGGGCCGGCCGGGCGGATCAGCTCCTCGTCGCGCGACAAGAGGCGCACGTCGTAGCGCAGCGCGACGCCCACCAGCCGGGCCTGGTGGCGCTCGTCGGCCTCGCGCTGCCAGGTGCGGATCGCCGACAGCGTGCCGCCGTAGGTGAACAGGTCGCCGAACCGCTCGGTGATCTGGTTGCGCACGTAGCCGGTGAGCTCGGTGTCGAACTGGCCGCGCACGACGCTGCGGGCCAGCCAGTGCGGCAGGCGCAGCGTGGCCTCGGCCGCCTGGTACTCGGTGCCGGCGGTGAGGTTGGTCTCGACCCGGATGCCCAGGCCGCCGAGGTTGGGCAGGGACGGCTTGGCGCGCACGAACCAGCCGTTCTCGAGCGAGCCGCCGCCCTCGAGGTCGAGCTGCGCCGAGACGTCCTTGCGCTCCTCGACCCGGACCAGCACGTCGACCTGATCCTGGCGATCGTCGTCGAACCCGAGCAGCTTGATCGACACCGACGAGAACAGGTTGGTCGCGCGCAGCCGGGCCGGGCCGCCGCGGTACAGGTCGCCGGTCAGGAGCTCGCCCTCGTCGAAGCCCAGCTCGTCGCGGATGATCCAGTCGCGGGTGCGGAAGTTGCCGCGCACCAGCACGTGGCCGATCCGCAGCTCCTGCCGCTCCTCGATGTTGATCGTCACCAGCGCGGCCTGGCCGTCGGCCGACAGGATCGGCTCGGGGATCGTGACCTTGGCCCGCGGTCGGCCCACGTTCCAGTACCAGTCCTCGAGCCGCTTGCCGGCGGCGTCGATGGTGTCGCGCACGTAGGGGTCGCCGACCTTGAAGCCGAGCCGGGTCCGCACCTGCCGCTCGTCGGCCGCGGTGCCGCCGCCGGTGGCCGCGCCCTCGAACACGACGTTGACCTGCGAGATCGTCGTGCGCGGCCCCTCCTCGATCGCGAACCGCACCCGCAGGTCGCCCTCGGCCCGGCCGACCGCGCGCTCGGCGGCGGCCAGCGCGGCGGCGCCCCAGCCGCCGGCGGTCGGCGCCACCGCCACCGCGACCCTGGCCCGCAGGTAGCCGCGCCGTCGGTACAGCCGCTCCAGCGCGGCGACGTCGGCGGTCAGCTGCTCGGAGGTCGGCGCCGAGGTGCCGCCGAACAGCGAGAACGACGCCGGCCGGGTGCCGATGGCGCCGGTCAGCTCGCCGTTCGACAGGCTGCACGGCTGCGCGCCCAGCGGCCCGCGGCACACCATGTCGACGCCGCCGACCGCGCGGGCCCGGCCCGGCTCGATCCGGAACACCACGCGATCGAACGCGCGGAACCGCACCCGCTCGTAGCTGACCATGACGTCGAAGTAGCCGCGCGCCTGGTAGTAGCGCTCGATCGCCCGCGCCGACGCCGCCACCTCGAAGTCGTCGACGGTGGTCGCGGTGGCGAAGGTCAGCGCCGCGGTGAGATCCTCGTCGGGCACGCGGTCGGGATCGTTGCCCTCGAAGACCACGTCGAGCTTGCGCCGCTCGTCGACCTTGACCGTCAGCGCGACGGTCTTGGTCCTGCGATCGAACGACGTCAGCGGATCGAAGTCGCTGGCCACCCGCACCGCCGGGAAGCCGCGGCGCTGGAACAGCCGGGTGATCTGCTCGAGGTCGGCCTGCAGCCGGCCGCGGGTGAACCGGCCGGGGCAGGTCGGCGGCAGCGCCAGCCGCAGGCACACCCGGCGGTGATCGAACACCGCCTGGAGCTCGTCGGTCGGCACCGCCAGCGCGCCGCCGGCCTGCGAGGTGTTCTCGACCTCGACCCGGCCGATCCGGTAGGCGGCGCCGAGGTTGGCGTTGACCGCGACCGTCGCGCCGTACGCGCCGCGGCGGGCGATCGCGATCGTCACGCCGGCCTCGAAGTAACCCTCGTCGCGCAGGTAGGTGCGGATCCGCTGGGCCTCCTCGTCGAGCAGGCGCTGGCGCAGGCCGTCGTCGTAGGGGATCGACGCGCCCGGGCGCAGCCGCAGCCGGCGGCGGATCTCGTCGTCGAGGAACACGCCGCGATCCGAGATCGACACGTCGACCCAGCGCACGACCAGGATCGGCGTGACCTCGAGCGTGGCCTTCCAGCCGCCGGCCGGCAGCCGGGTGGTGCGCACCGCGAGCAGCCGGTAGCCGATCGCCTCGCACACCTCGCCGAGCTCGCGACGGGCGTCGTCGGTCAAGGTCTGGCGCTTCCTGACCTCGGGCTCGAGCACCGCGCGCACCGCGTCGGCCTTGTCGATGAACGTGCCGGTGACCTCCCACTCGGTCCACTGCACGGGCGGCGCGGCGGCCGGGGCCGGCGGTGGGGCCAGCGGCGCGGCCGCGCTCGGCTGGGTCGCGGGCGCGGCCGGGGCCGGCGGCGCGCCGGTGGGCTGGGGCACGGTCGGCGCGGTGGTCGCCGGCTGCGCGGTCGCCAGCCCGGGCCAGGCCAGCGCGGCCAGCGCCGCCAGCGCGGCGCGTCGCCTCACCGCCACGGCGACCGCCACGAGGTGCGCAGCACCAGCTTGGCCTCGAAGTCGCTGATGTCGCGCTCGCCGGCGTCGTCGTAGTTCTTCGACAGGTACGAGGCCTCGGCCGAGGTCTGGCTGAGCAGCCGGTACTCGAGGCGGGCGTTGACCGTCGAGCCGCGGGTGGTGCGCTCGAGATCGCCGACGAAGCGGCCGTTCTCGAACACCCGGGCCTCGCCGTGGAAGCCGAACGAGCCGAGGTTGAACTCGATGCGGGCGACGTCGAGACCCGACAGATCGCGCAGCGTGTCGGCCACGGCGCGGGTCAAGAGGTCGCCGGCGGCCTGGCGGAACAGCTCGTCGGTGTAGCCCTGGCTGGTGTCGGTCGACGGGTTGATCCGCGTCGGGTCGGTGCCGATCGCCGCCTGGCCGAGGTTGCGGCGGAACTCGTCGGGCGTGCGGCCCGAGATGATCAGCGTCAGCGTCTGCGCCTTGTTGAGCCCCGACGCCGTGTACAGGTCGAAGTGCGGCTGGGCCAGCGACTTCTCGAGCCGCAGGATGATCAGGTGGTCGGTGCCGGTGGGGTCGCGGTAGTCGGCCTCGCTGGTGATGTCGAGCGTCGGGGTCTGGCCCAGCGGCAGCAGCCGCTCGAACTGGATCGCACCGGTGGTGCGGGTGAAGCGGGCGCGCAGGCCAGGGATCTTGAACGTGCCGCGCTGCACGAGGATCGTGCCGTCGAGGCGCGGATCGCGCGGCGTGCCGGTCAGCGCCAGCCCGCCCTCCATGTCGATCGTCGCGATGTTGTTGGCCACCGAGAACCGCCGGGCGTCGACCGCGAGGTCGAGGCGGGCGTTGGCCAGGATCGGCGACGACTCCCAGAACGGCGGCGACGCCGGGCCGCTCGACGCCGCCGGGCGCAGCACCTCGCCGAGGTTGAAGTCGACCAGGTAGCGACCGCTGACCAGCTCGACCTTGCCGGCGACCTCGAGCTGCCCGCCGTCGAGCACGACCTGCAGGCCGTCGACGTTGACGATCAGGTCGAGCTTGCGCGGCACCCGGTACGGGTAGGCCTCGAGCGAGCCGGTCAGGTCGGCGGCGCTCTTGGTGACGTCGAAGTCGACCAGGTCGAGCGTGCCGTGGATGTTGCGCAGCCGGCCCTCGCCGTCGATCGAGCCACCGACGGCGTCGACGTCGATCACCAGCTTGGCCGGGTCGTCGACGTCGTTGGTGACCGCGACGGTGCCCTCCGACAGCGCGATCTCGCGCCGCAGGCTGCGGGCCAGCAGCGTCAGCGGCCGGGTCGGGTCGAACGTGACGGTGCCGTCGATCTGCGGCCGCGCGCCCTTGCCGAACAGCCGCAGGTTGACGTCGGCGGCGCCGCTGGCCGACGCGATCTCGCCGGGCGCGCCCAGCACCAGCATCTCACCGCCGAGCGTGCCGGCGACGATCACGCTCCACTCGGCGGGCACGGTGCGGTCGAGGACCACGCCGCCCGACACCGACAGCGACGCGCGATCGACCGAGAAGCCGTCGTCGACCTCGAGGGACAGGCCGGTGAACGACAGCGAGCGCCGGCCCGGCCCGGCGCTGGCGCCGGTGGCGTCGTCGATCTCGATCTTGCCGGCCGGGATGCGCAGCCACGCCTCCTGGCGGGTCGGGCGGACGCCGACGTCGAGCAGGTCGAGCGTCGCCTTGAGCCGGGGCGCGCGCGGCTGGCCGGTGACGCGCACCGTCAGCTCGGCCTGGCCGCGGGCGTCGTCGAGCAGGCCGCCGGCCAGCGGCAGCGCGCGGGCGATGTCGAGCGTGCCGTGGGCCGACAGATCGAGCCGGGTGGCGCCGATCGTGCCGACCACGGCGATCGCGCCGAGCTCGGTGGTCAGGGTCGCCGGCTGCGCCAGGTGCAGATCCTTGCCGTCGTAGGTCGCCGACACCGGCGCCGCGAGCCGCACGTCGAGCGGCAGCGGCGCGTCGCCCAGCCCGGCCACCGCGAGGGTCGCCGACAGCTCGGACAGATCGACGGTGACGTCGAGCGGCGCGCGCGGGTCGGCCAGCGCGGTGCGGACCCGGATGCGGCCGCTGGCGGTGACGTGGGCCATCGGCAGCCCGGCCAGCGCCGCGAGGTCGACGAAGGTGTCGAGCGCCAGCCGGCTGAACGTGAGCGTGACGTCGAGCTTGTACGGCGCGGTGGTGCCGAGCCGGCCGCTGATCGTCAGCCGGTCGTCGAGGAAGCTGGCGGCGACGGTGACCGTGCCCGGCCCGGCGGCGGCGAAGCGCAGCGCGCCGTCGCCGAGGAAGCCGCCCAGGGCCCAGGCCCGGCTGACCCGCAGGTTGCCGGCCAGGGTCGGGGCCTCGAGCGTGCCGCTCAGCGCCAGCCCGTCGGCGTCGAACACCGCGCCCGCCGGCCAGGCCTGGCCCAGCAGCGTCGCGACCGCGGCCAGCGGCACCGCCTCGAGCGCCAGCGCGCCGCCCAGCCGCTGGTTCTTGTCGGCCGAGACCTGCGCGGTGATCTGGCCGCCCGCCTGGCGGCGCGCGCGCGCGATGACGCAGCGGCCGCCGCGCTTGGCGACCTCGAGGCAGGCGGCGTCGCCGGCCGGCGGCGCCGCGCTCGGGCACGCCTTGATCGCGGCCGGCGCGCGCCCCAGCCACACCCCGACGTCGGCGAACGCCTGGCCCAGCACCGTGAGCCGGTTGCTGCACAGCCAGCCCTCCGCCACCGTGCGGGTGGGATCGATCGACCCGCGCAGCGTGAGGTCCGCCGACAGCCTCCCGCCGGCCTTGCCGGCGATGACCGGCAAGCGGCCGATGTCGACCTCGGTGGCGCGGATGCGCAGGCGGTCGAGCGTGGTGACCGTCTCGCCGAAGCGGATCACGCCGTCGCCGCGGATCGCCCGCCCGAGCCTGGGCAGGCGGACGTCCTCGACGGTCAGGAGCGGCGCGCGGTACGCGAAGCGCGGCATCGTGACGGTGCCGACCACCGGCACGTCGAGCATGACGACGTCCTCGCCGAGGATGGCGTCGCCCTCGGAGTAGACGTGGCCGCGGAACGCGATGTCGTCGAGCGGCGTGCGCTGGGCCTGGCGGTGCGGCCGCGGCGGCGGCGCGGCCAGCGCGACCCGCGCGCGGGGGCGCACGTGGGGCGCGCGGGGGGCGGGGCGGGGCGAGCGCGCCGTCGGGCGCGGCGCGCGGCGGGTCGGCTTGCCGGCCTTGGCCGGCGCCTTGGGGTTGGCGCACTGGCTGGCCCGCTGCAGCGCGAGCAGGTCGCCGACCCGCCCCGACGCGTCGCGGATGTCGAACGGCGGCAGCTTCTTCGACCGCGGGTCGAGGGTCACGCCGACCCGCGCCGACGACGAGCGGAACTGCACCTGCATGTCCTGGACGGTGACGGTGCCGAAGGTCTGATCGGCGAACACCGTGCCGCCGTAGGCGTGGACCGCGCCGATCCGCAGGTCGAGCTCGTCGAGCAGGGCCTGGATCGCGGTGTCGCCCTTGTAGCGGCGGGCGCGGAAGTGGCCGGCCAGCGTCGAGCCGATCACGTCGCGCTGGCACTTGGGCAGCCAGCGCCCCAGCTCGAGCGGGCGGGTGATGTCGACCGTCGCGTTGACCAGGAACGGCGCGTCGTCCGAGCCGTCGCCCTCGAACGCCGCCGACAGCGTCAGCTCGCCGCCGACGCCGCGGGCGATGAACTTCTCGACGTTGCCCGAGTTGACCGCGAGATCGTAGCCGGCGTTGAGGTTGTCGAGCTCCAGCAGCACCGAGTCGCGGGCGCCGGTGACCGGATCGGGCGGCACGAAGTCCTTGAGGTCGTAGGTCAGGCCGCTGATCGCCAGATCGATCCGTGGGTAGAAGACGATCGGCCCGGTGATGTCGGCCTTGACCTTGACGTCGTCGCCGCCGAGGTCGACCAGGATCGACTGCTTGAGCATCGGCCCGGCGTTGTCGACGGTGGCGGTGATCTGCCACGAGCCGCCGTACGGCGTGTCCCAGTAGTCGATCATCGCGCCCTTGATGCGGGCCTTGGCCTTGCTGGTCGAGTCGAGGGCCAGATCGAAGGTGAGCGTGTTGGCGACCGGGCTGGCCGGCCACGTCGTCGGGATCTGCTTGAGCGTGTTGACCGCGACCCGGTCGATCGGGAAGCGGTAGTTGCCCTCCCACTGACCGTCGCTGCCGCGCTCCCACGGGATGTCGATCTCGCCGGGGCCGCCGGTGGGCGCCAGCGCGAAGTAGAACTTGGGCACCAGCGCGTCGGAGGCGTCCATGTACAGGAAGCCGGTGGCGCTGACGTCGTGGATCAGCGCGCGGAAGCCGTACTTCTTCTGGCTCTTGAGGCCGCTCCAGATCTCGAGGTCGAGGTCCTCGACCGTGAAGTCGCGCAGGTCGAACACCGGCTTGGACGATGACGAGATGCCGACGTAGAAGCCGGCCTTGCGCCGGCCGTAGAACGCGGCCAGCAGGCTGAACACCTTCTTGTCGTACTCGTGCAGCTTGTACGGCTCGGCCACCTCGCGCAGCAGCACCCGGCCGCCGCGGACGTGGATCTTGCGCAGCACGAAGTCGTGGTGGCCGAACATCAGCGCGTGGATGTCGATCTCGGCGGTCAGGCGCGGCGTCTCGAGCACGAGGTTGTGCTCGTCGTCCCAGACCTTGACGTTCTTGATGGTCAGCGGGATCCAGCCGCCGCGCACCACCGCGCCCAGCCCCGACATCGGCCACTCGACCGACTCGGCCTCGATGCGCCCGCGCATCGAGCGGTTCATCATGTCGGTGATCGTGGTCGCGAGGTCAGGGCCCTCGAAGCGGATGCGCAGCACGGCCACCAGGAGACCAGCGAACAGCACCAAGCCCAGGCCGGCGGCGACCAGCCACCGGCGCAACCGGATCGCGGGGCGGGCCAGCACGCAGCGGTACGTTAGCAGGTCGGGCCGCGGCCTGCCCCGTCAGCGGGTGCAGTACTCGACGGGGGAGGGCGAACCGTCCCTGACCACGACGCACGAGGTGACCGACACCTCGTCGGTCTCGAAGGTGATGGCGACGTTGTCGCCCAGCTGCGCGGGGAACGGCGCCGTCGGGCCGACCGAGCCGTCGGCGCGCGCGGTGGCGATGATGCCGGTGCCGGCGTTGCGGTTGAAGACGTAGACGACGGCGTTGGAGTAGTTGGGCTCGGCCGCGTAGCTGAACGTGGCGAAGCCGCCCGTCGCGTCCACCGCGAAGGTCATCTCGGTCGGCTCCGGCGGCGGGATGGGGATCGACGGCGTGATGCAGCCCGCCAGGGCGACACACAGCGCGACGACAGCGAGGCGAGCCTTCACGCCTGCCAGTCTACGCAAATTCCGATCCATCGTCGCCTACCTGTCGTGTCACCGACTTGCGAGCCTGCGGATGCCAACCTTCTTGGCACTCCGCCACCGGCGTAGACGGGCTCCGGCTCCGGCTCCGACTCCGATCATCCCCGAAACGCCGAACGGCCCAGATCCTCGCTGAAGGATCCGGGCCGTCATGGGAGATCCTCGCTGAAGGATCCGGGCCGTTTTGGGAGGGGCCCCCGGCGCATGCCGGGGGAGGGTCTTTTCGAAAGACCCTCTCTGTATCACCGCGTGCGCTTGACCTTCATGGGCAGCATGATCGACACGCCCACGCCGGCGAACAGGTGGTGCAGGAAGCGGCTGTCGTCGTCCTTCACCGCGAGGTCGGCGTTGAAGTCGGCGCCCGACGGGTTGTCGG
>Ga0073899_10001870_pt1 | contig 19138 bp, 9 predicted proteins | sample KloWWTmetaKNB5Ph_FD_88975 | JGI IMG/M metagenome (GOLD analysis project Ga0073899, IMG submission 88975) | Active sludge microbial communities from Klosterneuburg, Austria, studying microevolution and ecology of nitrifiers - Klosterneuburg... | ecosystem: Engineered > WWTP > Aerobic digester >... | reverse complement strand
CGAACTCCTTGATCACGCCGTTGATCTTGTCGGGCTCGGCGATCTTCTTCTGGTTCGACAGGAAGGCGAAGTACGAGTCCGCCATGTCGTCGAAGTCCATCACCAGGTCGCACTCGTCGCAGCGGCAGGTCGGCGGCTCGTGCGGCGGCGGGCCCATGTCCGACGCGTCGACCAGGAGCACCTTCTCCTCGTCGCAGTCGGGGCAGAAGTAGGGGACGTAGAAGCTCTTCACCACGCCCGAGCCGGTGAAGTTGTTCACCAGGTTGATCTGCGCGACGATCGCCGGCGAGCACTCGACCAGCACCGCCTTGGTGGCCTGGCCCTCGAGCTTGGTCAACCAGTTCACCCAGTCGCGCACGCCGCACGAGTTGATGCGCTCGATCTCGCCGAGATCGATCACGGCGGTGCCGGCCGGGATCTTGTCGGTGAGCGAGGTGAGCTCGTTGTCCTCGTCGATGACGCCGGCCAGCTTCACGTAGCTGACGTCATCGCGGTGGTGCACCGAGGCCTGAAACTTCTGGCTCATTTCTGCTCCGTCATGTCCATCTCGCGCGGCCTTACGTCCGGAAGGGCGTAATGCACGTGCCCTGCCTTACACATAATACATCGCCTCGTCCGCTTGTGTTGATCATATCGCGACTCTTGGCGGCGGATCCAGGTGGCGGGCCGCCAAGTCATCGTCGTCATGACGCCGCCGCGAGGCTCTCGCGGATGCGCTGGTAGTCGTCGGACAGATAGAAGCGCACAAGGTCCGCGCCGCCCAGCACCGCGCCCAGCGCGACGGTGGCGTCGTGGGACAGCAGCATCTCGCCCGAGATGCGCGCGATCATCCAGGTCGCCGCCGCGAAGTCGTCGCACGCGACCAGGCCGCCGCGCTTGGCGATCGAGAGCATCGCGTCGATCCAGGCGTCGCCGTCGAGATCGCGGCCGCCGCCCGAGTGGCGCTCGAGCACGCGCTGCGCCCGCTTGGGCAGCGTGCGCACGAAGTCGTTGGTCGGCCCCGGCCGCTCGGCCTCGGGGAGCAGCAGCGACTTCAGGAACGCGCCCAGCTCGCTGCGCTGCTTCTTGCCGAGGTGGTGGAGGAACGCGTAGCCGCCGCGCAGCGCCTCGAAGGCCCAGCCCAGCAGGTAGCGGCGCGGGCCGTCGGCCTCGGTCACCAGCGACCGGTCGATCACCACCAGCCGCCGCGGCGACGCCACCATCGCCACCAGGCCCGGCACCCGCTCGCCGACGAAGACGTCGGCGTCGACGCCGGTCAGGCGCGCCACGTCGGCGATCGCGACCCGCAGGCTGGCGTCGTCGATGCGCTGCGCCGGCGTGAGGTTCTCGCCCAGGAACGGCGCCGGGTACAGCGCGGCCAGCTCGTCGTGGGCCGACGCCATGATCTCGCCGAAGACGTCGCGCGCGGCGCTGTTGACCAGCAGGCGCGCGCGCAGGTCGTCGTCGAGCGGCCGCTGGGTCGGCATGTACGGCAGCTGGCCGCGGACCCGCGCCGACTCGGCGCGATCGGCGTCCTCGGCGAAGCCCAGCTGCTCCATCACCGCGTGGGCCCGCATCGCGCGGTGGACCTCGCCCAGCCGCAGGTTGTACTGCGCGAGCAGCCGGTACACCGGCGCGTGGTGGATCGTGCGGTCGAGCACCTTGCGCAGCTCGCTGACCGCCTTGCCGGGATCGTCGATCGCGTAGATCTCGGCGAGCGCGACGCGATCGGTGGCGCTGTCGTCGACGCCGAGGATGCCGCGGTAGGCCTCGATCGCGGCCGGCCGCTCGCCGGCGGCCAGGAGGATCCGGGCCAGCCCGCGCTGCAGCGGCACCGCGGCGATCGGGCCGCCCTTCTCCATCGCCGCGTGGGCGGCGTCGATCAGCAGCGTCTCGGCGGCGCCGCGATCGCCGCTGTCGGCGGCGCGCCGGGCCAGCGCCAGCGCCGGCGGGGCGTAGCCGGGGTCGTACTCGCAGGCGCGGCGGTACTGCGAGGTCGCGCCGCGGGCGTCGCCACCGACCTCGGTGATCCGGCCGCGGTAGTAGTAGTAGCGGGCCAGGCTCTCGGGCGCGATCGCCGAGCCGGGCGCCGCGGCCAGCTCGATGACCCGATCGATCGCGGCCTTGGCGTCGGCGTAGCGGCCGAGCGCGAAGTACTCCTGCGCGGTCAGGTAGTAGGCGTGCTCGTGGCTGGCGTCGAGGCGGATCACCTCGCGCAGCACCGCGATCGCGCGGTGCGAGTCCATCTCGCCGTCGGCGTGGATCTCGGCCTGCAGCATCAGCGCCGCCAGCCGCGCCGCCAGCGGCGGCTGCGGGGTGCGGCCGACGAACTCGGCGATCGCGTCGGTGGCCTCGCGCCAGCGCCGCATGTTGACGTCGAGCGTGATCCGCGCCGACAGCACGACGAAGTCGTCGGGCGCCAGCGCCACCGCCTCGGCGTAGATCGCCTGGGCGTTGTCGAGGTCGCCGTCGCGCTCGACCGCGGTGGCCTGGGCCACCTTGACCCGGGCCAAGAGCGGGCCGGCGTCGTCGCGCTTCTTGTACAGCTTGTCGAGCTCGCGGTAGACCGACTCGAAGTCCCAGGCGTCGGGCCGCGCCCGCTGCAGCTCGATCAGCGCGTCGAGCGCCTCGAGGTGGGTCGGCTTGATCTCGAGCGCGACGATCAGGCTCTCGGCGGCGCCGCGGGCGTCGCCGGTCTCGCGCTGGACCACGCCGCGGCGGCGGTAGAACTCGCTGCGGGTGTTGGGGTCGCCGTCGCGCATCGCCTTGACGGCCAGCGCCTGGGCCAGCGGCAGCGCCTTGGCCCACTGCTTGGCGTCGAAGAAGTGCTCGAACAGCGCCTGGTTGGCCGGCAGGCACTCGGGGTCGACCGCCAGCGCGCTCTCGTAGTAGTGCATCGCGCGGCCGGCCTCGTTGAGGCGCTGCTCGTAGATGCGGCCGATCTGCGCGAACACCCCGGCCCGCTCCTTGTCGTCCTGCCACAGCTTGACCTCGAGCTCGAGGGTCTGGATGACCCGCGGCCAGTCCTCGCGGCGGCGGTACAGGTCGCGCAGGCCGTGGACCGCGGGCAGGCACGACGGCGAGGTCTTGATCGCCGCGTCGTAGTAGCGGATCGCGTCCTCCTCCTTGCCGAACTTGGCCTCCATCACCGACCCGCACTTGAAGTACAGGAGGGCCTTGAGGTTGCGGTCGGTGGTGACGCGGATCTGCCGGCGGGTGATCTCGACGAACTCGGCCCACTGCTCGGTCGACTCGTAGATGCGGCCCAGCGCCTCGAGCGCCTCCTTGTTGGCCGGCGCGATCTCGAGGATGCGCTGGTAGTGCTCGGTGGCCTTGCCCTCGTCGCGCAGGCCCTCTTCGGAGATCTGCGCGATCCGCCGCAGGATCGCGGTGGCGGCGTCGCCGGCCGGCGCGGTGGCCAGCCGCTTGCGCAGCACCTCGACCAGCTTGGCCCAGTCCTGGTTGCGGTCGTACCAGCGCTCGAGCGCGTCGAGCGCCTCGGCGTCGGACGGGTCGGCGTCGAGCACCTGCTGGTACAGGCGCGCGGCCTCGGCGAAGTCGCGCATCTTGGCCGCGGCCACCCGGGCGGCGCGGCGCAGCGCCTCGAGCCGGCGCTCGTCGTCGCGGATCAGCCCGGCGCGCTTCTCGTAGACGGTGATCAGCCCCGACCAGTCGTTCTTCTGCGAGTAGATCGACTCGAGGAACTTCACCGAGGTGTCGTTGTCGGGATCGATCTCGACGACCTTGGCGTACGACGCGGCGGCGGCGTCGGCCTCGCCCAGGTACTGCAGCTGGACCTGGCCGCGGCGGGCGTAGAGATCCGACAGCCGGTAGGCGCGCGAGTGGCCGCCCTCGATCAGATCGATCGCCGACTGGTACAGGTTCATCGCCGCCGGCCAGCGCTCGTGCTTGTAGCAGAGCTTCTCGAGCGCGGTGAACACCTCGCGGTTGCCGGGGTCGGCGACGAACGCGGCGGTGTACGCGGCGATCGCGCCGTCGACGTCGCCCCGGCCCTGCTTGACGCCGGAGATGCGCACGAACAGCTGCGCGCGCTCGAGCTTGTCGATCGTCGACTCGGCGCGGGTCTCGAGCACCCGCAGCAGATCCTTGTCGCGGCCGGCGCGCTCGTACAGCCGCTCGAGGGCCTCGAGCGACGGCACGTGGTGCGGGTTGCGCTCGAGCACGCCCTCGTAGGCCTGCGCCGCCTCGGCCGGCTTGCCCAGCCGGGCCTCGCGCAGCTCGCCGATGCGCAGCAGCAGCGCGATCTGCGCCTCGGTGGCGCCGGTCGGCGTCGACGCCAGCTCGCGCTCGAGCGCGGTGGCCAGCTCGGCCCAGCGCTCGGCGCGCTCGAGCAGCCGGGTCAGGTCGCGGTGGCTGTCGGTGGCGTTGGGCGCCTGCACCGCCAGCGCGTGGTAGCGGATCGCGGTGTCGACGTCGCCGAGCTTGTCCTCGGCCATCCGCGCCAGCGCCGCGGCCAGCCGCGGGCGATCGGGGGCCGGCGCCTGATCGAGCTCGGCCTGCCGCACCTGCGACAGCTCGGTCCACTCCTCGAGGTGCTCGAGCGCCTCGGCCAGCACCCGCAGGTGCGGCAGCGCCTTGTCGGCCTGGCGGAACGCCGCGGCGATCTCGCGCCAGTGGCCACCGGCGCGGCCGGCCCGCTCGACGCCGGCCAGCGCCTGCTCGTGGTTGGGCTCGATCGTCGCCGCGTCGGCGAACGCCGCGACCGCGCGCGCGGTCGCGCCGGCGGCCTCGTGCAGCCGGCCGGCCTCGAGCTGCACCAGCAGCCGGCGCGACGGCTCGACGCCGCGGTCGAGCTCGGCGGTCAGCGCCGCCAGCAGCCGATCGTCGCGGCGGTGCTTGCGGTGCAGCGCGGCCTGGGCCCGCACCGGCTCGGGGCTGCGCTCGTCGAGCCGCGCCGCGCGCTCGAACGCGGCCAGCGCCGCCTCGTCGTCGTTGCGCTTGCCCTCCTCGAGCCTGCCGATCTCGACGTAGAGCTCGGCCTGGCGGCGCGGATCCTTGGTGCGCTCGGCGATGCGCGCGCGCAGCTCGACGGCCTTGTTCCACTGCCGGCCGTGCTCGTACAGGCGCGCCAGCTCGTAGGTGGTGTCGAGATCGTCGGGCGCTAGCGCCTGGGCCTCCTCGAGGACGCCGCGGGCGCGGCCGACCTCGCTCAGCTCGCCGGCCAGCACCGCGCCCAGCTCGCGCAGCAGCCCGACCCGGGCCGTCGTCGACACCACCAGGTTGCTGAGCTCGGCCAGCACGACCGCGAGCTCGCGCCAGCGCTCGCCCTTGCGGTAGATCGCCGACAGCGCCACCTTGGCGGCGGGATCGGTCGGGGCCTGGCTGGCGGCGGTGACGAAGGTCTCCTCGGCCTCGAGGAAGCGGCCGCGGCCCAGCTCGAGCGTGCCCGCGGCGGTCAGGTGCGCCGACGCCGCGCGCGCGTCGCGGGTCGCGGTGGCGGCGGCGCGGTGCAGCTCGGCGAGCTCGCCGCGCTCGTGGCGGCGGCGGGCGATCCGGAGCTGGTGATCGATCTCGCTGGCGCGGCTGCCGGTCCGATCGGCGGCGGCGAGGCGCATCAGCTCGGCGGCGCGGGCCAGATCGCCGGCGCGGGTCTCGACCACCAGCGCGGCGCGGCGCTGCTGCTTGGCCGCGAGCAGCGCGGTGATCAGCGGCTCGGGCGGGCCGCCGAGCAGCGTCGCCGCCAGCAGGCGCGCGCCGCTGGCGGTCGGGGCCAGCGCCATCGCGGCGTTGCCGAGCTCGCCGGCCGGCAGGCCGTGGGCGGCCGCCAGCTCGTAGGCGCGCCACGCGTGGGCCGCGGCGGCGACGCCGACGCCCGACGCGGTGGTCAGCGTGTGCAGCTCGCTGACCGCGTCGGACCAGCGGCCGGCGAGCACCGCGACCGTCGCGGCCGAGGTGCGCGCGAGGATCGCGCCGAAGTCGGCCTCGGGCGCGATCGCGCGGTAGCCGGCCAGCGCGCCGGCGAGATCGCCGCTGCCCCGGTGGGCGTCGGCCAGCTGGTAGCGCGCGGCGGCGGCGGCGCGGGGCGCGCCGGGATCGGCCGCGAGGAGCGCGTGGCGCTTCTCCAGCAGCGCGACCCGATCGCCGGGGCGCGCGCCCGGCGTGCGGGCGTGGGCCTCGAGCGCCAGATCGATCGCGCGCAGCACGTGGACGGCGTCGGGGCGCCCCAGCTCGGCCGCCAGCACGGCGGGCGTGAGCTCGACGGCGCGACCGGCCTGGCCGACCCGATCGAGCAACAGCGCCTGGGCCTCGGCGAGGTCCTCGGGGCGCGCGCCCGGCGCGGTGGCGGCGGCGAGCGCGGCATCGGCCAGCTCGCGCCACTTGCCGCCGGCCAGCCGCGCCAGCGCGACCAGATCGCGCAGCTCGGCGACGGTGTCGGGCTCGGCGCCGTCGGTGGCCAGCGGCGCGAGCAACGCCAGCGCGGCGTCGGGGGCGCCCAGCGCGTAGATCAGCGCCTCGCCCAGATCGCGGCGCACCCGGGCGCGGTCGCGCGGATCGGCGACGCGATCGATCGACGCGGCGGCCGCGCGCACCAGCGCGACGTCGCCGGCGGCGATGCCGTGGCCCAGCATCAGCCGGGCGGTCAGCGGGTGGCGATCGGCGAGCTCGAGGTAGCGCGCGGCGTCGACGCTGTCGGCCAGCACGTCGGCGCTGAGCATCGCCTGGCGCACGTTGAGATCGGCGAGGCGATCGTCGCCGCCGGGCACCTTGGCGGACAGCAGCGCCTCGGCCTCGGTGGCCAGCACCTCGACGATCGCGTCGACCATCGCGGCCGAGCCGGCGCCGTCGACCCGCCGGGTGTGATCGCCGGTGGCCTCGTCGTCGTGGGCGGGCGCGCGCGGCGGCGCCGGCGGCGGCGCGGTCACCGCGGGTGGGGGAGGCGGCGGTGGCGGCGGCGGCGGGGCCGCGGCCTTGCTGGGCGCCGGCGCGTCGCGACGCGGCAGCGTCGGGAGGCTGGGCAACGCCGGCAGCGGCGGAGGGCGCTGCGGGCGGTCCGGCGGTGGCTCGGCCATCGAAATAATCGTAACAGGGCTGGCGGGCTGGTGCGCAAACCCGGCGCGCTGATCGATCGGTCGCCAGGTAGGTGTGGATGCCATACCGGGCCGCGCGCATGAAGCGTCGTCGGATTTGACCCGGTCGTCACCGGCCCGGTATTCTCTGGCACGATGTCCGGTGTCGTCCGTGCCGTGTGCGTCACTCGCAGCGTGGCGCTCCGGAGGGCGCTGCGGCGATCGCTGCACGCGGCCGGCGCGGCGGTCGAGTTCGTCGACGACGTCGGCGGGGTCGGCGCCGACGCCACGCTGGTGGTGATCGACGGCCCGACCCACGCCGCGCTGGCGGCGCCGGCGCGGGCGGCGCTGGCCTCGGGGCGCGCGATGATCGTCGTCGGGGTGTCGCTCGGCGACGACGGCGCGGTCGACGGCCTGCGCGCCGACGGCTGCAACCACGTGATCACCGGCGACGACGAGCCCGACGACGCCGAGCTGGTGGTCACCTCCGGCAAGCTGGCCTCGGGCGACATCTTCGGCCTCGAGAAGTACCTGGCGTGGGGGGTGCGCGTGAGCGACCTCGAGATCGCCAGCTACGAGGAGAAGCGCGCCGCGCTGATCGCGGTGACCGCGTCGGCCCGCGACGCCGGGGCCCGCCGGCCGATGGTGGCGCGGGTCGAGAGCGTCGTCGACGAGCTGCTGATGAACGCGATGTACGATGCGCCCGCGGCGGCGCGCGGCGAGGCGCCGCAGCTGCCGACCGACGTGCTCGAGCGGGTGGCGGCGCCGGCGCGGCTGCGCTGGGCCTCGGACGGCCGCCACTTCGCCGTGTCGGTCGAGGATCGGTTCGGCGCGCTGGTGAAGGGCGCGATCGTCGATCACCTGCAGCGCGCGCGCGCCGAGCGCGGGCGGCCGCGCGGCACCAGCGAGGCCGGCGGCGCGGGGCTCGGCCTGTACTTCATCGTCTCGTCGGTGACCCGGTTCATCGCCAACGTCGATCCCGGCCACCGCACCGAGGTCATCGGGCTGTTCGATCTGCGCCAGGCCGGCCGCGACGGCGACGCCTGCGCCCGCTCGCTGCACGTGTTCGCCCGCGCCAGCGCGGGCTGACGGCGCACCTCGCTTCAGCGCCGGCGCAGCGCGGCCACCGCCGCGCCGGCCGCGCCGCCGCCGAGCAGCCACAGCGTGGTGCGCGCCGGCGTCGGGCTGGCGGCGATCGCCACCACCACCGGCACCGCGAGCCACCACGCCAGCCACAGCCCGACGATCGTCCGGCGCGCCGTGGCGATCGCGACGGGGGCGATCGGCAAGGTCGCCGACGCCCGCGGCAGCTCGATCGCCGGCTGCGCGGTGGCCCGCGCCAGCAGCACCGCCACCGCGCCGGCGCCGGCCAGCGCGGCGGCCAGCCAGCGATCGGCGTCGGCCGGGCGGCCCAGGCCGATCGCGACCAGCGCGATCGCCGCCAGCGCGCCGCCCAGCGCGAACAGCGGGTAGCGCCGGCGCAGCAGCCGCGCCATCCGATCGAACACCGGCCCGGCGCCGCCGCCGAGTCGCGCCGCGACTGCGCGCTCGAGGCCGGTCGCGCGGTGGATCTCGAGGTGGGCGAGGATCTGCCGATCGAGCGCGGCGACCTCGCGCATCGCCCGCGGCATCACCTGCGGCGCGGCGCGGGCCGCGATCACCGCGGCGAGCACCGCGCCCAGCGCCAGGCCGATCAGGATCGCCAAGCCGCGCGGGTCGACGCCGTCGCGCAGCCAGCCGCCGGTCATCGCGGTGGCGATCACCGCGCCGGCGACGGTCGCGCCCGGCAGCGCGCCCAGCAGCGTCGTGGTCGCGACCGCGTAGTCGCCGGCCAGCGCCCGGCTGGCGGCGTCGGCCTGGCCCGAGGCCACGGCGTGGGCGGCGCCGACGCACACCGCCGGCATCAGCGCCGCGGCGACCAGCGCCAGCGCGCCGACGATCGCCGCGAACCGCGCGCCGGTCGCGGGATCGGCCGCGGCCGCCAGCGCCCCGACCGGCGCGGCGATCACGACGCCGAGCAGCGCGCCGCGCCGCGCGCGCACCAGCGCCACCTGCCACAGCGCCGCCCCCGGGATCGGCAGCCGCGCCACCATCGCCGCGTCGGCGCGCCAGAACATCCGGTGCGGCGCCATCATCATCGTCGGCACCATCGCCACCAGCGCGACCGCGATCAGGAACCCGGGCGACGGCACCGGCCGCGCGCCGTCGAGCCAGCCGCCCTTGGCGACCGCGACCGCGGCCAGGGCCAGCCCGGCGGCGATCGCGGCGACCAGCGTGGTCGCCGGTCGGCCGCCGCGCCGGCGGCGCTCGTCGCGGTCGGCCCAGCCCAGGAGCGTCGCGCCGTCGATCACGCGACGCCGCGATCGGCGACGACGCCGACGTAGAGCTCTTCCAGCGCGCCCGCGCCGTGCGCCACCCGCGCCGCCAGCGCGTCGCCGGCGAGGTCGGTGACGATCCGGCCCTGATCCATGATCACGACCCGGGTCGCGATACGCTCGGCGACGTCGAGCAGGTGGGTCGACATGACGATCGCGGCGCCGCGCGCGGCGGCGGCGGCCAGCGCGGCGCGGGCCCGGCGGGCGGCGTGGGGGTCGAGCCCGTTGAGCGTCTCGTCGAGCAGGATCACCGCCGGCTCGGCGACCAGCGCCGCGGCCAGCCCGACCCGCTGGCGCATGCCGAACGACAGCTCGCGGCACGGCCGATCGGCCACCGCCGCCAGCCCCAGCTGATCGAGCAGCGCGCGCTCGGCGGCGCGATCGCTGGCGCCGCGCACCGTCGCGATCATCTCGACGTGCTCGGCGACGGTGAAGTACTCGTACAGGGACGGCGGCTGATCGGCGAGGCCGAGCTGGCGCTTGGCCGCCAGCGGATCGGCGGCGAGGTCGACGCCGGCGATCGCGATCGTGCCCTTGCTCGGGCGCAGGCCGCCGGCGATCGCCAGGAGCGCGGTGCTCTTGCCGGCGCCGTTGGGGCCCAGCAGCGCCACCATCGCGCCGGCCTCGACGTCGAGGGACAGGTCGTCGACGGCCACTCGGCGGCCGTACTGCACGGTCAGGCCGCGCACGCTCAATCGCTGCACTGCGACTTGCTCCAGGCGTAGGCCACGCGGTAGCCGATCGTCGCGCGGCCGCGGGCGGGGACGGTGATGCCGAAATTGACTTGCTGCGCGCCGGCCTTCACGACGTCGGGCGTCGAGAAGTAGACCAGCTGCCAGCACTCGCCGCGGTACAGGTGCTCGCGGGCCACCAGCGCCACCGCGCGATCGCCGCGGTTGTCGAAGGTCAGGCGGAACTCCTCGACCAGCCGCTCGCGATCGTAGTCGACGTCGAGCATCGTGCGCTCGCGGCGGCCGGTGACGTCGGTCGCGCGGCCGACCGCGATCGCCGGGGTGCGCTGCGCGCCCTCGGCCGGCGGCGCCAGCTGGCCCTCGCCGAGCCAGGCCAGCTCGCCGGCGGGATCGACGCGGAACATCCGCAGCGGGCCGGCCGGCAGTGGCGCGTCGGACAGCCGCGCCAGGTCGGGCGCGACGCTGACCGCGACCTCGGTCGGCCACGGCCCGACGCCGTAGCCGGGCTCGTCGATCGGGCGCTGCCCGGGCCGGTCGAGCGCGACGCCGACCGGATCGAACATCAGCACCGGGGCCAGCGGCAGGCGGCGGGCCGGCAGCCCGAGATCGATCCGCTGGGCGCCGGCGCCGATCGCGCTGGGGCGGCCCACCCGCAACAGCCGCCGCTCGGCGGCCAGCGCGCCCGGCGGCTGCTCCGGCAGGTCGCGATCGGCCAGCGTCAGCGCGGCCCGCGCCCACTGCCGGCCGGTGCGGTTGTCGAGAGCCAGCGCGCCGATCAGCCGGCCGTGGCGATCGCCGTCGTCGATCAGCGTGTAGCTGGCGCGCCAGGCGAGCGCGTCGGTGCGGTAGCGCGCGCGCACGACCACCGCGCGCGGGCCGGGCGCCACCGCGATCGCCAGCGCGTCCGCCGGCGCGGCCACGTGGGCGGCGTCGGTGATGACCACGCCGGCGGCGGTCGCGACCGCGATCGCGCCGTCGGGGCCGACCGCCAGCTGCCGCCCCGGGGTGGGCGCGCCGAGGTGCACGACGACCGCGTCGCCGGCGCCGGCGTGGGTGTGGCTCCAGCTCGCCAGCGGGGTCGCCTCGCCGGTGACCTCGAGCGAGTCGGGCGCCAGGCCCAGCGGCGCGAACGGCACGGCGCCGTGGCCGCTGGCGTCGACCGGGATCTCGAGCCGCTCCTCGATCAGCGCGCCGGTGCGGTACAGCGTGACGCGCGCGTCGACGGCGCGATCGTCGATCGCGGCGCCGCGGCGGCCGAGGCAGCCGGCCGCGACGAGCACCGCCGCGCCGGTCACGAGCACGCGGCGCACGATCACCAGCTGTATTGCACGGTGTAGGAGATGGTCTTGGACTCGCCCTTGCCCAGCCGCACCCGCCACTCCTGGACGCGCTCGTCGGCGCGGGTGCCCTTGACGCTCTCGCGGGTCAGCTTCCAGGTGTGCCAGCGGTACATCGCCTCGCGCACCACGACGTCCGCGGCCGCGGCGCCGTCGTTGGTCACGGTCAGCTCGACGTCCTCGCGCAGCGCGCGGCCCGACGGCTCGAGCTGGCACTGGGCGCGGTTGCGCTCGCCCGACACCGTGACGTCGGCGCCCGACAGCGCGATGCGCACCACGCCGGTCGAGGCGTTGGCGCGCAGCTCATCGGTGCCGACCACCGTCAGCTCCTTGCCGACCCGGCGCAGCAGGCGCACGCGGCCGCTGGGCAACGGCGCGCCGGCCTCGATCTCGAGGTACTGGCCGGTGCGCGGGTTGAGCGGCTCGTAGGCGTCGCAGTCGGAGGTGGCCTGGGCGTTATCGGCGCCGGCGCCCTCGGCCAGCGCCTCGAACACCTGGGTCTGCTTGGCCTTGGCGCCGACCTTCTTGGGGGCCAGCTCGACCTGCACGGTCTGGCCGGCGCGCAGCCCGATCTTGCCGGCGATCTTCCAATCCTGCGGCTTGGTGCGGCTGGGGCGGCCGGGCGCCAGCCCCAGCGTCGCGAACACGCCGTCGCCGCCGCCGGCGGTGAGCGTGAGGTCGACGTCGGTGAAGTCCGAGCCGGTGTCGTTGCTGATCGTGGCCCAGGCCGACAGGTCGACGGCGCCGTCCTCGCCCAGCACCGCCGAGTAGTCGGGCTGCCAGGCCAGCCCGTCGGTGCGGTAGCTGACGACGACGTCGTGGCGGCCGGGCTTGGCGGTGGTGATGCGCCACTCGAGCGTCGGCTCCTGATCGACCGACGCGGTCGGCAGCTTGATGCCCAGCAGCTGCGGCCCGCGCGGCACGATGTGGGCGGCGTGGTCGTCGCTGTCGATCACCAGCGCGTCGGCCGACAGCGCGCGCAGCGTGCCGGCCAGCTCGCCGCTGGCCAGCGTGAGCACCACCGGCTTGCCGAGCTGGCGGAACAGCAGCGCCTCGGGGTTGATGACGTCGTTGACCAGGCGCTGCTCGACCACGCGGGTGCCGGCGGGATCGGAGGCGCTGCGGAACTCGACGGTGGCGGCGTCGAGCAGCGCCGCGACGCCGGGGAACTTGACGACGCCGTCGGCGCCGACGTCGATCGCGCGCTCGTGGGTGACGTAGGCGCTGGTGGCGGGCGGCGCCACCGCGCCGTAGCCCTCGCCGCCGTAGGCGGGATCGACCGCGGACGGCCGCTTGATGCTGATCATGGTGGCGCGATCGCGCCCGCCGGCCGCGGCGTGATCGGCGACCGCCGCCGCGAGCGCGGCGCCGACGCCGACGAAGACCAGGGCGCGCTGGCCGGGCGATGAGCTCATCGCCGCGCAGTGTACCAGCCCGACCGCGTTGGTGCCTTCGCGCGGCCGCGCGGGCGATGCGCGACCGCGACCGGTATATAGTGCCGCCCGTGGCCCCGGCGTCTGCGGCTCCCCTGCGTGGCATCGCCCCCTACGACGAGGGGGATCGCGGCGCGCTGACCGGGCGCGACAACGAGCGCGACGAGCTGGTGCGGGCGATCATGCAAGACAGCTTCCGCGCCGGGCTGCTGTACGGAGAGCGCGGCGCGGGCAAGACGTCGCTGCTCCGCGCCGGCGTGATCCCCGAGCTGCGCGACCAGGGCGTGACGGTGGTGGTGGCCGACGATCTGGCGGCCCCGGCCGAGGCGCTGGCCCGCGGCATGGCGGCCGGCGGCGCCCGGGCCACGCCGGGCGAGGCGGCGTCGGCGTTCCTGGCCCGGGTGGTGTCCAACCTGGCGCCGGGCCAGCTGGCGGTGTTCGTGCTCGACGACGCCGACCTGATGATCGGCGCCGGCGGCGACGCGGTGGTCGGCGAGCTCAACGAGGTCTACGCGCGCGTGGTCGGTCGCTCGGGCGGGCGGGCCCGCTTCGTGTTCGCGTGCGCCAGCGAGCGGGTGCACCGGCTGGGCGCGCTCGAGCGCCGCACCGGCTCGCTGTTCCCGCCGACCGCGCGGTTCGAGCTGGGCCGGTGGTCGGCGCCGCAAGCCGCCGACGTGCTGGGCCGGGTGCTGGCCGAGGCCGGCGTGGCGTGCGAGCCGGGGCTGGCCGAGGCGGTCGCCGCCGCGCTCCACGGCGAGGCCGGCGTGCTGCCGGCGGCGCTGCAGCTGGTCGCGTGCGCGCTGCGCGATCAGCGCGTGAGCTCGCCGGTGGCGCTGCGCAAGCTGGGCGGCGTCGACGAGCTGTGGCGGGCGTGGCTGGCGCAGCTGGCCCGGGCCCGGGGCGACGAGCGCGTCGGGCTGCGCACGCTGGGCGAGCTGGCCGACGCCGCGGTCACGGCGGCGGCGATCGCCGAGCGGCTGGCGGTCGCGGTCGCCGCGGTCGAGCCGGTGCTGGCGACGCTGGCCGAGCACGGCGCGGCGGTGCGCGACGGCGAGGGCGACGCCTGGCGGCTGGCCCACGAGGTGCTTGTGGCGCCGGCGCGCGAGGTCACCGCGATCGAGCGCGCCCGCGCGCGGCGCGGCCAGGAGCTGCTCGGGCGGCGCGCCGAGCTGGGCGGGCGGCTGCGGCTGGCCGAGCTGTGGGCGGTGCAGCGCGAGGGCATCGTCGCGACCACCGCCGGCGAGCGCGCGGTGGTGGCGCGCTCGAAGCGCTTCGTCCGCAACGTCGGCATCGCCGCGGCGGCGGCGCCGGTGGTGCTGCTGATCGCCCTGTGGTCGGCGCAGCGCGGCCACGCCTACCTCGACGTCGAGCGGCGCGCCGGCGGCGATCGCGTCGTGGTCCGCGCCGGCCGGCCGGGGCTGGCCGCGTTCGACTGGCTGCCCAGCTCGCCGGGCTTCGGCGACGTGGTGGCCGACCCCGGGCTGTCGCGGGCGATGGTCGCGCCCAAGGCGTGGGGCCGGCTGCGCGATCGCGACGTGGTCACCAGCCTCGGCGGCTGGGGCGCGGCGATCGACGCCGTGCTCGAGCCGCGGCTGGGCGCCCTGGTGGCCTACGCGCAGACCGGCGACGCCGCCAAGCTCGAGGCGGTGGCCGCCACCGCCGCCAGCGACGACGAGCTGGCCGAGCTGCTGGCGATGGTCGCGCCGATCGCCCGCGGCGCCGACGGCGAGGTCCGCGTCGTCGAGGCCGCGCTGGCCAAGCCATCACCGGCGCTGCGCCAGGCGGCGATCACCGTCGCCGGCGCGGCGGCCGGGCGCCAGGACGGCGCGTACCGCGACACGCTGGTGCGCGCGCTGTCGTCGACCGATCCCGAGCAGCGGCGGATCGCGATCACCGCGGTGCGGCGGCTGGCGCCGGCCACCGCGCGCGGCCTGATCGACGCCGCGCTGGCCAAGGATCCCGAGCCGGCCGCGCGCCGCGAGCTCCTGGTCGAGGTCGCCGGCGCGGTGGCCGACGACGTCGCGCCCGCCGTCGACGACGCCGCGGCGATCCTGGCCGATCCCGACGCCAGCGCCGGGCTGCGCGAACGCGCGAAGGTCGAGCTGCGCCGGGCCATCCGCGGCGAGCGGGCGGCGGCGGCGGCGGCGGCGCTGGCGGTGTCCAAGGTGTGGAGCGACGAGCGCGCGCCGACCGACGCGCGGGTGTTCGCGATCAAGCTGGTGTCCGACGAGTTCGACATCGGCACCGGCGGCGCGCCGACGCTGGCGCCGGCGGCCCAGGCCGCGTTGTCGGCGCGGGCCGAGGTGGTGCGCGCCGCCGTGCTGCCGCTGTACGCGCGGGCGGCGCCGGCCGAGGCCGCGCCCGAGATCCAGCGTCTGGCCGGCGAGCGGCTGAGCCGGACGATGCGGGTCGCGGTGACGCTGGCGTGGGGCGAGCTGGCCCGGGCCCACGTCGCGGCCGCGGCGCCGGCGCTCGATCGCCTGCTCAAGGACGAGGCGTTCGAGGTGCGCGCCGCGGCGGCCGAGGCCTCGGGCTTCCTCGGGCGGCCGGCCCAGGAGGCGCTGATCAAGCTGGTCAAGATGGACCGCATCGAGGTCGCGGTCGGCGCGTGCCGCGGGCTGGCCAACAGCGCCGCGGTCGGCGCGTCGGTCAACGTCGCGGTCGACGGCATCGCGCAGCTGTGGAAGCGCAAGGGCAGGGCCCGGCGCGAGGCCGCGACGGTGTTCGCCGAGATGGCGCGGCGCCAGCCCGGCCCGGTGATGAACTACCTGGTGGCGTCGGCGCGCACGCCCGAGGACGCGGTGCTGCACCCGATCGGCACCGCCGGGCTGTGCGCGGCGGCGGCCAACGGCAACGCCGAGGCGCGGCGCCAGCTGCTCAAGGTCGCCGACGATCCGTCGGCCGAGGTCCGGCGCATGGTGATCGCCTGCGCCGCCGACGGCCCCCAGGCCGGCACCAGCGGCGTCGCCGCGGCGACCCGGCTCCTGCGCGATCCCGACGCGGCGATCCGCGTCGAGGCCGCGCGGGTGCTGGCCCAGGCGGTGGCGCGCGGCGGCAAGATCTCCGCCGGCGTCGGCGACGGCCTGGTGACGCTGGTGGCCGACGGCGATCGCGACGTGCGGGCCGTGGCCATCCGCGCGATCGCCGCGATGGCCCCCGACGCCCCCAAGGCCGCCGGCGCCGCGCTGACCAAGGCCTTCGCCACCGCCGACGAGTCCGAGAAGCTGCTGCTGCTGCGCACCGGCCGCGCGATCGGCGTGACCGACCTGGTCGAGCACGCGATCGCCGACGCCTCGCCGCTGGTGCGGGTCGAGGCGGTCGACACCGCGCTGGCCACCGGCACCCGGGCCGCGGCGACGGTGGCGTCGGCGCTGGCCGACGCCGACCCGCAGGTGCGCCGCGCGGTGCTCGATCGCCTGGGCGGCGGCCAGGACAAGCTCGAGGCCGCCGATCTCGATCGCGCGCTGGCGCTGGCGGTGCGCGATCCCGACCCCGAGCTGCGCCAGCTGGCCCTGACGACGCTGGCGCGGGTGGCGCCCAAGGACGCGGTGGCCGCGCGGCTGGGCCGGGCGCTGGTCGCCCGCGCCGAGCGCGAGCGGGCGCAGGCGGCGGCGGCGGCGATCGGCCTGGTCGAGCGCGACGCGCCGCTGGCGGTGAAGCTCTTGACCCCGCTGCTCGACGATCCCTCCCACGACGTGCGGGTGGCGCTGGTGGCGTCGCTGGGGGCGGCCTACGCCGCGGTCAACTCGCCCGAGCAGCTGGCCAACCTGCTGATCCGCGCCGAGGGCCACGCGATGCGGCGGCTGGCGGCGGCGGCCGCGTTCGTGATGCTGGCCCGCACCGAGGCCGGCCGGGCCGCGGCGACGGTGGCGCTGGGCAAGGTCGCCGAGCGCGGGCCGGTGATGGCGCGGCGGACCGCGAAGCTGTCGCTCGGTCTGATCAAGGCCAACGCCGACGGCATCGCGTTCTTCACGCAGCTCGTGCCGTGATCACGGCGCGGTGACGGTCACCGTCGTCGTGATGCCGCCGCGGACCCAGAACTTCGCGGTCACGGTGATCGCGCGCGGCGCGATCGTCGCCACCAGGTGATCGCAGATCTGGTTGGTGACCGCCTCGTGGAACGCGCCCTGGTCGCGGAAGCTCCACAGGTACAGCTTGAGCGACTTGAGCTCGACGCACAGCTCGGCCGGCGTGTACGCGATCGTGACCGTCGCGAAGTCGGGCTGGCCGGTGATCGGGCACAGGCAGGTGAACTCGGGGCACTCGAAGTGGATCAGGTAGTCGCGACCCGGCCGCGGGTTGGGGAAGGTGTCGAGCGCGGTGGTCGGCTGCGTGGTCATGGCCCGGGTGTCTAACCTTGCCGGGCGGCGCTGTCGAGCGGCGCGGCGACGCCCCGGGGAGGGGCGCCACTGTCTCGCGTCGCGGGGGGAGGCTCGGCGGGGACCTGGCCCCGCCGAGGGGGGCTCGGCGACGAGCCCCCTGGAAAAAGACCACGGGCCCGCCGAAGCGAGCCCGTGTAGCTAGTGCCTCACGGATCCGGCAGCGGACCCGCTTGCTCTTGCATACGAAGGGATCGGCCCGCTACGGCCGGCCCTCCTCAGAGCGACGTTTGGTACTCGGCATGTCTCGCGTTCCTCCCCTGGCATAGGCCAGAGCCCGGCGGACGGCCCGCAGGCAAGCGGCTCCCGTTGGCCGGGCCTTCGTGATGGGCGCTACGGCCCGTTTCGAAGCCCACCCAGCGCAGTCGCCGTCTGGCGATGCCCGGTGTTCTCGGCGACATGGTCGCAAGGAAGATCCTAGGGCATGCCGAGCGGATTGGCCAGCACGAGTTTCGGGGGCGCGATCGCGTGTCGCGGGGCCGAAGTTTGCCGACCGCCGCGCTGGGCCGCCAGCGCGCGCGCGCCGATGATCCGCGCCATGAACCATCCGGCTCGTCTCGCCCTCGCCGTCGTCGCGGCCGTCGCGCTGGTGCTCGGTGCCGCCGCCCCGGCGCAGGCCAAGCCCGACGCCAAGCAGGCCAAGATCAACGTCTACGTCGACATCCTCAACCAGTGGTCGTCGTACGTGTACAAGCAGCGCGACGACTACGCCGGCTGGGTCGACCTGACCAAGGGCCCCGACTGCAAGTCGACCAAGGCCCGCGGCCCGAGCGCGATCGGCGACACCGCGAAGTCGACGACGTTCCCCGGCTACCTGAAGGCGCTCAAGAATGGGCCCAAGCTGGCGGTCGACGCCGCGGCGGTGACGATGGTGACCACGCTGCAGGCGCTGTGGCAGCCGAGCTTCGACGCGAGCGAGTACTACTACAAGCGGCAGTGGAAGGACGACGACTGCAAGCGCGGCCAGGCGCTGCACGCGCAGCTGGTCGAGCTGTGGGGGCAGTACGTCGCCGCCGAGCAGCAGGTGCGCGCGTTCGTCGTGCAGTACAACGATGATCGCGAGCTCGCGCAGCACACGGCGACCGGCAAGAAGTACGGCAAGAAGCTGCGCTACCACTACGAGCAGGTGCTGATCGACGGCAAGCAGCTGGTGCGCACGCTCGACGCGGCGCTGGCGGCCACGCCGATCGACGCCGCGGCGATCACCGCCAAGCTCGACGCCTTCGCGGCGATCGTCGACGCGACCAACCAGCTCGCCGAGGCCAACCGCGGCAACGCCAAGGTCTACGACGTGCTGTACCAGGGCGGCTACACCCAGTTCGTGACCCGCGCCGGCTGGTTCAAGGACGCCGTCACCGAGCTGGGCAAGACCATCGCCGACCCCAAGGCCAAGCCCGCCGACGTCGGCCACGACCACGACGAGGCGGTGAAGGCCTACAACTCGATGATCGACGCCGCCAACGCGATCCGCCTGACCCCGTCGATCAAGTAGCGACCGCGGACGAGGGGGCGAGGGCGCGCCAGCGGTCAGGTCCCAGGTTCCACGTGGGAGCGGCCGCCCAGGTTCGACGTGGGAGTAAGGGGCCCAGGTTCCACGTGGGAGAGGCGCCCAGGTTCCACGCGGGAGAAGGCGCCCAGGTTCCACGTGGGAGCGGCCGCCCACGTGGGAGTAACCGCCCAGGAGCCGCCCAGGTTCCACGTGGGAGAAGGCGCCCAGGTTCCACGTGGGAGCGGCCGCCCAGGTTCCACGTGGGAGTGGCCCGTGGGAGATCCCGGCCCTGGCCGGCCCTGGCCCACATGGGAGTCTCCGTGCCACTCCGGCCGTCCCGGTGTGATCGGATTGATCGCTTCGATGTCAGACCGATGCGGTAAACCTCGTTTCAGGGCGGGTACCTACCTATAGTAGCTCGTCCTT
>Ga0073899_10001869_pt1 | contig 19140 bp, 9 predicted proteins | sample KloWWTmetaKNB5Ph_FD_88975 | JGI IMG/M metagenome (GOLD analysis project Ga0073899, IMG submission 88975) | Active sludge microbial communities from Klosterneuburg, Austria, studying microevolution and ecology of nitrifiers - Klosterneuburg... | ecosystem: Engineered > WWTP > Aerobic digester >... | reverse complement strand
GTGATGGAGCGATGATTGATCGCGCGATGATTGGATGACGCGAATGTGCACATGTGCGCGTGATCGCGGGCCGGGCTTTACGGGCCGCGGGGACTGCGATATCCAGGTCGCGTGCCGATCGCCTTCTCCCGCTCGCTGCGGGCACTCGGCGCCGAGCGGCTCGGCGGCACGGTCGCCGGGATCGTCGTGGCGATCGGCCTGCTGGCCGCGTGGTCGCTGTGGCTGGCGCTCGGGCGCGTGGCCCTGATCGAGACCAGCGTGCAGGCCCGCGTCGAGGTGGCCGGCGCGGCGGTGCCGGTGGCGGCGAAGCTCGACGGCCACGTGCTGCGCAGCGGCGTGGTGCTCGGCCGGCGGGTCGCGTCCGGCGAGTCGGTGCTCGAGCTCGACAGCGGCGCGCTGCAGTTGACCCGCGCCGAGGCCGAGGCGCAGCGACAAGGCGTGCTCGCCGAGCTCGGCGCCCTCGCGGGCGAGCAGGCGGCGCTGTCCGCCGCGATCGCGGTGTACGAGAGCGGGGGCCGGACCCGCCACAGCGAGGCGTCGGCGTCGGCGCAGGAGGCCGCGCTCGCGGCGAGCTTCGCCCGCGACCTGGCGGCGCGCAGCGAGGGGCTGCGTGAGCTCGGGGTCGAGGCGAGCGAGGCGACCGAGCTGCTGCAGGCCCGTGAGCGCGGCAGCTCGGCGATGGCGGTGATCCGCCGCTTGCAGGTCGCGCGGACGCGGGCCGAGCAGTCGGAGCGGCTGGCGACGATGCGCGTCGAGCTGGCGCACGCGGCCCGCGAGGAGGCGGCGCTGCGGCGCGAGCTGGCGGTGCGGGCGGCGGCGATCGCTACCCTCGATCACCAGATCGCTCAGCACACGCTGCAGGCGCCGATCGCGGGCACGCTGGGCGGCGTGGCGCCGCTGCAGCCGGGCGCGGTGCTGACGCGCGGCAGCGTGGTCGCGCTGGTGATCCCGGACGATCGCCTGCGCGTGGTCGCCCGCTTCACGCCCGCGGCGGTCGGGAGGATCCGCCCGGGACAGGCGGTGCGGGTCCGGCTCGCGGGCTTCCCATGGGCCGAGTTCGGCAGCCTGCACGGCGAGGTCGAGGCGATCGCCAGCGAGACGGACGACGGGCTGGTGCGCGTCGAGTGCCGGCTGGACGCGCCGCCGGACTCGCGGATCCCCGTCGAGCACGGCCTCGTCGGCGTGGTCGAGATCACCGTCGAGTCGGTGCCCGCCGCCTCGCTCCTGCTGCGCAGCGTGGGTCGGCTGCTCTCGCCATGAGCTCGCCTCGCCGCCGTCGCCTCGCCGTCGAGGTCATCCAGAGCTCCGCGATGGACTGCGGCCCGGCGGCGCTCAAGTGCCTGCTCGCGGGGCACGGGCTGGCGGTCAGCTACGGTCGCCTGCGCGAGGCGTGCCAGACGGACGTCGACGGCACGTCGATCGACACGCTCGAGGAGGTCGCGGTGGCGCTCGGGCTCGCGGCGGAGCAGCGCCTGATCCCGGTCGATCACCTGTTCTTGCCCGAAGCCGGGGCCCTGCCGGCGCTGGCTGTGGTGCGCTCGCCGGGCGGGCTGACGCACTTCGTGGTCGTGTGGTCGCAGGCCGCGGGCCTCGTGCAGATCATGGACCCGGCGCTCGGCCGCCGCTTCGTCCGCGCCGCGGAGTTCGCGAGCCGGCTGTTCGTGCACCGCATGCCGGTGCCGGCGGAGGACCTGCGAGGCTGGCTCGGATCGTCGGAGTTCACGGCGCCGCTGCGTCGACGCGCGCGCGCGCTGGGGCTCGCGGGCGGGCGCGTGGACGGCTGGATCGCGGCGGCGTCGGCGGACCCGGAGATCCTCGGGCTCGCCGGCCTCGACGCGGCGCTCCGCCTCGCGGCGTCGCTGGTCGACGCGGGCGCCGTGAAGCGCGGCGGCGAGGCGGCTCGCTTCGTCGAACAGCTGCTCCGCGAGACGGCGGGGCTGCGCGGCGAGGCGCTGTATGCCCGCGTCCCCGAGTCGTTCTTCACCGCGGTCCCCGGGCCGGAGGCGGACACCGCGTGGCTGCGCGGCGCGGTGATCGTGCGGGTCCGCGGGGTCCGGCCGGACGCGCCCTCGCTGCGACCCGGGGGCGTCGCGGACGGCTCGTTGGCGCCGGACTTGCGCGCGGCGCTGAGCGAGCCGACGATCGCGCCGCTGCGCCAGTTGCTCGCGCTGCTGCGGGCGGACGGGCTCGCGGCGCCGCTGCTGCTCGGCGTCGGCCTGGTCGTCGCGGCGGCGGGGGTGATCGTCGAGGCGCTGGTGCTGCGGGCGATGGTCGAGGTCGGCGCGCGCCTCGGGGTCGGCGAGCAGCGCCTCGGCGCGGCGGCGGCGATCGTGATCCTGTTCGTCGCGCTGGCGGTGCTCGAGCTGCCGATCGCGGCGCTCGTCCGCCGGCTCGGTCGCCGCCTGAGCGCCCGCCTGCGCGTGGCCTTCCTGACCCGCATACCGCGGCTCGGCGACCGCTACCTCGCCAGCCGGGCGATCTCGGACATGGCCGAGCGCTGCCACCGGGGGCACGTCCTGCGCGCCGTGCCCGAGGTCGCGGCGCGGCTGGTCCGCGGGGGCCTGGAGCTGGTGTTCACGGCGGCGGCGCTGATCTGGCTCGACCCCGGCGGGGCGCGGTGGATCGTGCTGGCGTCGCTGATGGTGGTGGGGCTGCCGCTCGCGCTGCTGCCGGTGCTGGGCGGACGCACGCTCAAGGTCCACAGCCACGCGGGGGCGCTCGGTCGCTTCTACTTCGACGCGCTGCTCGGCCTCACGGCGATCCGCACGCACGCGGCCGAGCGCTCGCTGCTGCGCGAGCACGAGGATCTGCTGGTCGAGTGGTCGCACGCGCAGCGCGGGCTGGTCCGCGTGCAGGTGGCGGTGGTGGGCCTGACGGCGATGGTCGGGCTCGCGCTGGCGGCGGCGCTCTTCGCGGCCTACATGGGTCGCCACGCGGAGCCGGCGGGGGCGCTGTTGCTGCTGTACTGGGCGCTGTCACTGCCGGCGATCGGCGAGCGGATCGCCGAGGCGGCGTTCGAGGTGCCGGCGCTGCGGTCCGCGGCGCTGCGCCTGCTCGAGCCCCTGAGCGCCGCGCCGGCGGGCGAGGTGGAGCAGGGGGTGAGCGAGCCGCTGGCGGGCGCGGGCGGGGTGGCGCTGTCGCTGCGCGAGGTCGGGGTGGTGGCGGGCGGCAATCCGATCCTGCACGCGCTCGATCTCGAGGTGCCCGCGGGTCAGCACGTGGCGATCGTGGGCGCGTCCGGGGCCGGCAAGTCGACGCTGCTCGGGCTGCTGCTCGGCTGGCATCGTCCGGCCGGCGGCGAGCTGCGGATCGACGGGCGCGCGCTCGACGAGGCGACGCTGGCCGGGCTGCGCCAGGTGACGGCGTGGGTCGATCCGGCGGTGCAGCTGTGGAACGACTCGCTGCTGCACAACCTCGAGTACGGCGACCAGGAGGCGCACGCGCGCCTGCCGGAGACGCTGGAGTGCGCGGCGCTCGGCGAGGTGCTCGAGCGCCTGCCGGGCGGCCTGCAGTGCGTGCTCGGCGAGAACGGCGGGCTGGTGTCGGGCGGGGAGGGGCAGCGCGTGCGGCTCGCGCGGGCGCTGCAGCGCGAGCGTGCGCGCCTGGTGCTGCTCGACGAGCCGTTTCGCGGGCTCGACCGGGGCACGCGGGCGGCGCTGCTGGCCCGCGTGCGCGAGCGCTGGCGGGAAAGCACGCTGCTGTGCGTGACCCATGACATCGAGGCGGCGGCGGGCTTCGACCGGGTGCTGGTGATCGCGGGCGGGAGGGTCGTGGAGGACCGTGTCTCCGCGGACCTGTCCCCGGAGACAGCTCCGCACTTCACGGGGCTGCTGCGGGCCGAGGCGTCGCTGCGCCGCGAGGGGTGGAGCGACCCGCGCTGGCGCCGGCTCGCGCTCGTGGATGGTGCGCTGCGCGAGGAGGGGGCCGCGTGAACCTGGTCGACGCGAGCTGGCCGATCGAGCGCGCCGGTGAGGCGCTGGCGGCCCTCGCGGCGCGGTCGGGGCTGATGGCCGCGCCGCGCGAGCTGCCGGCGCCCGGGGCGACGCTGCTCGCCGATCCCGACGATGGCGCGATCGATCGCTGGTTCGCCGGGGCGGCGGCGACGCTGGGCCTCGAGGCGGAGGCGATCGACAGCGACCTGGGCGGCGTCGACGACCTGCTGCGCAGGAGCCCGCCGTCGCTGCTGCGGGTCGGCGCGGACGGGCGGCGGCTGCTGCTGGTGCTGCGCGGGGGTCGGCGCGCGCTCGAGGTGTTGCCGCCCGATCTGCGGCCGCGGCGAGTGGCGCTGGCGGCGGTGCGGGGCGAGCTGTGTGAACCGGTGCTGGCGCCGGCGCGGGCCGCCGCGGCGTCGCTGGTGGCGCGTACGGGGCTGGTCGGGGCGCGGGCCGGGCGTGCGGTCGATCTGCTGCTGCGGCGGCGCCTGGCGGCGCTGCGGGTCGGTCGCGCGTGGTTGCTGCGGCCCTCGCCGGCGGCGCCGCTGCGCCAGTTGCTGCGCGCCGACGGGCTGGTGCCGCGGTTGGTCGCGTTGGTGGGTCTGCGGGCGCTCGAGCTGGGGCTGTCGATCGGCTCGTGGTGGTTGATCGGCGGGCTGGTGTTCGCCGGGCGCAGCGATCCGGGGTGGGCGTGGGCGTGGGTGTTGCTGCTGCTGACGATCGTGCCCTGTCGCATGGGACAGGCGGCGATCGTCGGCGAGGTCCTGCGCGGCGCCGGGGTGATCCTCAAGCGGCGCCTGCTCGTCGGGGCGATGGCGATGGACGGCGACCTGACGCGGCGCGAGGGGGCCGGACTGCTCCTCGGGCGCGTGCTCGAGACCTCCGCGGTCGAGGCGCTGGGGCTGCGCGGCGGGCTGCTGGCGCTGTTCGCGATCCTCGAGTTCGTGGCGGCCGTGCCGTTGCTGGCGACCGGGCCCGCGGGCGGGCTGCACCTGGCGTTGTTGGCCGCGTGGACGCTGGTCGCCGCGGGGCTCGTGCGGCGGGCGGGCCTCGACCTGCGGGCATGGACCGACGAGCGCGCGACGCTGACGCACCACCTGATCGAGGTGATGGTCGGGCATCGGACCCGGCTGGCCCAGGAACCGCCGGCGCGCTGGCACGAGCGCGAGGATGTGCGCCTGCGCGGGGTGTTGGCGGCGGAGGGGCGGCTGAGCCGCAGCGAGGCGCTGCTGGTCGCCCTGGTGCCGCGCGGGTGGCTGGCGCTCGGGGTGGCGGCGTTGCTGCCGGCGTTCATCGCCGACGCCGATCCGGCGGCGCTGGCGGCGGGGCTCGGCGGGGTGTTGCTGGCGCAGCGCGGGCTGGCGACGCTGGTGGGCGGGGCGACGCAGCTGCTCGCGGCCGGGGTGTCGCTGCGCGACGCGGCGCCGATGCTGCGCGCGAGCGAGGGCGTCGACGCGGGGGGACAGGGGTCGATGCTGGCGCTGCCGCGGGTGCCGGTGGGGCAGCCGCTGCTGGTCGCGCGAGCGCTGCGCTATCGCTACCCGGGGCGCGAGCAGCCGGTGCTCGCGGCCGTCGACCTGACGATCGCGGCGGGCGACCGCTTGCTGCTTGAGGGCAGCTCGGGCGGCGGAAAGTCGACGCTGGGGGCGATCGTGGCCGGGCTGCGCGAGCCGAGCGGGGGGCTCGTGCTGCTGGCGGGCCTCGACCGCCCGACCCTCGGCCTGGCCGGCTGGCGGCGCCGTGTCGCGGCGGCGCCGCAGTTTCACGACAACCACGTGTTCACGGCGACCTTCGCGTTCAACCTGCTGATGGGGCGCAGTTGGCCGGCGACCGAACGCGAGCTCGCCGAGGCCGAGGCGGTGTGTCACGAGCTCGGCCTCGGCGAGCTGCTCGCGCGGATGCCGGGCGGGCTGATGCAGATGGTCGGCGAGACCGGCTGGCAGCTCTCGCACGGCGAGCGCAGCCGGCTGTACATCGCCCGCGCGCTGCTGCAGCAGGTCGACCTGGTGGTGCTCGACGAGAGCTTCGCGGCGCTCGATCCGGAGACGCTGCGGCGCGCGCTCGGCTGCGTGCTCGGCCGGGCCCGGGCGGCGCTGGTGATCGCCCACCCGTAGCGCGCCGTCGCCGGGGTCGCCGGGGTCCGCGGCGATCGCTGCTGTCCTGGGGGACATGTATCCCCGCATGGCTCGCGCTCATGGTGGCGAGGCCACCCGCACCGCTCCCATCAATCCTCGACCTCCCTGCCGGCCAGCCATTGCTCGACCTCGGCGAGCTCGCCGGCCTTGCTCGCGCCGGCCTGGCGATAGCCGTCGCGGGCCCGCGTGGCCTCGGCGAGCGCCCGGGCCTGGTCGCCGCGCGTGGCGACCAGCGCCCTGGCGAGGTCGAATCGCGCCTCGGGCTCGAAGGATTCGACGCTGTCGGTGGTATCGACGATGCTCACCGCGCGCGCCAGCAGCGGGAGCGCGTCCTGCGGCTCGCCCGCGGCGAGCGCCACGCTGCCGAGGTTGAGCAGGCTCATGGCGACATCGGGGTGGGTGGGGCCGAGCGCCTGCTCCTTGATCGTCAGGGCGCGCTCGTGCAGCGCCCGCGCCTCGGCCAGGTCGCCGCTGGTCTGGAGCACCTGGGCGAGGTTGTTGAGGCTCGTGCCGACGCTGGGGTGGGTGGGGCCGAGCGCCCGCTCCTTGATGGCCAGGGCGCGCTCGTGCAGCGCCCGCGCCTGCGCGTGGCCCCCGGTCGCCGCCTGCACGTTGGCGAGGTTGTTGAGGCTCATGGCGACATCCGGGTGATCGGGGCCGAGCGCCCGCTCGCGGATGGCGAGCGCGCGCTCGTTGAGCGCGCGCGCCTCGGCGAAGGCGCCGGTGGCCTCGTGCACGGCGGCGAGGTTGTTGAGGCTCATGGCGACGCTGGGATGATCGGGGCCGAGCGCCCTCTCGAAGATCGCCAGGGCCTGCTCGTTGATCTCACGCGCCTCCGCGTACCCGCCGGTCGCCGAGCTCACGACGGCGAGGCTATTGAGGCGCTCCGCTTCCCACAGATCGGCCCGGTCGCCGGCGTGGGCGATGGCCATGGCGGCGTGCCGCGCCCACTCGCGGCCATCGTCGGGTCGGGCGCGCATGAGCCCGACAATATAGATAAGCTGGGTGGCGGCGCGCGCCGCCACCTCCCAGGCCCCCGCGCTGGAGGCCGCGAAATAGGCGTCCGTGCTCGCGATCTCGGCCTGTTCGTAGGCGCCGGTGCGCTCGAGGAGGTTGCCCTCGCGCATGCGCGCTGCCGCGAGCAGCGGCGGCCAGTCGAGCACCTGCTGGGCGCGCTCGCGGGCCCGCGTGGCGACGATGAGGGCCGCGTTGAAGTCGCCGCCGAGCCCGATCGATTGGGCCCGCGAGATCTCGGCGCGCAGCTCCCGGACGGCGTCGCGCCCGTGCGTCGGCGGGGCCGGCTGGCGCAGCAGCAGGCCCTCATCCATGCAGGTATCCACCGGCCTCAGCCGCGCCGCGACCGACACGGCCTTCTGCACCACCGTCGCGTTGGCGCGGCCGAGCTCGGTGACCAGCGATTCGAGCTCCATCTGCCGATCCTCGAGGCACCATTGCGCGCGGCCCAGGAGGTCGTCGCTCCACAGGTCGCGGACGCTGTTGTTCAGGCACGCGTCGGTCCGCGCCCGCCGCCACGCCGCGGCCTGCTCGTCGAGCCACGGCATGACCCGCTCGGCGGTCGTCCCGGCGTAGCTGACACCCGTCGCCACCAGGGCCTCGCGCAGGCGCTGCCGACGCTCGTCGTTCCACGCCGCGTCGATCTCGGCGCCGGCCGCCTCACATACGGCCACCCGCGCGGCGATGTCCCGCCGCCGGGCCCCCTCGACGCCAGCGCCCAGCAGGACGACACCAGCCAGCGCCGCCGCCGCCGTGCGCATGCGGGTCCGCGTCCGGCCGCGCTCCAGCGCCGCCAGCATCGCCGTCATCGTCGGCCAGCGCTGCGCCGGGGCGGTGGCCAGCCCGCGTTCGAGCACCCGACGCAGCCAGCCCGGCACGCCGCGGCCCGCGGGTCGGCGCTGCCCCGTGACCACCGCCTCTCCGAGGGCCAGGAGGGTGTCCCCTGCGAAGGGGCGCTCGCCGTACAGCAGCTCCCAGGCCATCACGCTCCACCCGAACTGGTCGGTGGCGGACTCCGCGGCGTGTCCCTGCCACTGCTCGGGCGCCATATAGGCCGGCGTCCCGCGGATCGACCCCGCCTGGGTCCGCCACAGGGCCGGCGCGGCGAGGTCCTGCGGCGCCTGCATATCGACCGGGACGATCGTGGCGAGCGGCTCGTCCGACCCTGGGTCCGCGCGATGCTCGTGGGCGAGGCCGAAGTCCATCACCCGCACGCGGCCCCCCTCGTCGATCATTACATTGTCGGGCTTGAGGTCGCGGTGGACCAGACCCGCGAGGTGCGCGGCCGCGACTCCGCGGGCCGCGTCGGTCAACACCTGCACGACCTCGGGCCAGCGGCGCCGGCGCTGGCGGGCCCACGCGTCGAGGGTCTGGCCGGCCACGAACTCCATCGCAATCCACACACTATCGTCGTGGGTGCCGACGTCGTGCACGGCGACCACGTTCGGGTGGGACAGCTTCGCCAGCGCCTGGGCCTCGCGCAGCAGCCTCACCCGGCCCTCGGGGCCCGATCTCCCGCCCGCCCCGGGCAGGAGCAGCTTGAGCGCGACCTTGCGGTCGAGCTCCGGGTCGTGGGCGGCATACACCACACCCATCGCGCCAGCGCCGAGCCTGCCGAGCAGCAGGTAGCGCCCGATGGCGGTCCCTCGCGGCAGTGGACCGGGCACGTCCGCGGCGGGCGCCCCTCCGGTGCGACCCGCCGTCGCAACGATCGTGCGCTCGAATTCCACATTGCATCGTACTGCGATCCCGTCCGGAGAAGACAGGTGTACATTCGCGCCGCGACCCGTGCGCTGGCGAGCGCGCGCTGTCAGTCCCAGCGGGTGTCGAGGGTCAGCGCGACCCGGGCGACGGCGCCGCTGGCGGCGCCGCCGATGTCCTCGACCACGAGGTGCCAGATCCCGCCCGCGGATTCGTCGCCCGGCACCTTGACCTGCGCGAGGTCGAGGAGCTGGAGCGGCGCGTCCGTGGTGATCACCGGCGTGCTGGTGCCGCCCGGGTTGACGAGGTGGACCGCGAGCTCGTTGGCGCCGTCCTGGGCGAGCTGCAGGTCGAGATATGCGGCGGTCGGGACGGTGGCGACCCCGGCGACGACGATCGGGATCATCACCGTCCCGCCAGCGGCGAGCTCGCTGTCCGGCCCGGCGAAGCTGCGGCGCATCCAGCCCGGACGGCAGGCGCCCGCGACCCCGCCGGCCAGGATGTCGAGGCAGAGCAGACCGCTGGATGGGTCGCAATCCGCGTCGGCGCCGCAGGGGGCGCCCTCGCCGGCGAGCGGCCCCGGCCAGACGCAGGTGCCCGGCGCCAGCACGCGGCCCTCGCTCTCGAGGATATCGAGGCACATATGCTCGGGCGCGCAGGGGGCGTCGTTCATGCAGGGCTGGCCCTCGATCGCCCGCTCGACCCCGCAGCGGGTGAAGAACCCGTCCTCGATCGCCCCGACGATGGTCAGCGTCTGCCAGAAGAAGACGCGACCGACGCGAGTATCACCATAGTGCGCGGAGTACGAGACGAGCACGCGATCGGTGCCGACATCGAGGACCGTGAGCTGCTCGACGCCGTCGTCGTCGGCGGCGAGCAGCGCCTCCTCGACGGTCGCGGCGGGGGCGCCCATGTCGGCGCTGGCCAGGAGGAGCTGCTGCTGCTCGATCGGCGAGAGGTCGGCCGCGCTCGTGACGAAGCGCCGCTGCATCAGCGCGATCGCCGGGGTGAACAGGAGCTCCGCGTACGACCCGGGCAACAGGCACCGGTCGGCGAAGAGGACGCTCTGGACGCGTTCGATGCATTCCGGCAGGACGCCCTCGACGAACTCGGGGTATTCGAGGGCGCAGATCGGATCCGCGGGCGCGAGGGCGCAGTGGGCGTCGTAGTCGTCGGCGACGGGCTCGGCGTCGGCGCACATGAGCAGGAGATCGAGCAGGAAGTTGCCCTCGGCGAGCTCGGGGTCGGCCAGCAGCTCCGCGACGCACGCCAGGATCGCCTGATCGATCGCCTCGGGACAGACCAGCGCTCCCGGCGGTGCTTCGCCGGTGCTGCTTCCCGTCGTCGGGCTGTCGGAGGTCCCCTGCGGCTCGCCGGTCGTCGCGCCAGCGCTGCTCTCGCCGTCGCCCGTGGTCACCGGGGCCATGCTCGTCGTGGCATCCGTGGCATCCGTGGCATCCGTGGCGCCGTGCTCGGTGGCGCCGTGCCCGGTGGTGGCCGCGCCGCCGACGTCCTTACCCTCGCAGCCGGCGAGGACGAGGCACAGTGATGCGATGCAGGTGGGTGTGGCGAGCCGTCTCATCGGGGCGATTCCTAGCACGGCGATCCGGGTGCAGGTAGCGCGGTGCGGCGCGAAGGCGCGGGCGACCCACGTCGCTTGAAGAGTCCGGGCGGTGATCGCCGGTCGTCCGGCTGGACACCATCAGTACCGGGCCCGTCGGAGCCACAAACACTGGCCGCCTGGGGGCTTTTACCAGCCACCCGCTCGAGCATTTCGGTCCCGAAGTGGGTGATCGAATCGCCCGGCGGCAGGTACGCTCCTGGGTAATGACCCGCGAGCTCGAGAGCATCGTCCAGCAGAGGCCCGTCCTCTGGGTGGGGGCAGGCCTGTCGGTCGCAGGGGGCTTCCCCGCGATGGACGCGATCATGACCGCCGTGCGCGCGGCCGCGCCCCGGGACCTCCCCGCGGCCGAGTTCACGGCGCTCGTCGATGCCTTCGTCGACGCCGCGAGCGCGGGCGCGCTCGGCGACCTCCTGCAGCGGCACCTCCAGCGCTCGCAGGGCCCGACGCTGACTCACCGAACGATCGCGCGTCTGGCCCGGGCGGGTTGTTTCGCCGCACTCGTCACCACCAATCCCGATGACCTCCTCGAGCAGGCACTCGCCGCGGAGGACCTCGAGGTCGTGGTGCAGACCCTCGATCGCACCGCCACCGTGGGCGAGCAGGACGGCGCGCTGCGGCTGTTGAAGGTCCACGGGTCCTTCACCGACTGGCAGGCTGCGCTCCTCTCGGGTCGAGCCGCTGCGGACTTCGATGCGCGCCACGACTTTCTCCGCGCCGAGCTCGATGTTCTCCTTCAGCAGCACCCGCTCATCTTCGTCGGCTGCTCGCTGCAGGACCCGCGGATGTTGCAGTGGATCGAGAGCCGCCCCGACCCGTGGATGCGCCAGCTCAAGCCCTGGCGCGCGGTGATGCGGCCCTCGGCCTGGGCCGCCGCGCTCGAGCGGCCGTGGAAGCGCGGGAAGGCCAGGTCGGTGCTCATGCGGGCGCCGCTCGAGCCGATCGAGACCGGCCGCCACGAGGATGTGCCCGCGATGTGGCTCGAGGTCGCAAGGAGACTCGCGCCGCGCGAGCTCAGCGACCTCGAGCTCCTCGCCGGCTGGCGCGGCGGCGATCGCAACATGGGGAGCGTCCTCTACAAGCGCTATGCCGAGCCGATCGCAGGCTTCTTCCGTCGCAACCTCCGCAACCGGGCCGAGGTCGAGGACCTCACGCAGGAGACCTTCATCGCCCTGCGAGGATCGACGTCCGTGATCGAGAACGTCTCCGGTTTCCTGTTCCGGATCGCGTTCTTCAAGTTCACGCACTACCTGCGGCGGATCAAGGGGCTCCCCGAGGTGGCGGATGGCCACGACGATCTCGAGCACATCGCCGGCGAGCTCACCCCGGACCCGGAGTTCGTGCAGTCGCAGCGCGAGGATACGCGGCTCCTGCTGCGCTCGATCCGCCGGCTGTCGCTGATCCACCAGCAGGTGCTCGAGCTGTCGTTCTGGGAGGGCAAGTCGGGCCCCGAGATCGCCGCGATCCTGGACGTCCCGATCGGCACGGTCGCCAGTCGCCTCAGGCACGCCAAGAGCAAGCTCGACGAGAAGCGCACGGAGCTGGCCGACTCCCTGGAGGCCTTGCGCGCCACCACGATGACCGTCGCGCAGTGGCAACAGAACATCCTGGCGGATCTCAACCATCCCGTCGCAGATCCTGCGCCGCCCAGGCCGACGAGAAAGATGTGATCGAAGCGGGTCCGGGTGGGTACTTCCCTCCCATGAACGCCCCGCTCGGCCCCTCACCTCCGCCCTCAGGACCCGCGCTAGCGAGCGTCTCTCTCGACCGAACCGTCATGCAGCACTCCCTCCCCACCGACGTCGAGAACCGGCTGATCGTCGACAGCGTTCACGCCCGACTCTTCGGCGAGGAGCGGCCGACGCGGATCGGCAAATACATCATCCTTCGCCGGATCGGCGGCGGTGGCATGGCCGACGTCTACCTCGGCTGGCACGAGGACCTCGAGCGCAGCGACGCCATCAAGCTGGTCCACCCGGCGGCGCAGGACCGTGAGGTCGACCGCAAGCGCCTGCTCCGCGAGGCCCAGGCGCTCGCCCGCCTCGCGCATGAGCACGTGATCCGCGTCCACGACTCGGGCACCCACGGCGATCGCGTCTACATCGCCATGGAGTACGTCAAGGGCAAGACCCTCGGCGCGTGGCAGAAGGGCCAGAACTGGCGTGACATCCTCGGCGCCTATCTCAAGGCCGGTCGCGGCCTGCAGGCCGCGCACGACGCCGCGCTGGACGACGACGACAAACCGGCGGGCAAGGACGCCGGGCACGGCCAGGCGAGAGGCCGCCATGGCATCGTCCATCGCGACTTCAAGCCCGAGAATGTGCTCATCGGCGACGACGGCCGCGTGCGCGTCGCCGACTTCGGCCTCGCCGTGCCGGTCGACCGCCTATCAGCGCCCGTATCAGCGCCCGTATCAGCGCCCGTATCAGCGCCCGTATCAGCGCCTGTATCAGCGCCCATATCGGCGCCCGTATCAGCGCCGCATGTCGACCGGGCCCACCCGCTCGACATGCGGCTGACCACATCGAACGAGGTGCTCGGCACCCCGCTCTATATCTCGCCCGAGCAGCTCACGGGCCAGCCCGCGGACGCCCGCAGCGACCAGTTCAGCTTCTGCGTCGCGCTCTACGAGGCCCTCTATGCGCAGCACCCCTTCTATGTCCCGAGGGCGACGGGCCGGGACACCGGCGCTCCGACCGATAGCCAGGGCCAGGAGCGAACCCTGCCGCCGCACGTCATCCTCTTCGAGGCGGTGCTCTCGGGCCCGCTGCGCAGCCCCCCGCGCGGCACAGTCCCGCGGCGGATCTTCGATATCCTCGCCCGCGGCCTGCAGCGCGACCCGGCCCAGCGCTACACCTCGATGCGCGAGCTGCTCGCCGACCTCGAGCGTGACCCGCGGCGCCGCACGTTGTGGGCGCTCGGGGGGGTCGCCGTCGGCGGCCTCGCGCTCGGCCTCGGTTATGCGCAGATGCGACCCCCGGCCGTCTGCGTCGACGTCGCCCAGGAGGTCGCGGGTCTGTGGGACGACGCGCGCCGCGCCGAGGTCCGCGACGCCTTCACCGCGACGAAGGTCCCCTATGCCGCGGCCAGCTTCACCGCCATCGACGGCGCCCTGACGGACTATCTCGGCGCGTGGACCCGCTCGCGCGCGCAGGCCTGCGACGCGACCTACGTCCACGGTACGAAGGACCGCCCGCTCCACGAGCGCAACATGGCCTGCCTCGATCAGCGCCGCACCATTGTCGACGCAGCGATCGACGAGCTCGCCCGGATCGACGCTGACACGATCGCCGGCGCCGTCGACCGGCTGCGAACGCTGCCGCGCATCGAGGACTGCGACAGCCGCCTCTTGCTCCGTCAGTCCTGCACCATCGAGCCCGACGACCCCGCCAGTCGACGCGTGCGTGACGCGATCCAGACCGCCCGCGCCGCCGAGCTGTCCGGTCGTTTCCTGAAGGCCGAGCCCCTCGCCGCCGCTGTCGCCCAGGCGGCCGCGACGCACGGCGTCGCCGAGCTCAGCGCCGAGGCGCACTTCATTCACGGGCGGATCCTCGCCGAGCTCAGCCGGCCCGAGGAGGCCCGCGAAGCCCTGCTCGCCGCGCTCGACCTCGCCGAGGGGGCCGGCTGCGAGGGCCTCGCCGCCGAGCTCGGCACGTGGATCGCCAAGCTCGTCGCCCTACACCCGGCCCTCGAGGCGCAGCTCGGCGTCGACTGGTCGCGCTATAGCTTCGCCAAGCTCCGGCGGCTCCCCGACGATCGCCTGCGCCGGGCCGACGCCCTCAACGATCGTGGCTTGCTCCGTGAACGCCGCGAGCACCACTACCCCGCCGCCGAACAGGACTACCGCGAGGCCCTGGCGCTGCGCGAGCCGGACAGCGCGCGCACCCTCGCCGTCCGCGCCGTCAATCATCTCAACCTCGGCTCGGTGCTGGGCGCACAAAACCGGTACCCCGAGGCGCTCATCGAGCTATGGACCTCGCTCGACCTGTACCGCGAGGCCTACGGTGAGGGCCATCCGAACCTGTGGAAGCCGCTCTTCAACATCGGCGCGGTGGCGACCGAGGCCGGCGCGCTCGCCGACGCGGAGGAGGCGCTGACGCAGGCGCTCGCGCTGACGGAGCACGCCTTCGGCCCGGACAACCGCAAGGTCCTCGAGGCGCATAACGCCCTCGTCAAGCTGTTCAGCGTCGCGAACCGCGAGGATCGGGCCCGCAAGCAGGCCCTGATAGCGATCGCTGGCTGCGATCGGAATTTTCCCGCCACCGAACCGCTCTGCCTCGACATTCGCCGCCAGCTCGCGCAGAGCCTCGAGATCCTCGGCGAGGAGGCCGAGGCCCTGACGATCCGCGAGCAGGTCCTCACCCTGATGCAGGCGGCCGCCGATCCCAGGCTCGGCGAGGCGCATCTCGAGCTCGCCGCGAGCCTGGTCCAGCTCGAGCGCTGGCAACCAGCGCTCGAGCACGCCGACGCGGCGCTGTCGCGCGTCGGCGCTGATGACCTGGCCGCCGACGCCTCGCTGTACCGCGGCGACGCCCTGCTCGGCCTCGGTCGGCCCGGGGACGCCATTTCGCCCTACGAGCGCGCCCTGTCGACCTGGAACGATGGCCCCGCCGACGCCCGCGCCCGGGTCGAGTGGGGCCTCGCGCGCGCCCTCTGCGGCGCTGGCCGCGAGATCGACCGCGCGCGCATGCTGGCCAGGCGGGCGCGTCCCGTCCTCGCCAGCGATAAAGCTGACCCGATGACCCCCCGGATCCTCGCCGATATCGACGCCTGGACGTGTAGACCCGACCCCTCAGTAACCCACCAGTAACCCACGATGCCCATCATGACCACGCTCCATATCATCCATCTCCAGCTCAACCTCCAGGCGGACTTCAGCGTCGAGATCGTCTGCGACGATCCCCTGGCCAGCATCGACGCCAAGACCGGGATCCTGACGATCAATCTGCAGCGGAGCCCGCGCGGGTCGCAGAACGTCCGCTTCGTCGTCCGTGACCCGGCCGTCCGCGGTGATTGCTACTTCTATGCGACGATGCTCTCCGGCCGCTCGCGCGACGCGCTGGTCCACTGGCACAAAGACGGCGACGTGTCACGGTCGCCCTACATCGCGGCGGATACCACGCTCGAGCTCTGGGCCTCCGTCCTCGCCCAGCCGCCGGACCCCGCCGATGTCAGGGCCTACCACGGCCGCCGTAACGTCAAGATCGCCACCCAGGGCGGCGGCGATCTCAGCGCCCTCAACCCGTGACGGCCGTGCGGCGAGCGCTCCTGATCGGCAGCGGCTATGCCGGTCTGCCCGTCGAGCCGAGCGTCGACAGCGTGTACGCGTGGCTCCTCGGCCGCCAATTTGCCCCGGAGGAGATCGAGCGCTTCGGCGGGGCCGACGCGACGCGTGACAACATCCTCGCGGGCCTGGAGCGCCTCGCCGCGGTCGACCACGGCGAGGCGCCAGTCGTCGTCTATTACGCCGGACACGGCCACCTCTACCGCACCGACATCGGCGCCGGAGAGGGGGGGCACGCGGCATATCCGCTGCTGGTGGCGATCGACATCGAGGCGTCCGCGGACGGCGTCCTGCGCGGTATCCTCGGTTCGGAGCTCAGCCGCGCCTTGCAGCGGATCGCCCGGCGCGCCCGTAATCTGACGGTGATCCTGGACTGTTGCCACGCCAGCGGCATGGTCCGCCTCGACGACGACACCGATAACGAGGCCGGCCGCGCCTCGGAGCACGCCATCGGCGTCGAGGCCAGCGAGCGGGTCGCTCGACCGCGTTCGTCGGTCAAGCGCGGGGCGAGTCGCGGAGCGCCGGAGCGGCTGTCGGAGCAGGTCGTCGTCGTCGCGGCCAGCAGCGCCGGCGGCCGCGCCTATCCGCATCCGGTCAGCGAGCGCCTGGTCTTCACCGACGCCCTGCTCGCCGCGATGGACCGACACGCGACCTGGGACGGCGTGCTCGCCGAGACCCGGGCGCGCGTGCAAGCAGTGTGGCCGATCCAGCACCCCGCCGTGTTCGGGCCGCGCTATCGTCGGCCGCTGACGCTCGAGGAGCAGCTCCCGGACGGCGACATCTATCGCGTCGAGCGCAAGGGTGAGGAGCACGTGCTCATGGCGGGAGCCCTGGGCGATATCGATCCGGGTGATAGGTTCGAGCTGACCACCCTCGCCAGCACGAACTACGGCCCCGCGTCGATCCTCGGCCGCGTGCAGCCCCACATGATCCATCCGGAGCACACCGTGGTGCGGATCCCCATCCGACCCCTGCCGCAGCCCTGCTATGCGCGCAGGGTCGTGCGGGGCCGTCGCCACGCCGTCGTCCTCGAATGTTCGGAAACTGGCTTGAAGGGGGTGCTCGCGGACCTCGTCATCGCGGCCAAGCTCCGGGTCGGCGAGGACGGTGAACGAGACCTCGCAGCCCGGCTGGCGGTCCGAGACGGGATGCTCCACGTATTCGACAGTCTCGGCGAACTCGTCCACCTCGCCCCGATCGACCCGCTCCCCGCGGACGACCTGCGTCGCTGTCTGCATCGGCTCGACCGCTGGTGCGGGGTGTCCAGGTGGTTGCTCGGCGACAGCTCCGGTCAGCCCGTTCGCCGCTGCTACGAGCTGCGCTGGGGCCGGGCAGACGAGGAGACGAGGCACGCGGCCGGCGCGGTGCAGGTGCGGCCCGGCGATGCGCTGACCCTCGCGCTGCGTAACCTCGACCGCGGCGAGCCCGAGCTCTATGCGCATGCGTTTCGCATCGGCGCGGATCGGGAGGTCCGGGCCTGGAACGCCGGGATCGGCGCGCAGGCCTTCGCCGCCCGTGAGCGCATCGCCGCCGGTCTGCAGCGGGCCGCGGGCACGCACGCGTTCACCATCGACCCACCGCCCGCCCTGCCGCCCGGCGTCTACCGCGAATGGACCCTCGTCGCCGTCTCGAACCAGACCTTCGACGTTGACCTCATCGAGACCCCGCTCCACGCCCGGGCGCTGACCACCGGGTTCAACCGCTCCTGGGGGCGCAAAACGCGGGGCGCCGAGCGAATGTTCGACATCGTCGCGTTCCCTTACACCCTCGAGCTCATCGCCGGTAAGCGTTCGGGTTGTCCGTGGTGAAACGAGGTGCATCGCGGCGCTATCTGGGCCCGGCGGTTCGATGTCAAAGAACGCGGCGAGCTTGATGCCGGCCGATAGCGGCGTTTTCATTGTGGAGCGGACGGTGATACCGAGGCGGGGCACATTCACGTTGATCGTGCCCGATACCCTCGGCCTCGCCGTCAACGGTCGTCATGGGGCCCACTGTCGAGCGTGGGCGAGGTCCGAAAATTGCTCTCAGCGGGGGCTTGGAACCTGCCACTCGAGCGAGCGCGCGTTCCAAGGGTTCATCGGCGGCGCGCCGGAACGCTGGCCCGGAGTTTCATGGACCTGGCGGGTCCATCTGCGAATTGATAGGATTTACTATTACTGATTATTTTGTAATACAAATAACGAAATTTTCGAAACGCCACGAGGAGGTTCGCGTGTCCCCCGTGAGTTTCCACTGGACACTTCGGTTAGATTGATCGATTCTACCCGTCATCTCCACTGAGGATTTCGTGGCCGCGTCTGTCCCCAATCTCCGCCCGGGTGTCCCGCACCCAGATCTAGCCGGAGCGGCGTTGGTATGGCTCGTGAGCCTGCCTGGAGCGCTGCTGTCGGTGTTTTTGACAGTCCTCAAGTTCCGCTCGGCGTACCGCTGCGACGAGTCGCTGCTGTCGGCCTGCCAGATGGGGTCGATGTTCGACTGCGGGCGGGTGCTCAGTAGTCCGTGGTCGGCCCTGTTCGGGGTGCCGATCTCGGTCTACGCTGCTTCCTACTACGCCGTGATGCTGGGCTTGGCGACCTGCGTCTTGTGGAAGCCGCAGCGGTTCTTGTCCGCGGTTCGGCCAATCATCCTGGCGATGGCGTGGGTAGGGCTCGTCGTCGTCGCGTTACTCGGCGGCTATGCGGCGTTCGGGTTGCGCACATTTTGCCTGCATTGCACCGTGCTTTACGCGCTCGGAGCGGCGATCTTCGTCGCGGCTTCACTGATGAACCCTGGCGGCCATCGAGCCGGCTTGGCCGCGCTCTGGGTCCCGAACGTGAGGCGTCGCGGGGCCGTGTTGCTCATCGGTGGGCTGTCGTTCCTGGCGCTCACCATGGTCCAGGCGCTGCTCTACCGGCGCGGCGCGGTGCGCGTGGTGATCGAGGACCGGTGCATCGCCTACAACGAGGCCGGTCTGCCGGCCACGACCCTGCGCACCGCCGAAAAGTCGCCCGAGGTCGAGATCGTGCTGTTCCTCGACCTCGCCTGCCCAGCTTGCCGCGACGAATTCAAGGCGTGGCGCCGTGATGTCGCCGACAGCCGCGGCAAGTACACATTGTCGGTACTCCATTACCCGCGCGAGAGCGAGTGCATCCCGCCCGAGTTCACCGCCCGCAGTCGGCCGTCCGAGCAGAACCATTCGTGCCGTGGCGCGGCGGCCGTCGAGTGCGTCGAGCGGATGGCGCCAGGCAAGGGCCTGGACATGGTCGCGGCCCTGTTCGAGCGCCAGGAGGGGACCAGCCCGTACTTCCCGGATGTGGCGCTCGTCGCCGCCGCCCAGGCGCTAGGCCTGGATGTTAGCCCCGAATTGACCGACCCCTTCGTCGAGTGCCTCGACGATCCGCAGGTATATTCGCACATTCGCACCCACGCGCTGTTCGGGATGGAGAAGGGCCTGACCGAGACCCCAGGGACCCT
>Ga0073899_10001862_pt1 | contig 19183 bp, 17 predicted proteins | sample KloWWTmetaKNB5Ph_FD_88975 | JGI IMG/M metagenome (GOLD analysis project Ga0073899, IMG submission 88975) | Active sludge microbial communities from Klosterneuburg, Austria, studying microevolution and ecology of nitrifiers - Klosterneuburg... | ecosystem: Engineered > WWTP > Aerobic digester >... | reverse complement strand
GGCGGTGTCCCAGTTGTGGGTGAGCTCCAGCACCGCGCCCTCGGACTCGGGGCCGTAGCCGACGAAGGCGAGGGTGAAGCGGCCCTCCGGATAGTCATGGCGCCGCAGCAGGCGCATGCCGAGGATCTCGGTGTAGAACCGCAGCGAGCGCTCGAGCTCGCCGACCCGGAGCATCGTGTGAAGGATGCGCATGCGCGGTGCTCACTTGCCGCCGGCGGGCTTGCTGGTGATGGCGCCGGGGCCTCCGGCCGCGGGCGTGGGCGCGGGGGCGGGCGTGGCCGCAGGCGCCGGAGCGCTGGCCGCCGCGCGGATGGCGGCCTCGATGAATTGATCGGCCGCGCCCATGCTGGCGACCAGCTGGTCGCAGGGGACGTAGTCCTTGATCTTGACGAAGTTCTCCGGCATGTCGCGAAACTGGATCGTGTCGCTCTTGAGCTCGACGGTCCCGCCCCAGGGCATGAGCTTGGTCGGGGAGGTGCCGGGGGCGTTGATGATGGCGACGGCGACGCAGGCGTTGCTGGTGCGGGTGAACAGCACGTTGATCGACATCGCGTCGCAGCCGGCCTTCGGACACACGCGCTCGGGCTTGGGGCGCAGGTCGATCGGCCGCCCGGGCAGCGCCTTCTCGACCACCGCCTTGACCTTGGCCTGCAGCTGCGCGGCGATCGGGGTGTTCTCCTCGGCGATCGAGGCCGGGATGATGCGGGGCCACAGCACGACGACGCCGCCGGCCACACCCTTGGAGTGCGAGATCTCTTTGCCGAGGAAGCGGTCGTCGCGGCCGCCGGCGACCGCGTCGGGGGTCGCTCCGGGGGTCGTGCTCGTGCTGGTCTGACCGTTCGGGCCGCTCGGGCCGCTCGGGTTCGCGGCCGGGTCGCTCGCCGCACCGTCGGTCGGCGGATTGCCGAGCGTCGGTCCCGCGCCTGTGGTCCCGGTGTTGTCAGGGGGCGTGGTCTGGTTGTTGGTCGTCGGCGAGCAGGCGAGGCCGGTCGCCGCGAGGACCAGCGCTGCGAGGCTGGAGAACTTCAGCATGGGCACGACTATACCCGAGTGCGAGCCCGCAGGCGCGATCCAGGGCGGCCCCGGGGGCCCGATTATCCAGACATGGGCGCGAGAAAAGGCCGGGCAGCGGGGGCTGTGGGGGGCGCAGGCCTGCAGGTCGATTTCGCGCCGGAATCGCGTAGGCTGGCGGCCGTAGCGATGAAACGCGCCGAGAAAGCCGAGAAGATCCTTCAGGTGCTGGACTCGCTGTATCCGGCGCCGGCGATCCCGCTGCGGCATGCGGACCCCTATACCTTGTTGATCGCGGTGTTGTTGTCGGCGCAGACGACCGACGCGCGGGTCAACCTGGTGACGCCCGCGCTGTTCGAGCGGGCCCCGACGCCGGCGGCGATGGCAGCCCTGACCGTGCCGGAGATCCACGCGTTCATCCGCACCTGCGGCCTGGCCGCGGCGAAGGCGGCGAACATCCATCGCCTCTCGCAGCTCTTGCTCGAGCGCCACGATGGGGTCGTGCCCGCGAGCTTCGCGGCGCTGGAGGCCCTGCCCGGCGTCGGCCACAAGACGGCCAGCGTGGTCATGTGCCAGGCCTTCGGCGTGCCGGCCTTCCCGGTCGACACGCACATCCATCGCCTCGCGTATCGCTGGGGCCTGTCCGACGGCTCGAGCGTCGAACGCAGCGAGCGCGACCTGAAGGCGCTGTGGCCCGAGTCGCGCTGGAACCTGTTGCACCTGCAGATCATCTACTTCGGGCGCGAGCACTGCCCGGCGCTGCGTCACGCGTGGGAGCGCTGTCCGATCTGCGCGTGGGCGGGCGTCAAGAGCCGGCTGCTCGCGTGACGCGGGTCAGGGGCGCTTGTCGCCGAGGTCGCACATGAAGCGCAGGCTGCTGCCGCCGGGCGCGGGCAGGGTCTTGTAGCTCTTGACGCTGCCGTCGGGGTTCCAGGTGTAGATCATCGAGCAGCCGGTGCAGGCGTCGGCGGGGTCGGGCTCGCCGGGGTTGGTGACGAGCTTCGAGACGTACCAGGGGCCGCCGTCGCTGGCGACCCACTGCGGGCAATTGGCGGCGACGAGCGGCTTGCCCAGGCAGCTGACGCCGGCCTTGAGCGGGTAGATGCCGAGGATCTGCAGGTAGTCGGCGCCGAAGGCCTTGACGCCGCCGCCCTGCGGGGCGGTGTTCTCGGTGGTGGCGACGGCGTGCGCGGCCGCGAGGTGGGCCGGGCTGCGCGGGATGAGCAGCTGCATGCCGTACTCGGCGCACTTCATCTCGGCCTTCTTCGCCGGGTACGGCAGGTCGTTGACGTCGGAGTCGACGTCGACCTTGAGGAAGGTGTAGCCGCCGCCGTCGCTGACCATGTCGCAGTACACCTCGACGGCCAGCGTCGGGCCCAGCGGGTAGATCGTGAACAGGCCAGAGGGCTGCTCCGGCGCGGCCTCGTGGACCCGCAGGCAGCTGCTCCCCACCACGCAGGTGCCCAGGCAGCTCGGGTCCTCACTGTCACATTCCTCCTCGGGGTCGAGCACGCCGTCGCCGCAGTGCCGCGCCCGGGCCGAGCAGTCGGCCGCGCAGCTGCCGTAGCCGCCGTCGTTGACGCCGTCGTCGCAGACCTCGACGCCGTCCTGCAGCTTGCCGTCGCCGCAGCGGGCCAGCGTGCACGCGCCGGTGCAGGTCGCGCTGTCGGCGTTGGCGGCCCCGTCGTCGCAGTCCTCGTGGCCGGGCCACAGCTTGCCGTCGCCGCAGACGTTGCGCAGGCAGGCGCTCGTGCAGGCGGCGTCGTCGGCGTTGTCGTCGGCGTCGTCGCACTCCTCATTGATGTCGACGACGCCGTCGCCGCAGCTGCCGATCGGTGCGGTGGTGCTGCTGGTGTCGGTGGGGTCGCCGGTGGTCGGGTCGGAGGTGCTGGTCGAGCCGGTGCTGGTCGCGGCGGCGGCGGGCCCGGTGCTCGAGCCGGAGGTCTCGCTCGAGGTGTCGCCGACGAGGCTGTCGGGTTGCAAGCAGCCGCCGATGCCGACGAGGACGCCGAGCAGCGGCACATGCGTGATACGCAGGTTCATCATCATCACCGGTCTCAGGGGCGTCAGGACGACGTTCGTCCCACACAACAGAGGCCCTCGCAAGGCGCGCGACAGCGCTGGATCGAGCGCGCGCGTGGCGTTAGCGAGCGAGCGCGGCCGCGTGATGCGCGACGTGATCGCCGATGAACGTGGCGATGAAGTAGTAGCTGTGATCGTATCCGGGCTGCATGCGCAGCGTCAGCGGCTGGTGGGCCGACGCGCAGGCCTGCGCCAGCGCGTCCGGACGCAGCTGTGTCGCCAGGAACTTGTCGGCGTCGCCCTGATCGACGAGCACGGGGCCCGGGAAGCGGTGCTCGGCGAGCAGCGCGCAGGCGTCGTATTGACGCCAGGTGGCCGGGTCGGCGCCGAGGTAGGCGGTGAAGGCCCGGGTGCCCCAGGGCACGGCGCTCGGCTGGCAGATCGGCGCGAGCGCGGAGACCGAGCGGAAGCGATCGGGGCGGCGCAGCGCGAGCACGAGCGCGCCGTGGCCACCCATCGAGTGGCCGGTGATGCCGAGCGCGCCCGGTCGCAGCGGCAGCTGCTCGAGCAGCACGGGCAGCTCGTCGGCGACGTAGCTGTACATGCGAAAGTGCCGGCTCCACGGCGCCTGCGTGGCGTCGAGGTAGAAGCCGGCGCCCTGGCCGAGGTCGTAGTCGGGGTCGTCGGGCACACCCTCGCCGCGCGGGCTGGTGTCGGGGGCGACGAGCATGAGGCCGTGCTCGGCGGCGTGGCGCTGGGCCCCGGCCTTGACCGTGAAGTTCTCCTCGCTGCAGGTCAGACCGGACAGGAAGACCAGGCCGGGCACCGGGCCGCGCTCGGCGGCGGGCGGGAGATAGACGGCGAGCCGCATCGATGTGCCTGTCTCACGGGACAGGTGGCTGTAGATCCGCTGAACGCCGCCGAAGCAGCGGCTCTCGCTGACGAGGGTGAGGGACATCGGCGGGGACCCCGGGCGTGGCGGTGATGATGGGGGCTAGAAGCGTCCGGTGAGGGCCAGGCCGGCGGAGCCGCGCCCGAAGGCGGGCACGACGGCGAGGCTCTCGGCGCGCGTGCGGTTGATGCGGCGGTGCTTGGCCAGGCGCATCGCGCCGAGCACGGCGAAGCCGATGCCGGCGGCCGCCATGAACGCGCCGACGCCGATCAGCAGCTTGCCCTTGACCTCGGGGGTGATGTCGATGGTGGTCGAGCTGACGCTGCCGTCGGCGCCGTCGGTGTCGGCGCCGCCATCGGTATCGACCTCGCCCTCGCGGGTGTAGATCGGGCCGTACTTCTCGGCGGTGGCGGCGTAGTAGATCACCGCCGCGCCGCCGCCCGCGAGCAGGATGCCGCCGGCGATCGCGGGGCCGATCCAGCCCGGCGGCGACGGCTGCTCGACCGCGAGGTCGTAGGCCTTGCCGCCCGGCGCCTTGTCGAGCTCCGGCGGGATCCGCTTGATCTGCGGCACGGCCTCGTCGATGCGCTTGCTGACCGCCTGCAGCCGCGTCCGCGCCTCCTGGGTCTCCGGGTAGCGCTCGCAGCCGGTGCCGTGCTTGGTCTTGCAGGCCCGCAGGTACTCCTGCAGCAGCCGCTGCGCGGTCCGCAGGTGGTTGAGCTCGCCGTTGGTCGCGTACAGCTGCTCGTGCGTGGTCACGGCGTTGGCCAGCACCACCGAGCGGGTCATATGGTTGGTCTGGTTCTCCGAGAGCAGCTCCAGCGCCTTGCCGTAGAGCCGCGCGGCCGAGAGGTAGTCGCCCGCGTCGAAGGCCTGGTCGGCCTGGTCGCTGAGCTCGAGGCCCACCTCGACGCTGCTGCGCCGCGCCATGCCGACGGTCGGGGGCGTCGCCGACTTCTGACGGCTCGCGGCGGGGGCCGGACCGAGCTGTCCGGGCTCGAGGGGCTCGTCGGCGATGGCGCCGTCGCCCGCGTCGGGCTCGTCCGACGCGGCGGGCGCGGGCTTGCTGTCGGTGGTCGGCGCGGGCTTGCCGTCGGCGGGCGTGGGAGCGACGGCCATGACGCCGACGAGGCAGAGCGCGAGGCCTTGTCGCGCGGGGCGCGTGTGCGTGCGAGACATCATCGAAGCGTGACCGGGAGGATCGCCAAGGCCAGCGAAATCTGCAAGGCCGGAGCGGCCGCGCCAGGCTGGCACGCGGTGACAGTTTGGCACGCGTGGGGGCCGTGCTGGCCCGTGTGCGCGACAATTGGTCCCGAGCGCGGCGGCCAGGGCAGGGGCCGGGGCGCCCGGGGCGGAGTCGGCATTTTGGCAGGTTTTTGGCGCCCGGCCGCGAGCTGTGATCTGGTCATGGCACGTGAGCACCGAGGTCCCCGAAGCGCGCGAAGAGATGGCAGCGGCCGCCGACATGGCGGACGCGGCGGCGGCGGCGGCAGAGGAGCCGCGGGCCATGGACCCGTGGCTGTTCTTCGCGGCGATGGCGCTGGCCTGCCTCGGTCTGGTGATGGTCTACAGCGCGGGCGTGTACACGGCGCACACGAAGTATGGCGACTGGGAGTATTTCCTGGGCCGCCAGGGGCTGTTCTTCGCGGCCGGCACGGCGCTGATGCTGGCGATCTCGCGGATCGACTACCGGGTGTTTCGCCGGTTCGCGGGGCTGTTCATGACGCTCGGCCTGCTCGGCCTGGTGGCGGTGCTGTTCGTGGGCGACGAGGTCAATGGCGCGCGGCGGTGGATCCGCTTCCCGGGCATGAACATCCAGCCGAGCGAGCTCGCCAAGGTCGCCCTCGCGGGCTTCCTCGCGGCGATGCTGGCCCGCCAGGGCGAGCGGGTGCGAAAGTTCAAGGTCGGCTTCCTGCCGCCGCTGCTGGTCGCCTCGCTGACGATGCTGCTGGTGCTGCTCGAGCGCGACCTCGGCACCACGATCCTGCTCGGCGCGCTGACGATGACGCTGCTGTTCGTCGCCGGCACGCGCATCGCCTACGTGCTGGCCGCGGCGATGCTCGCGGCGCCGCTGGTGTGGCATCAGATCGTCGACGTCGGCTACCGCAAGGGCCGCCTGCTCGACTACCTGTCCGGCGAGCAATCGTACCAGATCCAGCAGTCGCTGATCTCGGTCGGCTCCGGCGGTCCGTGGGGCCTCGGCCTCGGCGCGGGCCGGCAGAAGCTCGGGTTTTTGCCCGAGAACCACACCGACTTCATCCTCGCGAGCGTCGGCGAGGAGCTCGGCCTCGCGGGCATCTCCGCGGTCCTCGGCCTGTTCGCGCTGCTGGTCTGGCGCGGCCTGGTCGCCGCCCGCACCGCGCCCGACCGCTTCGGCACCTACCTGGCGATCGCGCTGTCCTCCCTGTTCGGCTTCCAGGCCTTGATCAACACATCGGTGGTGCTCGACATCATCCCGGCCAAGGGCATCACGCTGCCGTTCCTGTCGTACGGAGGCTCGTCGCTGCTGGTCAGCATGGGCGCGGTCGGGATCCTGCTCGCGATCTCGCGGCGGCCGCGGCCGTGGCGGATCTCGGATCAGCGCAGCCGCCGGGCGCCAGCGCCAGCGCCGACGCGGGCGCAGCGGATGCAACAGGCGCGCGGCGGGGTGGCGGCGAAGCGGCGGTGGTGGTGGCCGTTCGCGGCGAAGGTCGAGGCGCCGCGGCGGGCGAACGTGCGGCGGCCCGGCTAGCTGCTGGCTCGGGACCCTTCGGGCAAGCTGCCCGAGCGGTCATCGCGCGGGCACGCCACGGCGGGGCATGATAAGGAGGAAGCGCGGTGCTGACGAGCGTCCACATCAAGAACTTTCGCTCCTGCAAGGACGTGACGGTCGAAGGGCTCGAGCACGTGGCGGGGCTCGTCGGGCGCAACGGGGCCGGCAAGACGACGATCCTGCGGGCGATCGAGTGGGCGGCGCACACCGCGTTGTTGACCGACGGGTTCTCGACGGCGTTAAGCGAGGCAGATACTGCGGAGGCCGAGGCGGCGCCGGAGTGCGAGGTGGCGCTGACGTGCGGTGAGTTCGAGTACAGCTACCGTATCGGGCGCAGCTTTAGGTTTCCCAGGCATTCAGGTCTTAATTCGTTTCATGATGAAGAGTCGTTGTTCGTCCGCAAGCCCGGTGGCGAGCGTTGGGGCGTGCTTCTATCGCGCGAGAGTGACAAGGTCTCTCTGGCTGGCCTTGACCGAGAGATCACGCTCCAACATTCGGCGGCCATGATGCCAGCGCTGGCGTCGCTCCTGCCGGTCGACGATCCGCTGCAAGAGCACCTGCGCCGGGCCATGGGTGTGTTTCGTGGCGTCCGCTACTATCTGGGTCATGGCGTAATCGACCCGACATATTCCCTGCACGGAGATCCGAGCCGTCCGATCCACAAGGAATTTTACGAGCGATGGGCCGCGGAGAATGAGCCGCGAGGTAACGACGACCTCTCGCTGCTGCTTCGTATCATTCATGCGCACCAGAGTGCCCCCGAGCTGTTCGCGGAGCTCAAGAGCCGGCTCGGGTCCGAGGGCCTCGGGGTGATCCGCGACATTCGCGTCGACATGCTGGGAGACCTGGGCGAGAAGGCGCGTAAGCGCGGGCCGCGGTATTACGATGTCGTCTTCGTGCCGATGTCCCAACACGTCGAGCTGTCGCTGAACCAGCTCTCCAGGGGGACGCAGCAGATGCTGTACCTGATGCTCGCGCTGTTGCTGGACCAGAGCAGCACGATGTTGGTGGAGCAGCCGGAGGACGGCATCCACCCGGCCTTGCTGGCGAAGCTGATCGACCTCTTGCGGGTCAACGCCGATCCCACGCAGATCATCCTCGCCAGTCACTCGCCGACCGTGCTCAGCCAGCTTCGGCCGGCCGATGTGCGCCTGGTCGACATCGTCGACGGAGCGACCCGGGTCAGGGCGCTCACGGAGTCCGAGGTGACTCGGGCCCAGGCGTACATGCAGCGGGAGGGGTCACTCGCGGAGTTCCTCGAGCTCATCCAGGGCGACTGAGCGCCGAGCACACGATCATGGCGCGCTATGCCGTACTCGGTGAAGACCGCTCGGACGCGGAGACGTTGCGGGTGCTGATCCGGAAGATCGCCGGTAACGAGCGGTTGACGGTGAAGATGAAGGGATATGATGGATGCGGTGAGCTCCTACGCAAGGGCACGCGCGACCTCGATGAGTTCTTGGATCAGGGCTACGACCGCTTCGTGATCGCGTATGACGCCGACAGGGACGACCCCGCGGCTCGCCGCGCAACAGCGTGGTCGCGGGTCGTCGAGGGCTCGCGTGCGGCGCCCTCGGCGTGCTGCGTGGTGGTTCCAGTAGAGGAGCTGGAGGCGTGGCTGCTCGCGGACGTGGCCGCGGTGAGTAAGAAGTGGCCGAGCTGGCGGCCGGACGCGATCGCCAACCCCGAGCGCGTGCGAGATCCCAAGGAACACCTGGAGAAGTTGAGCCGGGACTCACAGCGACGGCCGCGTTACAGTCATGCGGTCGATAACCCGATCCTCGCGGGTCTGATCGACCTCGGGATCGTCGAGCGGAAGTGTGCGTCGTTTCGCGTGCTCGCCGAGTTCGTTCGCTGTAACCCGTGAGCGCCGCTGGCTATTGGAGGCGCTCGCGGAGGAAGGCGAGCACGCGCAGGAGCGCGGTGTGGGTCGGGTGGCCGGCCTCGTCGACGAGGTCGTTGGTGACGACCGAGTGGGCCAGGCGCTTGATCTTGTGGGGATTGCCGGGGGAGGAGTCGATCTCGATGCCCTCGAAGCCGGCGCCGAGCTCGGCTCGCAGCGCGGCGAAGCGCTCGCCCGGGCAGGTCGGGTCGTGGGTGAAGCGCAGGCCCAGCACGGTGACGCCGGCCGCGGCGCGCTGCTTGACCACCGCGAGGTCGGCGTCGGAGAGGTGCAGGCCGGCGCGGCGCTGCTTGCCGATCGGGAACGGCAGCGAGGGCTGGCTGAGCACCGGCGCCATCACCACCGGGTCGACCATCAGCGAGAGCGCGAAGTTCCCCGTCATGCACATGCCGATCGCGCCGACGCCCTTGCCGCCGAGCTCGGCGTGGACGCTGCGGCAGAGCGCGCGCAGGTAGGCGGTGATCGGGCTCGAGCCGCGGCTGGCGAGCACCGTGAACTCGCGGCTGATGCACACGCGCCCGATCTGGGCGAGCGCGTAGCCGAGCGACAGCGGCTGGCCGGGCCGACCGAAGAGGTGGGGGAGGAACACGGTGAAGCCCTCGGCGGCGACCCGCTCGGCGAAGGCCTTGACCGCCGGCGTGATGCCAGGGATCTCCGTCATGATCACGACCCCGGGGCCGCTGCCGCGGCGAAAGATCGTGCGGGTCGCAGCCTCGTGCGTGAACGAGGACTCGGTGAAACCTTCGAGGGCGCTGGCCATGGCGCGCAGGAGGATCGCAGGGGCGCGGCCGGATGGGAAGGCGCTCAGGGCAGGTCGGCGGCGAGCGGCCCGTCGAGCGCGAGGCGCAGCTCGATCTGCTCGAGCGAGATCGGGTGCTGCGTCACCGGGCCGGGCGCGGCGCACTCGCGCAGCTGCAACGAGCTGCACACGCGGCTCGCCTCGGCGAGGTCGGCGAGCTGGCGCACGCGCTCGAGCCAGCGCTGGATCAGCGCCGCGCGGTGCAGCTCCGGGTCGCGTAGCATCAGCAGCGGCGCGCCGAAGTGGACCTCGACCGCGGGCTTGCGCGCGTTGCCGTGGGCGACCGCCGCGTGGGTCAGGGCGTTGAGGGTGGCGAGCACGCGCGCGCGCTGCCAGTAGCCCTGCGCGTCCGAGAGCGGGACCTCGAGCTGGCCGCTGACGTGCGGGACGCCGTCGCCGCCGGCGCTGCGGGACTTGGAGCTGCCGCCTTGCTGCCACTCGAGGCCCCGCATCACGACCGCGGAGCCGGGCAGGGCGGCGCCCAGCTCGCGGGTGAGGGCGGTGAAGGCGGCCTCGAGGGTGGTGACGGCCTTGGCGCTGTCGAGCTCCTCGACTCGGGCGGAGAAGGCGACGCGCACGAGGTCGGGACGGACGACGATGGCGGAGGGACCGGCGTCGCGGAGGACCAGCCGCGCGGGGTGGAGGTCGGGGGACTTGCTCACGGCGGCATGGTACCGCGAAGCGCTCGGCTCAGCGGCGGAGCTCGGCCATGCGGGCCTCGACGGCGTCCTTGGCCTCTTTGAGGCCGACCTTGGTGATGTCGCGATAGTGCTTGATCGCCATGATCTTCTGATCTTTGGCGATGAGGAGGTCGAGCTCGGGCTGCAAGGACGGCCCCGGGGCGGTGGCGATCGGCGCCGGGGCGGTCTCGATCGGCGTGGGCGTCGGTGCTGGGGTGCCGGCCTGGATCGCCTCGACGGCGTCCTTGGCCTCTTTGAGGCCGACCCCGTAGCGCTCGCGGTAGCGCTTGATCGCCTCGATCTTGCGGCCGGCTCGCAGGGCCGCGGCGATCTCGGGGTCGATCATGAGGGTCGCGGCGACCGGCTGCGGGGCGGCGCCTGGCGACTGGGTCAGGGCCCAGCGGGCGGCGTCGATCGCCTTGCGGGCGACCAGCACGCTGCCGCCGTGTCGCTGCTGATAGAGGCTGGTCGCGGCGATGAGGTCGTTCATAGCGACGAGCGCCTGGATGTCGGGATCCAACATATGGGCATCGTATCACCCGTGACCGGATCTACTCGCGGGCGAGATCGAGCGCTCGCTCGAAGGCGCCGCTGCGGCGCAATGCCACGACGTCGCCGACCTTCAGCTGCTGCCACAGCGGCTCGGGCAGCTCGACGCGCTGCTCGGCGATCGTGACGAGGTGCTGCACGTCCGCCGACGTGGCGCGGGGTGTTCGCGTGAGCGCGGAGACCGGGCCGCGCAGCACGCTGGCGGGGAGGGCCACGTCGAGCAGGAGCCCCGGCCCGGCCAGCAAGGTGAAGGGCCACAGGATCAGGCCGATGCGCGCGAGGAGGCCGACTGGCGTGAACACCTCGGGGTCACCGAGGCACAGGCCGCCGAACAGCAGGCCGACGGCGGTCAGGGCGACGCCGAGGCGGGCGCGTTTGCCCTCGGACATGCGGGTCCACTCGAGGCGCGGCCAGTCCGGCATCGTCGGCTGGGCGCGGGCGCGCCGCAGCGCGGCGACGGCGACGGCGATCATGCCGAGCGGGCCGAACAGCGCGAACAGGGTGCAGATCCAGGTGACGGCGAAGGTGTACTTGGGCCCGTAGCGGCCGTCGTCCCACAGCGCCTGCCAGCGCATGAAGGTGAGGGCCGGCTCGAGCGGAGGGTCGGTCATCTGGGCGACGATCGCGAACACGATCGTGCCGACGATCACCAGGATCGCCAGCACGCCGGGCAGGACGGACAGGGCGCCGCGCATGGCCGCGAGCTTATCACCACGGCCGGCGTCGGCGCGGTGTCACTTGGCGTGGGTCACGTCGAGCGTGAAGCTGCTGGTCGCGGCGTAGCCGTTGACGGCGACGTACCAGTTGCCGGCCCCGAGCACGCAGGACTCGGTCTCGAGGCCGTCCAGGTAGGGGCGGCAGTCGTAGGCGCTGGTGGTGGGCTTGCTGCCGTTGCGGACGTAGAGGTCGGCGTCGCCGGCGGAGAGCGTCAGGACGGCCTCGAGGCCGGCGGCGTCGGTGGTGAAGGGGCCGTAGTGCTTCCAGGCGCCGCTGGCGACGGTGCTGGTGTCGTGGAGGAGGGGCTTGGGTGCGGCCGGCGCGGCGCCGTTGGCGAGGTCGAAGAGCTTGCGAACGTCGGCGTAGGCGATGGCGTCGGCGACGGTGCCCTGGCGCTTGAGGATCGGGCGCCACAGGAAGTCGGGGTGATTGACGCGGGAGGCGCCGAGCCACTCGCCGCCGATGATCTTGCCGGCGGCGTCGAGCTCGAGCACGTAGTCGTAGACGTCCTTCCGGGTGTACTGGTCGATGGTCGCCGAGAGGTTGCCGTCGATGGTGCTGTCGGACTCGGCGATCCAGTGCAGCTCGGTCTGGATCTTGCGCAGGCTGACGGCGGCGGGGTTGAAGGCGTACTTGGAGGCGGGGACGTCGAAGAGGGTGGTGGTGATCGTGTACTTCGAGCTGGCGGCGTAGCCGTTGGTGGCGATGTACGCGGTCTTGGCGTCGGCCGGCGCGACGATCTCGCACAGCTCGTCGCTGCCCGCGATGAAGGGCCGACAGGTGTAGGTGGTGGCGGTCGGCTGAGCGTTCCAGCGGACGTAGAGGTCGGCGTCCTCGGTGCCGGTCATGCGCACGCGCAGGGACTGCCCGGGCTTGACGGCGAGGTCGTGCACCTGCACCCAGGCGCCCGCGGCGACGGTGCCCGAGCGCTCGACGCTCGCCAGCTGCTTGCCGCCGCCGAGCAGCTGGTTGGCCTGGTAGCCGGTCAGCGCGGCGTTCCTGGTGACCTTGAAGCTGCGCACCGGCTGGTTCCACACCTCGTCGTCGTAGGTGCGGTCCTCGACGAAGGATTCGCCGCGGAGGCCGAGCAGGTTGGCGACGACGACGTGGAAGGTGCCGGGGTTGGTGTCCTTGCAGGCCGCGACGCCGCCGAGGTCGGCGTCGTCGTCGGAGTCGTCGCAGCGCAGCGACACGAACTTGACGTCGAGGTCCTCGGTGTAGGCGAGGCTCATCAGGGCCTTGAGGTCGTTGACCTTGAACTCGACGCCGTTGAAGGTGACGGGCTGCTTGGGCTCGTGCTCGAGGATCGCGGCGGGGGCCCAGGCGTGGCAGATGCCGAACCAGGTCGGGCTGCAGGTGCCCGAGGCGCTGCCGACGCGCTTGGCGCAGACGGAGCCCTCGTCGGCGGCGCACTGGGCGTCGCTCGTGCAGGGGGCGCCGCCGAGGCTGTCGACGCCGCTGTGGGCCGAGACCGCGTCCTCGACGCCGGTCTTGCCGAAGGCCAGCTCGTACTTCTTGGCGGCCGACTTGCTGGTGGGGCCGGCCCAGCGCGCGTTGATGCTGTCCTGATAGGTCGGCCAGTAGCTGCCGGCCCACGGGGTCTTCTTGGCGGCGCCGGTGGTCGGCAGCTGCGCGAAGGTGTGGTTGAAATTCGCGTCGAGCAGGCTCGGGTTGTCCTGCGCGCCCCAGGCCTCGCGGTAGTCGACGACGACGCGCTGGCCGTCGGTGGTGGTCGAAGGATCGCAGCCGGCGAGCGGGGCGGCGAGGATGAGTAGGGCGGGGACGAGGCGGGGCATCACGCGGGGGGCCTGAGCAAGCGCCGTGCCATATGTCGGCGTGGGTGCGACAGGAGGTTTCATGTGGGTTGGGTCGGAGACCATGTGCGGGGAAGTGTGGCGACAGGAGTTGCCATGTCCTTGCAGATGGCTAGAAACGTTGTTTGTGCGCGAGCGAGCCCGCGCATCGGCGGGGCGAGGGCGGGCTCGCGCCCGGCGCCCGACGTTCCGGGGTGGCGCGGGGCTCGCGGGGGAGGCCGGGGGTGGCGCGGACGCCGCGCGCCGTCGCGCGCGATCACCAGCGTCGGATGCGGCGGTCTGCCACCTGTCCCTGGGGACAGGATCTCGACGATTCGCGGGCCCGCGGGCCGTGCGCTGGCCCGCGGGGACGGGTCTCCGCGCCCCGCGGTGGCTGGTTATGATCGACTGATGGCGTATCGATCGAAGCGATTTCTGATGGTCCTCGCACCGCTGCTCGTGTGTCTGCTCCCGGCCCGCGCGGACGCGCTGACGGTGCTGCTCAGCCAGTACAACCAGAGCAAGGTGCACACCTGGGACAGCGCCAACCCGGGGGCGGCGGCGCTGCTGCACTCGGTGCAGTGCAACGACGCCGACATCAACCTCGCCGAGGGCAGCCCGCACGGATGGATCGCCGAGCACTTCACCGATCACTTCGGGCGCTTCATCATCGGCGGGGGGGCGGGCCTCGACGGCAAGTACAACGTCGCCTACGCGTACCCGAAGCACGTCACCGTCTATAACGGCGAGGTCGTGGTGATGAGCCGCAACGACGGCACGCTGTGGCGCTACAGCAACGCGGGGGCGCAGCTCGGCAGCGTCAAGACCGCGCAGAACACCGGCCAGGGCATGGCGACCGACGGCGACAGCCTCTACGTCAGCCTGTGGACGGGGGCCGCGTCGAGCTTCGTCCGCTACGACGGCGCCTTCGTGGTCCAGCAGACCTTCGTCAACCCGACGGGGATGGGCGCGGCCAACAACATCTACGACCTCGTGCACGACCCGGCGAGCGGGCACTTCTTCGGCCTGGCGACCACGGGCGAGGGCGGCACCGGCACGCAGTCGACGACGGTGCTCGAGTTCGAGATGGGCGGCAAGGTGATCAATAGCTACCAGGTGCCGTTCGCGTGCGACGGGATCGGCAGCTACAAGACGGCGGTCTGCGGCAACGGCAAGCTCGAGATGGGCGAGGCCTGCGACGACGGCAACAAGGTCGACGAGGACGCGTGCACCAGCGCGTGCGTGGCGGCGGCCTGCGGCGACGCGATCGTGCAGGCGGGGGTCGAGGCCTGCGACGACGGCAACGCGGTCGACGAGGACGCGTGCACCAGCGCCTGCGAGGCGGCGGCCTGCGGCGACGGCTTCGTGCAGGCGGGGGTCGAGCTCTGCGACGACGGCAACGCGGTCGACGAGGACGCGTGCACGAACGCCTGCGAGGCGGCGGTCTGCGGCGACGCGATCGTGCAGGCGGGGGTCGAGTCCTGCGACGACGGCAACGACGTCGACGACGACGCGTGCTCGAACGCGTGTGTGGCCGCGACCTGCGGCGACGGCGTGGTCCAGCAGGGGGAGGCCTGCGACGACCCGAACGACCCGGACTGCGTGGATTGCATGATCGTGGCCGGGACGACGACGAGCGGGGACGCGACGAGCGGGGACGCGACGAGCGGGGACGCGACGAGCGGGGACGCGACGACGGGGGTGGTGACGAGCGGGGACGCGACGACGGGCGTGGTGACGACCGGCGGGACCTCGGGCGGCGACTCTGCGACCGGCGGGGCGACCGAGGGTCCGACGACCGGCGGGACCGGCAGCGAGACGACGGGCGCGGCGGCGAGCACTGGCAGCACCGGGGGGGATTCGGGCTCTGCGACCGGCGGGGTCGCGGACGACGGCTGTGGCTGCAGCTCGGGGGCGGGCGATCGCGGCGGCCTCGCGCTGTTGCTGCTCCTCGGCCTCGCGCGGCCGCGAAGGCGGCGCTGAGGCGGCCTCGCGCGGCCGCGAAGGCGGCGGCCTCGTGGCCGCGGAGGCGTCGCTCTGCCGTTGCCCCTCGTGGCCGCGAATGGCGGCGCTGAGGCGGCCTCGTGGCCGCGGAGGCGTCGCTCTGCCGACCGCGACGGGCCGGCGGCGGCTCGATCATTAAAACTGCAGCAGGGTCGTGAAGCCGCCGTAGATCATGCGCTTGCCGTCGAAGGGCATGGTGGACGGGTCGGTCTGGAGGCGCGGATCGGCCATGACCTTCTTGTTGATCTCGTCGCGCGCCTCGCGGCTCTCGTAGGTGATCCACGAGAAGACGACGGTCTCGTTGTCCTTGGCATGGACGGCGCGGGGGAAGGAGGTCAGCTCGCCGTAGGGCACGTCGTCGGCGATGCATTCGACGTACGAGAGGGCGCCATACTCCTTCCAGATCGCGCCCGCGGTGCGGGCCAACTGCTTGTATTCCTCGATCTTGTCGGTGGGGACTGCGAGCACGAAACCGTCGACGTAGGGCATTGGGGACTCCTCGGCGCCCTATAGCACGAAATCGCGCGTCGACGGGAGGCCGCCCTCATCGATGACGCGGAGGACGGCCGGCGGGCGCGGTCAGAGGCCCTTGACGGCGTAGCCGAGGCCGGTCAGGCACATCTCGTCGAGGGTGCCCTCGCCCATATGGACGTCGACGGGGGCGTCGAGGCCGACCTCGCTGAGCATCTCCTGGACGCCGGGGTTGGCGAGGGTGTTGTCATAGGTGCAGCGGACGTGGATCTTGTCGCCGCCGCGGATGCGCTTGGCGCTGGTGATCGGGGTGTCGTAGGCGTAGGAGCGCTGCCAGTTGTAGTCCCAGCGGGGGGTCTGGAGCAGGCAGGTCTCGACGCCGGTGTCGCGGTCCTCGACGCTGACGCGCATATCGACGCCGACCTTGTGCATATGATTGAGGGCGGCCCACAGGCGGATGTCGACGATGTCGGGGATGTCCTGGCCGTTGGCGGAGACGGTCCAGACGTACTCCTCGACGTGGTCCTTCTCGCCGGCGGGGACCATCAGGGGGCCGTGGAGGGAGCTGCCCATGCCGGGGTCACCGATCAGCGTGAATTGCGAGGCCCAGCCCGGGGGGGTGGTCTTCCAGCGCAGGGCGAGGCCGGTGCCCTGGTCGGTCTGGGGGGTGGCGGCGGCGTGGTAGTGGACGTTCATGATCAGGCGGGTGCCGGGCGGGACCTCGCTGCCGACGTCGGCGGGCGGCTCGATCGGGAGGCCGCCAGGGACCCAGCCGCCGATCAGCTGGACCGCGCCGGCGATGCCCGCACCGCCGCCGCAGTTCTTCTTGACGCCGCCGGGCCAGCTGGCAGATGCGCCGGCGGCGTCGACGTAGATCAGGACGTGGTGGACGATGCCGCGGTTGCCGGCGATGACCTGCATGCCGTCGAGATAGACGCTCTCGGCGTTGCCAGGGTCGATGCTCAGACAGTGGAAATGGTCGCGGACCAGGCCGGCGGCGGGGATGTCGATCTCGGTGTCCACGAGCACCGTCCTGGTCGCGCCCGCGAGGTCGAGCGAGGGCGGCTCGGGCAGCGGCGCGGCGAGCTTCGGGTCGCCCTCCGGCGCGCCCGCGGCCGCCCAGTCCTGGAACAGCGCCTTGTCGGCGTCGCTGAGCCGGGCGTCGTGCTTGAAGGGGAAGGGCGGCTCGCACTCGTCGGTCTCGACGGCGTGCCACGGGGGCATGGTCGCGTCCATGACCGCGGCGGCCATCACCGTCGCCCACGGCTTGGCCTCGTCGTAGCTGGTCATGGCGAACGGGCCGATGCCGCCGGCGACGTGGCAGCTCTGACAGTTGGCGGCGGCCAGCGGGGCGATGTCCTCGTGCCAGTTGGGGCGCACGGCCGGCTCGCCGGTGTCGCCCGAGGTGGTCGGTGTGACCTCGGTGGCGGCGGAGCTCGAGCCGGCGGAGGTGCCGGGGGCCTCGCTGTCGCTGTCGGTGTCGCCTGGGTTCGGGCTGCCGCAGGCGAGGAGGACGAGCGAGGGGAGCAGCGCGCGGCGGAGGTCGAACATGGGCCGATGGTGCCACGAGCCGCGGACGGGCGGCGCTCGAGTTTCTCGAGCGGTCGGATCGATGGTTCGCGCCGGGTGGACGTGGACCCATCGCGGGGGTCCGCGCGGCCGGTCGATCAGACGACGCGGATCAGCTGGGTGAGCAGGCGGGCCAATCGGTCGGGGTCCAGGCCGGCGAGCTGACGGCCGAATTCGAGCTGCACGCCGCCGACCCACAGGCGGGTGTAATGACCCGGGTAGTCGGCGAGCGCGGCGAGCAGCGGCTCGGGTAGGCGCTCGAGGTGGCGCACGTCGCCGCGCACGCGGTGGCCACCGGCGCCGGGGATGAGCTCGACGTCGGGGCGGTCGCGGCCGGGGATGCCGAGGGTGAGCTCGACCTGCCAGCCGCGTCGACCCTCGCGGGCGCGCAGCTGCAGGTGGGTGTGCTCGAGCGCGCCGCGCAGGGACAGCACGCGGCCCTCGGCCTGCTCGAGCGCGACGGGCGGCGGGAGCCCGAGGCGCGCGGCGAGGGCGACGAGGGTGGCGTCGAGGGGAGCCGGGGGCGGCTCGGCGCGGAGGCTGAAGGATGGCTCGTCGGGCGGGGCGCCGGCGGTGGCGTCGAGGAGGACGAGGTAGCCGGCGGTGATCATGAGGACCAGCTGCGGGTCGGTGAGGCCGAGGCCGGCGGTGACCATGATCGTGAGGCCGAGCCCGCGGATGTGGTCGCGCGAGGAGATCAGGGCGCCGCTGAGGGTCGCGAGCAGGACGAAGATGCCGAGCATCGCGCCGCCGAGCTTCCACAGCGGGACGTAGCCGGGGTAGGGCAGGTCGAAGCCGAACAGCGAGCGCACCAGGCCGCCGAGGTCGCCCTCGAGGTCGCCGAAGCGCTGCAGATACACGCGATAGAGGCCGAGGGTCATCATGCCGGCGCCGAGCGTGGCGAAGCCCTGGAGGACGCGGTCGAGCTGCGGGCGCAGCAGCAGCAGGCCGGCGAGGCTGGCGACGACGACGGCGCCCATGATCGGCGCGGCGGCGGCGAGGCCGAGGGGTACCCCGGCGAGGGCCGAGGCGCCGCCGAGGGCGACGCGCACGGCGGCCGGCAGCGCGGAGGCGAGCAGCCACGCGCGCAGGCGCCGGGGCCCGAGCGCCGGCCACAGGGCCACCAGCGCGATCGGCCATGTCGCAAGGGACATGGCCGTTCCGACCTGTCCGAACAGACCGGTGAGCTCGGCCTGCGGCGGGCTCAGGAGGTGCTCGACGAGCAGGAGCAGCGCGCCGAGCACGGCGGGCGCGACGGGCCACCAGCGCCGGGGCCCGAGGCCGGGGTCGCGGCGCCACTGCAGGGGGATCGCCGCGATCAGGGCGGCGCACAGCAGGGTGAGGAAGTGGTGGAGGATGAACTCGCCGTGGTAGGCGAGGCCGAGGCGGCTGATGCCGCCGACCCACAGCGTCAGGGCGGCCAGCAGCGGGCCGGCGGCCCCGAGGGCGGCGGCGGCGAGCCGGCGGCGGCGCAGCAGCCAGGCGACCAGCATGCAGGCGGCGAGCACCAGCGTGGCGAGGATGTAGACCCGCGGGCCCTCGCGCGCGGCGCGATGCAGGGCGTGCGGGGCGGCGAGGCCGAGGGCGACGCTGGCGATCAATTGCAGCAGGCCGGCGACCGCGACGGCGATCGCCACCAGATGCACGGCGACCGGGCGGGGCGGCGGGCTGGGGCGAGCGTCGGTCACGGGGAGACCGGTCTATCAGAAGCCGCAGATGCGGCGGGGCGAATAATGGGATTTGAACCCATGACCTCTCGGACCACAACCGAGCGCTCTAACCAGCTGAGCTATATTCGCCGTAACGAGGGAGGCTATGAAGTTTAAAGGAAGCCCCACGGCGCGAGGCGACGGGGAGGCGCTGCATAGCACGGGCGCCGCGACGTTGACCAGAGCCGATCGTCAGGTCGGCGCGGCGCCTTCTCACGCGGAGGCGTCGGAGTCGGGTGTCGGCGCGGGGTCTGCGGGCGGGATGTCTGCGGGCTGGATGTCTGCGGGCGGGGTCGCGGGGTCGCGAGGCGG
>Ga0073899_10001861_pt1 | contig 19190 bp, 16 predicted proteins | sample KloWWTmetaKNB5Ph_FD_88975 | JGI IMG/M metagenome (GOLD analysis project Ga0073899, IMG submission 88975) | Active sludge microbial communities from Klosterneuburg, Austria, studying microevolution and ecology of nitrifiers - Klosterneuburg... | ecosystem: Engineered > WWTP > Aerobic digester >... | reverse complement strand
GCTCCATCAGGTGATCGTTGGCGGGCGGGCACGTCGATTGCACGATGAATACATCGCGGCCGCGCACGTTCTCCATGATCTCGACATTCACCTCGCCGTCGGAAAAACGCCCGACCATGGCGCGACCCAGCGGCGTCATCAGATGGCGAGCGATATCCTGCGCGAGCATCGGATTGGCGTTGCCGGCAAACAATGCTGGTGTGTCCGAATCTACCAACTCGCTACCTCCCCGCCTGCGATCGACCAAATATAACGACTAACATCGAGTGGCTGGGGTGGAAGGATTCGAACCTCCGAATGGCGGGATCAAAACCCGCTGCCTTACCACTTGGCGACACCCCAACGCATTCGTTGCCCAAGCCGGTCGTCGTACCGCCCGCAAGCCGACACCAACCGCATCATCCCGGCCCGAACTGGCGCTCGAACTGCAGACGCGCAGTGAGCGGCGACTGATTGAGGCCGTGCGCAACCCATCCCCGCCACTCGCCTGGCTTGTCCGCGAGCACCGCAGCCGCGTGCATCGCATCAGTCATCGGTGCGAAAACACAGGAGCCGGTGCCCGTGAGTCGCGCAGGCCCGTGGCGACCGAGCCAGTCGAGCGCGCCCGCGACGACCGGGTACCGACGCCGGACCACGGGTTCGCAATCGTTCCGACCGCCAGTCTGCAGGAAGCCGGCAATTGTGATGACCGGAGAATCCCTTGTCAATTCAGGGGCTTTGAAGACCTCAGCCGTACTGATGGCGACCTCGGGCTGCAGCAGCAGGTAGACCGGCTCCGGGAAGTCGACCGGCACCAGGCGCTCCCCCACGCCCTCGGCCCAGGCCGCGTGGCCATGCACGAATACAGGAACGTCAGCGCCAAGCTTCAATCCGAGTTCGGCCAGGCGTTCGTTGTCGAAGCCGATTTCCCATAAATGATTCAGAGCGACCAGCACCGTAGCAGCATCCGAGCTTCCACCGCCCACCCCACCGCCCATCGGTAGATTTTTTGCAAGCTCGATTGCCACTCCCTGCCTCGGGGCTGCCCCGTTTTCGACTGCGGCGGCGGCCAGACGACGGGCGGCGCGCACAACGAGGTCATCCTCGGCGCCGACCCCCGGCAGTGCGCTCAACCTTTCAATGACGCCGGGTGGGCGCTGGTAAAAGCGAATCGAGTCGCACAGATCGATGAACTGAAACGCGGTCTGCAGCTCGTGATAGCCGTCGGGCCGGTGCCCCACGACGTGCAGGAACAGGTTCAGCTTGCCCGGCGCGGGCCACGACGCGGGGTGTCCCAGCGGGCGGTTCATGGAATCGGCAGGACCCAGTCGTCGACGATGATCTTCACCCGCGCCCCGTTCGTCGTTGCCGTCAGGCGCGCGGGCAGGCTCCAACCGGCCTCCGATGTCAGCTCCTCATAACTGACGACCCAGCCGCCCTGGACGAACCCGGGTACCGAACTCGAGCTGGTTTGCACGGGCCCGCTCCCCGAACCTGCCGGTGCCGGCCCACCAAGCATCCAGTAACGCAGTTCGGCCAGGGGCAGCTTCACACCGAGCCGGCGCTCCAGTTCGGCCCTCGCGGCCTCGCCATTAAGAGGCTGACCCGCGCCGTCAGACAACTCGATCGTGGTGCCGTCCGTGACCAGCGCCAATCCACCCGCACCCAATGGTCCGCGCAAGGTGAGTTCGGTGCGCTCGGAGCGCTGCTGCCAGACGAAGCTGCCGCTGCCGCCTTCACCTTGCGCAACGAGGGCGATGCGCCCCCTGGCCATCCATTGCGTGAGTTGCTCGGGATCGGCCGGGCGCGACCCGGACGGGCTGCCAACGGGAGTCGTCGCACAGCCTGTCACTAGCAGCGCACACGCCAGGGTCGCGAACCACGGACGCAGGTGGAACATGGGCCTGCCCGCGGTTCAGGGACCGGCGCGCTCGATCCGCGTGCGCAGTTTCCCGTTCTCGGGCGCTTTCGCGAGCGCCGCTTGCCACGTAGCGCGGGCCGCCTTCTCGTCGCCCATCGCCCACTGCACCTCGCCGATGTGCAAGTCGATCTCAGGGTCGGCGCCCGACTCGTTGGCACGCCGCAGGTGGTCGAGTGCTGCGGTGTAATTGCCTTCCTTGTACAGCAGCCAACCCATGCTATCGAGCGTGGCTGCATTGTCGGGCGACTGCGCCAGTGCGGCCGTGAGCAGCTCACGCGCCTCGGGCAGGTTCCGGCCGTTGTCGGCCAGCGTGTAGCCGAGCGCGTTCTGCACGTGCGCATCGCCGGGACGTTCGGCAAGCAACGCGCGCAGGTCGCGGATAGCGGCATCTTCCTTGCCCGTGCGCTCGAGGAAGAACGCGCGGTTCAGCCGCAGCTCGAGCGCGTCCGGATACCGCGCGAGGCCTTCCTCGAATACCTGCGCAGCGCGGCGCGTGTCGCCGCGATACTCCAGCAGGCCTGCCTTCGCCGAGAAGACGGCGGGCGCGAGCTGCGGCTGCGTGCGGGCGAGTTCGTCAAGGTGAGTGGCGCCGGCGTCGGTGCCCGACTGCTCGGCCTTGATGCGCGCCACTCGCTGCTGTGCCGCGAGATTGTAGTCGCCGCCCGCAACGCGCGAGTAATAGCGCAAGGCACGGTCCGTGTCCTTGCGTCGCTCGGCAATCACGCCGAGGAAATACAATGCCTCATACGACTGGGCGCCCGTAGCCAGCAGGTTTTCGAACTGCGCCGACGCCGCGTCGAGGTTGTCGGCATCGAGCTCCATCGCACCCAGCATGCGGATCGCTCCCGGCACCACGGTCTTGCCGGTGGTGTAAGGCGTGAGCATGGCTCGTGCCTCCTGGTCACGACCGGTCGCCGACAGCAGCAGCGCGTACTCGAGGTGTGTACCGACATCGGAATCCGGTGCGGTAACGAGGTCGCGCGCGGTGGCCAGGCCCTCGTCGTCCTTGCCGGTCGCAATCTGCGTGCGCGCTAGCAGCATCTGTGCGGGCTTCCAGAACGGCGCCTTGGCCACGGCCGTCTCCGCGGATTTCCCGGCGACCGCAAAATTGTCGGCCCGCAGGGCTGCGCTGCCGTGTGCGTAATATCCTTCACCGACGCCGGGGTGCCGGGCCGAGAGGCGCCGGAAGAGTTCCATGACATCGGTCGCGACGCCCTCGTCGCCGATCACGGGCAGCAACGCCAGGAACCCCGCGGCCGGGCTGAGGTAGACGGTGTCGAGCAGGTAACCGAACTGCGCTTCCGCGTCATCGAGTCGATGCAGCTTGAGCGCGACAATGCCAGCGTACCGATGCGCGTTCTCGCTGGTCGAGTTGATCTCCAGCCAGCGGTCAGCGGCCAGCGCAGCCTCCCGCAGCTGGGTGTGATCAAACGCTGCGCGCGTGGCCTGCTCGGCGATCATCTCGTCGTCGGAGCGCTGGGCGGCCTCGCGGTACATCCGCGCGCCGGCCGGATAGTCGCCCCGGTCGAACGCGGCTTCCGCTTCGACCAGGCGGGCCTCGGGCAGCATTGCATCGCCCGTGTCCCCGGGGCTGGCAGGGTCCGTCGCGGCGCAAGCCACGAGTAAACCGAGGAAGATCGCGCCAAGGGCGCTACGGCAGGCACGGATAATGCGGATTGGCATGGCATCGGCACTATAGCCGAAGCTCACTGCAGCTTGTGTTGCGGGGTCCGTTCACCCAGAATTTCGCGACTTTCCAGACCAGGTCCCGGATGTCTCTCGTCGTCGTCGGCATCAACCACCGCACCGCTCCGGTCGAAGTCCGTGAGCGCGTGGTCTTCGAGCCGGCTCGCATCCCGGAAGCGTTGCAGCAACTGCGAAGCCTGCCGGACGTCCAGGAGACTGTCATCGTCTCGACGTGCAACCGGACCGAGCTCTATTGCGTCGCCGAGAATCTCGGCCAGGCCGAACTCGGGGAGTGGCTGCAGCGGTATCACGGACTCGGCGTGCCGCTGCACCACAGTCTCTATCACCACGACGAGGACAGGGCCGTCACCCACGCGTTCTCGGTCGCGTCGGGCCTCGACTCGATGGTGCTCGGAGAGCCGCAGATCCTCGGCCAGCTCAAGGATGCCTACCGACTTGCGCAGGAAGCGGGCACCACCGGCCCGGTGCTGAACCGCCTGTTCCAGTCCGCGTTCTCGGTAGCGAAGCGAGTGCGCACCGAAACCAAGATCGGCGCCAACGCCGTATCCGTCGCTTCGGCCGCCGTGGCGATGGCGCGCACAGTGTTCGCGAGCTTCGACAACCGGACGGCGCTCCTGGTGGGTGCAGGTGAAACCGTCGCGCTTGCGGCAAGGCACCTGTACGCCGACGGCCTGCGCCGGATGATCATTGCCAACCGCAGCATCGACCGCGCGCGCGAACTGGCCGCCGAATTCCACGGTTTCGCGATTGGCCTCGACGAGATTCCGAACCACCTGAAGGAAGCCGACATCGTCGTCGCGTCGACGGCCGCCCCGCATTCGATCATCACGCGACACATGACGGAGCAGGCGCTGCGCGCCCGCAAGCGCCGCCCGATGTTCATGGTGGACATCGCGGTGCCGCGAGACATCGACGCCGACGTGGCCGAACTCGAGGACGTCTACCTTTTCACGGTCGACGACCTGCAGTCGGTCGTCAACGGAAACCTCGAGGGGCGCCGCCAGGCCGCCCAGGAGGCCGGCGCGCTGATCGACGCCGAGGTCGAGCGTTTCGCGCATCTGCTGCGCACGCGCGACGCCGCGCCGCTCATCCGCCGCCTGCGCGAAGACGCGGATCGCACGCGCCAGCGCACGCTCGAACAGGCCAGGTTGATGCTCGCCCACGGCAAGAGCCAGGACGAGGTCCTGAGCTTTCTCGCCAACACGCTCACGAACCGGCTCATCCACGCGCCCAGCCAGCGGCTGCGCGACGCGGCGGAGACTGGCGACGGCGAGATCATCGAGACGATCGCCGACATCTACCGGCTCGATCAGCCGCGCGATAGATGAAAGAGTCGATCCGACGCCGTCTCGAACGGACGGTTGAGCGTTTCGAGGAGGTGGGCGCGCTGCTGGCCGATCCCGAGGTGATTGCGAAACAGGGCCAGTTCCGCGATCTCTCGATGGAATATTCGCGGCTCGAGTCCGTCGCGCAGCGGTTCAGGGAGTTTTCCCGGCTCGAGGGTGAACTGCGTGCTGCGGAAGAAATGGCCTCCGGCGCCGACCTCGAGATGCGCGAACTGGCTGCAGACGAAGCGCGCGAACTGCGTGAGCGGATCGACGCAGAAGGCCTCGAGCTCACGCACCTGCTGGTGCCGAAGGATCCGCGCGACGACTCCAACATATTCCTGGAAATCCGCGCCGGCACCGGCGGTGACGAAGCCGCGATTTTCGCCGGCGACCTGTTCCGCATGTATTCGCGTTATGCCGAGCGGCAGGGCTGGAAGGTCGAAGTGCTGAGCGAAAGCGCGGGCGAGCACGGCGGCTATAAGGAAATCATCAGCCGTGTCGCGGGCCGCGGTGCGTACTCGAAGCTCAAGTTCGAATCGGGCGCACACCGTGTGCAGCGCGTGCCGGCCACGGAAGCACAGGGCCGCATCCATACCTCGGCGTGCACGGTCGCGATCCTGCCGGAACTCGAAGAAATCGAAGACCTGCCGATCAATCCCGCCGAACTGCGCGTCGATACGTTCCGCGCCTCGGGTGCTGGCGGCCAGCACGTCAACAAGACCGATTCCGCCATCCGCATCACTCACCTCCCGACGGGTGTCGTGGTGGAGTGCCAGGACGAACGCTCGCAGCACAAGAACCGCTCGCGCGCGATGTCGCTGCTGCGGGCGCGCCTGCTGGAAGCGCAACGGCAGAAGCAGACGGCGCAGCAGGCGCAGGAGCGCAGGCTGCAGGTGGGCACGGGCGACCGCTCCGAGCGGATCCGCACCTACAACTATCCGCAGGGACGCGTGACGGACCACCGCATCAACCTGACGCTGTACCAGCTGCCCGCGGTCATGGAAGGCGCTCTCGCCGACGTGATCGGCCCGCTGCAGCAGGAATGGCAGGCGGAGCAGCTGGCGCAGCTGGAATGAGTAGTGAATAGTGAATAGTGAGTAGCCAGAGGAGCGGCCGTCGCAGCAGCAACAACTGCGCCTCCGACCGCTCACTATTCACTATTCACTAATCACTAATCACTAATCACTTCCCCCATGGCCACCGAAGTCTGCCAACTGATCGCGGAAGGCCGCTCGCGCTTGCGACCCGTGACGGACCAGCCGGGTCATGAAGCCGAGATCCTGCTCGCCGCCGCACTCGGCAAGTCGCGCGCCTGGATCATGGCCCACCCCGAGGAGCGCATCCTCGACTGCGAAGCCACGGACCGCTACGAGGCCTATGTCACGCGGCGCTCGCACGGCGAACCGGTGGCCTACGTGCTCGGCGAGAAGGAATTCTGGTCGCTGCCGCTTGAGGTCACGCCGGACGTGCTCATTCCACGACCCGAGACCGAACTCGTCGTCGAAGTCGCCCTGACCCACCTCCTTCGCGGCCAGCAGGCGCGGGTGCTCGACCTCGCTGCGGGCAGCGGTGCGATAGCACTGGCGCTTGCCCGGGAACTGCCGCGCATCACCGTCATTGGCACGGACATCTCTGCGGCGGCCATCGCCGTGGCGCAGCGCAACGCGCGACGACTCGGCCTCGCCAACGTCCAGTTCAGGACGGGCAACTGGTTCGATCCGGTCGCGGAGGAACGATTTGACCTGATCGCCAGCAATCCTCCGTACATCGCCGCATCCGACGATCGCGTCGAACCAGCCGTGCGCCGCTTCGAACCGCACGGTGCGTTGTTCGGGGGAACGGACGGGCTCGAGGCACTGCGGGAGATCACCGGCGCGGCGGGCGGTCACCTGTCGCCAGGAGGTTGGCTGGTCGTCGAGCACGGGGACCGGCAGGGCCCTGCCGTGCGCGAACTGCTGAGTGCGGCGGGGTTCGCCGCCATCACGACCCACCAGGATCTGGCCGGTCTCGACCGCTGCACGGCAGGCCGCTGGCCGGGACGCCCCGGAGCGTGACATCGGGCCGCCGCCCGTTCACTATGCGCACCCTCTTTCGTTCCACCTTTCGCAGGCAGGTCACGCAGCTATGATCCGATTCGAAACCTCGCTCGGCGCATTCACGATCGAACTCTTCGAGAAGGATGCGCCCGCCACGGTGCAGAATTTCCTCGACTACGTCGACGCCGGCCATTTCGACGGCACCGTCTTCCATCGCGTGATCCCTGGCTTCGTCGTGCAGGGCGGCGGCATGACCGAGGACATGAAGCAGAAGTCGACGCGCGCGCCGATCAGGAACGAAGCCGACAACGGCGTCAAGAATCGGCGCGGCATGCTGTCGATGGCGCGCACCAACGATCCGCACAGCGCCACCTCGCAGTTCTTCATCAACCTGGTCGACAACTCCAGCCTCGACCCGGGTCGCGGCGGTGCCGGCTATGCCGTGTTCGGCTGCGTGTCCGAGGGTATGTCGGTGATCGACGCAATGGCCAAGGTCAAGACCGGCCGTCGCGGTATGCACGACGACGTGCCGGCCGAGCCGATCAAGGTCATCAGCGCGACGCGCGCCACCGCCGCCAAGTAATCCACCCGGTAATCCACAGCTTTTCCGGGGCGACACCAGATGGCAGGACGTCGGCGCGGGCTGGCGGGCCGGACCCTGCGCGGCCTGCGGCTCGCAGGTCTCGCCTGGGCGGCACTGACGCTGCTCACGGTGGTCGCGTTCCGCTGGATCGATCCGCCGTTCACGACCTTCATGCTCACGGACCGTATCGGCGCGCTGTTCTCGCGCGAGAAAGACTACGATTTCAGTCACGACTGGGTCGACTGGGACCGGATCTCGAAGTACGCGGCCGTCGCGGTGATTGCTGCCGAGGACCAGACGTTTCCCCACCACCGCGGGTTCGACTTCAAGCAGATCGACAAGGCGTTCGCGGACCGGGAACGCGGCCGCCGCGTACGCGGCGCCAGCACGATCTCGCAGCAGGTCGCCAAGAACATCTTCCTGTGGCGCGGACAGAGCTGGTTCCGCAAGGGTCTCGAGGCCGGCATTACCGTGCTGATCGAGACCTGCTGGAGCAAACAACGCATCCTCGAGGTCTACCTGAACATCGCCGAGTTCGGGCGTGGCACGTACGGCGTGCAGGCCGCCAGCCGCCGCTACTTCCACAAGGACGCCGCGAAGCTGACTCGCTCGGAGGCAGCGCTGCTCGCGGCAGTGCTGCCTGCTCCAACGCGCTTCAAGGTCTCGGCACCGTCGACCTACGTCAGGAAACGGCAGGCCTGGATCCAGCGGCAGATGTACGCGCTCGGCGGAACGTCCTACCTGGCGGAGTTGCGCTGACGACGGCAAGCTTGGGCTGCCGGCTCGAAACAATGCCGGCCGGGGATACTGCATGACCAAGGCAACGGCAGCACGCCGCATCCACATCGCGATCATCGGCGCGGGGCATGCGGGCCTGTGCATGGGGATGCGCCTCAAGCAGGCCGGCCTGCACGATTTCGTGATCCTGGAAAAAGCTGCCACGCTCGGCGGCACCTGGCGCGACAACACGTATCCCGGTGCGTCCTGTGACGCGCCCTCGTTCCTTTACAGCTTTTCGTTCGCGCAGAAGACCGATTGGAGCCGGCGTTTCGCCTGGCAGCCGGAGCTGCTCGGTTACTCGACTGAGCTCGCCATCAAGCACGGCTTGCTGCCGCATTGCCGCTTCAATGCAGAGGTCGCGCGGATCGCGTATGACGAGACCGCCAACACATGGACGCTGGCCTGCACGGACGGCACGGAGATCGTCGCCGACTTCGTCATTGCGGCCGTCGGACAACTCAACCGGCCGTCCACCCCGCCGATTGCCGGCCAGTCCACCTTCGCCGGTACGCAGTTTCATTCGGCGCAGTGGAATCATGCCGCGGATCTGGCCGGCAAGCACATCGCCGTGATCGGCAACGCCGCGAGCGCGGTCCAGTTCGTGCCGCAGATCGCACCGCTCGCGTCGAAGCTCACGATCTTCCAGCGCTCGGCCAACTGGCTCATGCCACGCAAGGACCGCCTCTATGCACCGCGTACGCAGCGGATGCTCACGCGGTTCCCCGGTCTCGCCAGGCTGTACCACGACGCACAGTGGTTCTTCTTCGGCGAGATGCAGCTCACGCCGCTCATGAAGCAGGTAAAGCCAGTCCAGGCGCTCGCGCGCTGGAAGTCGCTGGCGCACTTGCGCCGCCAGGTCACGGATCCCGCGCTGCGCGCGAAGCTCGTGCCGGACTATCCAATCGGCGCCAAGCGCGTGCTGTTCAACGACGACTACTACCCGGCGCTGTCGCGGCCAAACGTTGAACTGGTGACGGACTCCATTGAACGCATCGAGCCCGCAGGCGTGCGCTCACGGACAGGCGAACTGCATGCCGCCGACGTCATCATTTACGCGACGGGCTTCAAGAGCACGGACTTCCTGGCGCCGATGCAGATCACCGGTCGCGGCGGGCTCGACCTGAAGCTGGAATGGTCCAAGGGTGCGCGCGCCTACCTGGGCGTCACCGTCACTGGCTTCCCGAACTTCTTCATGCTGTACGGCCCCAATACCAACCTGGGTCACAACAGCATCCTGGTCATGATCGAGGCACAGGTGGGCTACGTCCTGGACGCCCTTGCAAAAATGAAGACGCGAGGTGTCAAGCGCATCGAGGTCAGACGCGATGTGCTGGAAGACTACAACCGCAGCCTGCAGCAGGACCTCGCCCGGTCCGTGTGGGCCGCGACCGGTGCCAGCTGGTACAAGCTCGCCGACGGCACCATCACCAACAACTGGCCACACAGCACCATTCGCTACCAGCGCCTGCTGCGCGAGGCAAAGCTCGAGGACTACGACTCATGACCACGATTGCATTGCGCTTGACCGTGGCGCTGCTGGCCCTGTCGCTGCTGAACCCTACATCCATGCAGGCCGCGACGCCGGCGAAGAGCGAACAGGCGCAGGACGTGCCGGTAAAGAGCGTGATCGACCCGCAGCGCCTTTCAGACATCACTCGCACCCTGTCGTCCGACGAGTTCGAAGGCCGCGCGCCGGGCACGGCGGGCGAGAGGAAAGCCATCGCGTACCTCGTCGCGCAGTTCAAGGCCGTGGGACTCGAGCCGGCCGGGCTGGATGGCTCCTATGTCCAGCTCGTACCGCTCCTGCGCACGCAGGTGCCCGCGGACGCGTCCATGAGCGTCACCGTGGCCGGCAAACGGCGCCCACTGGTGCAGCAACAGGACATGGCCGCGCTCGCCTTGCGTCCTGTCGATCGGGTGCAGATCGCGGATGCGCCGCTGGTGTTCGTCGGCTACGGCGTCAGCGCGCCGGAGCGCGGCTGGGACGACTACAAGGACGTCGACCTGCGCGGCAAGGTTGCCGTATACCTCGTCAACGACCCGGACTTCGAAGCGGTTCCGGGTGAGGACGCGTACGGCAGGTTCGGCGGCAAGGCGGCCACTTACTACGCCAGGTGGACATACAAGTACGAAGAGGCGGCGCGCCGCGGCGCCATCGCAGCCCTGATCGTGCACGAAACGGAGCCCGCGGCGTACGGCTGGAACACGGCGATCGCACCGAACGGCGAAGGCTACGACATCGTGCGAGCTGATCCCGCCAAGGAGAAGCTGTTGCTGCAGTCGTGGCTGCATCGGGACGCGGCGGTCGAGGTGCTGCGCGGCACGGGCCTCGACTTCGAGGCGCTGAAGAAGAGCGCGCGCAGCAAGGCATTCCGGCCTGTCCAGCTGCAGGACGCGACGTTCGCGGCGGATTTCCCGCTCGTCCACGCTCGCATCGACAGCCACAATGTGATCGGCAAGATCACCGGCGGGCGGTATCCGCACGAGAGCATCATGGTCGGCGGACACTGGGACGCCTACGGCAGCGGCGAACCCGACGCCAGCGGCCTGCGCTTCCGCGCCGGCGCGCTCGACGATGCCATCGGCATGGCTGGCGCGATCGAAATCGCGCGTGCCTTCAAGCAGGGTCCGCGTCCGGACCGCACGATCGTGTTCTCGGCGTGGACCGCCGAAGAGCGCGGCTTGCTGGGATCCGAGTACTACGCGGACCACCCGTGGCTGCCGCTCGAGACCACCGTCGCCAACTTCACGATGGACGTGCTGCAGCCGAACGGCCTCGCGCGCGACGTCGTGCTGGTCGGTGCCGGACAGAACGAGCTTGAGTCACTGCTGACGCAAAAAGCCGCCGGCCAGGGTCGCGTCGTCACGCCGGACGCCAAGCCTGAGCGTGGCCTCGCCTTCCGTGCCGATCACTTCCCGTTCGCCAGGCGCGGTGTACCCGCATTGCTGCTGATGGGCATGGGCGGTGGACACGACCTCGTCAATGGCGGACGCGAAGCCGGTGACCGCTGGGTCGCGGACTTCACCGGCAAGTGCTATCACCAGGCATGTGATCGCTGGAGCGAGTCGTGGGACCTGCGCGGCGCAGCCCAGGACGTCACACTCATCTACCAGATGGCAAGCCAGCTCGCGAATTCGCGCGCGTGGCCGCAGTGGAACCCGGGCAACGAGTTCAAGGCGGTGCGGGATTCGACGGTCGCGCAACGCAAGTAGCGCGACTCCAGTTCAAGGACGGCCCGGTAGCTCAGTTGTGACCGACATCTTCAGCTTCATCCTCGTCATGGTCTCGTTGGTGCTCGCCATCGGCGTTACCCAACTCGTCCACGGTGTTGCCAGTCTCATACGGCTCCGCGGCAGCATGCGGCCCGAACCGCTCCCACTCGTGTGGGCCGCCAGCCTGTTCCTGGTTGCGGCAATCTACTGGTGGTCGTTGTGGGATTTTCGCAGTGTCGATTGGCGCTTCCACCACTTCTTCTACCTTCTGCTTGCGCCAACGCTCCTGCACGTCGCAGCAAGCCTGCTTGTTTCGACCGACGCTGTCGCAGCGGGAGCGAATACGCGGTCGGAGTTCGACCGGATCAGGGTGCCGTTCATGGTCGTGATGGCGGCGTTTTCGATCGTCGTGGCGTTCGACGCCTGGATTCTGGGGGTGGAGTCCTTTTGGACGAATTTTCGCCCGATACAGCTGTGGACGGTCGCGTTATACGTCGCGGGCGCCACTCTCGCAGGTGTCCGCGCGCAACGCATCGTCGCTGGGCTCGTGCTCGTCACTTACCTGGCCGCCGGCTTCTTCTTCCGCTACGTACCCGGGGCATTCGGTTCCTGACGCCGCCTGACAAATCGCTGCTGCAGCCCAAGGCCCGTAAAAGTGCTTTCGATGAACAGCGGCAGCAGGACGCTTCGCGACGTAAGCAAACCTTAGGTGACAAGCCTATTGCTTGGATCAACTTGACGTTTCAGCTGAAACGTCAACCTGCGGTGATCAATGCGGACTCCGTTGCCAAACCACCTCCGCACGTTCCAGGCGATAGCCCGGCCCGCGAACGACTCGTCCCGGCGTTGCGCCGGTGTGCTCGCCATGGCGGAGCACGGGCACGCCATTGACGACGACGTGCTCCACGCCGACCGCATACTGCTTCGGCGAGTCGAAAGTCGCCTTGTCTGCGACGGTCGCGGGATCGAAAACGACGACGTCCGCGTAACAGTTCACGTCCAGGCAGCCGCGATCCTGCAACTTCCAGTTCGTGGCCGGCAGCCGCGTGATGCGCCGAATCGCCTCCTCCAGCGGCATCAGCTTTTCATCGCGCGAATACTTGCCCAGCAGGCGCGCGAAATTGCCATAGGCGCGCGGGTGCGTGCTCGACTTCATGAACACGCCTTCCGGCGCCAGCGCCTCGGCGTCGGATCCGAGGCTGACCCACGGCTGCGACAGCCCGAGCTTCACGTTGTCCTCGCTCATCAGGAAATAGATCACCTGCACGCGCGAGTTGTCCTCGATCACGAGATCCACGATCGTGTCTTCAGCGCTCGTGCCGCGCATCTTCATCACGTCCGCGAGCGTCTTGCCGGTGAGCGGCTTGAGCGCAGGGTTCTTGAAGCCGACGAGCAGCACGCGATCCGGCGAACCGGCCGTGCGGTAGAGGTTCTCCTCCCCGGCGGGCGGATTGCGAATTTCTTCGATCACGCGCGCGCGCTGCCGGGGGTCCTGCAGCCGCTCAACCCAGGCTTCGAGCCCGCCGGCCTGCACCCACAGCGGCATCGCGGCATCGAAGCCGGTCGATCCCGCGGTGTACGTGTACATGTTCGCGCTGACGGCCACGCCCTGCCGGCGAGCTTCCTCGATCTTCGCGATCGCGCGTGCCATGTTGCCCCAGTTGGCCTCGCCCGCCGCCTTCAGGTGATAGGCCTCACCGTGGCCGCCGGCGGCGCGGGTGATCTCGATCAGTTCGTCGATCGCGGCCTCGAGCCGGTGGCTTTCGTTGCGCACGTGCGAGACATACCCGCCGCCCGATTCCGCGGCGGCTTGCGCGAGCGCGACCAGTTCGGGCGTCTCGGCGAAGAATGCCGGCGCATAGATCAGCGAACTGCCGACGCCCAGCGCGCCTTCACGCATGGCCTGCCGCACGAGCTGCTGCATCTGCAGCAGCTCGGCAGGTGTCGGGTCCCGGTCGTCTTCCCCGAGCACGTGCACGCGCACGCTCGTCGCGCCGACGAAGGAAGCCACGTTCAGCGAGATGCCGCGACGCACGAGTGAGTCGAGGAACTCGCCGAGCGTCGTCCAGTCGATGGCGTACTTGATGTCGCCTTGGTGCTTGAGGACATCCGCCTTCATCGCGTCATTGAGCGGGCCACCGGATTCGCCCTCGCCCATGATCTCGAGCGTGACCCCTTGCTTGAGATCGCTCATGGCGCGACCGTCTGCGATCAGGGACTCGTTGGCCCACGACAAGACGTTGATGAATCCTGGCGCGACCGCCTTGCCGCCCGCGTCGATCTTGGTCGTCGCCCTGGCGCCGGAGAGGTCACCGACCGAGGCGACGCGATCGCCACGAATGCCGACGTCCGCGCGCCGACCCGCCGTGCCGGTGCCATCGTAAAGCGTGCCGTTGCGGACGATGAGGTCGTAGGTATCGGCAGTCTGGGTTGATGTTGTTGCGGCCGGCCCGGGTCGAGGTGAACCTGCGCAACCTGCCAGGACCGTCGAACAGACAAGGACGGACGCGACCGAAAATCGACGCATGGTGTTCACTGGAGTTTCCCGGTAGCAGGCGGCAGGAACGGACAGTTGCGGACGGGCCGCCCGATGAGTTCAGACCCCGATCGCAGCGGCGCGGCCGGCCGGCGCGCGAACCCCGAGCGCGTGACAGATGGCCACGGTCAGTTCCGCGCGGTTCAGCGTGTAGAAGTGGAACTCCCTCACCCCGTTCTGCTGCAGGCGCTTGACCTGCTCGATCGCGCAACTGGCCGCAATCAGCCGGCGCGTTTCCGGGTCGTCCTCGAGCCCGTCGAAGCGGTGCACGAGCCAGTCCGGCACGCTGGTGCCACAGCGCTTGGCGAACTTCAGCATGTGCGGGAAACGCGTAATCGGCAGGACCCCCGGCACAATCTCGGCATCGATGCCAGCCGCCGCGCACTGGTCGCGGAAGCGCAGGAAGATGTCGGTGTCGAAGAAAAACTGCGTGATCGCGCGACTGGCGCCCGCGTCGATCTTCGCGCGCAGGTTATCGAGATCGAATTCCGCGCTCGGCGCCTCCGGGTGCACCTCCGGGTATGCCGCCACCGAAATGTCGAAGTTGCCGATGCTGTGCAACCCGCGCACCAGGTCGACTGCGTAGGCGAATCCCTGCGGATGCGGGCGGTACGTCGTCTGGCCGGGCGGCATGTCGCCACGCAGCGCCACGAGGTGGCGCACCCCCATGTCCCAGTAGCCGCGTGCAATGTCGAGAATCTCGCCAGCGGGCGCGCCGACACAGGTGAGATGCGGCGCCGGGGTCAACGCAGTCTCGCGGAGGATGCGTGCAACGACATTGTGGGTGCGTTCGCGCGTGGACCCGTCGGCGCCGTAGGTCACCGAGACGAACCGCGGTTGCAGCGGCGCGAGTCGCTGGATCGACTCCCAGAGCAGCTGCTCCATGCCATCGTCGTTGGGCGGGAAGAACTCGAACGAAACGGCAGGTGTGCCGTGGGAGACGGCTTTATCCACAGTCGCGGCCATCATGGCGATATCTGCTCCTGGAGTCGCAGCGATCATTTTCACTGTTTTGCATCACAAAGTCCCCTCCCCGCTGCGACGGCAGAGGCCGAGACCGTCAATGCACGCCCGTTGCGGCGGGGCCTGGCCCGGCGAAGAGTGCAACGCAGTCGACCGCATCCAGGCGATATGCGCGGCTGCAGAATTCGCAACGCACCTCGACCTCGCCGAATTCCACGACCATCGAGTCGACCTCGTCGCGGCCCAGTGCCCGCAACGTGTTTTCGACGCGTTCCCGCGAGCAGCGGCAGCGGAAGAACACCGGGGTCGACTCGAACATCCGTAGGTCGTCTTCACTGAACAGCCGATGCAGCAGCTTCCGGTCGTCGAGTTCGGCGAGTTCCTCACCGGTGACCGTGTCTGCCACCAGCTGCACGCGGCGCCATGCATCTTCCACCTCGTCCTCCGACACGATGCCGGCACCCGATTCCAGCACTCCCGTCGGCCTGGCAGTGACCGGCAATCGTTGCAGCAACAGCCCGGCGACGTTCTCGCCATCCGCATGCAGCCAGAGCCGCGTCGGCAACTGCTCAGAGCTTTCGAAGTATTCGCGCAGGCACTCGCTCATCGACGCGCCGGCGAGCGGGACGACGCCCTGGTAGCGATTCGCCGCACCTTCGTTCTCGACCGTCACCGTGAGCGTACCGTCACCCGACAGTTCGCGCAGGTCCGCGGAGGCTGGCGGCTCGCGGAACCGCGCGACGGCACGCAAGGCGAGCCCATCCGTGCATTCGACGACCATCAGGTGCATGGGGCCCGCACCGCGCAGCTGCAGCGTCAGCAAGCCGTGCAACTTGAGCGTCGACGCCAGCAATGCCGCTGCGGCGACCGCCTCGCCGAGCGTGTTGCGCACCTGCTCAGGGTAGTCGTGGTGTTCCATCATGGCTTGCCACGCTGGCCCCAGGTGCACGAGCTGCCCGCGGAACGGATACCGCTCGAAGACGAACCGGCGCAGCGTGTCGACTTCCGCCATCGAGCGATCAGGCCACGCGAACCGGGATTTTCAACGTGTGGATCTTCTCCGACCATTCGGCCGGCGCAGTGTTGTGCACCGACGTGCCTTGCGCGTCGACCGCGACGGTGACCGGCATGTCCTGCACGTCGAACTCGTAGATCGCTTCCATGCCCAGCTCTTCGAACGCCACCACGCGCGCCGCGCGGATCGCCTTCGACACCAGGTAGGCCGCGCCACCCACGGCCATCAGGTAAGCCGCCCGGTGCGTCCTGATGGCCTCGATCGCGACCGGGCCACGCTCGGACTTGCCGATCATCACGAGCAGGCCGGTCTTTTCGAGCATCATGTCCGTGAACTTGTCCATGCGCGTCGCGGTCGTCGGGCCCGCAGGACCCACGACTTCGTCGCGTACCGGATCGACCGGACCGACGTAATAGATTGCGCGATTTGTGAAATCGACGCCGGGTGGCAACCCCTGTCCGCTCGCGAACAGGTCGGCGATGCGCTTGTGCGCGGCGTCGCGTCCCGTGAGCATCCTGCCGTTCAGCAACAGCGTCTCGCCCGGCTTCCAGCTCGCGACCTCGGCGCGCGTGAGCGTATCGAGATTGACCCGCTTCGAGCTGCCGCCCGCCGTCCACGTGACCTTCGGCCACTGCTCGAGCGACGGCGGCTCAAGCACTGCGGGTCCGCTGCCATCGAGCACGAAATGGGCGTGGCGCGTGGCGGCGCAGTTCGGGATCATCGCGACCGGCTTCGACGCCGCGTGCGTCGGAAACAGCTTCAGCTTTACGTCGAGCACGGTCGTGAGCCCGCCGAGGCCCTGCGCGCCGATGCCGAGCGCGTTGACCTTTTCGTACAGCTCGATGCGCAGCTCGTCGGCTTTGCTCTGCGGTCCGCGCGCAAGCAGCTCGTGCATGTCGAGCGGCTCCATCAGCGATTCCTTCGCCAGCAGCATGGCCTTCTCAGCCGTGCCGCCCGCGCCGATGCCGAGCATGCCTGGCGGGCACCAGCCGGCACCCATCGTGGGCACGGTCTTCAACACCCAATCCACGACCGAATCGCTCGGATTGAGCATGACGAATTTCGACTTGTTTTCTGAACCGCCGCCTTTGGCCGCGACGGTCACCTCGACCTCCTCGCCCGGGACCAGTTCGACGTGGAACACGGCCGGCGAGTTGTCCCTGGTGTTCCTGCGCTCGAACAAGGGGTCGTCGACGACCGAGGCGCGCAGCTTGTTGTCCGGGTGGTTATACGCGAGCCGAACGCCTGCGTTGATCATGTCGGCCAGGCTGCGCCTGGTTCCCCAGCGCACGTCCATGCCGACCTTGAGGAACATGTTGACGATGCCGGTGTCCTGGCACAGCGGGCGCCTGCCCTCGGCGCACATGCGCGAGTTCGTCAGGATCTGCGCGATCGCGTCCCTGGCCGCCGGGGACTGCTCGCGCTCGTAGGCGCGCCCGAGGTGCTCGATGTAATCCAGCGGGTGGTAATAGGAAATGAACTGCAGCGCGTCGGCGACGCTCTGGATGAAGTCGTCCTCGCGGATCACGGTCATGGCAGTGTGACCAAGGTTAGGGGTTAGGGGGCTGGTCGGCAGCGCCGGGCGCCTTCGCTCAACCAGCGAGCTTGCGCTTGAGCAGGTCGTTGAGCTGCGCCGGGTTGGCCTTGCCACCGGTCGCTTTCATGACCTGGCCGACGAAGAAACCGAACAGCTTGTCCTTGCCCGAGCGGTAGTCCGCGAGTTGTCCCGGGTTTTTCGCCATGACGTCATCGATCGCCGACTCGATCGCCGACGTGTCGGTGATCTGCCGCAGGCCCTTGGCCTCGATGATCTCGTCGGCACCCTTGCCGTCCGACCACATCGCCTCGAAGACTTCCTTGGCGATCTTGCCGGAGATGGTGCTGTCCTGGATGCGTGCGAGCAGGCCTGCGAGGGCATCGGCACTGACACGGCTCTGCGCGATGTCGAGGGCTTCCTTGTTGAGCGCGCCCGCGAGGTCGCCCATGACCCAGTTGGCCGCGAGCTTGGGCTGGCCGCCGAGCCCGCGCACGACGGTTTCGTAGTAGTCCGCGAGTTCGCGGCTCGCTGTCAGCACGCCGGCGTCGTACTCGGAGAGGCCGTGATCGCGCACCAACCGCGCCGCCTTTTCGTCCGGCAGCTCGGGCATCGTGGCGCGCACCTGCTCGATCGTCGCCTCGTCGATCACGAGCGGCAGCAGGTCGGGGTCCGGGAAGTAGCGGTAGTCGTTCGCCTCTTCCTTCGAGCGCATCGAGCGCGTCTCGCCCTTGTCGGCATCGTACAGGCGCGTTTCCTGCTTCACCTTGCCGCCGCCCTCGAGCAGATCGATCTGGCGCTCGACCTCGTAATTGATGGCGCGCTCGACGAAGCGGAACGAGTTGACGTTCTTGATCTCGGCGCGGGTGCCGAACCCGGCCTGGCCGACAGGGCGCACGGAGACGTTTGCGTCACAGCGGAACGAGCCTTCCTGCATGTTGCCGTCGCAGATCTCGAGGTAGCGGACCAGCGTGTGGATCTTCTTCAGGTACGCGATGGCTTCCCTGGCCGAGCGCATGTCAGGCTCGGACACGATCTCGAGCAGCGGCGTGCCGGCGCGGTTCAGGTCGATGCCCGACAGCCCGTGGAAGTCCTCGTGCAGCGACTTGCCTGCATCTTCTTCGAGGTGCGCACGCGTGATGCCGATCGTCTTGCGCGTGCCATCCTCGAGCACGATCTCGAGCGAGCCGTCCTCGACGACCGGCCGCTCATACTGGCTGATCTGGTAACCCTTCGGCAGGTCGGGGTAGAAATAATTCTTGCGCGCGAAGATCGAGCGGCGCGAGATCTTCGAACCCGTCGCGACTCCGAAGCGGATCGCCATGCGCACGGCCTCGCCGTTCAGCACCGGCAGCACGCCCGGGTACCCGAGGTCGACCAGGTTGGCCTGCGTGTTCGGCTCCGCCCCATAGGCGGTGGCGGATCCCGAAAAGATCTTGCTGCGCGTGGCGAGCTGCGCGTGGATCTCCAGGCCGATGACGGTTTCCCAGATCATAAGAAGTGATTAGTGATTAGTGAATAGTGATCGGTCGGCATGGTGGGCCCCGCCGTACTCGTTGTGTTCTCGACAAGAAATGCAAATCTCAATGCTGCTT
>Ga0073899_10001860_pt1 | contig 19196 bp, 14 predicted proteins | sample KloWWTmetaKNB5Ph_FD_88975 | JGI IMG/M metagenome (GOLD analysis project Ga0073899, IMG submission 88975) | Active sludge microbial communities from Klosterneuburg, Austria, studying microevolution and ecology of nitrifiers - Klosterneuburg... | ecosystem: Engineered > WWTP > Aerobic digester >... | reverse complement strand
GGCCTGGACGCCAGGCGCGGCGGGGTCGGCGTCGTGGACCGCGCCGGCGAAGCACGGGACGCCGAGCGTGGCGCCGACGCGCGCGCCGAGCGTCGTCATCGTGTCGGTCTGATCGCCGTCGCACACCCGGCCGGCGTTGCCGCCGAACGCGTCGATGAAGTCGGCGAGGCGGATGGGCGGCAGCCCCCAGCCGGCCTGGCCGAAGCACGTGTACCCGAGCCGGGGCCTCGACGGATCGTTCTCGATGTCGGGGACCACCTCGACCGTGCGCGCGGCGTCGACCACGCCGTAGACGGCCGCCGCGACGATCGCGCGCGGACCGGGGTGTCGTGCGCGCAGGCGCTCGACGAAGGTGGCGACCGACGGCAGGTACGGCGAGTCGTCGCGGGCGTGGCAGCCGACGTGGGTGCCGAACGTGCGCGGCTCGTCGGGGTCGCAGCGGACGCCGTACTCGAAGCAGCGGAACGACGTGCGCGGCCCGAGCGTCGTGCTGGCCGGGTCGAAGAACGCCGGGTCGGTGAACGTGCAGTCGTCCTCGTTGGTCACCAGCACGACCGCCAGCGTGGCGTCGGGGCGCAGGAAGCCCGGGTTGCGCCCCGGCTCGAGCGCGCGGTCGAGGGCGCCGAGCGGAGCCTCGAACGGACAGCCGCCGGTGCCCAGGCGCGCCATGCAGCTGAAGCGGTCGGCCAGCACGCCGGTGTAGTTGACGTCGCGGCCGCCATCGGCCCGCGCCACGTCGCGGAGGAAGGTGCCGTCGATGCCGGCGCAGCCGTTGGTGAGGAGCGCGCCGTCGTCGCCGGCGGGGCGGCCTGGCGGCGAGCACGGACCGAAGTACACGCCCCGCGTCCCGAGGTCGGTCGAGATCACGCCGACGTGCAGATCGGGTTGCGTGCCCAGCCCGTGCGCGAGCGTCGCGACCAGCGCGCCGAACGACAGCGCCACCTCCCACTGCGCCTCGCCCGCGGAGCCGGCGTTGTCGATCACGTACAACAGGTCGACGGCGCGGCGCGGTGCGGCCGGGACGGTGAGCCGCTCGGTCGGCCCCGGCGGGAACGGCGCCGGGCCGGGCGGCGGCGGCTCGCTGCACGCCAGCGCGAGCAGCGGACCGGCGATCCCGAGGTGCGAGCCCCGCACGGCGCTACTCGATCGCGCAGCTGGCGGTGGTGGTGACGTCGGTGAGGTCGCGGTCGCCGGGGCGATCGATGGCGAGCCGCAGGTTGCCGGGCGCCAGCGGGCAGCGCGCGGCGTCGGCGACCATCCGCCAGCAGGTGCCGCTGGGATCGTCGTCGCACGCCGGCACCGCGGCGGTGGCGCCGGTGGCGCGCGCGCGATCGGTGACGGTGCAGGTGGCCTGGACGCCGGCGACGGCGGCGTCGGCGTCCTTGAGCGCGTGCGCGAAGCACGGCACGCCCAGCGCGGTGGTGATGCGCGACGCGAAGGTGCCGAGCGGCGCGGCGAAGGTGGGCTCGCAGATCGAGCGGCTGGTGCCGTGGAACGCCGCGGTGAAGTCGGCCAGGCGAAAGCCGGGGTACGCGACGCCGCGATCGGAGGTGCACGACGGCTGCAGCGCCGGCGCGTCGACCTGGTTCGGATCGGGGCCGACGACGGCGGTGCGCGCGTCGTCGACCGCGCCGATCAGCGAGGTGACGACGACCTGGCTGGGGTCGGCCTTGAGCCCGCGCAGGAACGCGGTGTACGACGCCACCGAGGCCAGGTACGGCGAGTCCTCGCGCGAGCGACAGCCCGTGCGGGTGCCGGACGCGCGCGGGTCGGCGTCGGGGTCGCACACCGTGCCGAACTCGAAGCAGCGGAACGACGTGCGCGGCCCGAGCGCGGTGTTGGCGGTGGCGTTGGGATCGCCGAACAGCGCGGGGTCGCTGGCCGAGCAGTCGTCCTCGTCGCCGACGAACACCACCGCGAGCGCCGCGTTGGGGCGGAGGAAGCCGAGGTTGCGGCCGGGCGACAGCGCGCGGCGCATCGCCTCGAGCGGCTGCTCGTAGCCGCAGCCGCCGACGCCGAGCGCGGTGACGCACGAGAACTGCTCGGCGAGCGTGCCGGTGTAGTTGACCTCGCGGGTGCCGTCGGGCCGGGCCAGGTCGCTGAGGAAGCTGCCGGTGATGCCGGCGCACTGCCCGATCTGGAGCGCGCCGTCGTCGCCGTCGGGCGCGGCGGCGGTGCTGCAGCCGCCGATGTTCACGCCGCCGGTGCCGACGTTGGTCGACACCACGCCGAGGTGCACGTTGGGGACGCCGCCGTCGATGCGGCCCAGCATCGCGACGAACTCGGGGAACGCCGCGGCCAGCGCCGCCTGCTCCTCGAGCATCGACCCTGAGTCGTCGACGACGAACAGGATGTCGATGTCCCGCTTGAGCATGGCCGGGAAGGCCAGCGTCTCGGTCGGGGTGGTGGGGGGCGGCGGGGTGGGATCGCCGCCGCACGCCGCGAGGAGCGCGGCGGCGGCGAGCAGGGGAGGGGCGCGGTGGGGCATGACCCGTGCGTGCGATCACCCCCTGCCATCCGTCACCGAAAAGACGAACGGCCCGGCGTGAGCCGAGCCGTCCGGGCATCCCCCGTGGATGCGGTACTACATCAGGGACACAGCTCGGGGTGAGCCGGGTCCGGGTTGCAGGTCACGCACTGCAGCTCGAGGACGGTGTTGTCGGGCACCGAGACGCCGCCGCGGTCGACCTCGATCGCTCGGTTCATTGGCGCCATCGCGCAGTTCGCCGGGTCCATGATGAAGCGCCAGCACGGGGTGGCGCCGCCGCTCACGTCGCACGACGGGATGACGCGCTCGTCGCGGCCCGGGCCGTTGGGGTCGGTCACGTCGGCGACCGAGCACTCGGGCTGCACGCCGGGGATGTCGTCGTTGCGGTCCGAGAGCTCGGCGTCGATGCACGGGCTGCCGACGACCAGCTTGACCAGCTCGGCGATCTCGGTGAGCGCGTCGGTCAGGTTGTCGTTGCAGATCGTGGTGACGCTGTTGCGCTCGGGGAACGACTCGAGGAACGTGCGCAGGCGGAAGCCGGGGTACGCCAGGCCGGAGCCCGACGAGCACGAGGCGTTGACGATCGGGCGCGTCATGTCGTCGGGGTCGGCGCCGACCACGACGGTGCGCTGGTCGTCGACGTTGCCGATGATGCCGGCCACGACCACCTTGGTCGGGTCCGTCTTGAGGCTCTTGAGGTAGTCGACGTACGGCTGGATGTCCTTCATGTACTGCGCGTTGGTGCGCGGCACGCAGCCGGTGCGGGTGCCGAAGGCGCGCGGGTTGGGATCGTTGTCGCACTGCACGCCGAACTCGTGGCAGCGGAACGAGGTGCGCGGGCCGAGCGGCGAGGAGATCGTGCCGTTGGGATCGCCGAACAGCGCGCCGCCGTCCTTGGCCGAGCAGTCGTCCTCGTCGGAGATGATGACCACCGCGAGGATGGCGTTGTCGCGGAGGAAGCCGGCGTTCTTGCCGGGCTGCAGCGCGCGGAACACCGACTCGAGGGGCTGCTCGAAGCCGCAGCCGTTGGTGCCGAGGCGGGCCATGCAGCCGAACAGCGTGGCGAGATCGCCCGAGTAGTTCTGCATGCGGGTGCCAGCCGCGGTCTTGATGTCCTCGATGTACGCCGCGGTGAGGCCCGCGCAGTTGTTGGTCAGCAGGTTGCCGTCGTCACCCTGGGGCCGCGTCGCCGTGCTGCAGCCGCCGATGTTGACGCCGCCGGTGCCGACGTTGGTCGAGATGACGCCGATGTGGACGTCGGGGAGGCCGCCCTGGATCGTGTTGAGGACGTTGATGAACGCCGGGAAGTTGGCGGTCAAGGACGCCTGCTCCTCGATCATCGAGCCCGAGTTGTCGACCACGAACAGGAGGTCGATGTTGCGGTTCAGCTTGACCGGGATCGTCTTCTTCTCGACGTTCTCGGGGATCGGCTCCACCTCGGACAGCGAGCGGTCCGGGCAGGCGGTGAGGAGCGTCCCGGCGAGGACGCTGACGACAGTGGGAACGACGAGACGGCGCATGGTGCCTCCAGAGAAGAAACGAAGCGAATCCCCGACCGCGACGCCCGCGGTTGCCGAAGGTTGCAAGGCGGCGGCCAGCATAGATCGAAGCCAGGCCGCATGGTTAGTCGATCGTGCAGGGGATCGAACGCGCCAACCAAGTTGACGATCGTCTAGATCGTTGCCAGATCGGGGTGCCAGCGGGAATGGGGGCCAAGGCCGGAAGATGGCCGGGCTAGAGGCCGCGTGGTAGGTTGCCCGGGGCTAGTTCTCCGTCGGAGAGCGGGGCGCGCCGGGGTCGGCGACAAAATCCAAGCGCTAGAAATTATTTGATTTCGTTCCCCCGACACGAAATAATTTGCGCATCCATCCCACTGTATCCTACCTTGTAGGCAAGAGTCGCATCAGGTAGGCAACTCCAACTCTGACGGGACGCCAATGGCGAAGAACTGCATAGGCCTGGACATCGGCTCGAGCAGCATCAAGGCGGTGCAGCTCAAGAAGTCCCGCACCGGCTACGCGCTGACCGCGTTCGGCATGCAGCCCCTGGTGCCGCAGACCATCGTCGACGGCGCCATCATGGACCAGGCCGCGGTGGTCGAGGCGATCCGCGCCCTGTGGAGCCGCCTGAAGCTCCGCCAGAAGGACGTCGCGATCGCGATCGCGGGCCACTCGGTGATCATCAAGAAGATCGCCGTCCCGCAGACCCGGGCCGACGATCTCGACAACCAGATCAAGCAAGAGGCCGAGCACCACATCCCGTTCGCCAAGGACGACGTCGAGATCGACTACCACGTCGTCAACCCGCAGAACCCGATGGGCCAGACCGAGCTGCTCCTGGTCGCGGCCAAGCGCGAGACGGTGGCCGACTACGTCCAGGTGGTGCGCGACGCGTCGCTCACGCCGCACGTCGTCGACGTCGCCTCGTTCGCCAGCCAGAACGGCTTCGAGCTCAACTACAACCTCGACCCGCGCGAGACCGCGGTGATCATCACGATCGGCGCGGCGATCTCCAACATCAACATCGTCCGCGGCGGCGCCAGCCTGTTCACCCGCGACGTGACGATCGGCGGCAACGCGTTCACCGAGGAGATCCAGAAGCAGCTCGGGGTCTCGGCCGACGAGGCCGAGGCCTACAAGGTCGGCGGCAGCTACGACGAGCACGGCGTCGTGCCGCAGGAGGTCGAGCGGATCATCGAGGGCGTCGCCGAGGTGATCGCCGGCGAGTTCCAGCGCTCGCTCGACTTCTTCATGGCCACCTCGGCCGACGCCAACGTCACCCGGGTGTGCCTGGCCGGCGGCACCGCCAAGGTCGCGGCGCTGCACCGCGCGATCGAGCGCCGCAGCCGCCTGACCGTCGAGGTCATCGACAGCTGGAAGCAGATCGAGATCGACCCCGGGCTGGACCGCGGCTACCTCGCGGCCCACTCGCCCGAGGCCCTGGTCGGGCTCGGCCTCGCGCTGCGCTCGCCGGGAGACAAGTGAGGTCGTCGTCATGATCAAGATCAACCTCCTCCCCCAGCGCAAGCCGAAGAAGCAGGCCGAGCCCGGTCAGCTCGAGGTCGGGCTGGTGATGGCGGGCATGATGGCCGCGGCGGCGCTGACGTTCTTCGCCGTGCACCGGCCCCAGGCCGGCAAGCGCGATCGCATCAAGGGCGAGGCGCAGGAGCTGGCCGAGAAGAACGAGCGCGCGCGCGCCAAGGTCGCCGACCTGCCGCAGCTCAAGGCCGCGGTCGAGGCCGAGCAGAAGCGCAAGGAGTCGATCGATCGGCTGGTCGGCACCACCGTGCTGCCCGACAACGTGCTGCACGAGCTGTCGATGATCCTCACCGGCGAGGGTCCGACGATGTCGCTGGCGATGACGACGCTGACCAGCAACACCGCCGACGGCGATCCCAACAAGCGGTTCTCGAACGACTGGGATCCCAAGCACGTCTGGATCACCACCTTCACGACCAAGGCCGACACCTTCACGCTGGAGGGTGGCGCCCAGGCCGAGTCGGACATCCCGCAGCTGGCCAAGCGCATGGCGGCGTCGATCTACTTCGCCGAGGTCACCTCGCCCAAGAGCGAGCGCGTCGAGCCGAGCGGGACGCCGCAGCCTGGCCAGAGCGACGTCGCCTACTACAAGTTCACGCTCAGCGGAAAGGTGCTCTACTGATGGCGAGCGCACTTTCAGACTTCGCGCGTCGGCCGCCCGGGACCCGGGCCGCGGTGTACGTCGGCGTGGCCGCCGCGCTCGGGTTGCTGTACTGGCAGTTCGGCCTGTCGCCGGTGCGGTCCGCGGTCAAGCAGGCCGAGGCCGACCTCGAGTCGCAGGTCGAGACGTCGCGCCAGCTGACCAAGGAGAAGAAGGAGCGCGACGCGCTGGTCGCGACCCAGGAGCAGCTCAAGGCGCAGATCGAGCAGAACCAGAAGGCGCTGCCGACCGACGCCGAGATGCCGGCGTTCTTCGACATGCTGGCGCGCAAGTTCGCCGAGGCCGGCGTGCAGGTGAACCGCCGCGAGGTGAAGCGCGAGATCTCGGTCGAGAACTTCGTCAAGGCCCCGGTCGACGTCGAGATCGTCGGCACCTACTACCAGATCAAGCAGTTCTTCGCGTCGCTGCGGCCGCGCACCGACGCCACCGCGGCGACGCCGGGCGTCGGCAGCGCCGAGAAGGACCGGATCGTCACCGTCGAAGACGTCAACGTCTCCAACCCGCGCGTCGTGAACGGCCAGCTGCTCCTGACCGCCAAGTTCACCGCGTCGACCTTCCGCGCGGTGGCGCCGCCACCGCCGGCCGCGCCCGCGCCGGGGGCCGCGCCTGCGCCAGGCGCTGCGCCTGCGCCGGGGGCCGCGCCGGCCCGCCCGGCGCCCGCGCCGGCGACCGGCGCCGCGGCGCCGTCACCGGGCACCGCCACCAGCGCGCCGCCGCTCACCATGTCGGGCGCCAAGCAGGCGGCCGACCGCGCCTACGACACCTCGGCCAACCGCGCCCGCGGCGTCGGCAGCGACACCCCGCCGGCCGGCTCGGGCAGCGGCGTCGACCGCCTCAAGGGAGGCCAGTGATGCGCACCCTCGCCTGGACGACGCTCGCGCTCACCACCGTCGGCCTCGTCGCCTGCGGTGGCGAGGATGATCCGCCGCCGCCGCCGCCCCGTCGGGCCGCCGCGGCCGCCGCCGCGCCGGGCGCCAACGCGCGGGCCGGCGCCGGCCCGGCCGCCGGCACGCTCACCACCTACGCCAAGATCGAGGGCCGCGCCGACCTCAAGCCCGGCGAGGCCCAGACGTTGCGCCACGCGTTCGCGCCGACCGACTTCGAGGGCGATCCCACCGGCACCGCCAACCGCGATCCGTTCCGCAGCTACGTCGTGGCGCAGATCAGCACCAACACCGAGGCCCGCCACGACGACGACGTGGCGCGCAGCGAGAAGTGCGCCAACAAGAAGGTGGCCGCCGGCGACACCTCGATCCAGCAGCTCAAGCTGATCGGCGTGATCTCGCGCGGCACGATGCGCATGGCGACGTTCACCGACGCCGCCGACGTCGGCTGGGTCGTGCGGCTGGGCGACTGCATCGGCAGCGAGCACGCGCGGGTCAAGCTGATCGGCGAGGGCTTCGTCACCCTCGAGAACGCGGTGATCCCGACCGCCGCCGATCCCAACCCGCAGGCGACCGGCAAGGACTACCGGCTGCGCGACAAGGAGCTGATCGACGAGATGTCGACCAACGGCAGCGGCGACGACGACGATGCCCCGCGCATCCGGCGCCGCCCGCGCAGCCTGGATCCGGCACCACCCGCCGAGGCGCCGAGCGCCGGCGGCGGCTCGGGAGCGCAGTAACGGCCAAAAATTTGTGATCCCGGCAGGGCCGGGGCGACAATTGGAAATCAGGCGCCGCGATCGCGCGGCGCGCACCGACCGCGTCTGTCCGGGGGCGCACCGCTCGAGGTCTGTCCGGAATTGCGTACCGCGGGGCTGTCCCCGAGGAGTCGTCATGCACGATCGAACCCTTCGCACCTGCATCATCGCGCTGTGCGCCGCCGCCGTCCTCGGCGTGGCGCCGGCCTGGGCTGGGGCCCGCAACCAGATCGGCGCGGTCGCGATCGACTCCGATCGAGACGTGACGACGATCCGGGTCCGCGGGAGCGAGACGCCGACGTTCACCGTCTACAAGCTCGAACGGCCGACCCGGGTCGTGGTCGACCTGGCCGGCGCCGCGCTGACGGCGCCGGTGGGCGGCGACGACGCCGCGGTGACCTATTCGGTCGGCGGCTGGGCCGTGGGGCAGGTGCAGGCGATGGCGCTCGAGGATGGCAGCGCCACCGTGCGCGTCGTCGCGACGCTGGCGCGGCCCGGCCGCTACGACGTCAAGGCCGACGGCGCCGACGTGGTGATCAAGATCGTGGCGCGCGATCCGGCGCCGGCCACCGCGTCGGCAGCCGACCTGGCCGCGGCGCAGCGTGAGACGGCCGCCGCGAAGCGCGAGGCCGAGGCGGCCAAGGCCACCGCGGCGAAGGCGCAGGCGGCGGCCGAGGCCGCGCAGGCGACGGCGCGGACCGAGGCGCAGCGCGCCGTGAAGGCGCAGGCGGCGGCCGAGGCCGCGGCCCTGGTCGCCGCGACCGCGGGCCAGACCGATCGCAGCAAGGCGGCGCGCGAGCTGGCGGCCGCGCAGGCCGAGGCCGCGCGCGCCAAGGCGGCGGCGGCGACGGCCGCGACGCTGGCGACCCGCGCCCAGGATCAGGCGCGCGCCACGCAGGCGGCGGCCGACGCCGAGCTGGCGCGCGCGCGGCAGCTGAGCGCGACGGCGGCCAAGGACGCCGATCGCATCCGCGCGTCGGCCCAGGGCGACGCGGCGCGGACCCGCGCCGAGGCCGACGCCCAGGTGGCGGCGGCGAAGCAGCAGATCGAGCGCGAGCGCGCCGCGGTGACGGCGGCGCGGACCGAGGCCGACGCCCAGGTGGCGGCGGCGAAGCAGCATATCGAGCGCGAGCGCGCCGCCGCGAGCGCGGCGAAGGCCGAGGCCGAGCGGCTGCTGGCCGCGGCGCGGGCCGAGCAGGCGCGGGTCGACGCCGCGGCGCGCACCGCCAGCGAGCGCGAGGCCGCCGCGCGGTCGGCGCAGGCCGCCGCCGAGGCGCGCCAGACCGCCGCGGTCGACGCCGCCACGACCGCCCAGCGCGAGCGGGCGGCCGCCGAGGCCGCGATCCGCGCGGCCGCCGAGCAGAAGTCCAGCGCGACCGGGGCCACCGGCGACGCGCAGAAGGCGCGCGCCCAGGCCGACGCCGCGATGAAGGCCGCCCAGGCCCGCCTCGCCACCGCGGATCAGGCCCGCGCCGCCGCGGCCGCCGCCCAGCGCGACGCCGACGCCGCCGTGACCGCGGCCCGCCGCGAGTCGGCCAGCGCCCGCGCCGCCGTCGACGGCGCGCTGGCCGCGCGCGCGACCGCCGAGGCCGCCACCGCCAAGGCGGTGAAGGATCGCGCCGCCGCCGAGCAGCGCGCCACCGAGATGATCGCCGCCGCCGACCGCGCCGACGCGCGCCGGCGCGCCGCCGAGCAGGCCGCCGCGTCGGCCACCGCCGCCGCCCAGGACGCGGTCGCGGTCCGCACCACCGCGCAGGCCGACGCCGCCCGCGCCGCCGCCGAGGCCGACGCCGCCCGCGCCCGCGCGGCGCGCACGATCGCCGACGCGCGCGCCGCCCGCGAGGCCGATGAGCGCGCGGCCCGCGCCGCCCAGGACGCCGCGGCCCGCACCGTCGCCGACGCCGAGGCCAAGCGCGCCGCTGACGAGGCCGCCGCCGCCGCCGCTCGCGACGCCGCCGCGCGCACGGTCGCCGAGGCCCGCGCCACCCGCGCCGCCGAGGAGGCCGCCGCCGCGGCCGCCGCCCGCGCCGCCACCGCCGCCCGCGCCGACGCCGACCGCGCGGTCGCCGACGCCCGCGCCCGCCGCGAGGCCGAGGAGCGCGCGCTGGCCGAGTCCCGCGCCGCCCGCGAGGCCGAGGAGCGCGCGACCGCCGCCGCCGCCACCGCGCGCGTCGAGGCCGAGAAGCAGCGCGCCGCCGCCGAGCGCGCGCTGGCCGAGCTCAAGCAGTCGCAGGCCGCGCAGGATCGCGCCGCCGCCGCGGCCGCCGCCCAGGGCCAGGCCGCCGCCGCGGCCCGCGCCGCCGCCGCCGCGCAGGCCAAGACCGCCACCGCCGCCGAGCGCGCCCGCGCCGAGGCCGAGGTGCGTCGGCTGGCTGCGGCCGCCGCCGCCGCCGAGGCCGCGCTGGCCGCCCGCAAGGACGACGTCGCCGCCCGCCAGCAGGAGGTCGCGGCGCTCGACGCGGCCCGCACCGCCACCGCCGCCGACCTGGCGCGCCAGCAGGCCGCCGCCGACGCCGCCCGCGCCGCCCGCGAGCGCGAGGAGGCCCGCCTGGTCGCGGCCAAGCAGGCGCGCGAGGCCGAGGAGGCCACGCTGGCCAAGCTGCGCGCCGAGGCCGCCAAGGTGCGGGCCACGCCGGCGGCCGCGCCGGCGCCGGTCGCGCCCGCGCGCTCGCGCATCACCGCCGTCAGCTTCGCGCCCGACGCCGACGATCACGTCGTCACGATCGCGCTGGACGGCGCCGGCGCCACCGCCGAGCTGGTCCGCGCCGACGGCAAGCGCGCCGAGCTGGTCGTGCGCGGCGCGACCTTGCCCGCCAACCTGACCCGCACGCTCGACGCCAGCCGCTTCGGCGGCCCGATCCGCACCGTCTCGAGCTACACCGACCGCGCCACCGGCGAGGTCCGCGTCGTCGTCGCGCTGGCGAGGGACGCCGCGCCGCGCCTCGACACCACCGCCGGCAAGCTGCAGCTGCGGTTCGCCGCCGCCGGCCCGCAGATCTCCAGCCAGCGGGTGCCCAGCCCGGTGGTCGGCGGCTTCGGCGCCACGTCGGTGCCGGTGACCCAGACCTCGGTCGCGCAGCTCGGCAAGCGCCGCTCGTTCCGCGGCCCGACGATCGATCTCGACTTCAAGGACGCCGACATCCACGACCTGCTGCGGGCGCTGGCCCGGGTCGGCAACGTCAGCATGATCGTGCCCGACGAGATCCGCGCGTCGGTGACCGTGCAGCTCAAGCGGGTGCCGTGGGAGCAGGCGCTCGAGGTGATCCTGGCCTCGAAGGGGCTGTGGTACCGCAAGGACGGCACGCTGTACCGGATCGGCGATCGCAAGGTGCTCGACGCCGAGGACGAGGCCGACGCCGCGCGCCGCAAGGCGCTGGTCGAGATGGAGGCGCCGCGCCCCGACGTGTTCACGCTCAACTACGCCAACGCCGAGGATCTGGCGACCAAGCTGGCGCCGCTGCTGTCGCCCAAGGGCAAGATCGAGGTCGATCCCCGCACCAACTCGCTGATCGTCAACGACGTCAAGGCCAACCGCAACGACGTCATCGACCTGGCGCGGCGGCTCGACACCCAGACCCCGCAGATCACGATCGAGGCCCGCGTGGTCGAGGCCCGCAGCAACTTCAAGCGCGAGTTCGGCATCCAGTGGGGCGGCCGCGCCAACGCCAGCGCCGCCGGCGGCAACGCCACCGGCCTGGTGTTCCCGTCGAGCCTTGGCTTCCTCGGCGGCGCCGACGACACCACCAACAAGCCCGGCACCGGCCTCGCCACGCCGACCGACTTCGCGGTCAACCTGCCGGTGACGTCGAACGGCGCGCTCGGCATGACGCTCGGCTCGGTGGGCGGCAACGTCAACATCAACCTCCGCCTGACCGCGATGGAGGACACCGGCACCGCGCGCATCATCTCGGCGCCCAAGGTCACCGTGCTCAACAACGTCGAGGCGGTGATGAAGCAGGGCGTGCGCATCCCGATCTCGCAGGTGTCGGCCCAGGGCACCCAGACCGTCTTCGTCGAGGCCAACCTCGAGCTGAAGGTCACGCCCTACGTGTCGCAGCGCGACTGCGCGGTGGTGATGGACGTGTCGGTCATCAAGGCCGAGCCCAACTTCGCCCGCCTCGGCGCGCGTGGCGACCCGACGATCGAGAACCGCGAGGCCTCGAGCCGGATCCTGGTCAACGACGGCGAGACCACGGTGATGGGCGGCATCTACACCCGCAACACCAGCCTCACCTACTCGAAGATCCCCGTGCTCGGCGACCTGCCGGTGCTCGGCTGGCTGTTCAAGAGCCGCAAGGAGGCCGACGACCGCGCCGAGCTGCTGATCTTCATCACGCCGAAGATCACCAACAAGGCCCTGCTGCGCTGCCAGCCGTGACGGTCCGCCCATGCCCGTCGCTCCGGTCTTCCTGATCGGCTTCCCCGCCGCCGGCAAGACCTCGGTCGGCCGGGGCGTCGCCGCGGCGCTGGGGCGGCCGTTCGTCGATCTCGACGACGCGATCGCCGCCGCCGCCGGCCAGCCGGTGCCGGCGCTGGTCGCCGCCGACGAGCCGGCCTTCCGCCAGCGCGAGGCCGCGGCGCTGGCCGCGCTGACCGCCCGCACCGACGCCCCGATCGTCGCGACCGGCGGGGGCGCCGCCGCCCACGGCGACAACCTCGCGCGGATGCGGGCCGCCGGCGCGGTGATCGCGCTCGACGTGCCGCTCGACGTCGCGCTGGCCCGGGTCGCCCCCGGCTCGCGGCCGCTGCTGGCCCGCCCGGCCGACGAGCTCGCCGCGCTGTACCGCCGGCGCGCGCCGGCCTACCGCCGGGCCCACGTCACGGTCGCCACCGCCGGGCTCACGCTGGCGCAGGTGGTCGACGACGTCGCCGCCGCGATCGGCCGCGTCGAGGCGCCCGCGGCCCGCCACCCGTGGGTGTGCCTCGGCGCGCGCAGCTACCCGGTGATCGTCGACGATGGCCCGCTCGACGCGACGCTCGCGCCGTGGGTCCGCCCCGGCCGCCACGCGCTGGTCGTCGACGGCAACCTGGCGCCGTGGATCGCGCCGGTCGCGGCCGCGCTCACCGCCGCCGGCGCCGATCTCCACGTCGAGCAGGTCGCGCCCGGTGAGGCGTCGAAGGCGCTCGCCGAGTACGGCCGGCTGGCCGCGGCGCTGGTCGCGGCCGGGCTCGATCGCGCCAGCACGATCTTCGCGCTGGGCGGCGGCGTGGTCGGCGATCTGGCCGGCTTCGTCGCCGCGACCCTGTACCGCGGCGTCGACGTGGTCCACCTGCCGACGACGCTGGTGGCGATGACCGACTCGGCGATCGGCGGCAAGACCGCGGTCGACCTGCCGGCCGGCAAGAACCTGCTGGGCGCGTTCCACCAGCCGCGCGCGGTGCTGGCCCACCTGCCGACCCTGGCGAGCCTGCCACCGCGCGAGCGCCGCGCCGGCTTCGGCGAGCTGTGGAAGTACGCGCTGCTCGACGGCGAGGCGCTGTGGGCCGCGGTCGCGGCGCTGGCGCCGTGGGCCCAGACCGCCGCGCCGCCGCCGCCGGGCGCCGCGTCGGTGATCGCCGCCGCCGCCACGCTCAAGGCCGCGATCGTCAGCGCCGACGAGCGCGAGCGCCGCGGCCAGCGGGTGCTGCTCAACCTCGGCCACACCGTCGGCCACGCCATCGAGGCCGCCGCCGACTGGCAGCTGCTGCACGGCGAGGCGGTCGGCCTCGGGCTGCTCGCCGCCGCGCGGATCTCGCACCGGCTGGGCCTGGCGCCCGCCGACCTCGAGCCGCGGGTGCGCGCCGGCCTCGCCGCGACCGGCCTGCCCACCGACCTCGCGCCCTGGCTGCGCCCCGAGGTGCTGGCCCGGGTCGCGGTCGACAAGAAGCGCACCGGCGGCCGGCTGGCGTTCGTCGCCTGCGCCGCCCCGGGCGATTGCCAGGTAGTCGATCTGCCTACCACCGCGATCGCCGATCTTTTGCGACCCTGACTCGTCCCCTGCTACGATCTTCGTCGAGGAGTGCCCATGGCCCGCTCAATCGTCTCCGCCGCGCTTCCCCTGCTGGTCCTCGCCGGGGCCTGCGTCGACAACAACGCCGACTCCGGCCTGGTGATCCTCCGCAACGTGGCCCCGGGGCTGGGGTGCATCGCCGACCCCGGCTCGGCGGAGGTGCGCACCTCGGGCATCATCGAGGATGACGCCGTCGGCGGCTACGTGTTCACGCCGGTCGTGCGCAACGACATCGTCGCCTTCGAGGGAGAGAACCTCACCGCCAAGTCGATCTTCATCGGCGGCGCGCGGGTCACGATCGACTTCTCCGACCCCGACCTGTTCACCGCCGCCGAGCAGGCGACCTTCGACACCGACGGCCTGACCAAGTTCGTCGTGCCGAGCTCGGGCGCGATCGACCCCAACGGCGGGATGCAGACCTTCCACCTCGAGATCGTCCCGCCCGAGCTGCTCGCGCTGATCGCGCCCAAGCTCGCGGCGATGACCACCGATCCCTCGCCATCGACCATGCTCGACGTCCGGGTGCAGTTCTTCGGCACCCGGGCGGGCTCGGACGTCTCGTCGAACACGTTCCGCTACCCGGTCCAGGTGTGCCACGGCTGCCTGACCAACGCGCTGGGGCCGTGCGACACGCTGGCGCCCGACGTCGAGGTGCAGACCGGCGGCGAGTGCAACCCAGCGCAGGACGGCGTGACCGACTGCTGCACCGCCGCCGACAGCTCGCTGGTGTGCCCGGCGGTCGCGCCGACCCCGACGACCTGACCCGGCCCGCGAGATCGCGGCGCCCGCGCCCGGCATTCGCCGCGCGGCTGTGAGATAACGTCCCACGCCGACCTGGCGCGTACCCGAGGAGCCCGCTTGTTCGCTGATATCCTCAAGAAGGTGGTCGACAACGTGGATGGTGGCCTCGGCGCCGTCATCATGGGCCTCGACGGCATTCCCGTGGAGACCTACACGCGGCAGCCCGAGCGCGTCGACGTCAACACGGTCGGCATGGAGTTCAGCTTCATCCTGACCCAGGCCAAGAAGGCCGCCGACAGCGCCAAGCTGGGCGCCTTCGAGGAGATGACGATCAAGGCCGACCAGCTGACGCTGGCGTTGCGGCTGGTCACGCCGCAGTACTTCGTCGCGATCGCGCTCGGCCCCGAGGGCAACTTCGGCAAGGCGCGCTTCCTGTTGCGGCTGGCCTCGTCCAAGCTCGTCTCGCTGCTATGAGCCGGCGGCGGACGCGCGCGGCCGAAGCGCCGACGCCGCGACCGATCCCGCCGCGCGTGCTGGTGTTGCACGGGCCCAACCTGAACCTGCTGGGCACGCGCGATCCCCTGATCTACGGCACCACCACGCTGGCCGAGATCGACGCCGAGCTCGCCCGCCGCGCCAGCGCGCGCGGCGCGGCGCTCGAGAGCTTCCAGTCCAACCACGAGGGCGCGCTGGTCGACGCGATCCAGGGCGCGCGCGGGCGGGTCGACGTCATCGTCATCAACCCCGGCGCGTACACGCACACCAGCATCGCGATCCGCGACGCGCTGGAGGGCGTCGCGCTGCCCGCGGTCGAGGTCCACCTGTCGAACCTCCACGCCCGCGAGGACTTCCGCCGCGAGTCGCTGGTCGCGGCGCGGTGCGTCGGACAAATCAGCGGCTTCGGTGCGCAAAGCTACTACCTGGGACTGGACGCCGCGCTGGCGATTGTGGAACGTAGGCGCGCCGAGCGGACCTGACCGCTTCGCGCCGTTGCGCCGCCGACTGCTCGCGGCGCGCCTCCTCCACGACGAGACATCCATGGCTACTGGACGCAAGGGTTCGAAGCAGACGCCGGCGCCGACCAGCGCCCCCGCGACGCCGACCACCGACGCCGGCGGCGACGACATCGTCGCCATCGCGCGCGGGCTGGCGGCCGCGGTCTCCGAGCACGGCCTGACCGAGCTGATCATCGAGACGCCCGACGCGACCTACACCGTCCGTCGCGGCGGCACGCCGGTGGTCATGCCGACCGCCATGGCGATGCCGGCCGCGCCGATGGCGCCGCTGCACCACGCGCCGGTGGCCGCGGCCCCGGCCGCCGCGCCGGCCGCGCCGGCGCCCGTCGTCGACGACAAGTCGCACATCGTCAAGTCGCCGTTCGTCGGCACCTTCTACCGTCGGCCCAACCCGGACGCGTCCGAGTACGTGAAGCTGAACGACAAGGTCAAGAAGGGCTCGGTCCTGTGCATCATCGAGGCGATGAAGCTCATGAACGAGATCGAGAGCGACGTCGCGGGCACGGTGCTGGCGGTGCTCGCCGAGGACGGCGCGCCGGTCGAGTACGACCAGCCGCTGTTCAAGATCGCGGTGGCGTGAGCGCGCGATGTTCAAGAAGGTCCTGGTCGCCAACCGTGGCGAGATCGCGCTTCGGATCATCCGCGCCTGCCGCGAGATGGGCATCAAGTCGGTCGCGGTGTACTCCACCGCCGACGCCGACGCCCTGCACGTGAAGTTCGCCGATCAGGCGGTGTGCATCGGGCCGCCGCCGTCGCGCCAGAGCTACCTCAACATCCCGTCGCTGATCAGCGCGGCCGAGGTCACCGGCGCCGACGCCATCCACCCCGGCTACGGCTTCCTGTCCGAGGACGCCTAGTTCGCCGAGGTGTGCCAGAAGTGCAAGCTCACCTGGATCGGCCCGCCGCCGTCGGCGATGCGGCTGATGGGCGACAAGATCAGCGCCCGCGCCGCGATGAGCGCCGCCGGCGTGCCGATCCTGCCCGGCACCGGCACGATCGAGACCGAGGACGAGCTGCGGGATCACGCCGCGCGCATCGGCCTGCCGGTGATCCTCAAGGCGGCGGCCGGCGGCGGCGGCCGCGGCATGAAGATCATCCACGACCCCGACCGCCTGGCCAACGACTGGAACACCGGGCGCACCGAGGCGCTCGCCGCGTTCGGCAACCCCGACATGTACATGGAGCGGTACTGCGAGCGGCCGCGCCACATCGAGATCCAGGTCGCCGCCGATCGCCACGGCAACTACGCGCACCTCGGCGAGCGCGAGTGCTCGATCCAGCGCCGCCATCAGAAGGTCATCGAGGAGGCGCCGTCGCTGGCGCTGCCCGACAGCGTGCGCACCGAGCTGACCACCGCCGCGGTCAAGGCGATCTCGTCGATCGGCTACTACAACGTCGGCACGCTGGAGTTCCTGCTCGACAAGGACGGCCGGTTCTACTTCATGGAGATGAACACGCGCCTGCAGGTCGAGCACCCGGTCACCGAGCTGGTGACCGGCCTCGATCTGGTGCGCGAGCAGCTCAACATCGCCGCCGGCGAGAAGCTGTCGTTCTCCGGCGTGCGCAAGCCGCGCGGCCACGCGATCGAGATGCGCATCAACGCCGAGGACCCCAACAACTTCGCGCCGTGGCCGGGCCGCATCACCGCGCTGCACCTGCCGGGCGGGCTGGGCGTCCGCGTCGACACGCACATCTACCAGGGCTACGTGGTGCCGCCCAACTACGACTCGATGATCGCCAAGATCATCGTCCACGACGTCGATCGGCCGAGCGCCATCCGCCGCGCCCGCCGCTGCCTCGACAAGATGGTGATCGAGGGGCCGCGCACCAACATCCCGTTCCTGCGCCGGCTGATGGATCACCCCGCGTTCCGCGCCGGGGACTTCGACACCGGCTTCGTCGCGCGCTTCCTCGCCGAGTCCAAGGGCGAGCCCAAGCCGGCGTAGCTGCGACGGTTTCGCGGCGCACGGCCGGCGGGTGCGGTGCGTGGTCGCGCCGTGCCGCCGTAAAGCTACCGAATCATTGAAGCTCTGGCTTGACCCAGGTCACGTCGCGCACGTACGCTAAGCGCTGTTGCGACCTCTCCCCTTGCCGGGTCTCGGTGGCGCATGTCCGCCCACCGTTCGCGTGCCGCGTAGGCCGCGCGGATCCGGTCCGCCCTGCGTGGTGATCTAACGCCATGGCCTTCAACAAAGAGAAGGTGATGGAGGGGGCCCGGAAGTTCGTCGAGAAGGGCCAGGTCGACAAGGCGATCAAGGAGTACCTGCGCGTGGTCCGCGAGGATCCGCAGGACGTTCGGGTGTGGCTGAAGGTCGGCGACCTGTACGCGCGCAAGGGCCAGAAGCAAGAGGCCACCGACACGTACCTCAAGGTCGCGCGCTTCTACCAGGACCAGGGCTTCTTCACGAAGGCCGTCGCGGTCTACAAGCAGATCCTCAAGCTCGACACGCGGCTGGTCGAGGTGCACCTCAAGCTCGCCGAGCTGTACCGGCAGCTCGGGCTGATGTCCGACGCCATGCAGCACTTCGAGCAGGTGGCGGCGCACTTCCACCGCGAGGGCAAGACCAAGGAGGCGCTGGCCACGGTCAGGCAGCTGGTCGATCTCGATCCGCAGAACGTCGCGACCCGGATCAAGCTCGCCGAGCTGTACTCGAAGGAGGGGATGACCGAGGAGGCGGTCGCGGAGTTCACCGCGATCTGCGAGCAGCTGCGCCGGCAGAACCGCCTCGACGACTTCATCAAGGTCGCCGAGCGCCTGCTGTGGCACCGCCCCGAGCAGCGCGATCTCAACCGCGAGCTGGCCGGGCTGTACCTGCGCAAGAACGATCCGCGGCGCGCGTTGCAGAAGCTGCAGCTGTGCTTCAAGGCCGACCCGCGCGACGCCGAGACGCTGGCGCTCCTGGCGCAGGCGTTCCAGGCGCTCGATCAGCGGGCCAAGACCGTGTCGGTGCTCAAGGAGCTGGCCCGGGTCTTCGACGAGGGCAAGGAGCGCGGCAAGGCCGAGGACGTCTACCGCAAGATCCTGCAGTTCGCGCCCGGCGATCCCGACGCGGTGGCGTTCCTCGGTGGCCAGGCCGCCGCTGCCGCCGCCCCGCCGCCGGTCGCCGCGCCCACGCCGGCGGCGCCGCCGCCCCCGGCCTCCGCCACGCCCGCGGCGCTGCTGGCCGCGCGCGGCAAGCTCAACCTCACCGGCGACGTGCCGGCGCTGCGCGCGCCCAACGATCCGCGCATGACCGGCGCGATGCCGCTGATCGACGAGCGCGCGCTGGCCGCCGAGTTCGAGCTGCCCGAGGACGACGGCTCGGCGTACGCCGCCGACGAGGTCGCCGACGACGATCTGGTCGAGGTCGACGACGGCGTCGGGCTGGGCCGCGCCGGCCGCGCCGCCGCCGACTTCGCCGCCGACTTCGCGATGGACGATCGCAGCGCCCGCGCCGGCTCGGCCGCCGGCGAGGAGCACGCCGACGAGATCGCCAAGATCCTCACCGAGACCGACGTCTACGTGAAGTACGGCCTGCACCAGAAGGCCGTCGATCACCTGCGCCGGGTGTTCGCGATCGATCCCGAGAACGTCGAGGCCCGCGAGCGGCTCAAGGACGTGCTGCTGGCGCAGGGCCGCG
>Ga0073899_10001857_pt1 | contig 19206 bp, 13 predicted proteins | sample KloWWTmetaKNB5Ph_FD_88975 | JGI IMG/M metagenome (GOLD analysis project Ga0073899, IMG submission 88975) | Active sludge microbial communities from Klosterneuburg, Austria, studying microevolution and ecology of nitrifiers - Klosterneuburg... | ecosystem: Engineered > WWTP > Aerobic digester >... | reverse complement strand
GTCGGCGCGCTGCGGCAATACCGGCCAGGCCGATTACGCGATGGCCAACGAAGTGCTGGCCAAGGTCGCCGCGGCCGAAGCGCGCCGGCGACCGGGCTTGCGCGTCAAGTCGCTCGGCTGGGGCCCCTGGGAAGGCGGCATGGTCTCGCCGCAGCTGAAGCAACGCTTCGCCGAACTCGGCGTGCCGATGATCCCGCTCGCGATCGGTGCGCAGATGTTCGCCGATGAAATGGCCGATGCCGGTCGCGATGGCGTCGAACTGGTGCTCGGTGGCGCGCCGCGTGCCGAGGCGCTGTTGTTCGACGGCGCCGAGATGCGCGTCGACGCGCTCGAACTCTCGGTGGCGCGGGCCAGCCACGGTTGGCTGGAAGGCCACGCTGTCGATGGCGCGCCGGTGGTGCCGGTGGTGCTGGTCGCCGAGTGGCTGGCGCGTGCCGCGCGCAGCTTCCGGCCCGGGCTCGCGTTGATCGCGCTGCACGATCTCAAGGTGCTGAAAGGCATCCGCCTCGACGCCTTCGAGAACGGCGGCGACCGCTTCCGCAACGAAGCGCAACCGTTGCGCGACGCGAACGCCACACTGCTGCAGATGACCCTGCGCGACGCCTCGGGCCGGCCGCGCTACAGCGCCCGCGCCGAGTTGCAGCTGCAGCCCGCATCGGTGGCGGCGGAGTTGCCGCTGCTGGCGCTGGAGCCATGGTCCGGGGACGCGCCCTATCCGGCGCAGCTGTTCCATCGCGGCGCCTTCGAGCTGATCGAGGAAGTGCAGGGCATTTCCGACGCTGGCGTGGCGGCGCGGGTGCGCGGCGTGAAGGCGGCGGCCTGGCCGGTGCAGGACTGGCAGTTCGATGTCGCCGCGCTCGACGGCGGCATGCAGCTCGCGGTGCTGTACGGACGCCGCATGCTCGGTGGCGCCAACCTGCCGACCGCGATCGACAGCGTGCGCTGCTATCCGACCGCGGCCTGCAGCGGGCCGATCACGGCATCGGCGCACCGGCGAGCGATCGGAAGCGCAGCGGTGACCACCGACATCTACTTCGTCGACGGCAACGGCCAACGCTTCGCTGAACTGATCGGCGTACACAACCACGCGCTGGCGCAGGCCTGAGCGTGCGCTTTTCGCCGATCGCGATCGTCGGGCGCGGCTGCGTGCTGCCCGGCGCGCTCTCGCCGCAGGCATTGTGGGACGCGGTGCGAGAGGCGCGCGACCTGGTCCGAGCGGTGCCTGCGGGGCGCTGGCGCATGGCGCCGGAGCGGGCCATGTGCACGGCCGACGCCGCGCAGCCCGACCGTGCCTGGTCAGATCGCGGCGGCTACGTCGAGGGCTTCGAGGCGCTGTGGAATCCGCAGGGCTTCGCCTTGCCCGCGGCCGAGCTGGCCGGACTGGATCCGCTGGTGCACTGGCTGCTGCACTGCTCGCGCGAGGCGCTTGGCGAGTGCAGTGCTCGGACCGGCGCACGCGTGGGCGCGGTGTTTGGTCACCTCGGCTTTCCGAGCGAGGGCATGGCGGCGTTTGCCGACCGCGTCTGGAGCGGCGAAGACAACGCCAGCGATGCGCGCAACCGCAGCATGAGCAGCGGCGCCGCCGAAGTGTTGGCGCGCGCGTTCGCGCTCGACGCCGGCTGCCACGCGCTGGACGCGGCCTGCGCCAGTTCGCTGTATGCACTCAAGCTCGCCTGTGACCGCCTGCACGAAGGCAGCGCCGACCTGATGCTGGCCGGCGCCGTGCAGCGCGCCGACGACCTGTTCCTGCACGTCGGCTTCGCCGCGCTGAACGCGCTCAGCCGCAGCGGTCGTTCGCGCCCGTTCCACCGCGACGCCGACGGCCTGCTGCCGGCGGAGGGTTGCGCGATGTTCGCGCTCAAGCGACTCGCCGATGCGCGCCGCGACGGCGACACCATCCACGCGCTGATCCGCGGCATCGGCTTGTCCAACGACGGCCGCGGGCGCGGGCTGCTGGTGCCGGACGCGGCCGGACAACAGCGTGCCATGCGCGCCGCATACGCCGCCGCGGACATCGATCCGGCTGCGGTGTCGCTGCTCGAGTGCCATGCCACCGGCACCAGCGTCGGCGACGCCACCGAGCTGGGCGCGAGCGCGGCGGTATTCGCCGGCGCGCAGGCGCTTGGCGTCGGCTCGCTGAAGTCGAACCTCGGGCACCTGATCACCGTCGCCGGCGCCGCCGGCATGATCAAGCTGATCGAGGCGATGCGCGCCGGCATCCGTCCGCCGACGCTGCACGCCGACGTCGAAACGCCGGCACTGGCCCAGACTCCGTTCCGCGTGTTGCATCGCGCCGAGGAATGGCCGGCGCAGGGGCCGCGCATCGCCGCGATCTCGGCCTTCGGTTTCGGCGGCAACAATGCCCACCTGGTGCTGTCCGAGGACGACCCGGGCTTGCCCGGGCTGCCGCCCGCAGCGGTGGCGGTACCGGTCGCGATCGTCGCGCTCGGCGTGCTCGCCGGCAGCGCCCGCAACCGCGCCGAGTACAGCGCGGCGCTGTTTGCGAACCGCAGCCTGCGTGACGGCGACGGTTGCGGCCGCATCGACACGATCGGCCTGGACCTGGTCGGTCTGCGCTTCCCGCCGCGCGACCTGGAACAGACGCTGCCGCAGCAACTCGCGATGCTGCAAGCGGCGCGCGAGGCGCTGGCCGAGGCCGGCGCCTTGCCGCGCGAGCGCAGCGCGGTGCTGATCGGCATGGAGCCGGACGCGGAAGTTGCGCGCTACGGCACGCGCTGGCGGCGCGGCGCCGAGCAGGGAGTGATCGCAGCGCTGGAGTCGGCCGGGGTGGTCGGCTGCATGCCGAACATCCCGGCGAACCGGATCAGCGCGCAGTTCGATCTCGCCGGCCCGGCATTCACTGTCCAGGCCGGGCGCGATTCGGGACTGGCCGCGCTCGCGATCGCGGCACGCGCGCTTGGCAATGACGAGATCGACGCGGCGCTGGTCGGTGCGGTCGATCTCTGCGCCGAGCCGGTCACCCGCGCCGCCGGCAACGTCGATGCCGCCGACGCCGCAGTGGCACTGGTGGTGAAGCGGCTCGCCGACGCCGAGCGCGACGGCGATCGGATCTACGCGATCCTGGCGACCGGAGAGGGCGAGGGAGCGCTTGATGCCGAGCTCGATCTGGCGCGCCGCCTCGGCGATGCCGGCGCCGCTGCCGGCCTGCTCGCGACCGCGAGTGCGGCGCTGTGCCTGCATCATCGCGTGCGCGGCGATGGCCGCCACTGGCTCTCCGCAACGCCGCGCTCGTTGCCGCTGGCCTTGCCCGGCATGGACGGCTGGCAGCTGCGCGAAGCATGGTCGGCCGCGCGCGTGGCCGAGTCGGCACTGCCGCGCCTGCGCGTGTTCGGCGGGCGCGATCGCGACGAGGTGATCGCCGCGCTGTGCACGGCGCGCGAGAGCGATGCCGGTCCGGCGCGGCTGGTGCTCGTCGCCCGCGACGAGGAGTTCGAGGGCGTGCGTGAGCGCGCGCTTGCGCACCTGCGCGACGGCGCGCCTGCAGGGCAGAACGTGCACTACCGCGAGGCGCCGATCGGCGGCGAGGTGGCCTTCGCCTTCTCGGGTGCCGGGTCGGCGTACCCGGGCATGGGCGCGGACCTGTTGCGACAGTGGCCGCAGCTCGCGAATCGATTGGCCGGGCGCAGCCGTCAGCTCGCCACCGCGCTCGACTGGGCGCTGGCCGCGGAGGCCAGGCCGCCGGACGTGCGCCAGCAGTTGTGGGGCGCGTCGGCGCTGTCGCAGTTGCACGCCGAACTGAGCCTGGGCGTACTCGGCCTGCGCCCGGATGCGTGGATCGGCTATTCCTCGGGCGAGACCAACGCGCTGGTCGCCTCCGGCATCTGGCGCGATCCGGACGCGCTGATGCAGGCGATGGATCGCAGCCGGCTGGTCACGCACTGGCTTGGCGGCGAATTCGCCGCCATTGCCGCCGCCTGGGCGCGTCCGGTGCAGTGGGCGAGCTGGACCGTGTCCGCGCCGCTTCTCGAGATCCGGGCCGCAGTCGCGGTGGTCGAATGCGTGCACGTCGCGATCATCAACGGCGACGACGAGGCGCTGATCGCGGGCGATGCCGCCGGTTGCGCAGCGGTGGTTGCGCGCATTGGCGCCGCGCGTTGCCTGCAGCTCGACTACCCGCTCGCAGTGCACGTGCCGGAACTGCGCACGGTGGCCGACGCCTGGCTCGACCTGCACCGCTGTGACACCCATCCCGCGCATTGCGGTCGGATCTACTCGACCGCTTCCGGCGCCGCCTACGCGCCCGGGCGCGAGGCGTGCGCGCGCGCCATCCTGGAGCAGGCGGACCGCTGCCTCGACTTGCGGCCGTTGATCCGACAGGCCTGGGACGACGGTGTGCGCGTGTTCATCGAACACGGACCGGGCGGCGGTTTCGCGCGCGTGATCCGCGGCATCCTCGGCGAGCGCGAAGCGCTGGTCGTCAGCTTCGATCGTCGCGGTCAGGGCGTCGAGGCGACGTTGTCGGCAATCGCCGCGCTGGTCGCCGCCGGCGTGCCGGTGGACCTGGCGGCGCTCGATGCCGCGCTTGCACCGGCGCCCTCACTGCCGCAGCCCGAGCGCCCGCTGCGCCTGGCTGCGCATTGGCCACCGGTGCGCATCGAGCGTGCGGAGCAGCACATGGTCCCGGCACCTTGGTTGCCGCCGGTGTTGCGCGCGGCATCGCGGCCGGCGGCCGCTCCCACATCCACTGCAACCGCGAAATCGGTTCCCGCTGTGACTGCGCCCGCAGTCGTCGTTCGCGCCGGACCTGCAGCGACGGCGGCCGTTCCCACGGCGGTCGCTGCCGCAGTGCCTGCTGGTGCAGGGGGCATGGCCGCGCCACGGCGGTCCGCGATCACCCGCGTCGCACTCGCCGACCTGGCCAGTGCACACCAGCAGTTCCTCGCGCTGCAGTCCGAGGCCCACCAGCGTTTCCTGGCGCTGCGCATGCAGGCGCAGGCGCTGCTGCTCGGTGGCTCCGACGCCCTGCCGCATGCCGCGCCGGCCACGCCGGTGGCCGCGGCGCCGGCACCGCTGCGCGTGGTGGCCGCGCCCGCGCCAAGTGCGCGCACCGCCTCCAATCCGGAGCGGCCGGGCCCGCGCTACGACCGCAGCCAGTTGCTGATCCATGCCGATGGCCGCATCTCGGAGCTGTTCGGCGCCGGGTTCGTCGGCCAGGACCATTTCGCGCGCCAGGTGCGCATGCCCAGGCCACCGCTGCTGCTGGCCGATCGGGTCACCGGCATCGAAGGCGAGGCCGGCAGCATGGGCCGCGGTCGCATCTGGACCGAGACCGATGTCGGCAGTCAGGACTGGTATCTGCATCAGGGCTTCATGCCCGCAGGCGTGATGATCGAAGCCGGCCAAGCTGACCTGATGCTGATCTCCTGGCTCGGCGTCGATGCCCTGAATCGCGGCGAACGCGTCTATCGCCTGCTCGGCTGCGAGCTGACCTATCACGGCGATCTGCCGCGGCGCGGCGACACACTGGCGTTCGACATCGTGCTCGACGGCCACGCCGCCCAGGGCGACGTGCGCCTGATGTTCTTCCATTACGACTGCAGCAACGGCGCCCGCCAGCAGCTCTCGGTGCGCAAGGGCCAGGCCGGATTCTTCACCGCGGCCGAATTGGCCGAGTCCGCCGGTTGCCTGTGGACCGCAGAGAGCCAGGCCATCGTCGCCGCGCCGCGGCTCGATGCGGCGTTGGTCGAATGCACGCGGCGCAGCCTGACGCGCGCTCAACTCGAGGCCTTCGCCGCGGGCGACGCATTCGCCTGCTTCGGTTCCGGCTTCGAGTTTGCGCGTACGCATACGCGCACGCCGAACATCGCCGCCGGTCGCATGCTGCTGCTCGATCGCGTCACCGATCTCGAAGTCGATGGCGGACCGTGGCAACGCGGTTATCTGCGGGCCGAGCTCGACATCGATCCGACCCAGTGGTTCTTCGACGGTCACTTCAAGAACGACCCGTGCATGCCCGGCACCTTGATGTTCGAGGCATGCCTGCAGGCGATGGCGATCCAGCTCGCGGCGCTCGGCTACACCCTGAAGCGCGACGGCTGGCGCTTCCAGCCGGTACCGGAATTGCCGTACCAGCTGCAATGCCGTGGTCAGGTCATCCCGACATCGAGGCTGCTGGTCACCGAAGTCTTCGTCGAGGAGCGCAGCGCCGGACCGACACCGACCTTGTATGCCGATCTGCTGTGCACGGTCGATGGACTCAAGGCCTTCCACGCCCGCCGCGTCGCGCTCGAGCTGGTCCCCGCCTGGCCGCTCGAAGACGGCGAGGCAGCGGCGCGTCTTTGTGGGTCCGAGCTTTGCTCGGACGCTTCCGCCCCCGTCATCGACGGCTTCCACTTCGACCATCACAGCCTGCTTGCCTGCGCCCTCGGTCGGCCCTCGGAGGCCTTTGGTCCGATGTATCGCCGCTTCGACGGTCCGACCCGCGTCGCGCGCCTGCCGAGCCCGCCCTATCACTTCATCAGCCGCATCGCCGAGATCCACGGGCCGATCGGCGTGATGCAGGCCGGTGCGCGTGTGGTCGCCGAATACGATGTGCCCGAGCAGGTCTGGTATCTCGATGAGAACGGCTGCCGGCGCATGCCGTATGCGGTGCTGCTCGAAGCAGTGCTGCAGCCCTGCGGCTGGTTGTCGAGTTATGTCGGCTCGGCGCTCACCGTCGACAGCGAACTCGGCTTCCGCAATCTCGATGGCGAAGGCCGCGTACTCGCCGAGCTTGCCGGCGGCGCCGGAACCCTGCGCACTGAGGTCGAATTGACCGCGGTGTCGGCAACCGCCGGCATGATCATCGAGACCTTCGTCGTGAACTGCTGGCTCGGCGAACGCAAGGTCTACGAACTGCGCACCGTGTTCGGCTTCTTCCCCCCGGCTGCGCTCGCCGCCCAGGCCGGCTTGCCGATCACACCTATGCATCGCGAACTGCTGGAGCGCGCGAGCAACACCGCGATCGACCTCGATGCCGCGCCCGCCGCGTTTTTCGCTCACCCGACGCTGCGCCTGGCCGGACCGATGCTGCGCATGATCGACCGCATCGAAGGCGTCTGGTCCCAAGGCGGCGCCGCCGGGCTCGGCCAGATCCGCGCGGTCAAGGACGTCGATCCGGGCGAGTGGTTCTTCAAGGCGCATTTTTTCCAGGACCCGGTGCAGCCGGGTTCGCTCGGTCTGGAGGCGATGCTGCAGGCGCTGCAGGCCTTGCTGCTGCACCAGGGCGCCGGAGCTGGCATGGTGTCGCCCCGATTCGAAACCATCGCGCTCGACCACATGCATTCCTGGAAATACCGCGGTCAGGTACTGCCGCATCACCGGCAGGTGCACACCACGCTCGAGATCACCGCGCGCAGTCGCGACGAACGCGGCGAGTATGCGTTTGCCGAGGCCAGCCTGTGGGTCGACGGCCAGCGCATCTACGAAGCCAGCGGGCTCGGTGTGCGCATCGTTGCCGGCGCGGGCTGAGCAACGTGGCGCTGCAGCTGCAAGTCGCGCGCGTCGCCGAAGTGTTGCCACGGTTGCCGGCCGAGACGTCTGCCTGGTTGTCGCCGAGCGAGCTAGAGCGCCTCGCCGGATTGCGCGTACCAGCCCGGCGCGACCAGTACCTGGCCGGGCACTGGCTGGCGCGCGAACAGCTGAGCGAGTTGGCCGGGGGCGTCGCGACGGGCTGGCAGTTGCAGGAGCGCCGCAGCCTGCCGCCAGCAGCGATCGGGCACGAGGCGCTGCATCTCTCGCTCAGCCACAGCGGCGACTGGATTGCCGCCGCCGTCGCCGACGCCGCGATCGGCATCGACCTCGAACAACGCCGCCCGCGCGAAGCCTTGCATCGCTTCGAGGAACTGCTGCTGGCCGAGGGCGAGACCCCGGGCACACTCGACAACGACGCCCTGCTGCAACGCTGGGTCGCCAAGGAAGCCTGGATCAAACGCGAGCATGGCAGCGCGCTGCCCGAGCACCTGGCCGCGATCCGCCTGCATCACGCCGAGCCCACCACCGCCGACATACGCTTGTGGAGTGGCGCCGATTTCCATCTCGCACTGGCCACGCGGGCCGCGCCGACTTGGCAGATCCACGTCCCCGAGGTCATGGCTGCGAGCGGGTGGCGGGTGGGGCGGTCAGGCGGTACCGGTATCCAATCGTCAAATGCCGCCGAATCAAGCGCTTGAAACCGGAACTTTTGCCCTGATTAGCACTCCAATGACCCGACTGCTAACCTTGTCTCCTGAAGGAGAAGTTCGATGTCCCAAGCCCTGACCACCAGCAATTTCCCGATTCCGAGCGCCATCGGTTCGCTCGACGCCTATATCGGCGCGGTCAATCGCGTGCCGATGCTGGATGTCACCGAGGAGCAGGATCTGGCCTGGCGCGTGCGCCTCGACAACGACGTCGATGCCGCCAAGTCGCTGATCCTGGCGCACCTGCGCTTCGTCGTGCATGTCGCGCGCGGTTATCAGGGCTATGGCCTCGGCATCGCCGACCTGATCCAGGAAGGCAACATCGGCCTGATAAAGGCGGTGAAGCGTTTCGACCCGGAGCAGGGCGTGCGCCTGGTGTCGTTCGCGGTGCACTGGATCAAGGCCGAGATGCACGAGTTCATCCTCAAGAACTGGCGCATCGTCAAGGTCGCGACGACCAAGGCGCAGCGCAAGCTGTTCTTCAATCTGCGCAAGTCGAAGAAGCGCCTCGGCTGGCTGAACAACGAGGAAGTGAACACGGTCGCGCGTGAGTTGAAGGTCGAGCCGTCCGACGTGCGCGAGATGGAGTCGCGTCTGAACGGGCGCGACATTGGCTTCGACGCCCCGGCCAACGAGGACGACGAGCACGCGCGTCCGTCACCGGTCGCGTTCCTGGCCGATCACAGCCTGAGTCCGGACGAAGCCCTGCTCGCGCAGGATTCCGGCGATCACCAATTGGATCTGTTGCGCGACGGACTGGACCAGCTCGACCAGCGTTCGCGCGACATCGTCAATCGCCGCTGGCTCGCCGACAACAAGTCGACGCTGCAGGAACTGGCGGACGAGTACGGCGTCTCGGCTGAGCGCATCCGTCAGGTCGAAGCGAACGCATTCAAGAAAATCCGCGCGCTGTTCGTTGCCTGATCGGAGCGAGAGCATCCGTTCGGTCCGAGCCTGTCGAAGACCGTTCACTCGGTGTTGCTTGTTTGCCGGCTTTCCGCACTCGCCCTTCGACAGGCTCAGGGCGAACGGAGCCGTGGCGTGCATGCCACCAGGCTAGATCCACTCAGGGCTTGAGCGGCAGCTCCGCCTGCTTGAGCGGAATCTCGGCTTCGCCGCGGAAGACGCGCTTGAACTCGGCGCGTGAGACCGAGACGTAGCGGTCATTGCCGCCGATCTCGACTTGCGCGCCCTGGGTCAGCGCGCGGCCGTGTTCATCGACGCGCACCACCATCGTCGCCTTGCGGCCGGTGTGGCAGATGGTCTTGATCTCGCTGATCGAGTCGGCCCAGGCCAGCAGGTACTGGCTGCCTTCGAACAGTTCGCCCTGGAAATCGGTGCGCAGGCCATAGGACAACGTGGGGATATTGAGCTCGTCGACCACCTCGGTCAGTTGCCAGACCTGGGCCTTGCTCAGGAACTGCGCCTCGTCGACCAGCACGCAGTGCAGCGGACCGTAAGCCTCGAGATCGCCGCGCACCAGCGTCAGCAAGTCGTCGTTGCGCTCGAAGATCACGCCATTCGCCTTCAGCCCGATGCGTGACTGCACCACGCCGCGACCGTAGCGGTCGTCAAGCTTGGGCGTCAGGATCAGCGTGCGCATGCCGCGCTCGTGGTAGTTGTGCGCCGACTGCAGCAAGGTCGTGGTCTTGCCGGCGTTCATCGCCGAATAGTAGAAATAGAGCTTGGCCATCGCTGCGTACTTGGGATCGGGCCGGCGATTTTAGCAGCGCGCGCCGTGCCCGCCCGGATAGAATCCGCGACCGCATTCCGGTTGTCCCGATGAGTCTCAATTCTGCCCAACGCGAAGCCGTCGCTCATTGCGACGGCCCCATGCTCGTGCTCGCCGGCGCGGGTTCGGGCAAGACCCGGGTGATCGTGGAGAAGATCGCGCACCTGCTGCGCAACGGCCATCGGGCCGAGGGCGTGGCCGCGATCACCTTCACCAACAAGGCGGCGAAGGAAATGCGCGAGCGCGTCGGCAAGCTGATCTCGCGCGAGGCTTCGGAAGCGCTGCAGGTCTCGACCTTTCATGCGCTTGGCCTGCGCATCCTGCAGCAGGAAGCGAACCATGTCGGATTGCGGCGCGGCTTCTCGATCCTCGATGCCGAAGATGCGTTCGCGCTGGTCAAGGACTTGGCGCCGGCGGGATTGAAGCCGGACGCACTCGAATTGCTGCGCGGCCTGATCGGCAAGGCCAAGGACAACGGGCTCGATCCGGACGAAGCACTCGCCGCCGCGCGTTCGCCGCGCGAACTGGAGGCGGCCGAACTCTACGCCGCCTACACGCGCCGGCTGCGCAACTTCAATGCGCTCGACTTCGATGATCTGATTTTCCTGCCCGAGCGCCTGTTCGCGAACAACGACGAAGTGCGCACGCGCTGGCAGCAGAAGCTGAGTTACCTGCTGGTTGACGAATACCAGGACACCAATCGTGCCCAGTACCGCCTGCTCAAGCATCTGGTCGGCGAACGTGGCCGCTTTACCGCGGTCGGCGACGACGACCAGTCGATCTATGCCTGGCGCGGCGCCAATCCGGAGAACCTCAATGAACTGGCGCGTGACTACCCGCAGTTGAAGCTGGTCAAGCTGGAGCAAAACTACCGCTGCAGCGGCCGCATCCTGCGCGCGGCCAATGCGGTGATCGCGAACAATGCGCACCTGTTCAAGAAGAAGCTGTGGAGCGCGCATGGCGAGGGTGAGCCACTGCGCATCCTGCAATGCAAGGACGAGACCCACGAGGCCGAGCGCATCGCCGCCGAGATCGCGCACCTGCAGCAGACCCGCAAGACGCCATGGAGCGATTTTGCGATCCTGTACCGCGGCAACTTCCAGTCGCGCGCATTCGAGCAGGCCTTGCGCTTGCTGCGAGTGCCGTATCACGTGTCTGGCGGCACCGCGTTCTTCGATCGTGCGGAAGTGCGTGACCTGCTCGCCTACCTGCGCGTGCTGGTGAATCCCGACGACGACAGCGCGTTCCTGCGCATCGTGCAGACGCCGAAGCGCGACATCGGCACCGGCACGCTCGAGAAGCTGGCCCAACTCGCGGGCTCGCGCGGGCTGTCGCTGGCGCGTGCGGCCGAGTCGATGGAAATCCACAAGCAGCTTGCCGCACGACCGGCTGCCGCGCTGGCGAACTTCGCCGAGCAGATCAAGCGCTGGCGCATCAGCGCGACCAGCCTCGATGCGGCGGCGCTGTGCGAGAAGCTGATCCGCGAGTCCGGGTACGCCCAGCACCTGGAATCGACGGTCAAGGACCCGGCCGCGCGCGCGCGCCGCCACGCCAACCTGCAGGAGCTGATTGATTTCCTGAAGGCGAATGGCAAGGGTCGTGACGCGCTCGGCGATCTTGCGGCGCAACTGGCTCTGCTCGGCAATCTCGACCGCGACGACAGCGGCAACGCCGTGCGTCTCTCGACCTTGCACGCTTCCAAAGGATTGGAATTCCGTCACGTCTGGCTGGTCGGTCTCGAGGACGGCACGTTGCCGCACGAGGGCGCGATCAACGAAGGCCGGCTCGACGAGGAACGGCGTTTGTTCTACGTCGCGATCACCCGCGCCAAGGACACGCTGACGCTGAGCCACGCAGCGCACAAGCAGCGCTACGGCGAGCTGGTGGCGCAGAAGCCGAGCCGGTTCCTCGACGAACTTCCGGCTGCCGACGTGGTCCGTGAGGGCGACGATCCGGTCCGCGACCAGATCGAGAAGCGGGCTCGCGGCAGTGCGCATCTGGCGCGTCTGGCCGCCTTATTCGATGGCGCGTGAGGCGCCGCGGCGGCGGCCATCCCGCTACACTCAACAGTCCGTCTGAACAGGAGAAATGCATGCGATCGATGCTTCGTGGTGGCGCCCTGGGCGCGGTTCTGGCGCTCTCTGCCTGTGCCGGTGGTGGCGGCGGGACCAAGTCCACCGCAGCCGTGGACGACCTGTCCGATATTCCGCGCGTCGCCCCGCCGGGTGCGCTGAAAGACCCGACCAACGACGGTCTCAACGCCGTGCTGTGGACGCAGACCTCGGCGGAATACCGAGCGCTGGCGATGCAGGCGTTCAACCAGGCGGCGCGCACGCTCGCCATCGCCAAGGCCGACCCGACCTTCAACGCGCTGCCCGAAGCCGAGTTGGGCAAGATTGCGGTTGATGCGCCGTTGGCGATCATCACCGACATCGACGAGACCGTGCTCGACAATTCGGCGTTCAGCGTCGATCTGATCCAGAACCCCATCGACCTGGCGCTGCCGCCTGACGAGGCACGCAAGGTCTTCGAACAGCGCTGGAACGACTGGGTTGCTCAGCGCGAGGCATTTCCGATCCCGGGGGCGGTCGAGCTGCTCACGGCGGCAGACAAGGCCGGCATCACCGTGTTCTACATCACCAACCGCAAGGACCCGGAGAAGACCGAAACCTGCAACAACCTGGTGCAGGCCAAACTGCCGCTGAAGGACTGCGCGACGCAGGTGATCACCCGTAACGACGCCGAGGGCAGGACCAAGGACAAGGGCAGTCGCCGCAAGGCTGTGGCCGCTACCCATCGCGTGGTGTTGGTGATGGGCGACAACCTTGGCGACTTCGCCGACGGCGTGTACGCGCCGCGCGACGCACGCGAGCGCATCGTCGACACGCATGCCTCCTGGTGGGGCGAGCGCTGGATCGTGCTGCCGAATCCGATGTACGGCTCCTGGGAGGATGCGCTGGAAGCGGCGGCGACCGATGCAGTCAGCCCGACCCTCGGCGTCCAATTGCAGCGCCGCCGACTGGAGCGAGCACGCAGTCTGCGTGGCATCGATTGGTGGGCTGGCCCGGATTTGATCGAACAAAAATGATATATATCAATAGCATAAGCGGAGTTAATTAAAGTATTGCATAAGCTTGCGGCCTCAAGTTATTCTTCGTCCATCAGATTCCTCGAATAACGACGACAAACAACTCTAACTGCGCCCAAGCTTCCCCCTCCGGCGATCGCCGGTTCGATCAGATGGTTCGAAAGAACCATCTGATTTTTTTTGTGCCTTCGGGACTTGCCAACGCCAGTCGCGATGCCCAACATGGCCGCCCCCATCGGATCCGAGGACCTGCGATGAAACGCTCGATTGCCGTATTGCTGTTCGCCATCGTCGGCCTGTCTGCCTGCAACAAGGAAGAGTCAGCCCCCACCGCCAAGCTGGCTGCGGCGACAACGCCAACCGCGGCCGTGGAAGCCCAGATCTCGGCGCTGCGCAGCGGCGAGTTTTCGAGCGCGTTCCTGGCCTCAATGCCGCCGGACGTGGTGGAGCAGATGCGCGTCAAGTGGAAGGCCGAGATGGCCGAGCCGGCCTCGGACGAGGACCGCGCCAAGTACCAGGAAATGATGACCGAACTCACCGCTCCCGGCGCCGAGGACGCGATCTACGCCAAGATCGAACCGGATCTGCTCAAGTTCCAGGAGCAGGCGGCGATGCAGATGCCGATGTATGTCGGCATGGGCCGCGGCATCCTGGCTGCCGGCGTGCAGCAGCGCGAAGACTTGACCGCGGAACAGAAAACCCAGGCGATGGCGTCGATCGACGCCTTCGCGAAGTGGGCGGAAAGCGCGCAGTTCGCCGATCCGGCCAAGGCCAAGCAAGTCATCGGGCATGTTTGCAAGGCGGCGCGCGATCTCAAGCTCGGCAGCTTCGACGAAATGCGCGCGCTCAGTTTCGATGAGGCGATCCAGCGGGGCGACATCGTCTTCGTCGCGGTCAAGGACATCTTCTCGACCTACGGCTTCAAGATCGACGACGTGCTCGCCACGACCAAGGCCGAAGTGCTTTCGCAGGCCGGCGACACAGCGAAGGTGAAGGTGACCTACACCATGTTCGAGACGCCCCTGAGCTTCGAATCGGAGATGGTGCAGCTCGATGGGCGCTGGTATGGCAAGGACGCGCTCGAAAGCCTGCGCAAAGACCTGGCCAAACCGGAGGCCGAGGAGCCCGCGGTCGCGAAGGAAGGCGAAGCACCGGCACAGGGCTGATCCCGGCGCGTCGTCCCGACCGATGCACGCTGCAGCGATGCCCGATCGACCCGTTCCTGCCGGCCGGCTGCGCGGCCCATGGTTCTGGAAGCTGCTGGGGGCGCTGGTGCGTCCCTGGCTGATCCTGCGTACCGAACCACCGGCCGCGGGCGCGGTGATCAGCGCGGACCGACCGGTCGTTTACCTGCTGGAGCGCTACGGCGCGATCAATGCCGTGATTCTTGAGGAGGCCTGTCGCGCGCATGGCATGCCGGCGCCGTTGCTGCCGATGCCGGGCGGGCACCTGCCCAAGGCGCGCTCGCTGCTCGCGCTGTCGCGACGAGAGGGCCTGTTCCTGCGCCGGCCGCGCCAGCGCACGCATTCCGCCGGGCTGGCGCAGGTGGTGCGGGCGGTCGAGACCAATGTCGGACTCGACATCCAGGTGGTTCCGGTATCGATCTTTGTCGGACGCGCGCCACAGCGCGAATCCGGCTGGTTCCGGGTGCTGTTCTCCGAAAACTGGGCCGTGGTCGGGCGCTTTCGCCGCATGCTGTCGCTGCTGCTGAATGGCCGCGACACCATCGTGCATTTCAGTGCCGCGGTCAGCCTGCGCGACGTGGTGGCGGAGGGCCTCGACACCGAGCGTACGGTGCGCAAGGCCAGTCGGGTCATGCGTGCGCACTTCCGGCGCTTGCGTGCGGCGGTCATCGGCCCGGACCTTTCGCATCGCCGCACCGTGATCGATGCGGCGATGAACGCCGAGGGCGTGCGCGCTGCGACCCTGGCGCTGGCCAGCAAGGAACGCATCACGCTCGAGCAGGCCGAGGGCCGTGCCCGGTCCTTCGCCTGGGAGATTGCGGCCGACTACTCGCATTCGGCGGTGCGCTCGGCTTCGTTCCTGCTCACGACCTTCTGGAATCGTCTCTACGACGGCATCCGTACCCATCATTTCGACACCCTGAAGCAGGCCGCGCCGGGACACGAAGTCATCTATGTGCCCTGCCATCGCAGCCACATCGATTACTTGCTGCTGTCCTACCTGCTGTATTCGAACGGCATCGTGCCGCCGCACATCGCTGCCGGCGTGAATCTGAACCTGCCGCTGATCGGTTCGCTGCTGCGCAAGGGCGGCGCCTTCTTCCTGCGCCGCAGCTTCCGTGCAAACGCGCTGTACTCGGCGGTGTTCTCGGAATACGTCACCCAGCTGTTCCAGCGCGGCGTGTCGATGGAGTACTTCATCGAAGGCGGCCGCAGCCGCACCGGCCGCCTGCTCGAAGCGCGCGCCGGCATGCTGGCGATGACGGTCAAGAGCTTCCTGCGCGAATCGCGCCGTCCGGTCGTGTTCCAGCCGGTATACATCGGCTACGAGCGAGTGCTCGAGGGCAAGTCCTACATCGGCGAACTTTCCGGCAAGCAGAAGGAAAAGGAATCGGTATTCGGCTTGCTGAAATCGCTGAAGCTGCTGCGCGAACGCTACGGCAAGGTCACGGTCAGCTTCGGCGAGCCGGTGTACCTGACGCGGTTGCTCGACGAGGCGGTGGGCGATTGGCGCGCGAGCGCGAAGGACGAGCGCCCGGAATGGTTCGCAGGCGCGGTGGCGACGTTGGCCGAGCGCATTCTGATCAACATCAATCGCGCCGCGGACGTGAATCCGGTCAATCTGCTCGCGACTGCGCTGCTCGGCACGCCCAAGCACGCGATGGCCGAGGATGACCTGAAGCGCCAGATCGCGCTGAGCCAGCGGCTGATCGCGAGCGTGCCTTACTCCGATCGGGTGACCATGACCGAACTCGATGCCACCGGCGTGATTGCCTACGGCGAAAAACTCGGCGTGATCGAGCGCGTGAAGCACCCGCTCGGCGACGTCCTGCACAGCAGCGGTGACCAGGCGGTGTTGCTCAGCTACTTCCGCAACAACGTGCTGCACTTGTTCGCGACGCCGGCCTGGGTGGCATGCTGTTTCCTCAACAATCGCCGCCTGCAACGTGCCACCGTGCAGCGCCTCGGCCGATTCATCTATCCATTCATCCAGGGTGAGTTGTTCTTGCCCTGGAGCGAAGAGCAATGGGTGGCGCGCATCGACGCGATGATCGAACAGTTCGCGAAGGAAGGCCTGCTCGAGATCGAAGACGAAGGCAAGGCATTGCGTCGCCGCATCGGCCAGACCGACGAGGCCTATCAGTTGCGGGTGGTTGCCAACTCGCTGCTGCAGGCGTTCGAGCGTTACTACATCGCGCTGGCGCTGCTGGTGAAATCCGGGCCCGGCGTACTCTCTACCGGAGAGCTCGAGAGCCAGTGCCAGCTCACCGCGCAGCGTCTGTCGCTGCTGCACACGCAGGCGGCGCCGGAATTTTTCGACAAGACCCTGTTCAAGGGCTTCATCGCGACCATGCGCGAACGCGGCGTGTTGTCGCTCGACGGCAACGCAAAGCTCGCGTTTGGCGACGAGCTGGTCGCGATGGCGCAGGACTCCAAGCTGATCCTAAGCCGCGAGCTGCGCCATTCGATCCTGAAGCTCGCCGGCACCTCGCCGGACCGCAGCGAAATCACGCCGCCGCCGCAGGCGGCGTGAGCATGGGCGGCGGCGGTCGCGATTCCGATGCTGCGTTCCTGGTCGATCGGCACGATCTCGTCTTGGAGGGCCATGTCCGCCGGAAGATGATGCGTTGATGACAGCTTGATGCTACGGTGCGGCTCGCCAACAACCATTCGAGCTCATCGAAGGCCACGACCATGCGCACCACCCTGAATCTCTCGGAAGATGCCTTTCTCACCGCGCAGAGCCACGCGCGGAGGCTCAAGATCTCCTTGGGTGAGGCGGTCTCACGCCTGATTCGCGATGCGACGCTGCCGCATGCGGCGCGCAGCACCACAGCGGCTCCGTTGCGGGGTCGTTTCGCACTGGCGCCGATGCGCGATGAGGTGATCACGGTGGAACATGTGCGCGAGTTGATGGAACGCGAGGGCATTTGATGCGCCTCTTGCTTGACGTCAACGTCTGGATTGCGCTGTTTGATGACGCGCACGTACATTCGCACAGCGCCAATGCGTTGCTTGCGCAACCGGCGTTGAAGATCGCAACTTGTCCGATCATCGAAAATGCTGTCATCCGGGTGTTGAATCTGCCCGCCTATGGTCGCGTCGGACCGTTTGGGCTTGAGCGCGTGCGGCAACAACTGCAACGCTGCTGCAGCGAACTCGACCACGAGTTCTGGCCTGATGACATTTCGCTACGCGATCACACCCGTGCCGATCTGTCGCGCATCAGTGGTCACAATCAGCTCACCGACGTGTATCTGCTGGCGCTCGCAGCGGAGCATGATGGCTGCCTGGTCAGCTTCGACCAGGCGATCGCATTGAGCGCGGCTCCGGCGGCCGCCGCGAAACATCTGCGCTTGCTGTAGGCGACGCGCCGATCAGGCCGGTTCGTCCGGGATCAGCTTGTCGCTGTAGTAGGTGATCATGTCCTTGATGCGCAGCTTGCGCTTCTTCAGGCGCTTGAGCTGGATTTCATCGGCGGCGTTGTTCTCGGCGAGATTGGCGATGGCGACGTCGAGATCGCGGTGCTCGGTCCGCAGTTCCACGAGGCGACGGGCGATGAAGGCGGGATCGAGCGATTCGGTCATGGCGTCACGCGCGGCGAGTGTCCGAGTGTAGCCTCCTGCCTTGCGGGCGGGAACGCTTCGGCGCCGCTAGACTGCGCGGCCCTCCGGAGGCGTACCGATGAGCCTCGACCCGACCCGCAACGACCAGATCGAACCCCACAAGCTGCACCTGCGCCTGCGCCATCAGGTCGGTCAGGCAATCGCCGACTTCAACATGATCGAGGACGGCGACAAGGTCATGGTCTGCCTCTCGGGCGGCAAGGACAGCCACACCCTGCTCGACCTGCTGCTGCAGCTGCAGGCGAAGGCGCCGGTGCGCTTCGAGCTGGTCGTCGCGCACCTCGACCAGAAGCAGCCGGGCTATGCCCCCGAGGTGTTGCCGGCGTACCTGCGCGCCAGCGGTGTGCCGTTCACGATCCTGGAACAGGACACCTATTCGGTGGTCAAGCGGGTGGTGCCAGAGGGCAAGACCCTGTGTGGCCTGTGTTCGCGTTTGCGGCGCGGAGCCCTGTACACGTACGCGGCCGAGAGCGGTTGCACCAAGATCGCGCTCGGTCACCATCGCGACGACGTCGTCGAGACCCTGTTCCTGAATCTGTTCCACCAGGCCAAGCTCTCGGCGATGCCGCCGAAGCTGCGCTCGGATGACGGGCGCCACATCGTGATCCGCCCGCTCGCTTATTGCGCCGAGCGCGATATCGCCGCCTACGCCGCCGCGAAGCGGTTTCCGATCCTGCCCTGCAACCTCTGCGGCACGCAGGAAACCCTGCAGCGCAAGGCGATCAAGGCCATGCTCGCGGAGTGGGAACGCAAGACGCCAGGACGCGTCGAAAACACCTTCCGCGCGCTCGCCGCGGTGCATCCATCGCATCTCGCGGATCGCTCGCTCTACGACTTCGCCGCGCTCAGTGCGCGCGGCGCGGTTGCGGACGCCAGTGGCTGGCTGGGCGACGATTCTTGCGGTCGCGACGCGATCCGCTCCGTGCACGCGGCGCCATGGTGCGGGCTGGAGATTCTCGAGGCCTGAATTGGCCACATCAAACCTCCCCGCCGCCAGTCGGTGGCGGGCATTTCCATTGCTGGAGCAACGCCGCATGTTTTTCCGAAACCTGACCCTGTTCCGCTTTCCCGAAGGCATCGAAAAGCGCTTCAAGCAGCTCGACGCACAACTTGGAGAGCACGAGCTTCGACCCTGCGGCCCGCTCGAACTGCAGACCCGGGGCTGGGTCTCGCCGTATGGGCGCGGCGAGTCGATGTTCGCGCTGGAGCAGGGAAAACTCGCCCTGATGGCCTTGGGTGGCGAGGACAAGTTGCTGCCAACGGCGGTAATCAACCAGCATATTGCTGAAAAAGTCGACGAAATCGAGAAGCAGCGCGGGCGCCCGGTTGGCACCCGGGAGCGGCGCAAGCTGAAGGACGATGCCCTCACCGAACTGCTGCCCCGTGCGCTGGCCCG
>Ga0073899_10001856_pt1 | contig 19219 bp, 14 predicted proteins | sample KloWWTmetaKNB5Ph_FD_88975 | JGI IMG/M metagenome (GOLD analysis project Ga0073899, IMG submission 88975) | Active sludge microbial communities from Klosterneuburg, Austria, studying microevolution and ecology of nitrifiers - Klosterneuburg... | ecosystem: Engineered > WWTP > Aerobic digester >... | reverse complement strand
CCGCCACTCCCATTTGGCTCTGAATTAGCGATAGCTCAAGCCCGTCCTCAATAAAATTTTCTCGAATAGACATTTGGGTGCCAAGTATAAAAAAAGACGGTGGACGACAAATAAATCGTCCACCGTCTTTCACTTTCAGTCTTTCGTCTTCGGTCTATTTCGGATACAGCATCAGCAAATAGGGTGTCTCAACTAGAAGCAAAACAGCGAGATAAATCGCGCCGAAGATCAGGCCGAGCAGCCAGAAGCTCTTCTTGTCCACATAGTTGCTGCCAAAGTAAATGGGGCTTGGCCCTGTGCCGTATGGGGTGATGATCCCCATCAGGCCGAGCGCGTAGAGCAGCATGAGTGAAAGCACGGTGATGTTCATGCCCGGCACGGCCACACCCGCGGCGAGGATCACCGGCATCATGGCGGCCACATGCGCCGTTACGCTGGCGAACAAATAGTGCGAGACAAAGAACACCACGACCAGCAAAATCATCACGGTGGTGGCCGATTGCCCTGCAAACAACTGCGCCGCGCCCTGCCCAATCCACTGCGTGAAGCCAATGGTTTGCAAGCCGCTGGCAAGGGCAACCAATGTGGCGAACCACACCAGCACATTCCACGCCTGCTTGTTGTTCAGCACGTCATCCCAGCTGATAATTTTCAGCACAAGCATGAGCGAAATCACAACCAGCGCCACAATTGTTCCGTTCACCAGGTTCTGGATCCACAACACCAGCGCAATCAGGGCCATCACGGCCATCAAAATCTCGTTGCGGCTGATGGCGCCCATCTTGGCAAGCTCTTCACCCGCCCACTTTGGCACATCCGCGCTTTTCTTAACTTCTGGCGGATACAAGAAGTAGGCCAGAATGGGGACTGCCAGAATCAGAATGATGCCCGCTGGCAAAAAGCCGGTCGCCCACTGCGTCCACTCTATGTTGATTTTGGCGATGTTCTTGACCTGCGTCACGCCCGCCAGGTTGGGCGCGAGCGCGGTGAGGAACATGGAGCTGGTCACGCAGGTGACCGAAAGCGCCGTCCACATGATGTATGAGCCAATTTTGCGGGCGGTGGGGCCAGGCTCAGAGCCATACAGCGCCGGAATGTTGCGCAAAATGGGGAACAACGTGCCGCCGCTGCGGGCGGTGTTAGAGGGCATAAACGGCGCAAGGATGAGATCAGAGAACGCCACTGCGTAGCCCAACCCCAGCGTATTCTTGCCGAGAAGTTTGACCAGCATCAGGCCAAGACGCTTGCCCAAACCCGTTTTCTGGTAACCCAGCGCAAACATGAACGCGGCAAAAATCAACCACACCGTGCCATCGGCGAAGCCAGACAGCGCCCAGCGTATGGATGCAGCCTGCACACCCAGCGGGGTTGCAAACGCGTTGGAAATCCAGTTGTCTGGGGTGGTTACCTTGGGGTCAACCGAAGCCAGACCAAACAAGGCGACGATGGCGACGCCGATGAACCCAACCGCCGCCGCAGGCAGCGGCTCAAGAATAAGGCCGATCACCACACCCGCAAACACGGCAAAATAACGCCATGCCGCAGATGAAAGCCCGGCAGGGGCTGGTAGCAAAAACAAGATGAGTCCAATGAGGACAGGAAGAAGTGCTTTTATGTATTTGGTCTTCATGATTTCACCCTCAGAGAGGCATAAATTGCGCCTAAACGATAGGCGCAATTTTCAGATCAATAAATCTTTCTCTCAGTTTGAGTTTTTAATAAAAAAGACTTTAACGGCTCGTGAAATTTTATTCAATCGCCATTTGACTAGGTTGGCAATCAACAAAAGAAGGGAAATGATCAAGACCCGGCCTGCGCCAAACAAGCTGGCTTTGCGCAAAAATTCCAAAACCGAATCTTTGGCATTTGTCGTATCATGCGCCCATGCATAGACCCTACCCTGCCCCATCAACACAATTTGATATGCGCCAGACCTGGCACGACCTGCTGTTTATGCACTGGCCGGTGAGTGTGGATGCGCTGCGCCCGCACATCCCATCAAGTTTGACGATTGACACCTTTGACGGCACGGCTTGGATTGCGGTTGTTTCGTTCCGCATGAGCGGGGTGTATCCGCGCGGGCTGTTCCCTGTGCCGTGGCTCTCGGCATTTGCAGAGCTAAACGTAAGGACCTACGTGACCAAAGACGGCAAACCGGGGGTGTGGTTCTTCAGTTTGGATGCCGCAAACGGGCTGGCCGTGCAAATTGCGCGGACGTGGTTCAGCCTGCCATACTTTCATGCCCGCATGACATGCGCCACGCAAGGTGATGGCATTCGCTACGCCAGCGAGCGCATCCATCCCGGCGCGCCATCCGCCCAGCTAGACTGCGACTATGCCCCAGCGAGCGATGTGTTTGAGGCAAAACCGGGCAGCATTGAGTGGTTTCTCACCGCGCGGTATTGCCTGTACACCTCGCGCAGGGGACGGTTGTTGCGCGGCGAGATTGAGCATCTGGCGTGGCCGCTGCAAATCGCGCAGGCCGAGGTTCGCGTCAACACCATGACCGCCCCGCACGCAATCAACCTGCCAGACACCCGCCCCTTGCTGCATTTTGCCCGCAAGCTGGATGTGCAAGTGTGGGGGTTAAAACCAGCCGACCCGCCCAGTGAATAAATGAGCTTCTTCGCCCATCCGCAGAAAAACAAAAACACCCGCCCCAAAATGGCGGGTGTTTTTGTTTGGATGTTGAAGACTGGATGGATTTCTCGCATTCAGACCTCAGCATTCAGAATTTTTTAGTTTGTCGGCGTGTAAGCATCTTCGCTCACACCAGCCGAAACGCCGGTGGCGCTGCTCTGGTTAGAGTCGTTCTCGCTCATACCCACGCCGCCAGCGGGCGTGTCAATGCAGATCGCCCAAGCAGTCAACTTCCAAGGATACGGATCGCAGTCGCAGTTCTTGGCCGAAGCCTTAACCGTCCATGTGCCTGCCGCCGATGGATAGTTATCCTCAACAACGATATTCGGGTTCTTGACCTTGGCGCTATCCACCTCAAACCCGCCGCCCACCAGGCTCTTGCCAACCGGGCAAACCGCCGCAATGCTCTTGGTCTCGTTCACGTCAATCGGCGTGCTGTTGGTCACGCGCACAATTGAGAACGTGGGGCTTTGACCCGCCGGGCCAGCCGGGCCGGTCAAACCAATGGGGCCTTGCGGGCCGGTATCACCCTTGGGGCCGGTGGGGCCAGCCGCGCCGGTCAAGCCGATGGGGCCTTGCGGGCCGGTATCGCCTTTTGGCCCAGTTGCGCCGGGAAGGCCTGGCGCACCCGTCTCGCCCTTCGGGCCAGCCGCGCCGGTCAAGCCGATGGGGCCTGTGTCGCCCTTGGCTCCGCTTACACCAGGAAGGCCCGCCGGGCCTTGCGCGCCGGGAAGACCCGCGCAGTCGCGGTAATCGGCAATATCATCACCGTTTACATCCTCAGTCTTTTCAAAAATGCCGTTGCCATTCTTGTCCCAGCAGCTCAGACCAGCCGGGCCACGCGCACCGGTTGCGCCCGTTGCGCCGGGCAACCCAGCAGGGCCAGCAGGACCCATTGGGCCTTGTGCGCCTGTGTCGCCAGTTGCACCCGCGGGGCCAGCAGGACCCATTGGGCCTTGTGGGCCAGTGTCACCTTTTGCGCCGGGCAAACCGGGCAAACCAGGCAAACCCGCCGGGCCAACCGCGCCGGTGGCGCCAGGTAAACCAGCGGGGCCGGGGTCGCCTTTGTCACCTTTCAGGCCGGGCAAACCGGCTGGGCCAGTTGCACCAGCGGGGCCAACCGCGCCGGGCAAGCCAGCGGGGCCGGGGTCGCCTTTGTCACCCTTCGGGCCGGGCAAACCGGCTGGGCCAGTTGCGCCAGCGGGGCCAACCGCGCCGGGCAAACCAGCGGGGCCGGGGTCGCCTTTGTCACCTTTCAGGCCGGGCAGACCAGCAACGCCAGCCGGGCCGGGCAAACCTTGCGGCCCCATGCAGTCGCGGTAATCCGAAATCCCATCGGCATTGGAGTCTTCGCCTTTGTCAAAGATACCGTTGCTGTTTCGATCCCAGCAGCTCAAGCCGTTTGAGCCATTTGCGCCAGCCGTACCGGGCAAACCAGCCGGGCCAACTGGGCCAGGGTCACCTTTATCACCTTTGGGGCCGGTGGCGCCTGCGGGGCCAACCGCGCCGGGCAGGCCAGCCGGGCCTGCAATGCCCGGAGCGCCTGTGTCACCCTTCGGGCCGGTCGCGCCAGTTGCGCCTGTGGTGCCTGCACAATCACGAGCATCGGCAATTCCATCGCCATTTGCATCTTCGCTCTTATCCAAAATGTTGTTGCCATTCTTATCCCAGCAGCTCAGGCCATCTGCGCCTTTGGGGCCAGCTGGGCCTGCGGGGCCTATTGGGCCAGTGGCGCCCGCCGGGCCAACCGCGCCGGGCAGGCCAGCCGGGCCTGCGATGCCCGGAGCGCCTGCGTCACCCTTCGGGCCGGTCGCGCCAGCTGGGCCTGCGGGGCCAGCATCGCCTTTTGCGCCAACTGCGCCTGTGTCACCCTTGGGGCCTTGGGGTCCTGCTGGGCCTGCTGGGCCTGCCGGGCCTTGCGCACCAGTCGCGCCAGCCACGCCAACCACTGGAGCAGTTTCGCTCACGCTCACACTGCCCAGCGGGAAGATCGCCACGTCTTGTGTGTTGGCTGTGCGAGCATCCTTAAAGCGCAGACCAGTGGCAATTGAAACGCGCTGAACCTGACCGGTCAGGTTTGTGATTTGGAGCGTGCCGCGGCCGTAAAAATTATCCTTGCCGCTAATGTTCACATAGTCGTTGATAACGGCAATCACAATGCCTTTGTTCACCGCATCCAGCAGCGGCATAGCATCGCCAGATGAAGTGGCGGGCACAGGTGTTACCTTTGACCCAGCGATCACATCATCCTGAACCGTGCGCTCTTTTGCGTTGTGAAAGTAGCTGGCCGGGTTTGGGCCAGTTGAAAATGACCACACCGCAAGCTGGGTGCCATACAGGTCTGTGCGGATGTAATTTTTGTCCATCGCATAGACAATTGAGGACCGCACCGCGTCCGGCGCATAACCAATCAGGCTAAGGCGGGTGCCAGGGAACGGAAAGCCCCGATCCAGACAAAAGCCATTGACTGAAACCTCAACCACCGCATTGGGCGGCAAGGTCACCACAAGGGGATCGCCACTGGCATTTGCCTCAGCAGCGGTTGGGGCGCTCGGCGAACTCGCCGCCAGCAACCGCGAAGCCATCGGCCCGCCGGTAATGAGGGCAACCATGATGGCAACCAAAATCCCAATGCGCAAGGCAGGCTTTTGGAAAATTCGCATCTTTAATGATCTATGCATAGTGAAACACCTTTGAACTAAATTTTCTGCGACTGTGTCTGGCGAGGCGCTTTGACGAGGCGCACTGCCACTAATTTTGTAATTATATTCTCAGATTGCTCTCATTTTTAGCAATTAAACATTGTCCATACTAAGGTATGGGGCAAATGTACGCCCTAAAAATTCTTCCCAAAAACAGCTCCATGCGATAAAAAAATTTTCATATTTTTCAGATGTATCCTCTTTTGGCTGCCATCCTTTTATTTTCTGGTTTATTGCCGCCATTTGCGTTTCCGCAGGCAAAACCGGCTCAAACCGCTCCCGTTTCGCTTGTCACTCGGCTGGCAGTCATGCCCAGTTCGCGGGTTGTGGCGCATGGGGATGTGCTCGTGATCCGCGCGCAGGCCAGCGCAGATGAAACACTCGTGGCTTTTCTGGGCGACCTCCCCGTGATTTTTGCGCCAGACAAACTGCGCGGCGCGGGCTTTTTTGTGGCGCGGGTCAAAATTGACACATCACTCCCAACCGGCCAACACATTTTGAGCGTGAGCGCCGCGATCACCGCTGCCAGCGATTTGGAGTATTGCGACAACCTCACCACCAGCCAGATACCCATCACCGTGCTGGCAAACAGGTGAGAACGCGAAGCGGAAAAACGAGAAGCGAAGTGGATGAGCGAGACGGGTTATAAAATGGCCGCATGAGTTTTGATCCGGCCCGCGTTCGCGCAATTTGTTTTGACCTTGATGGCACCTTAAATGATGCGGACGACGCAATGGTTGACCGGCTGGCGCGATGGTTGCCCGGTCATGACCATAAACTGGCGCGGCGCATTGTGATTGGCATTGAGACGCCGGCAACCTGGGGGTTTATTTTGCTGGATCGGGTTGGCCTATCCAAGCCGATGATGGGGCTGCTCAACGAGTATTACCGGTCGCGGATGAACCGCAAGACCACGAGCTATTCAGCTGTGCCCAACACAATGGATGCGGTGCGGGCGCTGGCACCGCATTACAAACTCGCAATCGTTAGCTCTCGTTGGGAAGCGACCACGCTTTATTTTTTAGACGAGCATCACATCCGCTCTCATTTTTCGTGCATCGCAACTGCCCTCACCTGCAAGCACACCAAGCCCTACCCCGACCCGGTGCTTTGGGTCGCCAGCCAGATGGGGCTGCGACCCGATGAATGCATCATGGTGGGAGATACAACCGTTGATATGCTGGCGGGGAAGGCCGCCGGGGCGCAATGCGTGGGCGTGTTGTGTGGCTTTGGCACAAAAGGCGAACTGCTTCACGCCGGGGCAGATGTCATCTTGAGCAGCACGGCGGATATCCCTGAATTATTGGGGCTTGGAAGCGCAAAAAACCATATGGAAAGCGAGGGCTAACTGCGCCCTCACTCTCAATTATTTAGTCAATATTTGGTTAATGCACAAAATACAGCGAGCCTGAGTCGAACTTGAGATTTAGCGTGAGGGAGTTATTCTGTATCTTCATGTCCGTGGCGTTTTCTACCCAGCCCACAAACTCATCTGCATAAGAGTTATTCCCGCAAAACACGTTGGTTAAACGAGGGAATTTCAAGGTCAACCGGGAGCCATCCAACACATATTGCCCCATCGAACGGACACAATCTGACACCAGCGCCACGCGCCCGCCGGGCAAGAAGCTCAAGGTGTAGCTGGATAAACGCGCATTGGTTATTTTCGCGCCTTCCTCGCCCACGCGCAAACGCCAGCGCCACACCTGCCCCATGAGCGGATTGGCGGCTGGTTTTGCGCCCGCTTTGCTAAAGCTCATCACCCCGGCATCGTATTTAACATCCAAATACAAGTGATCGCCCATCACGATATAGCCGGTCGCGTCATTCAGCAGGGCCATAAACGTTTTGCTCAACGAGCCAGCAACGCACCGCCCGGTAGATGCCGCGCCAATGCTCATATCCAGCCGGTTGCCGTTCGCCACATACGCGCCTTTGCCCACATTGCAATCTGCGCGAAAAGAAAATCCGCCATCGCTGTTAAAGGCAAACGTATATTGGGTGGGGTCTTTGGGGGTGATGGATTTTCCGGTGGATGAAATATGCCCATCCCACTGCCAGAACTGGGTGGGCAGTTTTGTCTCGGCGGGTTGAGAAGCCGGGTCGCCCGATGTGAACACCATCGCCCCAAGATCCATCGCCAAATTGATGACCAGTTGATCGTCTTGCACGCGATAACCCGATGCATAAGACAAATCGCGCGTAAACTCACTCACCAGCGAGGGCGACTCGCAGCGCAACGCCCCAACAGAAAAACCGTCAATGCGCAACGCCTCATCGCTGGCGGTAAATGCAGAGGTAACCTGCCCGCAATCCCCATCCACCACCACAACGCCTTCTTCAAACTGGATGGTGTAATTGGCCGGGTCTGGCACCGTTATTCTTGAATCGTTATAACCCACATACTGCCGCCACTTCCACACTTTTTGGGCCAGCGCCGCGGGAACCGTCCCCGCGGGCGGCGTTGAGGTTGGCGTTGGCGCTGGCGGCTCTTTCGCCAGCGGCAAAAAGCGCATTTTGCCCGCATTAGAAGTGAGGATCATCACCATCACATCGCCTTCGCGGGTGAAGGCGCGTGTTGCCAGCAACCCGGTTTGAAACGACTGCGAGACCGATTCTTCCGAGCAATCTTTTGTGGCCGAAAGCCGGCCCACAAACAAATCGTATTCGCTCTGGCGATACGTTCCGGTGTACGTGTTGCAATCCGATTTGCCCTGCACACGGTTGCCGCGCAAAAACTCAATCGTGTAATTTTCGGGCGATGGCACGGCAATCACCTCATCCAGCGGGTTTATAAATTCCACCCATCGCCAGGCGGTGCCCAGCAAAGCGGGCGCGGGGTCTTGCGCAAAAGACACCGCCTGCGAAACGGTTGGCGTCGCAAGGCATCCGGCGCACAGCACAATCATCGCAACCAGTCGCCTTGGCCAGACAGAAACGTTGAATAGCGTTTTCATTTCGGGTAAATACGTTACGCAAAACAGGGCCTGATAGTTGCGCAAAGTTCAATCACAACACATCTAAATCCGATGCAACGGCATACGCGCCGCGCAGCAAAACAAACATGGGCAGACCGCGCTCGCGCCACTCCTTGGACGCATTTTCAAAAATATCTCTGGCAGTGGCCCAGTCTTGCGGGTTAGCTTTGGCAAAACGCCCGGCCTCATCAAACAATGCCACAAGCCCTTTTGGGGCAATGCCCCCATTGGCTGGCTTGCGCACCCATTCCAAATCGCGGATGCCTTCTTCAAACGCATCCCAGTTTTGCCCGTAACTTTCTGGAAACCCAAACGCCTGCGCGGCAGCCTTCAAAAAACCGGCCTTGTCCGCAAACGCGCGGCCATCCAAATAAAAAAAGGCCTGCCCGGCTTTCTCCACCTCGCGGCGCACGCGTTGCTGCGCGGCAACGGATGAAAAACGATACACGCCGGGCATAACTTTGCCATTCAAAATATCATGCAATCTGTTCATGATTTTAGTTTTTTAACCACACGGATAAATCCAAAAAGTCGTTCATCCCGTTTATCCATGTTAATTTTTATGGAATGATCACCCGCACAAAAGAGGCGTAATGGTCATCGGTGTAATAAAACTCGCCCTTGTTTCCCGCCACAATTCGGCGCGCGCCGCGGTCAACCGAGCCGGGTGTGACCACCGTGTACTCGTGATAATACCCCGACGCCCTGGCCGGCAAAATGCGCTCGCGGTTTTGATACACAACCCCATCGCGGTTATACGGAAACGGGCCGCCTTTAATCACCAATTGCAGCGTTGTCCGCGCTTCTGGCGGCAGCTTGTCTGGCGTCACAACCTTCAGCCCATCTATTTTTGCGGGGATGGGTGTTGGGCTGGCTTTTGGCTTTGCGGTGGCCGATGGCGCCGCGACCGAGGTGGGCAACTGCGCCAACACAACCGGTGTGGGCGTGAGGGCCGCCGTTCGCGCGGGCGCGGTCACGGATGGCAGCGCGGGCGCGGGCGCAACCACGCTGGGGAACGCGGGCGCGGGCGTGGGTGATGCCGCTGTGCGGGTTTGGGTGAGCGCGCCGCAGGCCACAAAAGCCATCACCAGCACAGCCAACCCAATGACAAGCGCCCAAGGGACGCGAAACTTTGTTGTATTCAAGGTGCTAATTCCAAAGGTGTAGGTGCTATGACCTATATGTTACATGAACGTTTTACAAAAAACTCATCCCCGCCGCCAGCAGTTTGTTGGCGCTGGCCGCAGGATGAATGATCGCCGAGGTCAGCCCCGGCTCTTTGCTGGCGCGGGTAATGGATGGCATGCTCACGTTGCCATCAAATGGGGCGTTAAACGAGCCGGTCCAAAGCGTAAAATCGGCGCGGACAGACAAAATCACGCTCGCGCCAACTTCATTGGGGCGGGTGGCGGCGGCAATGTTCAAGCGATTCTCGGCGGCGCGTTCTGGCAAACCCAGCGCGCTCTCCCATTCTTCTTGAAAATGCGCCGGAACAGCCACGATCTCTGCGCCAAGCTGGGCGGCTTTTCTAAACATTTCGGGGTAAATCGAATCGCAGCCGAGCACAAGGCACACCCGCCCGTAAGCGGTATCACAAATTTCAAGCCCCGCGCCCAGCACATCCACCCAGCGATGCCGCCCGCACACATGCACCTGCGGCTGGCGCAGCAACACCCCGGTTTTTCCAATAAGCACGCCCACATGCTGGCCGTTGTCACGCCCACCCTCCACGATGCTGGTCGCAACCAGCGTGTCTGTGTCGCGCAAAACCTCGCTCAGCATTTCCACCGCCTGCGCCGATTGATGCGCCGCGCGGGCGGTATCCAGCACTTGCCCATACGGCACATGAAAAAGCTCTGGCAAAACGATGAGCTTTGTGCCGCCCCGCGCCGCGCGAAGCGCCGCGTAAACACAATCTTCAATCGCATCGGGGCCTTCGTTGCGCGGCTGGTAAACAGACACGCTCACGGCGCGCGGCGCGGCCCTGCCCTCGCCCATCTGCCCAGAAGGAGCCGAGTACACCTCCACCCGGCGGCTGGCAAACATGTCTGTGCCATCTGGGCGGCGCTTGTCTTTTGCCACGCGCGGAGAAATCTCGGCCACAATCACGGCTTCTTCGTTGGGCAGGGCTTTTGCCAAAACGCTGCCATCTGGCGCCACAATTTGCGATTCACCCGCGCCGTTCAGCTTGTCTGGCGCGGCGTTGATGGACGGCGCGAGCGCGGCGGCCATATCTGGCGGCATAAGCGGCCCAACACGGTTGGCCGAGACCACCCAAACTTTGTTTTCTGCCGCGCGGGCGGGCGCGTGCAGCGCGGCCTCGTCTCGCCCAAACCCAGCCAGGCAATTGCACAAAATGTGCGCCCCGCGCAACGCCAGATCGCGCGATGCCTCTGGCACAAGGCCATCCCACCCGCCATACAAACCAATGGCGCCGATGGGGGTCTCAATCACCGGCGGCTGTGATTCGCCGGGCGCAAAATGGGCGTCATCGCCCGCCAGCAAAAAGCGGGTTTCGCTCATACCCGCCTGCTGGCCCTGCGGGTCAAACAAAACAACTGCGGCCATAACGCCATCATTTTTGGGGATGGAAAACCCGGCGGCAATATAGCAATGATGCTGGGCGGCGCGGCCCGCAACCGCCTGGGCAAACGGGCCATCCAGCGCCGCCGCGTTTGCCAGACAATCGCCATCGTGCAAGGGCCACGCGGGGTAATTGCACAGATGAGGCAAAACGATAAGCTGCGGGTGGTGCCGCGCGGCCTCGTCTATCATCCTAAGGCTTGCGGCCATATTTGCGCTTGCGTCAAAAGCTGTTTGATATTGAACCGCGGCGACACGGACGGTGTTAAATGGCAGCGACATGAAATTTATTGTTCTGATTTTAGTCTTAAAAATTCAAAGTGGAAGGCACGGGGAATTGCCTGAAAATCATTTCAAAAATGGTTGAGAAAGCTGGTTGGTTTGACATGAAAAAATACATCATCCTCTCTTTGCTGGTTGTGTGGATGGCGCTGGGCGCGGGGAAAGCTCTGGCGCAGGGCGAAGCGCCACCGGAACAAATTTTTGCCGCGTATCCCGCGCTGCCTGCGGCGCAAGCCAAAACCAACACCGGTGCGCGAGACAACGCAGAATGGCGCAGACTGGCCGAGCAGTATTTGCGCGATGAGGGGCAAAAGCTGGGCATTCGCAATGTGGCGGCGCAACTGGCTTTTTTGCGGGTGGTGCGCGACCCGCTGGGCGCGACGGCTGTCTTTGACCAAAAGCACCGCGGGTTGGAGGTGTTTGGGGCGCAACTGCGCGTGACCATGCGCAATGATGGCAGTTTGCGTGTGATCAACGGCGCGTTTATTCAAGATATTAAAACCGATGAACGCCCCGCGCTAAACCCCGCCAAGGCGCGCCAGATTGCGCTGGACGCTGCTGCCAAACCCGTCAAAAATGCAACTTCGCGGCTGCTGGTTTACCGCGCGGGGTTGTTTCAGTTTGTGTCTGGAGAAAACCGGCTCGCGTACGCCATCACCCGCGCCTACAAAGACAACACGCGCGATTTGGTTTTTGTGGATGCCGTTACCGGCGCAATTCTGGATTCCATCAGCGAGACGCCCGAAGCGTTGAACCGCTTTGTGTATCGCAGCTCGGTGAGCGGGGGAAACTTGTTGTGGCAAGAGGGAAACGCCCTGCCCTTTTCTAACCCGGCCAACGTGGTTGAAACAGCCGAGGCCAATGCCTTAATCACCACCACCGCAAATTCATATTACTTTTTTTACAATCTGGCGAATGGGCGCGATTCTTATGATGGCGCGGGCGCGGCGATGAAAACAGTTCAAGCCGCCACATCATTAACTTGCCCAAACGCAAACTGGAACAGCAGCGAGACATCCTTTTGCGCTGGCACGGCGGCTGATGATGTTGTGGCGCATGAGTGGGCGCACGCATACACCGAATACACCGACAACCTGGTTTACGCCTATCAGCCCGGCGCGTTGAATGAATCCATGTCTGACATTTGGGGCGAGGTGATTGACCAGGTCAACGGAATTGGCATTGACACGCCAGCCCCGCACAGAACGGATGCCGTGTGCAGCGTCATCACCAGCGGCCCGCAGCTTGTTATAAGTTCTCCCATCACCATCGCGGGAATATATCCAACGGGCAACTATGCGCAGTTTGGGCCGCCGCCGCCGATGGAGGGCTTTGCGAGCGCGGTTGTGCTGGCGGATGATGGCGTGGGCGCGGCGGGTTTGCCGCCAGATGGATCAACACCGACCACGGGCGACGCGTGTTCTGCGCTGATAAACGGCGCGGCGGTGGCCGGAAAGATCGCGCTGGCGTATCGCGGCACTTGCAACTTTACGGACAAGGTGCAAAACGCGCAGAACGCGGGGGCCATCGGCGTGATTGTGATGAACCATGCCGCCGGGGGAGATGCGCTGACGGCGATGGCAGGGACGAGTTCGACCATCGCCATCCCATCGGTGTTTATTGGGTATAGCAGCGGCGTGACGATTGTGAATCAGTTGAGCAACACGGTGGTTGCAACGATGAGTTCGGCTTTTAGCAGCAGCGATGGCGTGCGCTGGCTGATGGGCGAGGACACGACCTCGTTTGGCGGCCCTATTCGTGATATGTGGAACCCGATTTGCATGAGCGACCCCGGCAAGGTGAGCGACGCCAATTATTTTTGCGGCAGCTCAGACACCGGCGGCGTGCATACAAACAGCGGCGTGCCAAATCATGCGTTTGCGTTAACAGCAGATGGCGGAACGTATAACGGGCACACCATCTCTGGCATTGGCCTGACCAAGGCCGCGCATATTTATTGGCGGGCGCAAAGCGTGTATCAAACGCCATCCACCAGCTTCTCGGCGCATGCAGATGCGCTGGAGCAAGCGTGCGCGGATTTGACTGGCGCGACGCTGACCGCGTTGAACGCCGCAAACGCCATCACCAGCACGTTTGGCAGCGCAATTACCTCTGCGGATTGCGCCCAACTGCACGAGGCGATTGCAGCCACGGAACTGCGTGTATTTCCAACGCAGTGCGGGTTTAGCACATTGCTCAACCCATCCGCCCCGGCATTGTGCAGCGCGGGTCAAATAACAAACACGCTATACAGCCAAAATTGGGAAAGTGGTTTGGGTGGATGGATCACTGGCACGCGCAACTTGGCAAACCCGGCCACGTTTAGCTACCCCGGCTGGGCGCTCTCGGCTTCGCTGCCAAATGGGCGGGCAGGCACGGCCATCTTTGCAGATAACAATCCATTTTGGGGAGATTGCGCCGCGGACGATGAAAGCGGCGTGCGATATTTGCAAAGCCCAACGTTCACGCTGCCCATCACATGGGCATCGTTGGGCGTATCACTGGATCACTGGATCGCCAGCGAAAGCACATTCGATGGAGGCAATATCAAAATTCGGGTGAACGGCGGCGCGTGGGCGCTTGTGCCAGCGGGCGCGTTTGCGTTCAATGCGTATAACTCGTCGTTGGTCTCATCTAATAACACCGACCCGATGGCGGGCGAGGCAGCCTGGACCGGCGCGGATGGCGGGACATACGGCGGAAGCTGGGGACAATCGCAAATGAATCTGGCAGGGCTGGCAAACCCGGGTGATGTGATTGAACTGCGGTTTGAGTTTGGCACGGATGGCTGCAACGGAAATACGGGATGGTATGTGGATACCACGCAAATTTACACATGCTTTGACCCATCCGCACCCACACCCACGCCAACACCGACGGCCACATCAACGGCCACGGCCACATCTACCAGCACGCCAACACAAACGCCGACGGCCACACCAACGGCCACAGCCACATCTACCAGCACGCCAACGCAAACGCCAAGACCCATTTTGATGCGCGCATATTTGCCAAACACGCTGCGAGATGCGCCAGCGGGCTGGTAATATCTCTCAGGCGCAATTCATTTTGAAAAGATATACTTTAGAAAAGTTAAAGTGCGCTAAAATTTGAGTTTGATAACTATTGCAAGGAGCTTTTTATTGTGACATCCTGGTTTGAGATTCGCGATCTGCATGTGCGGATTGCCAACACGGACAAAGAGATTTTGAAGGGCCTCAGCCTGAGCATTGGCGAGGGCGAGATTCACGCCATCATGGGGCCAAATGGCAGCGGCAAAAGCACATTGGCTTACACGCTGATGGGTCACCCAAATTACGAAGTGACCAGCGGCGAGGTGTTGTTCAAAGGCGAAAATATTCTGGAGATGGAAGCCGATGAGCGCAGCCGCGCCGGTTTGTTCCTGGCTTTCCAGTATCCGGTCGCCATCCCTGGCGTGAGCGTGGCAAACTTTTTGCGCACGGCGCTGAACTCGCGGCTAAAAGCAAACGCGGCGGCGCAGAATAACGGCGTGATGCCCGCGGGGTTCAAGGGCATCACCATCCCAGCCTTCACCAAGCAAATGCGCGAGGCGCTGACCATGCTCAAGGTGGATAACTCGTTCGCGGGGCGGTATCTGAACGATGGGTTTAGCGGCGGCGAGAAGAAACGCGCCGAGGTTTTGCAAATGGCCATGCTCAACCCGGAACTCGCCATTTTGGATGAGACCGATTCCGGGCTGGATATTGACGCGCTGCGCGTGGTGAGCGAGGGCGTGAACACCTTGCACGACAAGAATCCAAAGATGGCCGCGCTGGTTATTACGCATTACCAGCGCCTGCTGAATTACATCAAGCCGCAGTTTGTCCACGTTCTCATCAACGGAAAGATTGTGGAAAGCGGCGGCCCGGAGCTGGCGTTGAGCCTGGAAGAGAAAGGCTACGACTGGCTGCGCGAGCCTGAAGTGGCGTAACGCGGCTGGCACAACGCATAGCGAGGAGTACCTAAATGGCAGAAGAAAGATCGCAGGTAAATGTCAACGACGAATACCTGGATAAATATGGCTTTCACGAGGCCGAAAATTACACGTTCAAGAGCAAACGAGGCTTGAGCGAAGAGGTGGTGCGCCAGATTTCGGCGATGAAAAAAGAGCCGGAATGGATGCTCAACTTCCGGCTCAAGTCGCTGGAGTCGTTTGAGACCAAACCCATGCCAAACTGGGGCAGCGACAAGCTGCATGGCATAGATTTTGACAGCATCTATTACTACATCAAACCCACCGAGAATCAGGCCAACACCTGGGAAGACTTGCCCGCCGAGATCAAGAACACGTATGACAAGCTCGGCATCCCGGAAGCGGAGAAAAAGTATCTGGCGGGCGTTGGCGCGCAATACGAGAGCGAGGTCATTTATCACTCCATCGCCAAAGACCTGGCGGACAAAGGCGTGATCTTTTTGGACACAGACAGCGCCCTGCGCGAACACCCCGATTTGTTTCGCCAATATTTTGGCACGGTGATTCCATACAACGATAACAAGTTCGCCGCGTTGAACAGCTCGGTGTGGAGCGGCGGGTCGTTCATTTACGTGCCGCCGGGTGTGCATGTGGAGTTGCCTTTGCAAGCCTACTTCCGCATCAACGCCAAAAACGTGGGCCAGTTTGAGCGCACCCTGATCATCGTGGATGAGGGCGCGCAGGCGCATTACGTGGAAGGCTGCACCGCGCCCGTCTACTCCAGCGATTCGCTGCACAGCGCGGTGGTGGAGATCATTGTGAAAGAAGGCGGGCGATTCCGCTACACCACCATTCAAAACTGGAGCACGAACGTTTACAACCTTGTCACCAAACGCGCGGTGGCCTACAAAAACGCCACAATGGAATGGGTGGATGGCAACCTTGGCTCAAAATTGACCATGAAATACCCCGCCGTTTATTTGATGGATGAGGGCGCGCACGGCGAGATTTTGTCCATCGCTTTCGCGGGCAAAGGTCAGCATCAGGATGCGGGCGGCAAGGTTGTGCACGCCGCGCCAAAGACCACAAGCAAAATCATCAGCAAATCCATCAGCAAAGATGGCGGGCGCACCAGCTACCGCGGTTTGCTAAAAGTGCACAAAGACGCCGAGGGCAGCAAGAGCAGCGTGGTGTGCGATGCGCTTTTGCTGGATGAACACAGCCGCAGCGACACCTACCCTTACATTGAAATTGACAATGACAACGTCAACATTGGGCACGAGGCCAGTGTGAGCAAAATTGGCGAAGAGCAACTTTTTTACGCCATGAGCCGCGGCCTGAGCGAGGAAGAGGCCAGCTCCATGGTCGTATCGGGGTTTATTGAACCGCTGGTAAAAGAGCTGCCGATGGAATACGCGATTGAGATGAACCGCCTGATCGCCTTGCAAATGGAGGGCACAGTCGGCTAAAGTGGCGAAAAAAGAAAAGAGAGGCGAACATCGTGGTTCGCCCCTCTTATTCTTGAGATTGGGTCTGGGTTGGTTTAGAACAGCGCCAGAACAATGGCCGCAATGGTCAAAGCAACCATGCCATACACCAGAATGTTCAGCGGGTTCTTCCAGCTCCAGTGCGCCACCGCGTCAATTGGGTTGCGAGAACCATTTGCCATTTCGCCACCAAACGGGGACTTGCGCATTTCAACTTCAGTTTTCATCATGCCTCCTAAATTTTGCTTTTCTAACTTGTCGTCTATGAATATGATGATAGCGAAAAAGCGTTAGAAAATACATAGTGAACTAAAATTTTTTAGCGGCTGGAGCGTTGAAAGACAAGGTTTATTCGCTCACCCGCCTTGAAATTACAACTTATTTCAAAATCCTCATGGGTCAGCCTGCGAGGGTTACATGCACCAAAAAATGGCAATTACAGCTTTTAAACCACAACCCATATTCAAGGGCGCGCAAATTAACGCAGATGCGCTGAAAATATATTCGGCAGATGACGCCGCGTGGCTGAGCGCGGCGCACGAGCGCGGCGCGGCGGCCTTCAGCCAAATGCCGCTGCCCCAAAAGAATGACGAGCTTTGGCGGCGGGTGGACTTGTCTCGGTTCAAACTGGAGGCCATCCTCGGCTCCATCGGCCAAAACGAGCAGCCCGCCCAACTGCCCGCAGACTGGAACGTGCTGAGCACCCGCGCCAACGCGCCCGGCTGGATTTTGCACAGCAACGGCCACGCGCTGGAATCGCACTTGGAGGCCGACCTGGCAGCCAAAGGCGTGGTGTTCACCAGCCTCGCAAACGCGGCTCAAAACCACCCCGCTTTGTTGGATGAATACTGGATGACCCAGGCGGTTAAGCCAACCGCCAACTATTTTGCCGCCATGCACGCTGCGTTGGCGCGCGGCGGCGTGGTGCTGTTTGTGCCAAAAGGGGTGACGGTTGATCTGCCCCTCCGCGCGGCCACCTGGATGACGGCCTCGCAACAAACCGCGTTCCATCACACCCTGATTGTGCTGGAAGAAGGCGCAAAGGCCACCCTGATTGAGGAATTTGCCTCCGAGAAAAACGACGCGCCCGGCGCGCAGGCCATGGTGAACTCTTGCCTGGAGATTATTCTGGGCAAAGACGCGCAATTGGATTACGCCAGCACCCAAGATTGGGCGCGGCATGTGTATAACTTTAGCAACGAGCGCGCCCTCGTGGGCGAAGGCGCAACCTTGCACTGGATCATTGGCGGCATCGGCTCAAAATTCACCAAGAGCGCCATCGAGGCAGACATGATTGGCAAAGGCGGCACCGCCCTGCTGAGCGGCGTGTATTTTGCGGACACAAAACAGCAATTGCACTACGACACCCAACAAAATCACATTGCCGAAAATTGCAAGAGCGACCTGCTTTACAAAGCCGCCTTGCGTGATGAGGCCCGCACCGTGTGGCGCGGCAACATCCGCGTGTTCCCCAATGCTCAAAAAACGGATGGGTATCAGGCCAACCGCAATTTGCAACTGAGCGACAAGAGCCGCGCGGATTCCATCCCCGGGCTTGAGATTGAGGCCGATGACGTGCGCTGCACGCACGGCGCGACCATTGGAAACATTGAGGAAGAGCCGATGTTCTATTTGGAATCGCGCGGGATTCCGCAAAATGACGCGCGGCGGCTGATCGTGGAGGGTTTCTTTGCGCCCGTGATTGAGCGCCTGCCACTGGCCGAAACCCGCGAGCGGTTGACGGCCGAGATTGGCAAGAAGATTGGGTAAGACAGAGGGGGCTGGGGGTTGGATGACCAACTCTCAGCCCCCTCTGTCTTTTTACATCAAATCGCTCTGCACTTCGCGCTTGCTCTGCCAAATGGCCCACACAAACACGCCAATGAGCGCCAGCGCAACCAGGCCAATAACCAGGTTGAACTTGAGCGTGACCACAATTGGCGCAATGATGACCGAGACCAGATTGACCACCTTGATCATTGGGTTTAGCGCCGGGCCAGCCGTGTCTTTTAGCGGGTCGCCCACCGTATCGCCCACCACCGCCGCCTTGTGACGCTCGCTGCCTTTGCCGGTGTTGGCGGCTTTGTTGCGCGGTTCGTCCTCAATCGTTTTCTTGGCGTTATCCCACGCGCCGCCGGTGTTGGCCATATACACGGCCAGCAACTGCCCGCTCAGAATAATTCCGGCCAAAAAGCCGCCCAGCGCCTCCACGCCCAGCAGCAGCCCAACGATGATTGGCGAGACGATTGAGATCGTCGCCAGCGTGACCAGTTCGCGCTGCGAGGCTTCGGTGGAGATGGTCACCGCGCGGGCATAGTCTGGCTCTTTGGTGTAATTCATGATGGCCGGGTCCTTAAACTGACGCCGCACTTCGTTCACAATCAAACCCGCGGCGCGTTCCACCGCTTTGATGGCGATGGAGCTGAACAGCCACGGGATGGTGCCGCCGATGAGCAGACCAATAAACACCAGCGGCTCGCTCACGCGAATACCGCTTGCCAGCGCCTTGGGGTCAATCTTGCTCACATCGGTCATGTAAGAGCCAAACAAAGAGACCGCCGCAATCACCGCAGAACCAATCGCCACACCCTTGGTGATGGCTTTTGTGGTGTT